>Ga0208564_1000158_pt1 | contig 64491 bp, 56 predicted proteins | sample AD_UKC073_MetaG_FD_184439 | JGI IMG/M metagenome (GOLD analysis project Ga0208564, IMG submission 184439) | Active sludge microbial communities of municipal wastewater-treating anaerobic digesters from USA - AD_UKC073_MetaG (SPAdes) (version 2) | ecosystem: Engineered > Bioreactor > Anaerobic >... | reverse complement strand
GGGGCTCTCTATCTTAACCGCCGGTGGACTACCTTCTTTCCGGAAACCGGGAAATCGGTTGCTTCAGTTTTTGTTATAAGCGCGGCGGGTTTGTTTATAAAATCATTTTTACAGGCTTATTCCTGGTCCGGCCTGTTTGTGGTTGCCATAATCACAGTCCTTTTGGGGCTGGGCTTCAACTTTCTGATAGTGTTCAACAAAGATGACCGCATTTATATTTTTGATAAGATTAGAGCAAGGATGGGTTGAATGGTGGGTTGGGTTGAATGGTGCCTGACACCAACTTATCAACTTATTGAATATTGAAACAATTTAGCGGTGATGGTACCTGATGCCTGACATGCTGCCGGCAGCATCATTGAAATTTGCCTGATTTGGAGATTATTCCGGAAGTAAAAAGGAAACAGCTGCCTGGAAGTGGAAAAATACAGGTGGGAGTTGGGAGCTGAAAGCGTCCCTTCTGACGCAGTATAATCCCCACGGAATATTCATAGCTCTGGAGGAGATGGGGTATTTGCTGATGAGTGTTTCCTTCCTTTGCCTGGTCCCGGTTTTTTCAGGAACTGACAATATGGAAAAAGGATTGCGCAGGGTCTTCAGCTTTGGTTTTCTTTTAACAATCACATCTCTGATCATATATTCTGCTAATTATGGTATTCACCGCGAATATAGATTCGAAGTAGCGGCTATTTCCATTAACTGGACAGTATTGCTGGTAACCTGCATACTTTTGAGTATAATATTTAGAAAGCGGAAATTTACTTTTGAATAAATTACTAGACTACATTGAATAAATTATTCTGAATATGGGAAATATCGGGAGATAACATTACAATCATTGAGATAGAGGAGGGAGAATTGTATTATGCTTAAAACATCCTATGAGGAAATTGTTGATGTTCAGGCAATTGGACAGACCCAGAATACAAGGAATTTGAATGATCTTTTACCCCTTGCAAGCGCAGAGAACCTTTCTCCGGCAGAAAATGATCCGGAACAAAACCTCCTGGTTATTATTGATATGCAGAACGATTTTATGGAAAATGGAAGTTTGGGTGTTCCCGGTTCCCACGGTGATGTTGAAAGGCTTACCAGGTTTGTGTATAAAAATATGGCTAAAATCTCCCAAATTGCCATGACCCTGGATACCCACATACCCCACCAAATTTTCTTTCCTTGCTGGTGGGTTGATCAGGATGGCAATAATCCTCCGCCATTTACTCCGATTACAAAGGAAGATTTAGTCAATGGAAAATGGAGACCGGTGTATTTCCCCGCGGATAGTGTTGATTACGTCGAAGGTCTGAAAAAAGCCGGTAATATGGATTTATTTATCTGGACTTATCATTGTATTCAGGGGACATTCGGCTGTACTTTGGAAAACCAGTTGAGCAATATGATTTACTTTCATGCGGTGGCAAAAAAGAGTACGCCAATATGTATTGTCAAGGGGACCGATCCTCTGTCAGAAATGTACGGCATTATCAAGCCGGAGTATGATAAAAAGAATTATGTTAATCTTGACTTCCTTAATTTATTTGAAAAATATCATAAAATTATTATTGCCGGTGAAGCGGCCAGCCACTGTGTTTTGAGGTCAATTCAGCAGTTTCTGGAGTATTATTCCAACAGGCCGGATATATTGCGGAAATTCGTTATCCTTGAGGATTGCATGTCGGATATACCTGGATTTGATTCGAAAAGTGAATATGGGAAACTGAAAAAAGAAAACCAGATTAGTATTGTAAAATCTGTTGATTTAGTGCTTTAAGCACAAGAAGATAGCGGCGGAAAAGGAGTTTTTTTTACCGTGCGGCCCGGGATGTGCCCGGGCCCGGGACTAAAAGGGATAAATAAGAAAACACCCCGGAGAAGGATTATATGACTGTAAACCACAAGCTCAAACCAGCCCTGTCCTGGCTAGCTGTCCTGCTGTTCATGCTGGCCATATATTTTCTTTCAGCGCACCCTGCCGGTATTTCTAATGCCTACAGCAAAGGTATAGTAGCCTTTCTGGTTGAAAACGCCTTGAAGCTGACCGGGAAGGCTATTACTGATCAGGACATGTTGAGGTTGATCTCTGAGGTAAATTCAGTTGCCCGTGAGTACATGCACGGGGTGGTTTTTTTTGTGCTGGGGATGCTGGTTCACAATGCTGTGAGGCAGTGCGGCGCCAGGGGAGTGAAAGCTGTGGCCGCAGCCCTGGCTATATGTGTGGTCTACGGGATAACCGATGAAATCCACCAGATCCTTGTTCCCGGCAGGGCTTTTCAGCTTAGCGACCTGGTGATGGATGCTGCCGGCAGCGTTATTGGTATTTGCGTGGTCTGGGCGCTGTACCGGAAGGAAAAGGACCTCTCTGGTTGAAAAGTGGGGGCTGGTTGTAAGGTGAAAATTGGTTAGAAAGTGGGGACTGGTTGAAAAGTGAAAAGTGGTTAAAAAGTGGGAAGTGTTTGGAAAGTGGGTACTGTTTGAAAAATGGAAAATGGAAAATGGAAAGTGGGACTTGTTGGAAAGTGGTGAAATGAACGTAAGTCCCATTGATTAGTATTGATTATTAATGCAATCGTAAAGATATATTTCAAATTCTTCGTGTAACAATGTAAGATATTATTAAAGCATGGATAGTGAAAAAAATATCTTACTAGAGAGAGTAATATTTGTAAAAAGGTGATTCCTTGTATTTCTTTGACGGGAACTATTAAAGTTTTAATATTATAGCCCCTCTTAAATCTCCTTTTGTAAAGCTGGTCTAAACAGCTTATTTTTTTTTGTTTAAAACGATTTGTTTGTTATTCCCCGGGTTTTCCTGTGCAGTGCTCTTGCCTGGAATATCTTGCGAAAAGTATAATGAGGAAAAAAAACGGGGGTGCCTGCAAAGTGGAGGTGTTATACCAGGGCAGTTATTTTTATTCGGTTAAGAAGGTTAAAGACAGTGAACTTCTGGCTGAAACTGTTTTCCTAAGCACTGAGCTTGAGGCGGTGGGGACGCTTCTGGTTGATTTAAAGAGTTTTTGCATTAAAGAGGCAGGCTGGGAAATACACCGCGCTCCGGACCCGGAATTGCAGGGCAGGGGCGTTTTGCCGGAGTTAAAGGGGGTTGAGGCTTATTTCAATGCCGGCAGGTTTTTAAGCCGTGCGACGGACAGGATTGGCGGCGGATTGGTCAAAGGGCTTCTAACCGAGTGTGTCAGGGGAATCATTCAGGCGGAAACTTATATTACCAAATACAGGGGGTTCCCTACAGAAGATGAATATGAGAGGTGCTGGAAACAGGAGCATGTAGATTCCTGCCGCTACTATAAACGGGAAAACATGGGCGAGAATCACTGGTTCGCCTATGTCGGCGAGCACAGAAGGGAAATCAACCTATTTAACAGGTACAAAAGTATGACGGTATACCGCCGGACAGACGGGTCCTTTTTGGCAACCGGCAGTTTTAGCGATAGTTTTCATGAACTGAATGTGCAGTTGTCCTTTGACGGGGACAGGATAACTTCCTGTAAAGCAGCCTTCTTACGGGCGCCGGGTCCGGTTTGTATTGAGAGTTCGGAGTTCCTCGGGCCGTTTACCGGAAGAAGTATTGCGGAGCTTAATAAAAAAGAGGTTGCCAAAATAATCGGAGGCCCTGACGGCTGCATTCACCTTGTGGATATCATCCATGACACGCTGACTGCAGCCAGGGTTAGTTCATTAGATGCAGGACAATTACTACAGCTGCCAGGATGAAAAGGCAGCCCAAAACCGTGGTCATGTTAAAATTGTGCTTTTTCAAGAAAACGCTGATCTTCTTTTTTAACCTTCTGTTGTAGCTTTTCTTTTTTTTCTTGCGTATCTTCATGATTTAGACCATCTTCCCATTTTTCTTGTTTTCTTGAAGTTCTTTCTTCTTGGTTCTTGCTGCCGTTTCCTGCTGTAATTTGCCGGCAGATGGTTTATTTTGGGTGAAAAGGTTGTGGCCGGGGCAAAAAAACTGGTTTTTCCCGGCTATTTCCCATTATAATTGTAAGATGGGGCAAATGTTTGACGGTCAAGATTTTTATGTAAAAGTTTTTATGTTTTAAAGGGTGAGGAGTTGTTGCCGGGTGTCCCTGTTATTCTTTTCCATCCGCAATGCCTTTCGCAAAAAGGCGGTGGCCGCCCTGGCGGTGTCCGGGGTGGCCTTCGGCTGCGCCCTGATGACTTTTTTGTTTTCTGTGGCCTCCGGGATGGAAAACCGGGTGGAGCAAACCTTCAGCAACCTTTCCGGACGGATAATGGTTACCCAGAAGGGTTCTGTTTTTGGCGGGCTGTTTCAGGGTGTAGGTTCGTCCTCTATCCCGGACTCCTACATAGGTTTGATCGATGATGTACCCCACGTAACGAATGTTACCGGTCAGGTGACGGCTATACTGCGCCCGGTGGGCTCTGCGCTGGTGATGCCGTTGTTTGGTTACGGGGGAGAAGAAGCGGGGGGTACACCTTTTCGCAGGATTGTAGAAGGGGCTGCGCCTGTCGGCGACGACGAAGTGGTGATCGGCAAGAGCCTCCAGGAGTACCTGGGGTTTATGAATGTTTTCTATGAAACCGGCGGAGTTTACCAGTTTCGTGTCTCCGGGAGCAAGGAGGATGTGCGGGACATCAAGGTGGTGGGCGTTTACCGGACGGGTAATGAGCTGCTGGACGGAGGCTTCAGCGGCACGGAAAAGCTGGCCCGGGAGCTTGGCCGTCTGCAGCCCGGCAAATTTTCAGCCATCAGTGTGCAGGTGGGGGGCATGGAACACGTTGAGGAGGCCGCCCGGGAGATCGAGCTGAGGCTGGCGGGGAAAAAGCCCGAAGTGCAGATTGTGGTGCCCCGGGAGCTGCTGATCCCGCTGACCAATGTGCTCAGGATTTTAGGTCAGTTTTTCCTGGCGGTGTCGCTGGTGGCCGTGGTGGCCGGCTGCCTTACGATCATGGTGGTGATGCTGTTGTCGGTGGTGGAGCGCAGGCGTGAGTTCGGCATTCTCAAGGCCGTCGGCTGGACTCCGGGTAATATCGCCATGATGGTGCTGGTGGAGTCCGTTTTCCTGAGCCTGGTGGGCGCGATCCTCGGGGTTGCCCTGGGCTGGGCCGGCCTGGTTGGGGCAAAGGGGTACCTTGGCCTGGACATCGGCGCCCTGGACCTGAGGGTAGCCGCGGCGGTTTGCGCCTGCGGCGTGCTGGTGGGGGCTGCGGGGGGCCTTTACCCGGCCTGGCGGGCCAACCGGGCCGCGCCGGCGGAAATCCTGCGTGGATTATAGACGGGGGGATTAGGACGGAGGGATGATTTGAATGGCGGATGTGCTCATCTCTGTGCAAAACCTGGTCCGGGTCTACGGGCGAAGGTCCCGGGAGGTAAAGGCCCTGGATATCCAGCGCCTGGATCTTGCCAGGGGAGACTTTGTAGCTGTGACCGGCCCCTCCGGGTGCGGCAAGACCACCTTTTTAAACCTGCTGGGCGCGCTGGACAGGCCCAGCAGGGGAAGCATCTTTTTTGAGGGCAGAGACCTTGCCGGGCTGGGGGAGGCGGGCTTATGCCGCTACCGCAGGGAAAAGGCCGGCTTTATCTTCCAGGCCTACTGCCTGATCCCTTCCCTGACCGCGCTGCAGAACGTGCTTGCGCCGGTCTACCCCCGGGGAAACGGGCGGCGGATGCGGGAGCGCGCCCGGGAGCTGCTCCGCCGTCTGGGTCTGGCCGGTGTGGAAAAGCGCCGCCCCGGTGAGCTCTCCGGGGGCGAGCAGCAGCGGGTGGCCATCGCCCGGGCGCTGCTGCTGGACCCGGAATTGATCCTGGCGGACGAGCCCACGGGGAACCTGGATTCAGCCACAGGCGCCGGGATTATCAGCCTTTTGAAAGACTTGAATGATGCGGGAAAAACGGTGCTGGTGGCCAGCCACGATCAGCGGGTGGCGGACGCCTGCGGCAGGGTCCTGAGGCTGGAGGACGGGAGACTGGTGTAAAGGATGGAGGCTGGTTTATAGGTAAAGGGATGGAGGACTGGTCGGGAGACTGGTTGGAAGGCTGGTGTAAAGGGTTAAAAGACGGGGGACTGGTGTAAAGAACGGTGGATTGGCCGGGATACTGGGTAATGGTTTAAAAGACGGGAGATTAGCCGGAAGACTGGTTGGGGGATGGTGTAAAGGACGGGGGACTGGTCGTGAGACTGGTTGGGTAATTGGGTATCTATGGCAATTTTCGACACTTATTTTTCCATTTTTTTATTATTTCAGGGTTGACTTCCTATTACCAGTTTGCTAATATACATATAGAACAAGTGTTCGGGGCAGGCAAATGGCAATCATTTTACTGCCCCAAAATTTTTGCCTTTGCCTCTCCGGGCCGGTTCAAAAAGGATGGAAAGCCTGTTCCGCAGGCAGTCCTCTACCGGAAAGGAGGTGAGTAAATGGCCGTAAGCAAAGTCTCAATCGGTTCAGTTTTAAGGCTGGAGCTGCAAGCCGGCGTCGACGGCAACGGCAACCCGGTTTTCCGGAACAAAAGCCTGAGCAATGTCAAGCCTACCGCGTCCGACCAGGATATCTTCGACGTGGCCGCCAGTCTGGCAGCTTTGCAGGAGCTCCCCTTGAACAACATTATACGCATCGACAACGCCCATCTTGTGGAAGAATAGGTGTCTCACTGAACAGCCTGGTTTGTTAAACTGTTACCGTAAAACATTGTATGGGAAAATATGTATATCGGATATTGAATATTGAGTATTTAATAAAGAAAGGAGGAGTTTGATTGGCAACTACAACCCAGACCCTGCGCCTGGTGTTTAAAAACCAGTCCGGTAAAAACGTTACGTTCAGCCTGGACAACCCCCGGGACGACGTGACGGCTGCGGAAATTGAGGCGGCCATGGATCTGGTTATCGCCAGGAACATTTTCTCAAGTTCAGGCGGAGATCTGGTTTCCAAGCAGGATATCCGCATCATTGACAGCACCACCAACGATCTCTACGACCCGCCCATCCAGTAGAAGCGGGCGGACGGGGTTAAGAAAGCAGGAGGAATCAGGAGTTAACAGGGGAGAGCTGGGAGAAACACGAGGGATCAGGAGGATTCTTTCAGCTTCCTGAGGACAGCGCCTTTAGCTGACGTCTGCAAAATAAGGCAGAGGGCGGACTCCCGCAAACTAAACCACTTAAGGAGTGATCTCTCTGGAACTAATTCTGCAGGCGGTGGGCAGCGTGGGCTTTCCAGTAGCTGTAGCAACATACCTGCTGGTGCGTATCGAGGGCAAACTGGAGGACCTGACCGTGGGCATCGCCAGGCTGACCGAGGCGCTGGCGGGCATGCGGCGGCAGGAAGAGCAGAAGCAGCTGAAGGAGTAAAAGCAGCGGAAGAATTTAAAGCAGCAGGAGGAGCAAAAGCCTGTAGTACATTCTCTTCAGAATCGCGGCACTGCCGGGAGCAAAAGCAGCAGGAGCAGTCAGTTTTGTTAATCGAGAACGGGCCTTAGAAAAGTAAAGGCAAAGGGAGGCTGCTTTCAAGAGAAAGGCGGCCTCCCTTTCTGGAAGCAGGAAGATTTCCTTCATTTCCGGAAGCAAGAGGATCACCTCCTTTTCCGGAATCGAGAGGATCCCCTCCTTGCTTTCCTGTGCCCCCCAGCGCTGATATGTTTTCAAGGAGTGTGCAAGGATGGTGTTCTGGAGGCAAATGCCCGGGTGGTCGCTGGGCCCGGGTGGCCGGTCAAATGCCCGGGATGTCATGGGCTGACGAATTAGAGGTACTTGGCCGGTTATGGCCCTTGAGGTCATCGAAGTTTACTCGCGGGGGTGTCTCATGGGCTGCTGGAGCAGGATCCCCGGGAGACCATAGCCCTTGAAGTCGTCGAAGTTTCCTCGCCGGGTATCATGGTCTGCTGCCGATGTAAGCTCCCCGGCCATAGCCTTTGAAGTTGTTGCCGGGTTATCATGGGCTGACGGAGATGAGCTCTCCAGCCCTGGCGCTTTTTCTGGCCTCGTAGGTTTCTCTGGCCTGAACGGCCTTGTCGATGGGGAAGGAGTTGGCCCTAAGCTCGCCTTCAAAGGCTTCCAGAAGGGGGTACACCCGGGCGTCGCATTCAGCTTCCAGGGCCTTTCCTTCTGCGTAGTACCTGCCTGCGATGGGGCTGATATCGGCACCGGGGTCTGCTTCAATTGCGGCTTTGTATTCTTTGGCGGCAGCAGCCGCCAGGGCGTTTAACCGGCTCTCGTAGCCGGAGGCGATGGTCTGCAATTGGGAGATATAGTTCAGCTCGATCTGGCCCCGCAAGGTGTCGTCCCCTGCGGGTTGCCGGGGATTTGCCGGTTCAGCGGGGTCTTTTGCCGGGGGAGGGCTGCCTGGCGCCGCTTCAGTTTCGCCGGGTTTTCCCTCTATGTCTGCCCCTGTTGTGTTCCGGGGGTCCGTCTCTCCTCTGACGGAATGCCCGGGAGTACCTGACGCAGGCCCGCTGCCTGATTTGTCGTCACCGCTGCCCGGGTTCGGGCTGCCCGGTGTATTGCCGTCACTGCCTGTACCCGCAGGACTCAGGTTGTTTCCGGTATCCTCCCCGGTACCTGCGGCGGAGGGCGGGCGGGGGGCGTTGTTTTGTAAGGCCGGGCTGTCCCGGCTTTGTTTTTGGATGGCCTGGTAATAGAGCAGCGTACCTCCCAGGGCGGCACATAAAAAAGTTACGAGAAAAACAGCCCACAGGCTCTTTTTAGATGACATTATTAATACCTCCCCTGTTTCTCATTCATTTTACGGGTTTACCGTCCTCCTGGAAAATGGTAATATCATAATTTTACCTTCTGGTTCATTTTAGCATAAAATGCCCGGGTTTTTTACCAGAATGCGCCTTAAAAGCCCCTGGCTTCAGATATGGGGGACATAAGGTATATAAGGTGTATAAGGTGAGCCGGGTGTAGCCTGCAGGTGATTGTTGGTTACCCTTATATTCCGGACTGGTTTTTATTTTTACAAAAAGCGCCGTGAATAAAGGAATTTCCTTTTTTAGCGTCGAATTGCATTTTTATGGCAAGAAGAATCAAAACAGGATAGGTAAGACCAAGAAATAAATTAAGGAGGGATTGTATTGGTCTTGAGGTGGAGGAAGGTATTTATCTTGTGTGTGGCGCTGAGCCTGGTTTTATCCTTTACGGGACTCGCCCAGGCCCAGGACATCAAGGGACACTGGGCCGGGCCGCAGATTACGGACTGGCTCAACAGGGGTCTCTGCAGCGGCTATCCGGACGGGACTTTCCGGCCGGAAAACAGTATCACCAGGGCTGAATTTATCACCCTGGTCAACAAGTCCTTTGGGTTCGCCGGCGGCGCGGAAGTGAACCTTTCCGATGTTTCCGAGACGGACTGGTTCTACGGTCAGGTGGCTACAGCCCTTGGGGCAGGTTATATCACGGGCTATGAGGACAATACCATGCGGCCGGGGAAAGAGATTGAACGGCAGGAAGTCGCCGTTATCCTGGCGCGGCTGCTGGAGCTGAATTTGGAAGAGAGCGGGACGGCAGGATTTTTGGATGAAGGCTACATAGCCGCCTGGTCCAGGGACAGTATCAAAGCAGTTGTTCAGGCCGGGCTGATGAAGGGTTACCCGGACGGGAACTTCGGGCCGCAAAAACCCATCACGAGGGCTGAAGCCCTGGTTTGCCTGGATCGGGCTCTCAAATACGAATTGCCCGTTCCTGAAGGAAAGACCGGTATCTCGGGTTTCGTAACCAGGGAAGGGGCCGGGGTTGAAGACGTTACGGTAACAGTTTTTAAGGCCGGTGAAAGTGAAGATGTCGCCGGGGTTGCCACTGACGATCAGGGCTTCTTCGAGCTGGAACTGCCCCCGGGGTCCTATGACCTGACCGCCGTTGCTCCGGACGCTTTAGCCTATGCTAACGGTGTAGAGGTGGAAAGCGGGATGGCCGTTATTGAACTGGTCCTGACGCCGGGAGCGGTGGTTACCGGCAAGATTATTGACAATAACAACCGGGCGGTGGCCGGCGCGAAGGTCCTGTACATTGTCGATAACCTTACCTTTTCTGCTGTCACCGGCTCCGACGGCACGTATACAATCGTGGTGTTGAAAAATAGAAAATACACCGTACAGGTTTACGATCCGTCAAAACCGGACAGCAAGCCAACAACTATTGCCAGACACCTGTCAATCGGAGATTCGGACGAGCTGCTGGTTGACTCGCTGAAAGCGACCTTCACCACTAAAGCGACTACCGGCGGCGGTGGCGGCAACGGCGGCGTCAGCATGCCGGAAATAACAGCCCTTACTGTGGACGTAACAGAAGGATCTCCAAGCATAAAGCTGTCGTCAAGGGGTACCAAAGGCACGGTTGACTTCACTTCCCTGCCCGAAGCTGCCAAGGTTACAGGAGGGAGTGTCACGGTGAACCGGGACTGCGAGCTGGTGCTGACCTCGGAAACGGAAAAATTCCCGACAGAATTGAGCACCACGCAGCAGCTGGTCAAGGGTGTAAACAAACTTGACGCCATTTCCTACCTGGGTATGCTGGACAAAGAACAGGACGGGATTTCCCTTCTGAAACTTAAAGAGATATTTGGTGAAACGGTTGACCTCTATGCTACCTTAACGGACAAAAACGGCCGCGTTTCCCATTTGACCTACGTGATGCTCCTGCCTTAGGGGTCAGGCTTGAAAAATTCACTTATTTGCTCTTGATAAATAACAGCTTGACATAACAGCTTAACATGAAGGAAGCAGGAGGACCGTCCCCCTGCTTCCTCAGGTTTTTTGGGGTCAGGCTTGAAAAATTCACTTATTTTCTCCCGATAAATAACAGTTTGACATAACAGCTTGACAGAAGGAAGCATGGAACCGTTCCCCTGGTTCTCAGATTGGTTTTCAGAGAACCGTCCCCCTGCTTCCCAGATTTTATTGTTATGCCGGATGGCTGCTGCCAATCAGGTCTCCTTCCGTGTAAGGCTTGCCGGCGGCTGTAAACACTTGCTCCAGTCCGGTCAGGGAGTCGGATATTTCCCGGAAAAACTCTTCTTTGAGGGAGTCTATATGGTTGTTTATATTATCATATAACTTGTTCAGGAGCATTTCGGCGTCCTGTTTGTGTTTGTGCAGAAGTTCCTCCACCTGCTGTTTATACTGCTTCGTTTCTTCGAGCAGCCCGAGGGCGCTTTGCCTGGCGTCCAGGAACGGCCGGGCTGTTATGCCCCCTGGCCTTCTGGAAGATTTAACGGAAGTGCGTGCCCAGTGGAGCGGGAATAGGGGAGTCCTTTATCTTTATCCGGAAAAGCTGCCTGCTGGACAGAGCGGCGCCAGGACATTCCGGCAGGCAGTTTATTTGAATGCAGGGAAAAGGACAGCGCCGACCCCCCGGAGGCTGGCGCCCCTCCTCACCTCTGCCGCCTACCAGTACCCCATCTGGCTGTCCAGGGACGGTCGCACCCTGTATACGGGATTGTAATCTTTCCGCTGCCGGACTGCGTGCTCTTCGGCACCGACAGTTCACCCAACGGTATCCTGCGCTACAACCGGGCAGGCAAGTCCAACCCGCCGGTTATTGAGGTCGCCTACCGGATCGACGATTCGCCCCGCCTGACCTATAATGCCAAACTGGCCTTCCAGAGCAGGCAGCCGGGCGCACCCGCCTTCTTTCCCTATATCGTCAAGGTCTCCAGCGGGCAGCTGCCCGGGTTGGTCATCGCCACCCTGGACGGTTTCACTTTTTTTGAGGTGTTCCGGGATTCAATCAGCTACGAAGTGCAGAAAGGAGTCTTCAACCTTCTGGGGCCCACTAACAAAGGAAAACTGATCGGCCTTCTCTACGACGGCAGGCAGCAGTCCTACAGCCTCATTAAAGCGGACGCGCAGAAATGGGTGGAACCGGAATAAGCAGGAAGCAGAAGGGATAGACAGGTTCAACAGCATCTGCGGGCGCCCGGGCTGTTTGTTAACAATCACCGGGAATGTCAGGGATGAAATATGAAAGAGAAGGTTTTATTCCTAATTAAGGAAGGGTTAATTGATATATAGAAGGGTTGGTAATTAAAAAGGTGGATATTAAATAAGGTAGATAATTGAGAAGGGTGGATAATGGATAAGTCGATATCAGTATGGGTGGATTATAAGGAAAAGCCGATAATAAGGATGGGTGGATAATAGAAGGGCCGCCTGCTGTAATGCAGGCGGCCCTTTGCGGGATGCAGATAATAACAGCATGTTTTTTCAAGGAGATGCTTACGCCATTTCAACCTGTCCGGATTACCCGGTAGGTCGGGCTCATTTAGCATTTTAGTATGGGCACGTGGTGTATCTACACTACCTGGCTCAATTCTACGCCTCAAAATGGGATATATTAGAAATAAAGTTAACTGACAGTCAATTAAGCATATGTAAATAATTTGTTGGGGCTGAAAGTAAAACAGGGTATTTCGCCCGTAGAGTTGATGCGGGGCTTTTTTCAACTGTTTTAAAATATTTTATAAATATTACTATTTTGGCAGGAAAAAACATTGTTCTTCAAGAATAACAATTTTTAGATATATTTTATTTCAGATATATTTTATGTTAATTTTTGTAAGATAGATACATTCTACGGGTGGGTGATTGAGTTGTCATATTCAGAATTGCTTGTGAGTATTGAAAACCTCCGCTTAAGATTGCATAATCTTATTGATGACGGTTTTACGTATTCGGAGGTGTTGAAGGTCAGCCAGGAGTTGGACAAGTTAATTGTGGAGTATCATCGGGTGTATTCCCTGTCAGGTGGCAGGGATGAAGGAGGACAGTTCCCCTGTCACCTTAGAGAAAAATGTTACAGGGGACGTTTACTTTTCGACATAGCCAATTTGTAAATTTGTAACATTTGTAGTAAAATGTTGTTATAAGATTTTTTTGGTAATTTTGTGCCGCCGTTTTATAATATATTGTGGCAAAATATGTTGTAAGATACTTGGGGGTGTTGATATGAAAAGCTGTCCTGTATGTTCTATCCCTATGGATGAAGTAAAAAAATCAGGAGTACTCATTGATGTTTGCCCGAGTTGTAAAGGAGTCTGGCTTGACCGCGGAGAACTAACCAGGCTTTTAGAGAACATCAAGACGTACCGGGATGAGGAATATGATTACGACGACAGGTCCCGGGACCGCGACCGTGATTATTACGGAAGAGATGACAGGAAATATGATAAAGACTACTATAAGCATAAAAAAAAGAAGCGCGGCATATTCGGGATGCTGGAGGACATCTTCGATTAGTCACAGACCCCACGGCTTTAGCCGGGGGTTTTTTTATAAACCCGACTATGACCAGCCCCAGGATTTTGGGATTTGGGATTAGATTAAATAATCCTGTAATATTAAATATTAAAGGTTTTGGAGGTAATTGTTATGCAAAAAGGACATGGAGTTGAACATTTTCTTGCCAAAATTAAAGAATGGGAGTACTGTTATTGTTCAGACTGTAAAAGAATAAGGTTCAGTTCCGAGCTGGAAGCGACAAATGAAGGAATTCGCTGTTCCAAATGCAAAGGTTATAACCTGGAAGCTCCTGACTGGGTAAGATGTCCTCACCACAAAGATTCTGTTGTTAAATGTCCCCGGGGCGGCAAGGGGATAGTCAAGACGAAACATGGATCCGAATGTAAGGACAATTGCTATTTCCGGATACCTGAAGCTAAAGCTTGAGTTTACATGGTATTATAAGTTTTTTTGCAAGAGATTTTAGGCCTGCATGATATGCAGGCCTTTTTTGAGTAAGAAGAGGGAAGCAAGAGAACCGTCCCCCTGCTTCCCTTACGAAGGCAGACTCACGTACGGTCCGGGGTCAGCAGGGCGGCCGGGAAGCCGGCAAACAAACGGGCCAGGGGCAGAGTTTTGCGGCCTGCGGGGGCTGCCTCCGGACCCTCCGGGGCAGCGCTGATTTCTTCGTCTGTGAAGATATTGCGCCAGTGCTCCGGAGCCCCTTCGGGCAGCAGGAGGGCGGTGTCTTCCCAGAGCTCTGCCGGTAGGAGGAGGCTGTCCGGCAGCGGAGGGAAGCAAGGAGACGGTTCTCTAGCTTCCGAAGGTTGACTCAGGCCTGGACAGGGGTCAGCAGGGTGGTAAAAGTAAGGGGACGGTTCTTTCGCTTCTTCAGAGACCAGTCCCAGGCCGGCCGCGTAGAGCCGGGCCGCCAGGCGGGGCGCCGCAACCAGGACCCAGCTGTTTTCCAGGCGCCGGATAAAGGCGCAGACGTGCCTGCGCCGTGCTCCCACGGCCTCCACGGGGATGTATTCCCCGTTTTCGAACAGCTTCCTTGAGGATCTGCGCAGGTGCAGGGCTTTGTAGATCAGGTAGAGCTTGACCCGGCCGTCCTCCCAGCCGCCCAGGAGTTTTTTGGCCAGGGCTGCCCGGCCGCCGGCCTCTTCCTCTTCCCGGAGTGCCGCCAGGAGCGCGGCCCGCTCCCCGAAATCCACCGGCCGCCGGTTGTCGGGGTCCACCAGGCTGAAGGTCCAGAGCTCCGTTCCCTGGTAAAAGTCAGGCACGCCGGGGGAGGCGATTTTCAGGAGTACCTGGGAAAGGGCGTTCAGGGCGCCAAAATAGGCGAGCGTCTTCTGGAATTCCAGGAAATCCTGTAAAAACCGGTTTTCCGGCGACGGCTCCAGGATAGCCGTGACAAATTCCTCCAGGGCGCCTTCGTAAGCTTCGCAGGGGTCGAGCCAGTTGGTGCGGAGCTTTGCCTCCCGGGCTGCTTTGACTACATAGGCCTTCAGCCGTTCCCGGAAGGACGGGACATCTTCCTCACGAAGGGGCCAGGCGCCTGCCAGGGTCTGGTAGATCAGCATTTCCCCGGCTGCGCCGGGGGCAGGCAAGCCGTCCAGCACGGGCTTACGGGGGCTGTTCCAGTTGCTCCAGCGCTTCACCAGCATGGACCAGGCGCCGGGAAGCTCCGAGAGCACGTTGATCCTAGCCCGGACGTCTTCACCGCGCTTGGTGTCGTGGGTTGAGGTTGCATTCATGGTATGGGAAATGCGCTTCTGCCTTTCCACATTGCGCCGGTGGAATTCCGCCACGGAGATACCCCTGCCGGCTGGGTTGCCCCCCACTTCATTGAGTGAGATGAGCCGGTTGTAAATGTAGAGGGTGGTATCCTCAAATCCCTTGGCCATGGCCGGGCCGGTGTACTGCTGCCAGCGCCTGACGAAATCCAGCCAGTTTTGCTGCTGTACCTCCGGAAGGCCGGGTGGAAATTCCAGAAGCATTACCCGGCGCAGAAAGTCGCAGGCAAAGGCGGCGGCAGGGAGGCGTCTTTTGGCTTCTGCCACGGCCCCTTCAATAATCCGGCGTTCCCGCTCCGGCACCGCGAGGTCGCGGATATAGGTCCGGTAAACGGGGAGGCAGGCGGTGACCTCTACCAGGGCCTGCTCCAGACCGCTCAGGCTGATGTCGCGCCCGTGCCGGTCCTGCTCCGCCAGCCGGCCCAGGTGCCGCGCCAGGCTGCGCATCTCTCCGCTGAAGAGCGACGTCAGGACCCGCTTCTTTTGCCTGTAAACTACATCACTGAAGTCCCCTTCTGTTTCGCTGAGTTGGGCATAGGCCCTGTCCAGGCCGGCGCTACCTTCCCCGTCGACGAAGAGCCCGTTGAGCAGGTTCAGATAGTCGTAGCCGGTGGTTCCGCAAACAGGCCAGTCCGCTGGCAGTTCCTCGTCCTCCGCCAGGATTTTTTCGGCGATTATGTAAAAGTTCCGGCCCCCGCCGGACAGGCGCTCCTGGAGGCGGCAGAGGTAGGTCCGGGGGTCCTGCAGGCCGTCGATATGGTCAATCCGCAGGCCTGTCACCCGGCCTGCCCGGACCAGTTTGAAGACCAGCCCGTGTACCGCGTCAAAAACCCCTTCGTCTTCCATGCGCAGGGACACCAGGCCGGTTACGTCAAAGAAACGCCGGTAATTGATTTCTTCCAGCGCCGTCCTCCAGAAGGCCAGCCGGTAGGCCTGCTCTTCCAGAATCCGGTCCAGGCGCCCGAAGCTGGCCGGATCTCCCCTGCGTCCGTTCAAGGCCTGCAGCTGCCCGTCGACGAAGTCCTTGAAGCCGGTGTGGCTGTTGTAAAAATGCCGGAAAAGGTCCCAGGCCCGCTGGAAGCCGGCGCCGTACTCCGGGCTGTTTAGCGGCGGCAGCTCCTGCAACACTCTTGCCAGGTTGTCCCTGGGCGGTTCCCCGGGCGCTGCACCTGCGCTGCCAGCGGCGGTTGGGCTGCCGGACCATTCCCTGAGCAGCCTGCCGGCGGAGGCAGGGCTCAAGGGGTAGCTGCCCCCCTGGAGGGAGACCCGGAGGCCGTCTTCGGCTACGGTGAGTTTCAGTTCCCCGCTCTCCAGCATCTTTCCGTAAGGGGAGCCCAGGACCGGGAGCAGGACTTTGCCGGAGAGCCCCGGCCGGGCGGGCTGCCAGTCAATGTCGAAAAAGGGTGCGTAAGAGGAATCCCGGCCCCGGCGCAGGACGTCCCGCCACCAGGGGTTTTCGCCGTCTGCGGCCATGTGGTTGGGCACGATGTCCAGCAGGAGCCCCAGCTTGTGCCGGTCCAGCTCCCCGGAAAGGGACTCAAAGGCTGCCATGTCCCCCAGTTCGGGGTTGAGCCGTCCGGGGTTGATGACGTCGTAGCCGTGGGGACTGCCCCGCCGGGCTTCCAGCAGGGGAGAGGCGTAGAGATCGGTAATCCCCAGATCCTTCAGGTAGGGCGCCAGTTTTTGGGCGTCAGCGAAGGTAAACTCCCGGTTGAACTGGAGCCGGTAGGTGGCCCCGGGGACACGTGTAACGCACATAGCGCCCCTATCGCCCCTGCTGCTGCGGCCGCCGGGGTCGCCCGTGTCGCCTATACCCCTGCTGCTGCCGTTGCCGCCTGCGCAGGCGTTGCCCCCACCGCCCAGGTTGCTCATAGCTCTTGCGTTGCCGGCACAGGCCACGCAGCCTGCGCCGCCCTTGTCTTCAGCGCCTTCCATGCTATCCGTCCCTCCTAACCCGGAGCTTTTCGCCCAGGGCTTTGAACCGGGCGTTCCACTCCCCGGCGTCTTCATTACCCCCGGCTGCTTTTTCAAGATTGTCAGGGTAAACTTTTTGCAGCAAACTGTAGTAGACGTTCTGGACCTTCCAGAGGTCCACCTCGAAGGGGAGCGAACCCACCAGGGCGGTAACCTCGTCCAGGTGCGTGATCAGGTCAAGGTCGTTGGGGTTTTCCCACAGGCGTTCTCCCAGCCGGCTTAGGGTCTGTTCCAGGACGTAGCGGTGGACAGTGCCGTCCAGCTTGACGTTGGCTATTTTCGCTTCTTCCAGGAGGGTCCTGATTTGTTTGAGGTCTGTCATATTTCCCGCAAAGGCCTGGCGCAGGTTCGAATTCAGCACAAACTCCGCTGCGGTGTGCAGGACCCTGGGCTGGGGAATGTTGAGCTCCCGCAGGAAGCGGTTCAAGTGGGCGTGGCGCTCGTAGATCCGCCGGTAGTCCCCGGCGATCTCGTCCAGGGTGGTGTTCAGGATCTGGTCCAGGATCTGCCTCTGCTTATCCCGGAAGAGCTCTTTCAGCGTGTAGGTGGAGCCTCCAAAGCGCTGGTCCAGGAGCCGGACCAGTCCGGGAAAGTCGGCCCGGTCGAAGGCAGCGGTAATTTCCTCAGCTATTTTCCGGTAGCATTCTTCATTTTGAAAGTTAGTGACGCCGCCGTTGACGATATGGCTGCCAAGGTTGACCACGGCGTAAATCAGCCGGGCTGATTCCAGGGTGATCCTCGAGGTGACCCGGATTTGGCCCAGGGAGAGCCTGGCCACACCCGCCCGCCGTCTGTGTGAATCTTCCCGCTCGATGTCGTAGCAGTAGATCCTGTGATGCTCGTCATATTCCTCGAAAAGGGAGCAAATGGCGTAATGGGCCCCCACTTTAGACAGGTCCACTCTGGCCGGCTTGATATATTTTTCGTAAACATAGGCCCCGTCCCGGTATTTGGGCAGGTTGCTTTTTGCCTCCGCCAGCAGCTTCAGAAAGCCGGGCTCAAGGTCCTTTTTGCCCAGGGTTTCTTCGGCCAGCTGGATTACCCGGGCGGCGTACTTGAGGATCTGCAGGGTTTCAATCCCCGTAATTTCATCGAAAAACCAGCCGCAGCTTGTGAACATCAACATGGCGTGGCGCTGCATTTCCAGGAGTTTTAAGACTTTAACCTGCTCCGCCTGGCCCAGTTTGCCCAGGGCGTGTTTGGCCAGAAATTCGCTCTGGCTTTCCGGGGAGCGGTCCAGGATAACTGAAATGTAGTCGTTGCGCGCTTCCCAGGGGTCTTTCAGGTAGAGGCTCGCCTGCTTCTCGTAAAGGGGGGCCAGCTCGTCCCGGAGCCAGTTCAGGGCCCGGCGCAGGGGTGCCCGCCAGGCCTGGGTCCAGCCGGGGTTCATGCCGGTGCTGCAGCCGCAGTTGCCGGACCAGCGTTCGACGCCGTGGGCGCAGCTCCAGGCGCTGTGCTCGTTAATCTCTGCCTCATAGGCCGGCGGGTGGTGCTCCAGGTATTCGCCGTAATTGGTGAGCCTGGCCAGCCCGCTGGTTTCGATATAGTGCAGGGCGAAGGCCAGGGCCATGTCCCCGTGCCGGTGGTGGTGCCCGTAAGTCTCGCCGTCGGTGGCGATATGGACCAGGCGGGGCCCGCTCCTGCCGGCCAGCTCCTTCAGCAGCCGCCCGGCGAAGCGCTCGCCGTTGCTGAGCAGGTTTTCAAAGGCTACGGCCGAGGATATTTCCCCGTTGTAGAAAAACACCACGATGGCCCGGCCTCCCGGCAGGTTGACCAGGTAGGGACGGGTGGTGTCGATGGCCCCGGGGGCTGTTTCCTGCCACTGGGTTTCTCCTATTTTACGGTAGCGCCGGGCCTGGAAGGGGGACAAAATCGTAAAGCGGAGGCCCAGTTCCGCCATCAGGGCCAGGGTTTCCAGGTCCACGCCGGTTTCGGGCAGCCACATCCCCTCCGGTTGCCGCCCGAAGCGGTATTCAAAGTCGCGGATGCCCCAGAGGATCTGGGTGTATTTATCGCGGCGGTTGGCCAGGGGCATGATCATGTGGTTGTAGGCCTGGGCCAGGGCCGAGCCATGCCCTGAGAAGCGTTTCCTGCTTTCCCGGTCTGCATCCAGAATAGCCTGGTATACCCCGGGCTGCTTCCTTTCCAGCCAGGAAAGCAAGGTGGGTCCGAAGTTAAAGCTGATCCTGGCGTAGTTGTTGATAATCCTGCGGATCCAGCCTTCGCCGTCCAGGATCCGGGAGACCGTGTTGGGTTCGTAGCATTCCGCGGTGATCCGCTCGTTCCAGTCGTGGTAGGGGTAGGCCGTGTCCTGCAGCTCGACCTCTTCAAGCCAGGGATTTTCCCGGGGCGGCTGGTAAAAGTGGCCGTGGATGCAGATGCAGCGATCCATTTAAACCTGACCTCCTTCCGAATGCCCGTTCAGGATGTAGTAGGAGAGCGGGTCTGGGGCGGTCCCCGCCGTATCTCCGCAATAATAGCCGCGTTTGCCCTGCCCCAGGAGTACCTGCTGTTCTTCCGGTTTCCCAATGTGGATCGCCACGCTTTCGGCCAGGGGCGTCCGGACGGGGAACCCGGCGCGGCCCTCACCCAGGCAGGTGGCGCCCAGGGGTGTGTTAATGCTCATGGTGGTTAGAGCCCTCCCTTCCAGTTTGCAGGATCTTTCCTGTAAGGCGCAGGCTGCGGCGGGGACGTACCCTTACCCGGCGGTTTCTTAACCGGTTGAGCTCAGCCAGGGTCTCCAGAACCTCCGGCATGCGGCTTATTTCTTCGAGGGTGTAGCGGGCTTTGCGCCGCCAGTTAGGGTACTCCTCGAGGGTGCCCGGGACATTTTGCGGCTCTGTCTCCAGCCACAGGTCCTCCAGGTTTACCAGCACCACCCGCGCCCGGCTTGCGGCCAGGTGGGCCAGGCAGCCCCTCAGGAGGGACCGGGTATTCTGCGTGGTGGTTTCCAGCAGCCCCCGGCGGTAAAGGTAGGCGGACAGGGCTAACCCCTCGGCCTTGCCCCTGAGCGACTGCCAGTAGGCGGCAAAGGGGGGCATGTCGTGGGTGTTCAGGGCCGCCAGGGCATTGGGCGGGACGGGCCGCAGCGGCCGCCCGGCATCCCCGGTGGTTTCAAAGGGCAGGATGTACATCCGCTGGATCTGGTGCCGGGCCATGGCCCTGCGGACATAGCCGGGTACGGTCCCCAGGTCCTCGCCCACAATCAGGGACTGGCTCCGCCGGGACTCCAGGGTCAGGATGGCGTAAAGTTCTTCGCTGCGGTAGCGCACGTAAACTCCTTCGGTGGCCGGCAGGCCCGCGGGGATCCAGTAAAGGTGGTGCAGGCCCATGACGTGGTCCAGGCGCAGGATGCCGGCGTGGCGCAGGTGATGGCGCAGGCAGGCGATGTAGTAGCGGTAGCCCTGCTCCCGGAGCCGCTCCGGGTGCAGGGGCGGGAAGTGCCAGTCCTGCCCCCCGCTGAACAGCCTATCAGGCGGGGCGCCGCTGCTGGCTTCCCGGGCAAAGATACCCTGCCAGCGCCAGACGTCGTAGCCCCCGCCGTGCACCCCCAGGGGAAAGTCCAGGTACAGGGTCAGCCCCCTTTGCCGGGCCCAGGCGGACAGGTCCTGGAACTGCTCCCGGGCCAGCCACTGGACATAAAGGTGGTATTGTTCCGCTTCCAGCTCGTAGTCACCCTCCTGCAGGGTTCCCTCCCGAAGCCGTTCAGGCCATTCCGGCCAGAGGGCCCGCTGTTTTTCCACCGCAGCCCGGAAGCGGGCGTAGTCCCGGGCTCTGGGGTTTTCCCCGGCCCAGCGCCGGAAAGCAGCCAGGCGCCCGGAGCCGGGGCCGCCAGCCAGGAGGTGGCGCAGGCAGGCTTCCAGGACCCTGCGCTTGAGCCTCATCCCGCCTTTGTAATCCACCAGGGGGGCGGCTTTGAGCGAGGCCAGCTCCGCCTGGAAGGCAGGGCCGTCAAAAAGGGCCCGGGCTTCCGTGCTGCTCCCGAATTCCGGCGAGCGGGTCACGTCCAGGTAAAACTCGTTCCAGAAAAGACGGCTGACCGGCTGGTAGGGGCTGGGGGCGAAGGGCTCGTCGAGATAGGAGGCCAGCAGCGGCAGGGTGCCGGCAATGCTGCCCCCCAGTCCCTGCACCATCTGCAGCAGTTCCTGGAGGCCGCTGAGATCCCCCGTCCCCCAGTCCGTCCCGGTGCGCAGGGCGTAGAGAGGCAGGAAGACCCCCCAGGTGCGGTTTGAGCTGCTGCCCGGGGATGTGTGGGACTGGAGCGGGGCTGAGATGATCAGGATCCCCTGGCGGCTACCGGGCAAATCCAGGGTCAGCCGGTGGTAGCCTTCCGGCAGCCTGCTGGGTAAGGGCAGGCCTTTAACTGTATAGACTTCCCCTTCCACCAGGGCCGATCTAAGCCCGGGCAGATGCTCCAGGCGGCGGGACCAGCGCAGTTCCCGCCCGTCCTCCAGCTGGAGCCTGCAGCCGGCGGGGCCAGTGGCAGCCCGGCCGGGCAGGCGCAGCTCCAGGCAGGGGGTCTTACCCTCCCAGGCTACAACTACCGGCTCGCAGGTACGCTGCCACCGCCTCTGGATGGTTTCCCGGAGCGCCCCGGGAAGGTGCTCCGGTTTCGCCAGCGGCGCGCCCAGGGCCCGCAGGGCTGCCAGCAGGGATTCGGGCGTAGCCTGGCGCCGGGTTCCCTGGTAATCCAAATAAGAGGTTTCCACTCCGTATAGCCGGGCCAGCCGGTGAAGTAGACGGGTTTGCAGTCCTGACATGGTCATCCGTCCCCATATCTTCGATGATAACATGCAAGCAGAGGACTTTTTCTGGCTTTGTCTGTAAAAGACTATGCAGGTAAAAGCTTGAACAATAACGCCGGGCAAGAAAATAACCTGCTTGCAAAGGATTTTTGGACAAAGCGTCAAAAAAGTATTTAGATTGGGAGCATTGCGGGTTTTTCCAAGCGACTTGTTTGTCAGAAGGTCCTGATTAATAAAGAACAGCTGATTAAGGCAAAAATAAGGGACAGCAAAATAAGGTAATATTATAGATTTTGACGCTGAATACTCATGGATTCGGGCAAAGGGCATATACAAGTTAATAACGGTGGTCTGTACCCGTATATTATCTCCAGGCTTGGATTGCACTATTTACCTGTTTAAAAAAAGCCTGCAAAGATGTACAGGTGTACTGCAAAAGGAAGTAACCCCTTTGTTTATATTACCCGCTGCCGTCCCGGCCTGAAAGCACGGACCTGCCCGTAGTTCTTACAGCCCTCCCTTGAATATTCATAGCCTTACCCTTGCGTGTTATAATTAAGCAAATGGAACAGGCCCACATGATTAAAACGAGCTCTAAACCGCTGACTTAGAATAATAAGGAGGCGTTTGTTTTGGTGGTAAAAAGGCGTTTACTCTTTTTCCTGGGGGCGCTACTGCTGGCAGGGCTGTTGCTCACCGGTTGCGCCAGGAAAGACAGCGGAACGGCCGGTGAGGTTTCGGTTCCACCGGCAGGCCAGGTGACCCGTCCGGAATCTTATCAGGACATTTTCGGGGTTTATAACGGCCGGATCGACAACAGCTTCATTGAAATCCAGGTTGACCAGGGACAGGCTTTTCCCGGGAGCGATGCAGCTACGGCCTTCTTGTTTCCCCTTGGGCAAAGCGCAGGGTTGGCAGCGGACATAAAAACCGGTGACAGAGTCAAATTGAACTGTTTTAAGAACAGCTCCGGCCAGTGGCAGATTACATCCCTCGAGAAAGAGAAGGGAGCGGGCTGCCCTAAAGACATACCGGCCCTTGGGGAAGGGGACTTTACTGTAAAATCCGGGCAGCGGTCCGTTAAACTGGGCACTTCCGATAGGGATGTGAACTTGGAGGAAGTTTTCGGCAAGGTTCTCTCGGAAAACACTGTGCGGCTGGGCGCGGATGCCGGCACGCTGGCCGGTTCCTATGTTAAGAATCAGGTTTACGACGGAATTGAAGTGGGGCTCTTGTCAAAAGGGGGCAAGGGGGGACCCTTTAAGGTAGACACCATGCATATAACCGGCGGGGCTCATGCCACCGCCAGGGGTATAATGGTGGGAGACAGCTACACCAGGATCTTGGAGCTTTACCCTGCCGTGAACGGGAAGGAGCCGGCCAGGGAAGACCCGAGAAACCGCTCTTACAGCTACGCCAGCATAAATGAGGGGGAAGACATGTTCCTGAGTTTTGAAGTCCGGGACGGGATTATAAGATCGATCACCCTCCAGGTCGAGCATTCCTGATCCTCTATTCTGATTACCGTAAAGTACCGTAAAAAAGCCCCTGGCTTTAGCAAGGGGATATAAGGCGCGCCGGGTGTTGGCCCGGCAAATTTCTTTTAATGATTGGCAAGAAACCCACAAAACCCAATAGCTTGCTAATTCTGGGCAGCGGGTACGGTTTACTACAATAAAAAAAACGGACAGCAGATAGGTCTATCTGGTTTGTCCGGTTTTCCGTTTATAAGTTATGCTTGGGAGCAGGTTTTATTGTAGCAGCTGTTGCAGACATAGAAGCCGACGGAACTGCGGCAGATGATCAGTTCCTGGAATCCATCCCGGGGCTGCGGGTCACCGCACTCGGGGCAGTAATCCATTTCTTCCGGCAACCAGCTCTTCCCGCAGGAGAAGCAGGCAAAGAGAGGTCCTTGCTGTTTATACAACCCGGCCTTCTCCAGGTCCACCAGGGCCTGGGCAGAACACTGGGGGCAGGGGCGGCAATGGTCCTGGATACCCAAAAGGTTCAGGTATTCATTGCTTTCGGTTTTATACCCGCAACTAAGGCAGGAAACCATCCCGCCCCCTACCTGCAATTCTGTAAGGGAACAAAGGGGGCATTTAAACTCCTGTGGAAACACCGGCAAACACTCCTTTCACCCGTAGGCCTTGTTTTATAACGATTCTATCATAATTACCCCAGCCCTTATACTGGTTTTTTATATGGTGCCTGACACCAACTTATCAACTTATTAAATATTCAAACACAAATAATTTGGCGCTCTGGCATGGGGGTTTGTATGAGTGTTATTAAGTGTTAAGTGGCCCTTTGGCCATTTTTTTGCGGGCTTCGGGCTTCTCATTTCTAACTCCCAGAGTCGGGAATACCATCCTTGAAACTGGGTGTGGTATAATTGGTACACAATTACACAATAAATGCCCAGGGGGAAAGGAAATGAATGTACTTGTTACCGGCGGTGCCGGCTACATAGGAAGCCATACCGTCCGGGAACTGCTCAGGAGAAATCACCGGGTGGTGGTGCTGGACAACCTCAGCAGGGGGCACAGGGCGGCTGTTAGCGGCGCCCGTCTGGTGCAGGGGGACATTTGCGACCGGGAGCTGCTGGGGGAGCTTCTGGCCCGGGAGAAAATTGAAGCGGTGCTGCACTTTGCAGCCAGCAGCCTGGTAGGCGAGTCGGTCCGCTTTCCTTCGGAATACTACAATAATAACGTGGTGAAGGGCCTGTCTCTTTTTGACACACTGGTCAGGGCCGGGGTGCGCCTCCTGGTTTTTTCCTCCACTGCCGCCGTCTATGGTGAACCCCGGGAGATACCCATCCCGGAGGAGCACGCCACAGACCCGACAAATCCCTACGGGGCTACCAAACTGGCCCTGGAGGGGGCTTTACGCTGGTACGGCGAGGCTTACGGGTTGCGCTGGATCTCCCTGCGCTACTTTAACGCAGCCGGCGCTGATCCCGCGGGGGACATCGGGGAGGACCACGAACCCGAGACCCACCTGATCCCGCTGGTCTTAAAGGTGGCCCTGGGGCTAAAGCCCCACCTGGATGTCTTTGGCTCCGACTACCCGACCCCGGACGGTACCTGTATCCGGGACTACATCCACGTCAACGACCTGGCCGTTGCCCATATCCTGGCCCTGGAGGTGCTGGCTGCGGGGGCTCCTTCCGCAGTCTACAACCTGGGGAACGGGAACGGTTATTCTGTCCTGGAGGTAATCCGGGCTGCCGAAGCGGTGACGGGCAGGCCCATCCCGCACCGGTACGCGCCGCGGCGGCCCGGGGATCCGCCGGCCCTGGTGGCCGGGTCGGCCAAAATAAAAAGGGAGCTGGGCTGGCGACCTCGTTTTGAGAGCCTGCAGGCCATGCTGGAGACGGCCTGGCGCTGGCACAGCAGTCATCCCCGGGGGTTTCAGGATTGAGATGATCTCCGGGAAACGAATAATTGTGTTTGCCCTTTTGCAGGTCTTCTGTCTCCTGGCAGCGCCGCCGGGAAAGCAGGCGTCCAGCGAGGGCGAAGCTCCGGGCGCCACAAACCCGGAAGAACGCCTGGAGGCGCTGGCCAGGCAGGCTGAACTGGCCAGGAGGGAAGGAGAACTGGCTGCCGAACTGCTGGACTGGGACGTTAAAACTGAGAGCGCCCGGCAGGAACAGGCGCAGCTGCTCCTGGAGATCCAGCAGGCGGAATTTTCCCTGGCCGGGGCCGAAGCCGGCCTGGAGGAAAGCCGGTCACGTTTGGATGAAGGCCTGGAAGACCTGGGGTGGTGGGTCAACTATTTATACCGTTATGGTCATGGATCCTTTCTGGAGGTAATTCTTGGGGCAAAAAGCTTTAGTGAATTTATAGAACGGGCCGGGCTGGTTTTCACCATAATATCCGCCCAGGCAGAGCTAGTGGAGGAAGTGCGGGAGCGGGCCGCCCGGTTGGAGGCACAGTTGGAAGCCCTCCGGCAAGCCAGAGCTTTGCTTGACCAAAAAAACGCTGCCCTGGCCCGCAGGATCCAGGATATGGACCACCACAAGGCAGGTCGGGAGGCGTTTCTCAAGGAACTCAGGGAGCAGTCCGCCAGCCTGGCTGAGGAAATTATTAAGAAGGAAACCCTCCTTTTCCGTTCCCTGGATTCCTTGCAGTATTTGTTACAGCACCTGGATTCCCTGCCCTGGCACAGCCTGACCCCGGACACCTTTTCCCTGGCCGGAAAGAGGATGCGCCTTGAGTTCAAGGACCAGGAGGTCAACAGGGTCTTTTTCGGGCAGGGTGACCCTGCCCTGGCCGGGCTGTCCGTGCACTGCACACCGGGCCTGTTTTCTATTTCCGGAACGGCTGCCGCCGGAGCCGCAGGCGTTGATTTTAAAATAGAGGGAAATTTTGAACTCCGGGGAAAGGGCAGGGTGGCCTTTCAGCCCAGCCAGATGTACCTGTCCGGTGTGCCTGTAAGCAGTAAAGTTCTTGGGTTTATTGCCGGAGAGGAATTGCTGGAAATTGATTTCGGGAGTTTTTTGCATGGTTACAGTTTGTCTGGAATCCGGCCTGAGGAGGGCAGGCTGGTGGTGTATATAACTGGCTAACCGAAAAAAAAGACGTCCAACAGCCCGTAAAGCGTGGACGCAAATAAAAGTAAAAAAAGTGTAATTACTTATAGGAAAGGAGTTATGCTTGTTAACTTATAAGGAGCAAATTTTATGCCAGTTATATGGCAGTGCTTTTGTTAGAAATATGGATGTATTTGTCTCATTTTATCACAAAATGTAGACATGTATGTTCCAAAGACTAACAATAAGCTGTCTCAATGGATTGAAATGGATTGGAATTATTTACTGCATAGTGGAAAAGGTTTATCTCATCAACGATGCCGCCTCCCTGGCCCAGGCCTTCTTTTTTCCGGCAGGCAGCTTCCAAGCAGCTTCCTTTTAGGAAGCTGTTTTTTTGTACCCGGAAATGTTTGGAGCAGGCTAACCCTGCCAGGAACCATCTCCCTCAACCACGCCGGGCACCGCTAATCTTGACCGGAGGAGAGGTAAAAAGGCCCTGTCCCCGGGTTCTGGAGTCAAAAATTACCAGGGAGTAAGGACTTCTTATATTTCTTTTATGAATTTTCTGTATTAAGGCATGTGTTTTGCAAGTTTTTATAGTTAGTCAATTCGCAAGTTTCAAAGTATTTAAGGTTTAGCCCTGGTTCTAGCATGTTAACCTTTCCCCCGGGATCTTTGACTGGCCCCAGGCCTGTTTTAGAACAGGTACCTGCTGCAAGAGAATGAGTAAAAACAGTGTTTGGTTAAGACAGGTATCTGCCGGGGATTTAGGAACCAGGAAATCTTTTTAGTATTTAAAGTGAGCGGCTCTATTTAAAGCCATGTTTTAGTTTGTGGGGAGGTGATTACAGCCGAAGGTAGGTTTGATTACTGCCGGCTACCAGCATCTGTGGACAAGCTTTCCTTAGTTGTATTCTTTTTAACAACCAGGACCGCTGGGTTCTGGCGGGCTGAAATGGAACTGCTCGTGATTTAGGAGGTATAACCTTGTCAGAAGAAAAGGTTTATGTTCTCAAGGAGAATGGTATTGCCGATCCATCAACTGTCGGTCTAGCCTCTTTTGGCATAGCTCTGTTTTGTTTGAGCTTTGTAAATGCAGGTTTGGTGGGGGCAGGTTCCATCGGTTTGATCATTGCCATTGCTTTAATTTGCGGCGGGATGGTCCACACTATCGTTGCCCTCTGGGGATTTCTTAAAAATGAGCTCTTTACAGCCCTTGTTTTTGGTACCTACGGGGCTTTCTGGACAATTTTTTCCCTTTTCCAGCTGGGCCTGGTTCTGGAGTGGTTTGAAGTAGATCCCAGCATGATGACAGTTTTCTTTATCGCCTGGACCATTTTTACCTTTATTATCTGGATTGCCACACTTGTTACAAACACGGCCGTTATAGTCATTATTACCACATTATTAATTGTCTTTATTCTGCTTGTTCTGGGTCTGGCCCAGCTGGCGGGTTATGTGGGCATCTTTACCGCCCTGGCGGCCTTATATACTGCCGCCGCCGGTATTTTGAACACTATGTACGGAAGACAAGTCCTGCCCGTGGGTGGTCCCTTAATTAAGCTTAATTAAATCATAATCCATAAAGAGCAGAGAGATAGTAGTTATAGAATGAAGGCAGCTATCCCGCTGGAACTTGGGCCTGGTTGTTAAAAAGTATATAAATAAAAAAACGTTTTAGCCAAAATGGTAATAATCCCCGACTCTCTCCCTTGCCCGTAAACGGGCGCTTTTTTTTATCCGGGCAGGGGGAATGCTGTCCTTAAGGAATGATCGATTATATAGCAAAATGATCGACTGTTGAACAAGTCGATCATGAACGGAACGTGCTATTTTTGAAATAAGCTTGCCAGGTTTGGCTTACATACGCTTAATCCGGCTCGTCGCCAAACTCCTTGAGCAGTTTTTCAAAGATTTTTTGCACCGGCAGGATTTCTTTAATCTTGTAGACATTTTTACCGCAAAATACTACGCCATCATCAACCCGGCCCATCCGTGAGTTTTCCAGGGCCTGGATGATGCAGTACTCGCGGGAGCACTCCTTAAGACAGCCGTCGCATGTTTCCGGCTGCGGGGCGCAACCGCTGCGGATTTTATCGGAAAAGATGTTGCGCAGGGCCTGTCCCGGCATACCCACGGGGCTTTTAATGATCACCACGTCGTCGGGGCGGGCTTTGAGGTACATCTGTTTGAAGGCGTCTGAAACCGCGCATTCGACGCTAAGAACGAAGCGGGTTGCCATCTGGACCCCGCTGGCCCCCAGCCGGATCATTTTGGCGATACCCTTTCCATCCACAACGCCGCCGGCTGCGATGACAGGAATCTTCACCTTTGAGGCAATTTCAGGGAGGATCTCCTCGATGGACCGGTTCGTACCCAGGTGCCCTCCAGCCTCGCATCCTTCAGCCACTACCGCGGAGGCGCCCAGTTTTTCGGCTATGGCAGCCAGCTTGGCTGAAGATACGATGGAGACAATGGGTACGCCGGCTTCCCTGCCCCACTTGAAAATGTCCCGGGAAAACCCTGCCCCGGTGAAGATCAGGTCAATTTTTTCCTCTATGGCACTCTGGACCATGGTAGCAAACTGGCGGACGGCAAACATGATATTGATGCCGATAATGCCCTTAGTCAGGCGCCGGGCCGTCCTGATTTCGTTTTTCAGTTCGTCTACAGTCATGCCGGTTGCGCCGATGACCCCGATCCCCCCCGCGTTGGCAACGGCGGCCGCCAGGGGCGCGGTTGAAACCCGTATGGCCATACCGCCTTGAATAATGGGATATCGGGGTACAAGATGGTCGATTTTTAATTGTGGAAATTTCATAAACATCTATTACTCCTTGCTTGTTAAAAGGTGACACATTTTTTAATAAAAATATTAACCCGCGCGTCCTGAATCTATAAGGGCAGGCCGAATATTTTTGTTAAAAATGAGTTTCAAACACAGAACTATTCGCGGTAAAATGCAGTAATCCTGTATTTGCGCCAGGAAAAATGAAAATATTTTATGGACATGTTTAAAAAAATGTGAAAATCGCCGTCTACAGGGGTTACCGGGCTGTTCAGGGTCTTATCGCTGAAGGGTAGCTAGCTGCCCGCTTTGGAAATAACCAGAAGTTACCAATATTATTATTGGCATTTGGCATTGTTTTTTATTATTACGGGAATATGGTTGAGCCAGGGGAGGGGATGCCGCCCGCAGCCGGGAAGGGGCGGAAGGCTGTCCGGGGTGTCCAAGGGGGGCCTCGGACCAGTTTTCCGGATCAATAGCAGTGCGCCGCATGCCGGCTTTGTTTTCAGGAGTAAAGAAGGGGTTGTTTTTGCCTGCCGGGAGGCCTCTCCACACAGTTCCCGCTGGGTGTGTCATGTTCTGATGGACAGCAGAAAAAAGCCTGCTGGCGGGCGCCCGCAGGTTATTGGACTGCCCACTTCAGGACCCTTCGCCTGGAGTGGATTTTGGGAGCTTTTGGGGACGGGGCGGCAGAAGTGGCCCTGCTCGCCTGGGGGCCGGCGCCACTATGAGGGCGGCGGACCGGCCCTGGACGGCTGGTTGCCGGGGCTAAGGAAACTCTGGCCGGCGCGGGTTTTCTGGCCCAGCTGCTCTTCAGCCTCCGCCGGCACAGGCAGGAACGCCTTTGCCGCAGCGGTTACACCGGTTATTAGTTAATCTTCTTTAAAACCTCTTCACCTTTAGGTGTTACAATAAAGAGGGTGGATTTGTCATCAAACTTTTTTCTACTCACCAAACCGTTGTTGATAAAAAAGGTAAGGCTGTCCCATACCTTGTTAAAACCCACTTCCAGGATCTTCCCGATCTGGCGGCAGTGAATTTGGCCTGGTTTCACGGCGTGGCAGCTGCCGGTGCAGAGCATGCCGCCCTTTTCGCTGAGCAGCTTCAGGATTTCCAGGGAACGTGGTGGGAAAGATATACCCGGGACCCCGGAATTATGCAGGTTTTGCATCTGATATATAACCCCCTTTTTTGATCCGGTGAATGGTTTGCCTTATGAAGAAACTGGCGATCCCTAGAATAACTCAAAATTCTAATTAATGCAAAGTATATGCCATTATATTCAACAGCCTCCGGGATTCCAGCTTCTGCAGTCAGGCACCCGGCGCTAAACTCCTGGGCACTCCCTTTTTAGCCATTAAAAAAACATCAAGAAAAAGGACTTTTCCAAAACAGCGGGGAAATAATTAAGGCATTTAAGGTTATAGAAGATCTGGGGGGAATAAGAAAATGACTCAGAACGAAAACAGACCCCGGCCCAGCCATGCTGCTCCGGGGGTCCGGCAGAACCTGGAGTATCCCGTTATCCCCCTCTACCAGTTTTTAGATGACGCGGTATCCAGCTTTCCAGATGCACCGGCGGCAATCTTTGCCGGATCTGTACAGACTTACCGGGAGTTGGGCAGCCAGGCAAACCGCCTGGCCAGTGCCCTCAGGGAATTAGGAGTGCAGCGGGGGGACAGGGTTTCTCTAATGCTGCCCAACTGTCCGCAAATGATCGCCGCCTTTTACGGGGTTTTAAAGGCCGGGGCAATCGTGGTCCAGGTCAACCCTTTATTTTCTAGCCGGGAATTGGAAAACCGGCTATATGATTGCGGCGCTGAAACTATTATCCTGCTGGACGAGTATTTGCCCCGGCTGCAGGCCATTCAGAAGCGGAGCCCTGTTAATAACGTTATTACTGTAAACCTGACCGGGGAAACAAAAGCCCCGCAGGAGGGTGCCCTTGACTACGACCTCCTGCTGGCGGGGACGGGGGACGGGGCGCCGGAGCACTGCCCCGATCCGGCCAGTGACGTGGCCCTGATCCAGTATACCTGCGGGACAACGGGTATTTCCAAGGGCGCCATGCTGACCCACTTCAACCTGGTGGCTAATACCCTGCAGGTCAGGGAGACCCTTGCCGCTACCTGCTGCCGTGGTCAGGACAGGGTCCTGGTAACCCTGCCGCTGTTTCACGTTTATGGAATGACCCTGGGGATGAACCTGGCCCTTTCCATCGCAGGGACCCAGGTCCTTTTGCCACGTTTTGACGCCGGGGCTGTTTTAAAGGCAATCAATGATTACCGGCCCACCTATTTCCCGGGTACGCCTTATATGTTCACGTCGCTGCTCAACCATCCCCGGCTGGCTGACTTCGACCTCTCCTCCCTGAAAGCCTGTATCAGCGTCTCGGCCCCGCTGTCACCCGAGGTGGTGAGGCGTTTCGAGGCCCTTACGGGAGGCCGGCTGGTGGAGGGCTACGGGCTTACGGAGGCCTCTCCGGTGATTGCGGTTAATTCCCTCAGCGGGGCTGAGAAGCCAGGCAGCATCGGCCGGCCCCTGCCGGATACGGAATGTGCCGTGGTGAACCTGGATACTGGTGAGAAGGTGCTTCAGCCCGGCGAATTCGGAGAATTGATTGTCAGGGGTTCCCAGGTGATGAAAGGCTACTGGAAACACCCCGAGGAAACGGCCTACGCCCTGCGGGACGGCTGGCTCTTTACCGGTGATGTGGCCAGAATGGACGGGGACGGCTTTATTTACATCGTCAACCGCAAAAAAACTGCCATAACTGGCGTGGGTTACGATGTCAACCCCAGGGATGTGGAGGACGTGATCTATGAACATCCCGGCGTCACCGAGGTGGTGGTGATCGGGATTGACAGCCTTGATCACGAAAAGACAATTAAGGCCTATATTGTCCTGGAAGAAGGCTGGACCGTCACGGAGGAGGAAATAATCCGGTTCTGCAGGGAGCGCCTGCAAGATTACCAGGTGCCGAAGGTTGTGGAATTCCGGAAAAGCCTGCCCAAAACCATTGCCGGGAAGGTCCTGCGCAGGGTTTTAATTGAGGAGGAGAAGCAGCTATTGAAAAAACAACGGCAGAGGTAGTTATATCAAGGGTATGTTTTTTAAAGCCAGCTAGCAAAAAGCCCAGGCTAAAAAGCCGGTCAACTCCAGGCAGGGAAAAAGCGCCAGGCGGCCGACAGGGTTAAAGATGTGGCCGCCTGATTTATTACGAGCTATGCCTTTTGAGCTATGCCCTTGCCTGATCATTATGAGCTGGAACGGGCCCGGCGTTGTCTTGGGTTATGCTGGCGTCTGGAGGCTGAAGCGGGCTATAGCCACCTCAAGTTTTTGAAGAGCAGCAGCATCAGCCCTGAGATGCCGAACAGGCCTGCGGTGATTACAACCGTTGAGATACTGAGACTCTGGTAAGGCAGCGGCACATTCATGCCGAAGAAGCCGGTCAAGAAGGTCAGCGGCATGAAGATGGTGGAGATCACTGTCAGGACCCGGATGGTGTCATTGGTGCGGGAACTGATCAAGGAGTAGTAGGTGGCCAGGGCGGCGTCAACCAGGTCCCGGTGGCTTTCGATGGAGTCGGTGATCCGCTCCATGTGGTCAACCAGGTCCAGGAAATAGGGCTTGATGTCTTCCCTGATATCAAAATAGGGGTGGCCGCCGGCATTGATGCTGGTAAAGATCCGCTTCATGGGCAGGACAGCCCGGCGGATGGTCAGGATTGTCCTTTTCAGGGCCAGAAACTCCTCGGTGATTTGTTTGCTGGGCTGCTCGTATATCTGATCTTCAAGCTCGTCAATACGGACGCCGATCCGGTCCATGATGGGGAAAATATCGTCGGTGTTGCCGTCAATAATGGAATAAAGGAAAAATTCTATGCCCTTGTTCATGTATTGCGGGTTCTGCAGGCTTACCCTGGCGATCCGTCCCAGGACCGGAAGGGTCTGCCTGTGCACGGTGACCACGAAGTTCGTTCCCAGGAAAACGTTCAGCTGGACCAGTTCGATTTCTTCTTCGGATTCCTCATCATAGCGGAGGGCGTGCATGACGAAGAAGGAATAGTCTTCGTAGTTATCAAGCTTGGGGCGGGGGCTGTAACTGAGGCAGTCCTCCACCGCCAGAGGGTGAAAGTCAAAAATTTTAGCCACGTACTTGATTTCTTCATCGGAAAAATTATACAGGTCTACCCACAGTAAATCTTCCTCGTCTCTGAGGAAAAGGTGTTTTTGGTCCAGGTCTACGTCGTGGCGCATGTTTTTTTCGCTGTGGCTGTAGAAATATGTTTTAATCATCTTCTACCCCCCAATCTGACAAAATTCTTCGCAGATGGTAGATCCAGTAAGCGGGACAATGGGAAGCCCGGTAGCGGCTATTGCCGGATGGTTCTGGGTCTGCCATTTTTTCTTTTCTCCTCCCTCCGTTTAAAAAAATAAAAAAACCCTCAACGAAATCAGAAGGCTTTTTGATAAAAAGATTAGAAAATACACCTTCTCCACTCGTCTAAGTTTTGACACGTACACAGCTAGAGATGATCCATCTCAGCCACATTAAGTAAAACCTTAAGCCGGTAGTACCTGTTAACCCGTAGGCGTCTCTCGACATTTCCGGGCAGTGGCATGTGTCTGTGTAGAAGCCTCACCTAACGAAGAATATTCATTTTTCTTTTTTTAGGATAAGCTATCAGGAATGATAAGTCAACCAGTTGCAGATATTGTCTTCTTAATTTTTTCCCGGGGTATAAAGCATGCACCTGCCCCCAAAATACTGATCAGTTGGTTTGCTCCGGGGGATGGACCTGTCCTGTAAAACAGTGTTAAACCGCCGCATTTTTTGTAAACTGACAATCTTTTTAAGGTAATTTTTTTTAAGGTTATTTTAAGGTAATTAAAGGACTATATAAGCAATGGAATTGCTTCACGGGTTTATGATAATATTGTTTTCAAGAATATTCTTTCATAAATATTGTTTTCAAAGGAGGGGAGACCATGAAAGGTTTTATTCGGCTTCCGGGCGCCCGGATCTTGGGAGCTTTTCTGGCCGGAATGCTGCTGGTTGCCGCTGCCGTTTTTGTATACAACCTGTACGGGCTGCCGCACCAGTCCTGGGCGGAGGACAACGGACTGAACGCCCTTGCGGCTGCGCCGCTGCCCGGTCTGGGGCCGGACACAATTCCGGATATTGTCGCCAGGGTCAGCCCTGCCGTGGTTCGCATTGACACAATTGTGAAGAGTAATACAAGGAGCTACAATCCTTTATTTGACGACCCCTTTTTCAGGCATTTTTTCGGTGACCAGCTGCTCATTCCTTCCCAGCCGGAAGTGAAACGGGGGATGGGTTCCGGGTTCATCGTGTCCTCCGACGGTTACATTCTGACCAACGAGCATGTGATTAGCGGAGCGGACACCATTGAAGTTACTCTGGCCACCCGGAGTGAACCATACCAAGCCCGCCTGGTGGGTTCCGACCACGACCTGGACCTGGCGGTGCTGAAAATTGACGCCAGCGGCCTGCCTGCCCTGTCCCTGGGCGATTCCGACAGCACCCGGGTGGGCGACTGGGCTATCGCCATCGGCAATCCCTACGGTCTTGACCACACGGTAACAATCGGTGTGATCAGCGCCAAGGGGCGCCCGGTCACCATCGAGGACCGCCGCTACCGGAACCTGCTCCAAACAGACGCTTCCATCAACCCCGGCAACAGCGGCGGGCCATTGCTCAACCTGAAGGGCGAGGTAATCGGGATCAACACGGCCATCAACGCCCAGGCCCAGGGCATCGGTTTTGCCATACCCAGCAGCACGGTTAAGGCGGTTTTTGACGACCTTGTCAACAAGGGGGGCGTCCAACATGCCTGGCTGGGTGTTTACCTCCAACAGGTGACTCAGGAAATTGCCCGCTACCTTGGATTGGAGAGCCAGTCGGGGGCGCTGGTAGCCTCGGTGGTTAACGGCGGCCCGGCGGCCAAGGCGGGGCTGCAGCAGGGAGATGTAATAGTGCGCTATAACGGCAGTGAAGTAAGTACACCATCCAACCTGATCGACCTGGTCAGCGACACAGCCATAGGCAGCCAGGTGGAAATCCAGTTCATCAGAAAGGGCGAAACCAGGTCCACCATTGCCACGATTGAGGCCAGGAAATAGTTGACTGGAGTTTTTCTAGCACGTGGTTTATCTGTGACCTGTTAATCTAATTAGGATTGTAAGATTGTTGCGGGATAATTTATATATCTAGCATTGTCCAGATATAATAAGGATTGTCCCGGGATAATGAGAACTGTTCTGAACTGACTGCCGGTTAAAGCCTGTCTCTTCTCAGGCTTTTTCCTTATTTTTTAGGGGAGGTCATAATGGCGGCAAAAATTCTGGTGATTGATGACGACCGGAGGATCACGGCCCTCTTGCGGCGTACCCTGGTCTTTGAAGGCTACGAGGTCCAGGTGGCGGGGGGAGGCGAGGAAGGCCTGCGGCTTGCGGCCTCCTGGCAGCCGGACCTGATTTTGCTGGACGTGCTGATGCCCGGCCTGGACGGCTGGGAGGTATGCAGGAGGTTGCGCGCCGCCGGCAGTGTTCCCGTCCTGATGCTGACGGCCCGGGACGAAGTGTCCGACCGCGTCAAGGGACTGGACCTGGGGGCTGACGATTACCTGGTGAAACCCTTTGCCCTGGAGGAACTGCTGGCCAGGATAAGGGCTCTCCTGCGCCGCAAGAAGCCTGATGAGCCTGTTCTGCAGCCCCTGGTTTACGAGGACCTGACCCTGGACCACACAACCCGGGAGGTGCACCGGGGGGACAGGTTAATCAATTTGACCGCCAGGGAATTCGATCTTTTGGCCCTGTTCATGGAAAACCCCCGCCAGGTTCTGACCCGGGACCTGATTATGGAGCGGGTCTGGGGTTACGACTTCAGTGGTGAATCCAATGTTTTGGAGGTTTATATCGGTATGCTCCGGCAAAAGCTGGAGGAGGGCGGGGAAAGGCGCCTGATCCACACCCGTCGTGGGGTAGGTTATGTCCTGAAATAGGTGGCCGGTTCAAAGTTCCAGCTGCCATTTGAATACTTGAGAATATTTTAGACTGGTCAAAGGGATGTGAGGGAAATGTCCCTGCGCTTGAAGCTCACCTTTCTCTACAGCGGTTTTCTGGCCCTGACCCTTTTGTTTTTCGGTGCCCTGGTTTATATTATTCTGCACCACAACCTGACTGCCGAGACAGACCGGGCCATTGCTGAAATTGCCCGGGATGTGGTCCGCTCCACCAGGATCGTGGAAAACCACTCTTTGCCCCTGCGGCATGTGGTACTTCCGAATATGGACGTATTTTCCAGTTCCAACACTTACATCCAGGTCCTGGAGCGGAACGGGAGCGTGGCTGTCCAATCCAGAAACCTGGGCGGCCAGATCATGCCCCTGAGCGAGGATACCCTGCGGCAGGCAGCCAGGGGCAAAGACTTTTACGAAACGGTGATGGCCGGCGACCAGAGCATCCGCATCTACAACCTGCCCCTGGTTTATAACAACCAGCTGGTGGGCGTACTGCAGGTGGGACGGACTATGGGAATGATGGAGGCCACCCTGGGCAGGTTGCGGGTACTGCTTTTTATTGGCAGCGGGATTACCCTTTTCCTGACCAGTACCCTGGGCTGGATCATGGCCGGCCAGGCTCTTAGGCCCATCGGCCGGATGACCGAGGCGGCTTCGGCAATCCAGGAGGCCCAGGACCTGACCAGGCGCATTCATTACAGCGGTCCCAGGGACGAAGTGGGCCGCCTGGCCGAAACCCTTAACCTCATGCTGGAGCGCCTGCACCGGGCTTACCAGGTGCTGGAGGAGGCCGGGGCAGCCCAGCGGCGCTTTCTTTCCGACGCCTCCCACGAACTCCGGACACCGCTGACCATAATCCGGGGCAACGTTGAGCTGTTGCGGAAAATGGGTGACCGGGATCCGCAAACCCGGGCGGAGGCGCTGGACGACATAGCCGGGGAGGCGGAAAGAATGTCCAGGCTGGTCGCCGACCTGCTGGCCCTGGCCCGGGCCGACTCCGGGTTCAAATTGGAGATGGGCCCCGTAGACATGGGCAGTCTGTTCGCCGATGTGGTCCGGCAGTCCTCGCTCATGGCGGGGGAGGTGGACTTTGTAGCAGAAGGGGCCGGTATGCTGGAAGGCGTCACCGTCCAGGGGAATGCCGACTCCCTGAAGCAGCTTTTCCTGATCCTGCTGGATAACGCCTTTAATTATACCGGGGCCGGGGGGACAGTGTACCTGGAGGGACGGCTGCAGGGGGACCGGGTGGAGGTTGTTGTCCGGGATACCGGGGTTGGTATCGCTGAAAGTGATCTTCCCCGCATCTTCGACCGTTTTCACCGGTCAGACAGGACCAGGCAGCGCGACGGCACCGGACTGGGGCTGGCTATTGCCCGCTGGATTGTGGAACAACACGGGGGGACCATTGAGGTACAGAGCCGGGAAGGGGAGGGCAGCACTTTCACAGTCAGCCTCCCCAAAAGCCGGTAACTTGTTGACCCGGATAGCAGGTCCAAAGGGATTGATAGCTTAATAAACCTGGTACCCGGTGTAGAAAAGATTGCGGCTGTAATTAAAAAATAAGCCGGGTACCCGGTAAGTTACAGTGAAATTGCAGTTCTGAGCCTCTACATGGCTAAAGCCAGGGGGGCCTGAAACTTTAGTATATAAGTTCCTGCCTGGAAATTTGCCGTGCTAATACCTGATGCGCCATATATTCCCGCAGCTAAAGCCAGGGACTATACGACACATTTCCGCATTAAAAGCCGGAATACTTGATAAATTCCTCCAGCTTGGCCAGGTCTTCGTCAGTGATGCCGGTCGGTTGGGCGGCGCCCAGGAGGAGGCGGCCTTCGATCAGCCGTAAGTGGGCAAGCTCTTTTTCCAGGGCCGGCTGGTTGTTTTTACTCCTGTGGTAGTTGATCAGGTCCAGGGATTGACGCCGTTCGAAGAGCAGGTAGGACTGCTTCCCGGAGAGGTTTGTTTCCTCCGCTTCCCAGATGGCACGGTAATGTTCCAGGAGCCCGCTTTCTTCGACAATGCTTACAGCGGCGCGGCACAGGGCTTCTCCCTGGGTGTCCCGGCTATATTCCCGGGCCAGGATTTCCAGGATCACGGCAACGGGCAAGCTGGTTGATAAAGCTGATGGTTGCTCCCTGGCCGGCTTGTCCTGGACAAGTTGCTCCCCCTCAGGCTCGCCCTGGACCGGCTGCCCCCGGTTAACGGGATCAGCGGGTTCAACGGATACCTGTAAAACCTCTCTTCCTTCCCCCTCAGGAGGAACTGGGGAAGAAAGAGGGGTTTTCTTTAATCTACGGCGGGGGGCTCTTCTCCTCGTAACCATAAGATCACTCCTCGGCTTTTTTCCATACTTTGTTTCTATAAATTAAGATAGCATTGGTCCTGCTGCGGCGCAAGTAGCCAGCCGGGGAGCTGCTAGGGGCCTCTGGTTGAAATAGTTGAAATAATTAATGTAAGACATCCATGCCGCTGAGGTGTACAGCAGATGGTTGAAGATGTCTATTTTCATGATCGTGGAAACTTCTTGGGCTAAGGGCCTGTGGTTGAAATAGTTGATGTGATCCTGCCGGCGGCTGCTGGGCTGAGTGACAGGTAAGAGCCAATGGCTGAAAGGGGAGTGGCTGCTGCCGAAAGCTGAATTAAAACGCCTTATTTTGTTTGGGTACCCCTCTACCGGTGTCGCTGCCGCAGGAGGCTGAATATAGCACCAGCCAGGGCGCTTCCGGCCGGGGGTCTGATTAGACTGAATTGTCAGGATTGTATATGATATTTTGAATACACAAAACATTGAAAATACTTTGTACCTTTATGAACTAATTGTATTCCAAAGAGATAAAACTAATTATAATAAATGTAACTCGTGTTTTTATCCGGGATGTTGAACCTCATTTTTCCTGTTTCAACAGGCCAGCATGTTCCATTTTGAGGCAATAAAGCCCTTTAAAATAAACGAAAAATTATAAAAATTAAAATTATTTTTATACTGTAAAGTAGTTGAGTATGTTATAATTAAATTAATTTACCCATATTATTCTACATAATAGCGGCTATAGGTTGCGTTAGGTAGTTTTATTACCGTCAATTCCTTCCAGCTTTCCTCATCATTATTAAATCTTATGTTTTAATAACAACATATTTAACAAAACCAGGGGATTTAATGTTTTATTAAAATATCCTTATATTTATTTATTGTCTTTCTGGGGATTTTCCTCTTCAGCTTCTTGACACCCGGGGTTTTTTGAACTAGCTGCCGGAGAAGGCAGCTAGGATAGCTCTTAAACTCTTCTGCCCCCGGGCTTGTTCCTGATACCCGGCGTAGGCGGTTTTCTAAAGAAGGAAGAGCTTTGTATGTGGCATCCATCACGTGCCGCTACTTAACTTTAAGATTCTATGAGGAGGTGTGAGAGGAGAGACGGGGATAATTTTGGCTAGATAACTAGATAAAGAAAATTACAAAAAGGAGGTAAAAATGTGAAAAAGCACAGATGGCTAGTTGTCCTGTTAGTTGTAGCGGTAGGTTTGATGCTGTTAGCCAGCGGCTGCGGTGGAACAAAGCAGTCCTCCACGGATGTAATCAAAGTGGGTATTATCCTGCCCTTAACCGGTAGTGAGGCCATGTTCGGTACAATGGAAAAGAATGCCTTTGAAATGGCCTATGAGGAACTGAAGGCAGCCGGTAAAACAACTATCAACGGCAAAGAAATCCAGCTCCTCTTTGAAGACGACCAGGGGAAGCAGGATGTGGCCAAGTCAGCCACGGAAAAACTGGTTAACCAGGATAAGGTTGTCATGCTCAGCGGCGGTTACAGCAGCGCCTGCACCAACGTCATCGCGGGATCGGCCCAGGCCCTGAATACTCCGTTCCTGGTTGTTACCGGCTCTTCCGATGAAATCACCAAACAAGGCTGGCAGTATGTTTTCAGGGGTACGGCGGCTCCCGCCAGCAAGTACACCGGTGCCCTCTGGGATATGATCGAGAAGGTTGTCAAGCCCAAAAACGTTGCCCTGATCTATGAGAATACGGATTTCGGAACTTCCTCGGCTAAAGGCTTCCGTGAAGACTGCGCCAAGAGGGGCATCAATATTGTCTTCGACCAGCACTACGAACACGGGGCCATCGACTTCAAGCCCATGCTGGCCAATATGAGAAGCACCAATCCCGATATGGTCTTCGCAGTGTCCTACGTGATGGACGCCGCCATGATCTGCAAGCAGATGAAAGAACTTGACTTTAACGTGGATCTCTTTGTGGGCGGCGGTGCCGGTTACACCATGCCGGAATTCAAGGACAACGCCGGTGACGCCTCGGAGTATATCGCTTCCACGACCCTGTGGGTGCCCAACGTAGCCTGGCCCGGCGCCAGCGAGTTTTTTGAAAACTATCAGAAAAAATACCAGAAAGAGCCTGACTACCACGGCGCCCAGGCATACGCAACCATGTACGTGATTGCCGACGCCCTGAGCAGGGCCGAGGACTTCACCCCTGCGGCGGTCCAAAAGGCCCTGAAGGAAACGGACCTGCAGACCATTATGGGTCCCATCAAGTTTGAAGACTGGGAAGGCTACACGAACCAGAACAAGCCCACCACCTACGTTGTCCAGTGGCAGAAGGGCAAGCTGGAAGTGGTTTGGCCTGAGAATGTAAAATCCGCAGACTATGTCTACCCGGTTCCCAAATGGCGGGAGCGGTAAAAGAAGATAAATAGGGCTCCAGAGGATAGGCAAGGGGTCAACCTTTCTTTAGGCAAGTTTTTGATCTGGAAAAGTTTTTGCTCTGAAACAGGCTGTCCATGGAGGATACTTGTTAACTGGTTGACCGGCATGGCTTACGGCTGCGGTGGACACCGCAGGTAAAGGCGGGTACCGCAGCCTGCTTTTGCCGGGACAATTGGGGGGCCCCTGTAGCCTTTTTCCGGTGTTGCTGTTTTATGAACCAGTACGGGCATTATTTTGGGGGGTAAACCTATGTTATTGTTTGGTCAGACAGTAATCTGCGGCATCCTGCTGGGGGGGATGTACGCGTTAATCGCCATTGGGATGACCTTGATTATGGGTGTCATGAAAATAATTAACCTGGCTCACGGCGCTCTGGTGATGGTGGGGATGTACGTAACTTACGTTTGTTTCAAGGAGTTCGGTATAGATCCCTACCTGGGCATGTTTATAGCGATGCCGGTCCTGTTTTTCCTCGGCTGCCTGATCCAGAAATACATGATTAACCGGCTGGTTGAGGTCGATTCTATTCTTCCTGAAAACCAGGTGCTGCTGACAGTGGGAATCATGCTGGTTTTAACTGAAACCATGCGGCTGATCTTCAAATCCGATTACCGGTCCGTAACAACCAGCTATTCTTCCAGCACGGTCATGCTGGGAGACATGTCCATCAACTTGCCGATGGTTATCGGCTTTATTATAGCCATGGCCTTTACCTTTCTCCTGCACCTTTTCCTGACCCGGACCGATACCGGCAGGGCCATCCGGGCTACGGCCCAGGACCGGGACGCAGCCATTTACATGGGTGTCAATTCACCCAGGATCACCATGATTACCTTCGGGATCGGCTCCGCCCTGGCCGCAGCCGGCGGTTCGCTGCTGCTGCCCCTGTTTTACCTCTGGCCGGATATCGGTCACCTGTTCACGGCAAAATCCTTCATCATCACAATTCTGGGCGGCATGGGCAGTACTATGGGCGCGGCCATAGGGGGCCTGGTCCTGGGTATCGCCGAATCACTGGGAGCCACCTATATCTCCATGGGCTATAAGGACGTCGTCGGCCTGGTGATCTTTTTGCTGGTGCTGCTGTTCCTGCCCGGCGGTTTCAGAAGTTTGACGAGGAGGTGAGCCGATGAAAACCAAAAATATAATTTACACCGCCATTTTTGTGGTTATAACTGCCGCTCTTCCTTTGTTTATTAAGGCCCCGTACCAGCTGCACATGCTGATCCTCGTCATGATGTGGGCGGTTATCGGCACCGCCTGGAACCTTCTAGGAGGGTACGCGGGCCAGGTTTCCTTCGGTCACGCGGCTTTCTTCGGGTTGGGGGCGTATACTGCAGGTTTCATGATTTTTCACTTCGGGATCTCCCCCTGGTGGGGTATGCTCCTCGGTCCCATTGTGGCTACAATTATATCCATACCCATCGGGCTGATTTGTTTCCGCCTCAGGGGACCGTATTTTGCCCTGGCCATGCTGGCCCTTGGTGAAATATTCCGGCTCCTGTTCATCAACATGGTGTCTATAACCAACGGCGCCAAGGGAATTCTGATCATGCCGGCAATCACTTCAAAGGTATTCTACTACTACGTGGGCCTGGCCATGCTGCTGCTCACTGTCTTAATCACCTACCTTATTGTCCATTCCAAGATCGGTTATTACCTGGTTTCCATCCGGGAGGACCAGGATGCGGCAACCTCCCTGGGGATACCCACAACTCTGTACAAGCTCCTTGCCCTGCTTCCCAGCGCCTTTTTCACCGGCCTGGCGGGGGCTTTCTACACCAATTACGTAGCCTTTATCGACCCTCACATTGTTTTCAACCTGTCCAACATTTCGGTCATGGTAATCCTGGTGGTAATGCTCGGTGGTGTCGCCACGACCTGGGGACCCACAGTGGGAGCTTTGATTTATATCTTTTTAGGCGAGATTTTCCGCACCACCCTCGGGTCCGCCAACGTCTTAGTTTTTGGTGTTCTCGTCTGCCTGATCATCATGTTCCTGCCCAACGGTATTGTTGGTGAACTCGACCTTATCAAGCGGATCTGTACGCGGAAGAAAGAAAGCCTGTCGGGGGGTGTGTAGGGTGATTTTTTTTGAAGTAAAAAATATAACAAAGAAGTTTGGCGGGCTGGCTGCCGTCTCCAACTTGAGTTTTAAGGTGGAAGAGGGAGAAATCTTTGGCATAATCGGCCCCAACGGCTCCGGAAAAACCACGGTGTTCAACCTGATCAGCCGCTTTTTCCCTTTGACCTCCGGAGAAATCTACTTCAAGGGGAAGCGCATTGATACGGTTCCCGCCCATAAAATCTGTGAAATGGGTATAGGCCGGACCTTCCAGGTGGTTAAACCCCTGCGGCGCATGAGTGTTATCGAGAATGTCATGGCTGGAGCCTTCCTGCGCACCAGCAGCATGGGGAAAGCCAGGCATAAAGCTGAGGAAATCATCGAATTCTGCGGTCTGGAAAGGTATACCCACCGGGAGGCCAAGGGCCTGCCCATTCCCCTGCGCAAGCGCCTGGAAATTGCCAGGGCCCTGGCCACCGAGCCGGCCCTGCTCATGCTGGACGAGACCTGTGCGGGCCTGAATCCCAAAGAATCTGAGCAGGCCATCGACCTCATCCGCAGGATCCGGGACAGGGGTATTACGATTATCATTGTGGAGCACATCATGAAGGTGATGATGGGGATCTCCGACCGGATCCTGGCCATTAATTTCGGGAGTGAAATTGCTACGGGGAAACCGGAGGAAATTGCCAACCATCCGGAGGTAATAAAAGCTTACCTGGGTGACGCCTATGCTTAAAGTGAAGGGTATTGACGTATGCTACAGGGATATTCAGGTATTGTGGGATGTATCCTTTGAGGTGCACCAGGGGGAACTGGTTGTCCTGCTGGGAGCCAACGGTTCGGGCAAGACCACCACATTGAACGCTATTTCCGGCCTGCTGCCGGTCACCAAGGGGTCCATCGAATTCATGGGCCAGGATATTACCAGGCTGCCGGGCTATAAGATTGCAGAACTGGGCATAGTCCACGTACCGGAAGGCCGGAGGCTGTTTCCGGAAATGACCGTGCGGGAAAACCTGGAGATGGGTTCCCTCATGCCGGAGGCGAAGGCCAGGCGAAAGGAATCCATGAAAAAGGTCTTTGAACTTTTCCCCGTCCTGGAAGAAAGACAGAACCAGGAAGCCGGCACCCTGAGCGGCGGGCAGCAGCAGATGCTGGCCCTGGGCCGGGGCTTGATGGCCCTGCCGAAGCTGTTGATCATGGATGAGCCCTCCCTGGGCCTGGCTCCGGTGCTGGTCAAACAGATCTTTGAGAAAGTGAAGGATATTAATGAACAGGGTACCACCGTTTTGCTGGTGGAGCAGAATGTTGTGCAGACTTTAAATTTATGCCACCGGGCCTATGTGCTGGAAAACGGCAGCGTCATCCTCCAGGGAACCGGCAAGGAACTGCTCAACAACGAGCACATCAAGGAGGCCTACCTGGGGATCTAGGATAACTGTTCATGAATTGAAGATGAGAGTGTTATCTACCCGTAACCGCGCCTGGTATACAGGCGCCTTTTTTTGCCGGTGCGCCTTCAGGGGAGCACGGGGCGGCGCACCCGGCAAGCTTTGCTGGTATATTGTTAGGGGGCTGAAAGCCAGGGGGTGTGGGGTGATCTACCTGACGATCAGGACGGGGCACTTGGCATGGCGGCAGACCCTGTTGCTCACGCTCCCCATTAAATATCCCTTGATCTGGCCGAGGCCGCGACTGCCCATAACAAGAAGGTCATACTGGCCTGCTTCGACCTTTTTACAGATTTCTTCGGCAGGGTGTCCCAGAGTGATGCTGGTGGAGATATCCAGGCCTAACCCGGCCAGCTTTTCCTCCGTTTGGCGCAAAATTTCCCGGCCTTGCTTGAGGAATTCGTTGACAATATCCTGGTGGATGTTACCCACGTGGCTGGGGGACATGTTGTCGAAGGACGGCAGGGGGGGGACCACATGGAAGATGGTAAGTCTGGCCCCCAGTTTTGCAGCCAGCTCTGCGCCGTGCCGGGCGGCTTTAGCCGATAGTTCGGAACCGTCGACGGCTGCCAGTATATTTTTGTACATGAAGAATTATCACTCCTTTGCTGATAGGGTTTTTTGAAAGAGTATATCCTGGTTCATTCTTTAATTACCACGTTCTTTCCTTGTTGAGGGATTATTTTTTTTAGTTTTTACAAAGCCGCCGTTCCTGCCTTTGTTTTATTTTCTGACAAATACCTGCTTTTGAGCCGGGGCAGGGAGGGAATACAGTAAAAAAGAAGAAATATTCCTACCAGGAAAAAGCTTAAGAGAAGAAAGATTAGTTTTTAGGAGGCGGGCCAGTGTTTAGAGGCGAATACCGGTTAGCCTGCTGAACCGTGAAAAAAGCCTGAACCGGAAAAACCAAGCGGGGTGGGATCCTGTGAAATTTGCCATGAATTCCTTGAAGCTGAAAAACAGCCTGATCATGATCGCGGTGATGGTGCCCTTGATTGTGGGCTTCATGGCCTACGACCTGAACAGGCAGACCAGCTCCATGCGCGAGGCCATAACCAAAAGGGGCATTATCCTGGCCCTGACCGGGGCCGAAATGACCGGCAAGATTTTATCCGATGCCCTGGAGAAGGGGCAGTTGACCGAGGAGCAGCTGTTCGATAACAATTACCAGCCCATTCCCAATACCAGCCCCCAGAAATACCACACCGCCTATGACGCCTATACGGACGAGCATTTGAGGCATATTCAGGATGCCTACCTGAAGGATGAGATTATTGTCTACGCCGTGGCCCTGGACCGGAACGGTTATGTCCCCACCCACAATACCATATCTAAAATTGGCTACGGCGATAACGCCAGCCGCTCCAAGCGGATTTTCAACGATCCCGTGGGACTGGCCGCGGTCCAGAACCAGGAACAATACATTTTCCAGGAATACAGGAGGGACAGCGGGGAGCTGATCTGGGACATTGCCTCGCCCATTTATGTGAACGGCAACCACTGGGGGGCCTTCAGGGTGGGCTTTTCCATTGAGGACACCTATGCCCAGATAGCCGCCATCCGCAACCAGATTATCGCCGGGGGAGCCGTGCTCATTGTTGCCATGATCCTGCTGATCCTGTATATCTCCAGCCTTGTGACCGACCCGGTGAAGCGCCTGGAGCAGGTGGCCAGGCGGGTTGCCCAGGGGGATCTGACCGGCCTGGATGCCTGCGAGCTGAAAACGTCCAGGGATGAGGTGGGCAGTTTGACCCGCGCCTTCTGTAACATGGTGGGCAATCTCCGGGAACTGGCGGAGAAGTCCCTCAACTCTGCTACCGCTGTTGCCGGTTACGCCCGGGAGCTGCAGGACAGCATCCGGAAGGTGGTGGACAAGTCCGGCCAGGTGGTTGCCAGGATGGGCGGGCTGGCGGAAGCTATGAAAAGAATGGAGGAAGGCGCCGGTGCGGTTGTGAGCGCCTCGGACAGTACCATGACCAGCCTGGCCAGGGCTGAGGCGGCCTCCGGCAAGTTCCTGGAGCAGATGGATACAAGCAGCGTGGTGATGACCCGGGCCAGCGAAGCGGTAAAAGAGCTGGAGTCCTATGTGGATAAGGTGGGAGAAATCCTCCTGTTTATTTCCCTGATTGCCGACCAGGCCAGTTTACTGGCCCAAAAGGCTGTTACAGAGGCAGCGGCTAACAACAATGCCGGGGGCAATAATTTTTCCGCCCTGGCAGATGAGATCCAGAAGCGGGCCCGGGATGCGGCAGCGGCTACCCGGGGTATTACCAGCCTTTTTGAAAAAGCCCGCAAACACGCCGCCCAGGCCACCGTCACCCTGGAAAAGGATCGGCAGGTTGTGCTGGAAGGGTATAACGCTGCCCGGGAGGCTTCCCGCTACCTCTCGGACATCGTTAACGACCTGAAGGAGCTAATCAAGAGGGTGACTGAAGTCACAGCCTGCAGCCAGCTGGTAACAGAAGGGATCGAGGTCGTGAACAGGGCAACAGAGGAGCAGACAGAACTGGTGGAAGGTTTCACGGAAGCCGCCCGGATGCTGGAGCAGGGGATCGGCGAGATCCAGGAAGTTTTAAATTCGCTGAAAATCTAATCCGGGCTACTATCTACAAGCGGGTGGACATAGCTATAAAAGGGCAAATATAAAAGGGGGCTAAGCACTAAAAAAAACTTGCTCTGGAGTTATAATTGACAGGTTATTGACAGGTTGCACAAGCCCGGAGATAAAATGCCTGATGGTGCCTGACATCAACTTATGTGCCTGAAGGTGCCTTGCCTGATGGTGCCTGACACCAACTTATCTGCCTGATGGTGCCTGACACCAACTTATCTGCCATGGTGCCTGACACCAACTTATCAACTTATCCAACTTATTGGTGCCTGACACTAACTTAAGGTACCTGACACTAACTTATCCAGCACTAAAAAAAACTTGCTCTGGAGCTATATTTGACAGGTTACAGTTCAGGACAGATTATAGATATTATTGGTGCCTGACACCAACTTATCTGCCATGGTGCCTGACACCAACTTATCAACTTATCCAACTTATTGGTGCCTGACACTAACTTAAGGTACCTGACACTAACTTATCCAGCACTAAAAAAAACTTGCTCTGGAGCTATATTTGACAGGTTACAGTTCAGGACAGATTATAGATTACAATTTTGGACAGGTGTCCCCGGCTTGGTTATACGGCGCTTTAAGGATATTTTCAAGCCCGGAGATAAAATGGCTGGATTTTGAGAATGATAAAGGATGAGAGTACTTGGAACTGCTTGCAATCTTTACGACGGCTTTTGTGGTGGGTTTTTCGGGGGCCATGATGCCCGGGCCCCTGCTTACAGTTACCATTGGGGAAAGCGCCCGGCGGGGGTTCAGCGCCGGACCGCTTCTGGTTTTGGGACACGCTGTCCTGGAGCTGGCCCTGGTCTTTGCCCTTGTTGGCGGCCTATCCTATTATTTGACCCGGGCCGCTGTTACCCATACTATTGCAGTTTTAGGCGGCTTATTTTTAATCTATATGGGCTACGGTATGGCCCGGGACGCCCGGGCCGGCAGGGTGGCTCTGGGCCTGGAAGGGGTAGGCGGGAGGGGTGGAAACCCTGACCCCAAAGAGCCGCCGGCGGAAGGTACGGGCAAAAGAAGGGGCGGAATGCACCCGGTTGCAGCCGGGATCCTGACCAGCGTTTCCAACCCCTACTGGACCCTGTGGTGGGCCACCATTGGCCTGGGTTACATAACCATGTCCCTGAAAAGCGGCTATAGCGGCCTGGCTTCTTTCTTTACAGGCCACATCCTGGCGGACTTCACCTGGTACAGCCTGATTGCCGCGGCGGTGGCGGGAGGCCGCAAGTTCATGAAGGACAGGGCTTACAGGGGTATCCTGGTCCTGTGCGGGGTTTTTCTGGTGGCCCTGGGAGGATATTTTCTCTATTTTGGACTGACGCCTGAAGGCTAGAGAAAAGGTTAAGGGAAGGGGTGAACCTACCTTGTCTGTTGTGTTTTGTGGGGTTTGTCCGCACCCTCCCATTGCGGTGCCGGAGGTGGGCTACCGGGAGTCGGAAGAGGTGCAGGATACCCAGAATGCCCTTCTTGAACTGGGCCGCCGGGTAAAGGAGAGCGGCGCCGGTACTGTTGTAATCATTTCCCCCCATGCCCCGCTCTTCCATGGTAGGATTGGCATTAACGGGGAAACTATATTAAAGGGGGATCTTGCCCATTTTAGAGCCCCCGGGGTGAAATTCCAGGTGGCCAACGACCTGGAGCTTGTCAAAGAAATAGCGAGGCAGGCGGAGTCCCTGGGCCTGAGCACTTTGGAACTGACCGGGCAATTGGCCAGGCAGTATGATTTTAGCCTGCGCCTGGACCATGGTGTTACTGTGCCCCTGTACTTTCTTGAGCAGGCCGGCGTGAAACTGCCCCTGGTCCATGTCTCCATGGCCCTGGATACAGTCGAAAGGCTCTATCTTTTTGGCCTGGCCGTCAGGAATGCTGCGGAAGCAATTGGGCGCAGGGTGGCCCTCCTGGCCAGCGGCGACCTTTCCCACTGCCTGACCCGGCTTGCCCCGGCCGGTTATAACCCCAGGGGGGCGGAATTTGACCGGGAGCTGGTCAGGCTGCTGTCGGTTCCGGATGTGCAGGGCATTATGCAGATGGATGAATCCCTGGTCCAGGAGGCGGCGGAATGCGGTTACCGTTCCATCCTGATGATGCTGGGGGCCCTGGACGGGCTTGAAGTGGAGGCGGAAATCCTCTCCTACGAGGGGCCCTTCGGGGTCGGTTACCTGGTGGCCTCCTTCAGACCCGGCCCGCCAAACCCGGAGCGCTCCCTATTAAAAAAAATTAAGGCCGACAGGCAGGCCAGGCTGGAGCGCCGCAGGGCGGCTGAAAGCTTTTTGGTGAGGGTGGCCAGGGAAACTGTGGAGGAAAAGCTGAATGCCCGGCCGCCGTCCAAAGACAGGTTTGTACCCGAAGAATTCAGGAAAAAAGCCGGCGTCTTCGTTTCCATAAAAAAGCACGGGAATTTGCGGGGCTGTATCGGAACCATCGTGCCCACCAGGGACAATATAGTTGAGGAAGTGGTCAGCAACGCCGTCAGCGCCGCCTTTTATGACCCCCGCTTCGAGCCGGTGCGCAGGGAGGAACTGGAGGACCTGGAATTTAGCGTGGATGTCCTGCAGCCGCCGGAACCTGTCAGCAGCTTGAACGAACTGGACCCCAAAAGGTACGGTGTGATTGTAAGATCCGGCAGCCGGAGCGGCTTGCTCCTGCCCGACCTGGAGGGCATCGACAGCGCCAGGGAGCAGGTTGAGATAGCCCGACGGAAGGCGGGGATTGGCCCGGAGGAGCCGGTTGTGCTGGAGCGGTTTGAGGTTGTCAGGTACCACTAAAGGCCCCTTTGGACAGGAGGAGTGGATATGCGGGAAGTTATTCACTACGACCGGAAGGAGCAAAACCTGACCGCCTGCCGCCTCTGCCCGAAGCTCTGCACCATCCGGGAAGGTAAATACGGCTTCTGCAGGGTCAGGCAGAACCGCGGGGGGACCCTTTACGCCACCAATTACGGCAAGGTATCCTCCTGGGCCCTGGATCCCATTGAAAAGAAGCCCCTCTACCATTTTTACCCCGGTTCCGATATCCTTTCCCTGGGTTCAGTGGGCTGCAACCTGCGCTGCGGCTTTTGCCAGAACTGGACTATTGCCCACGGCGACCCGCCCACCAGGGAGCTGACCCCGGCGGAGGTGGTGGAACTGGCCCGGCAGCAGCGTGAGCGGGGTTCCAATATCGGCATTGCCTACACCTATAACGAACCCCTGATGTGGTATGAGTATGTCCGGGATACAGCTCCTCTGGCCCGGGAGGCCGGTCTGAAAAACGTGCTGGTCACAAACGGCTACATCAACGAAGCCCCGCTGTTGGAGCTCCTGCCCTATATTGACGCCATGAATATTGACGTCAAGGGTTTTACGGATAAGTATTACCGGGAGAGCTGCAAAGGAAGCCTGGAGCCGGTGCTGCGGACTGTGGAGATTGCCCACACCCGCTGCCACGTGGAGTTGACCACCCTACTGGTAACCGGCCTGAACGACTCTGAGGAGGAAATTAGCAGGCTGGTGGATTGGGTTGCTTCCCTGGACCCGGAGATACCCCTGCATTTCTCCCGCTATTTCCCGAACTATGAGGTGGACCTCCCGCCTACACCCCTGGGAACGCTGCTGAGGGCCTGGGAGATCGCCCGGTCCAGGCTGGCCTACGTCTATATCGGAAACGCCCCGCAGCTGGACGCCGGCGACACCATCTGCCCCGGCTGCGGCGAAACCTTGATTGTCAGAATGGGTTATACAACCCGGGTGACAGGACTGGAAGGGAAAAAGTGCCGGGCCTGTGGAAGGGAGATCAGGATTGCCGGGGAGGTCCGGGGTGACTGAGGGCTTAAAAATATTATAAAAGGGAAGGATTTGGGTTTTTCAGGTCGAACATTACTTAAGTGGAATTCGATGGTGCTTTTAAGAGCCGTGTTAAAAAAATATAAAAATCTCCGAGTCCGGTGACCTAATCCTTGCCGGGGATGGTTGCCGGTCCGCCAGGGTACACAAGGAAACCAGTGTGCCTCCCACTGTGGAAAGGAGTAATGGCTGTATGCCGATAAAGCTCTGTTCTGTTGCTGGTGGGCGGAGCTTTTATATTTGAATATACCTTATAAATTGATAAATATATATACATAGACGATCTCCGAGCCGGACAGCCTACAGCCCCAGGGGCCAGGGCCGCCGGCCGCCAGGGTTTGCCGGGAAACTGGCACTCCTTCCATTGCGAAAAGGAGAACGGTACGGTTGCACCGGGCCGCTTTGCTTTTCGACAAAGTGCCCGGCATTTGTTAATTGGAGGTGAGGTCAAAAGGAAATCCCTGGAAGGTATGCAGGCATTTTAGAAAAGGCTTCGGCAACAGGCAGCAGACTGGTTCTTAGATTATGCGGAGGTGACTTACTTGGAGACTAAGAAGATTGGCCGGTACTTAAAAACTGTTGCGCTGCTTGTGTTAGTTCTGGTACTTGGCGCAGGGTGCACAGGCGGGAAAGAGCCGGCGCCATCGCAGCCACAGGCGGCAAAGGTTGAAAATCAAATTTTACTGGCGTCGACCATTGGACCCATTGACGCGGGAATAGTTTCCGTACTGGAAGATGCCTTTGAAAAGAAAACCGGTATCCGGGTCAGGCACGTGGGAGCAGGTACCGGGGCCGCCCTGGAAATGGCTAAGAACGGCAAGTTTGACCTGGTGATGGTCCATGCCAAGGACCTGGAGGAGAAATTTGTCGCGGACGGTTTCGGTACGGAGCGGATTGACCTGATGTACAATGACTTTGTTATTGTGGGGCCGGAATCGGATCCCGCCGGAATAAAGGGCTTAACCACTTCCGCCGAGGCCTTGAAGAAGATTATGGACACCAAATCACTCTTCATATCCCGGGGAGATAACTCCGGCACGCACGTGGCAGAAAAGGGCCTGTGGGAGAAAGCCGGGCTGAAACCCGCAGGAGACTGGTACAGGGTTTACGAAAAAGGCTCTGAGGGCAATGTCAAAACACTGAAGTATACGGATGAACAGCAGGCCTACACCATCATTGACAGGGCTACCTACCTGACCCTGAAGGACCAGATTAAATTAAAGGTGCTGGTGGAAAAGGACGAGGCCATGCTGAATTATATTACCTTGATTCCGGTCAATCCCCAGAAGTTCCCTGAGGTGAAACATGATCTGGCCATGAAGTTTGTTGAGTTCTGCACCTCGACAGAGGGCCAGACAATTATCCGGGATTTTGGTAAAGATAAGTATGGTGAACCTTTGTTTTTCCCCAATTCCACCGAGGGTAAAAAGCTGACCCAGTAACCTACAATTCAGAAAGGGGATGTAGTTTGTGATTAAAAAGAGGTTTTACGTACCGTTTATCATCATGCTCCTGGTTTTGGCCCTGGCAGCGGTACAGGGCTGCGGCCAGCAGGCCCAAACCCCTCAGACGCCTCAGGAACCGGCGGTAAAGGATGTAATTCTGGCCACCACCACAAGCACCCAGGACAGCGGTTTGCTGGACGTGCTGGTGCCCAAGTTTGAAGAGAAAACCGGCTATAAGGTAAAAACAATCGCTGTTGGTACCGGAGCAGCCCTGGCCATGGGTGAGAAGGGCGAAGCCGATGTGCTGCTGTGCCACGCCTACCAGGATGAAGTAAAACTGATTGAAAGCGGCGCCGGCATCAACCACCAGCTCGTTATGCATAATGACTTTATGCTTGTCGGTCCCCCTGAAGACCCGGCTGGAATCAAGGGAAGCTCGGTTAAGGACGCCTTCAAGAAAATTGCAGAGAAGCAGGAAGTCTTTGTGTCCCGGGGCGACAACTCGGGTACCCATAAGATGGAGCTAAAGCTCTGGGAAGAGGCCGGTGTTACACCTGAAGGCCAGTGGTACCAGCAGAGCGGCACAGGCATGGGGGCGACCTTGAACATAGCCAATGATAAACGCGGCTATACCCTTACGGACCGGGCTACCTACCTGGCCCAGAAGAAAAACCTCAAGCTGGACATTCTGGTAGAGGGAGAAGCAAGCCTGCTGAATATTTACCATGTCATGCAGGTTAACCCGGAGAAGTTCGATAAGGTTAACGCGGAAGGCGGTAAAGCCTTTGTCGAATTCATGGTTTCTCCTGAAGCCCAGAAGATAATAGAAGATTTTGGTAAGGATAAATACGGTGAACCCCTTTTCTTCCCGGATGCCGGCAAGAAAATGGAGGAACTGGGCAAATAAAATATAGGTTTATAGCATGAGGTAAGGGGCTGTATTGATTATAAATACAGCCCCTTTAGCCCCGTGTGTTCAACCACTAGCCCGTTACTTTATAGTTTAAAGAAAGGTGCATTGTTTATGAAAGAGACCTGTTTCGAAGCGGATTTCGACATTATTCTGGAGAATTTTGTCCGGAGTTACCATTACCTGAATCTGTTTATTTTTGATAAGAAAGAGAAGTTCTACATAAGAGAAATGGATTTTTTGGCGCGGCTCGGCGAGTCCCTGGGCTATTTTACTTTTTTCCGCGACAGGGGCATGGATCCCCGCTACCAGAGGGAGGAACCCATGGACCTGGCCTGGTATACAAGGGACCGGGATAATGACCATTTTAGGATTGTCCTCCGGGTCGAAACGGGAAAGCTCTTTCTGAAGGTGCACGATGAACTGGCCAAAAAGATTTTAACTAGCAGCAAATCCGGTCATATGCCGCCGTATCTCCTGGCAATTGTCCATACGGACCAGGAAAATACAGCCCTGGAGTTTGTTAAGCTATTAAACCATAATTACAGAATACCGTCAAAATCCTTACTTATATTTAAAATCTTTGATTTCGACAAAGAGATTTTCAACAAGATGGTGTGCTGGCAGCTGCCCTTGAAAAAATCCACACCTGCCAGAACGGTCCTTGCAGATATAAGTATTAACGGTTTAATCAGCCTCCATTTTAAAGACCAGTCAGGTTATTATAAACTGAACGGGGACCTGTACAACAGGCCCCAGTACGGATAGCAGGCCTTGCAGGCATCCGGAGGGAAAACCGCCCGAAGGGCCGGGGTTGATTACGGCCCTGGAGCTGGGGGGATCTTTTACGGCCCTTTAGGCTGGCGCCGGCAGTACATAGGGCCGGTTACAGGCTGGAGGTTGCCCCCGCATTTGAACTGGTTAAGTTTTAGGAAACTGGCAATATAGGGTTTTTCCAGACCAGGCCAGGGAGTAGCCCTTCACCCTTTGCGGGTGAAGGGCCTGTTTTTTTAGGGGCTGATGAATTACAAAAGCACAAAAATAAATATATATTTACAATATAGAGGAATTTTTCGAATCAGGTAGAAATTTATATAAAATTTTGGAGGTGCCCTATGTTCCCTTATCGACACGTCTTAGTTACCCCGAAAGTGCCGGGGCAAATCTGCAGGCTCAAAGAGCTGGCCTATGACTTCTGGTTTACCTGGAAGCCGGGCGGTGTTGAGTTCTTCAGGACAATCAGGCCGGAGCTCTGGCGGGAAGCCGGGCACAACCCTGTCCGCTTTCTCATGCTGATTCGCGAGGAAGACCTGGTGGCTGCCTCCCGGGACGAAGATTACCTGGCGCTATATAACTGGGTTTTTGAACAATACGACCGTTACCTGGCGGAAGAAAAATGGTTTGAGCAGCGTTATCCGGAGCACAAGGACCATGTAATCGCTTATTTTTCTGCGGAATTCGGCCTGCATGAGTCCCACCCCATTTATTCCGGAGGACTGGGTCTCCTGGCCGGGGACCACTGCAAGTCGGCCAGCGACCTGGGCCTTCCCTTCGTAGGGGTGGGGCTGTTGTATAAGCACGGTTATTTCACCCAGAAAATTAACGGAGAAGGAAGGCAGGTAGCCGAGTATCCCTATCTGAATTTCTATGAACTGCCCATCACACCGGTCCATAATTCTGCCGGAAACAGGCTGCTCGTCCCGGTGGAACTGCCCGGACGCACCATTTATATCCAGGTCTGGAAGGCCAAAGTGGGAAGGGTGTGCATCTACCTGCTGGATGCCGACACCCCCAGAAACACCACGGAGGACCGGGCTTTGACCGGTTCCCTCTACGGTGGTGACAGGCAGTGCCGGATTTGCCAGGAGATTATTCTGGGCATTGGGGGAGTTAAGGCCCTGCGCGCCATGGGGATTAACCCCAGGGCCTGGCACATTAACGAGGGTCACCCCGCCTTTCTGGTTATTCAACGAATCAGGGAACTGGTTAGGAAAGGAGTTTCCCTGGACACGGCCAGGGAAGTGGTCCGCGCGTCAACCATTTTTACCACACATACTCCTGTTCCGGCAGGACATGACCTTTTCAGCGAAGAGATGATCGAAATGTACTTTGCTAAAATAGCCGCAGAAATGGGTCTGGATCTGAAGGGGTTTTTGGAACTGGCCTGGGATACGGAGAGAAACAGTTTTAATATGACGCTCCTGGCCCTGAACCATTCCTACCTGACCAACGGGGTCAGCCGTCTGCATGGTAAAGTGGCCCGGGATATGTTCCGCTTCCACTACAACCGGCTTCATCCCGAGGAGATACCAATTACCTCCATTACCAACGGGGTTCATACAGGCAGCTGGCTGGCCGGGGAGTTGCGGGACCTCTTCGCCCGCTACCTGGGTAAGGGTTTTCTGGACCAGGTTAACCAGCGGCAGGTCTGGGAAAAAATAGACAACATACCTGATGAAGAACTCTGGAGGGTCCACCGCTGCTTAAAAGAAAAGATGATTGACTTTGTGCGGGCCAGCCTGAAAAAACAACGCAGGCGAAACTACGAGCTCACCAGCAGGATCCAGGAAGTGGATGAATACTTGAGTCCCGAGGTCCTTACCATCGGTTTTGCCCGGCGCTTTGCCACCTACAAAAGGGCCACCCTGCTCTTCCGGGACCGGGAAAGGTTAAGCCGCCTGGTTAATGACCCCAAACGCCCGGTTCGCTTCATTTTTGCCGGGAAAGCCCACCCCGCAGATCTGGCCGGCCAGGAACTTATTAAACAAATTTACGATTTCTCCAATGAGCCGGATTTGAGGGGGAAAGTCCTGCTTCTGGAGGATTATGATATCCACATGGCCCGCCACCTGCTGCAGGGGGTTGATGCCTGGCTCAATACCCCGCGCAGGCCGATGGAGGCCAGCGGTACCAGCGGCCAGAAGGCTGCAATCAACGGGGTTATTAACGTCAGCACCCTGGACGGGTGGTGGCCCGAGGCCTATGACGGAAAGAACGGTTTTGCCGTAGGCACGGAGCGGGAATACCAGGACGAAGAAACCCAGGACCTGGACGATTGTTATTCCTTATATGAAATCCTGGAAGAAAAACTAATCCCCATGTATTATCGCAAACAATCCGGGTTGCCCCTGGATTGGATCCGGATGATGAAAAATACCATCAAGACGATCGTTCCGGTATTCAATACAAGCCGGATGGTTGCCGAGTATACCGAACGGTGCTACGTGCCGGCCCTCAACCGGGGTCTCCATTTTGTCCGCAATAACTACGAGGTAGCAGACAGGGTCAGTGCTTTCAAGAGGTTTATCAGGGAGCGCTGGGATGAGGTTGCCTTTATTTCGGTGGATTCCAACGCCCGGCCTAAGATGGCCGTGGGGGAAAAGTTGATGGTCAGCGCGGTTGTCAGGCTGGGGGAGATTGCCCCTGAACATGTTGCTGTGGAGTTTGTGTACGGGGAGGCCAGAGACGGCAGGCTCAGCAATATTACGGTTGTAGCCATCCCCTGTGAGGGGGAAACGGAACCTGGTACTTACTATTTTGCCGGTGAGGTGTCGCTGCCCCAGGGGGCCCTTGGGTACACCCTGAGGGTTAGGCCGGAGAGCAGGGATTTCCCCTACACAGAGCTTCCCCTGGTTACCTGGGCACCGGGATTGTAAGAGGTCTCAGGCGGTCCAGCTTGATCTTACAGGCCTGGCGAATTTGAAAGTTTTTCGCCGATACAGGAATAGTACCGGTATAAACCTGCATAACGGGCCCGGCGGCTTTTAGGAGAGCGCCGGGTTTCTTAGCAGGGTTCCCGGAGCCGGGCCGGCGTGTTTTAAGAGTTGCCGGCCGGTTTTTTTAAATAGTGCCAGATAAAGATACAGCCGCCGATGGTGATTAAAACGTCTCCGATACTGAAAACCCTGGTGATAAAAATCCAGTGGGGCATCAGGAAGATATCCGACAGGTAGTAAAAGGCGGTGTCCGGGCCGGTGGGGATGTAGTTGTAGACCGGCAGGCCCTGGTTAATTAATTCCAGTTCCTCCGGCGTGGCGATCATTTCAAAATACTCCCGCTTCAGCGGCATGTAGCCGGAATTAGCGTAAATCACCAGCAGGTTACTGAGCAGGCCCAGGCCGACCAGGACCAGCCCGCGCAGTTGCAGGTTTAGAAGGACAAAAAGGGCAACCAGCGCAAGGGATGCCATGTACATTTTCGGTGCCAGGAAGTCCGGTAGGCCCAGGGTATGCCGGAGAGCCGAGTTGGTTACCAGTTTGATGGCTACGGCAGTGAGAACCAGCCAGCCGTGCCTGAAGCGGATATTCTTCAGGTTGCGGATGCTGCCGCCGGTGAGCAGGGCAACAGCGGCACAAATTAAAACGATGATCACAAAGGCCATGGATTACTTCTCCTTTTAGGTATCCTCATTTTTTTTATCCAAAGCTTTTTCTCTCTGGAGAATGTTTACAAAAACATTAACAATGACGGGATCAAACTGTGTTCCGGCGTTTTCGACCAGTTCTTTGATCGCATGTTCCCGGGACAAGGCCTTACGGTAGACGCGATCGGAAGTCATGGCGTCATAACTGTCGGCTACGGCTAATATCCTGGCTCCCAGGGGAATATCCGGGCCCTTCAGCCTCTTCGGGTAGCCTTTACCGTCGTACCGTTCGTGGTGGTACTGGACGTATAAAGCGCCGTACTTATAAAAATTCAAGTTGCTCAGGATTTTGAAACCCACCTCTGCGTGTCCGTCCATTACGGACTGCTCTTCAGGGGTTAAGCTATCGGCTTTTAAAAGAATACTGTCCGGTACGGAAACCTTGCCGAGATCGTGGACCCTGGCTGTGGTTACCAGAGTTTCGTAGCTGTTGCCAAATAGCCCCAGTTCGTCCGCAATCATGCTGCAGTAGTGGGCCACCCGCTGGGAATGCTCGGCTGTATAGCTGTCCCGCTGGTCGATGATGTCTGCCAGGGCTTCAATGGTCTTCCTGGTTTCCGTCCTCAGGTTCATGTAGTTTTCGAAACTGAAGTGAGCCATGGCCAGCGGCAGGAGCAGGATGACAATGGACACGGGTTCGTAATTATATAGGATTACGATCAACAGGCTCACAGGAACAAGGGAGGCGAAATGGATCAGTTCCAGCATGAGGTCGGAGGTCAGCTGCCTGAGCAGCTTGGTGCCCTGGCTCAAGGAAATAACCGTGGATACCAGGATAAAGTTTACGACAACGTAAACAAGACAGCTAATAATCATGGCCGGGGCGTCTGTTTTTAATTGCAGGGGTCCGGTGTTCCACCTAAAAAGTTGATAAACAAGCCAGGCCAAGTAAATGGTAATGGCATACTGGCTGATATTGAAGAATAACTTTTTCAGGCCGCGTCTTCCGGTGATATCCGTAAAGATATTAGCCACTGTGGAGATTAAAATCGCAGTAGGGGCGCCGAAAAGAATGAGTGCGGAGATGTGAACTGCGAAAGAAATGGTTAACTGATCATTGTTCGGCATCGTAATGGGCTTCATTTCCGTTAAGGTACTGAATATAGCCCAAAATATGTATATCCAGAGCATTTCTGCCTGGAACTCAAAGTTTGTGACAGCTTTAAAAATAAGAAATAAGCCGATACAATTGATAATTAACTGATAGGCTAAAGCAGGGTTGATAGATATTTTAAATTTGTTCAACAGGAAACCAGCGGTAAGCTGGTCTGTTTTTCTGTGTTCTTTTTTACTCATAATGAATTGGTTCTTAACGAGAAATAAAAAACCTTCTACTCAGGATAACATTTTACATTATAATTTTTCGCCAGGGAAGGGAAATTCGCAAAATATGTAGAATTATCCAAAAAAACCGGTAAGCTGGAGGTATATTTGTGAAATTTAACAATAAAGTAATTATTTTTATCTTAGGTATACTTTTCCTTGTTTTTATAGCCGCCTGTTCCACGTCTCCTGCCCCGCCGGCTGCCCCTGAGCAGGTAATCAGGTACAATATCGGCGCGGAGCCTGCAACCCTGGACCCGGCCCTGTCTTCCGGAATGGTGGAACAGACCGTGGCCAACGCCCTTTTGGAAGGACTGGTGAGGCTGGACAAGGATGGCCATCCGTCGCCGGGCGTGGCTGAAAGCTGGGAAATCTCACCGGATGGCAAAACCTATACTTTTAAATTAAGGGAGTGTTTCTGGTCGAACGGTGAGCCCCTGACCGCGGATGATTTTGTATATTCCTGGCTCCGCCTGTTGTCTCCTGAAACTGCATCCCCTTATGCCTACCAGCTGTTTTATCTGGTCAACGGCCGGGAGTACTATGCGGGTGAGGTTAAAGACCCGGCCTCTGTAGGCGTGCGCGCTGAAGGAAAGGACAGGCTGGTGGTTAACTTAAAGGCCCCAGTGCCGTATTTTCTTGCGCTGACGGCTTTTCCGGCTTTGTTTCCGGTGCCTGAGAGCATGGTTTCCAGGGATCCTGAGGGATGGACTCTGGCTCCCGGCAAGTTTGCCGGCAACGGTCCCTTCAAGCTGGCGGCCTGGGAGCATAATAAGCAGATCATTTTGGAGAAGAACGAGCATTACTGGGACCGGGAAAATGTCAGGCTGGAAAAACTGGTGATTACCCTGGTGAGTGATTCCCATACCGAACTGGCCATGTTTGAAAATGACCAGATCGATATTGCGGAAACGCCGCCCTACCGTGAAATAGAAAGGTTGGCCCAAAGCGGCCAGCTCAAGGTGAGCCCGGATTTATCAAACGAATACTACATGTTTAACACAAAGGTAAAGCCCTTTAACCAGGTTCTGGTCAGAAAGGCACTTTCCCTGGCCATTGACCGGGAGGCCCTGGTAACCAACTTAACAAAGGGCGGCGAAAGGGCAGCCTATGCCTTTGTTCCCCCCGGGGTTGAGGGGCCTGCTCCCGGTCATGATTACAGGAGCCTCGGTGAAAAGTTGATTGAGGGTTTCAACCCGGCGGAGGCGAAAAGGCTCCTGGCTGAGGCCGGTTATCCGGAGGGCAGGGGCTTCCCGGTGATTGAGCTGCTCCTGGACGACAACCAGAATCATAAGGCCGTAGCGGAGGCCATAACCGGTATGTGGCGGGAGCACCTGGGTATAGAAAGTAAAATTGTCGAACAGGAATACAGGGTTTACTTGAACACAATGTTTGCCAGGGATTACCAGGTGGCAAGGGTGGGCTGGATTGCCGACTACAACGACCCCATGACTTTTCTGGACATGTGGGTGACAGGTAATGACAACAACCTGGCGGATTGGGAAAATGCAGAATACGACCGGTTGATCGGCTCAGCTGCGGGCAGCGGGGACAGGGCAGCCCGGAGCGAATTGATGTTTGAAGCGGAGAAGATTTTGATGGACGAGTTGCCGGTTGTGCCCATTTATTACTATACCAATCCTTACCTGGAAAAGGAGCGGGTTAAGGGAGTGATTCACCCGAGCTTTGCCATTCTTGCTGAGTTCAAGTGGGCCTATGTGGAGTAAACGATGCTTGTCTATATTCTAAAAAGGGCTGGTTTTAACCTGGGAGTCATGCTAGTTGTAGTGACTCTCACCTTTTTCTTGATGCACCTGCTGCCCGGGGACCCCTTCATGTCCCAGAGGCTGAATCCTGAGATAAAAGCAAACCTTTATGCAAAACACGGCCTCGATCAGCCTGTGGCCAGGCAGTACCTGGATTACCTGTCCGCCCTGGCCCGCTTTGACCTGGGGGAATCCCTGAAATACCCGGGGCGCACGGTCAACGAGATCATCGCCGAATCATTTCCCGTTTCTGCTGCAGTGGGCATCCTGGCCCTCGTCCTGGCCCTGGTCCTGGGAGTGACCCTGGGGGTCCTGGCCGGCGTTTGGCAAAGCAGGTGGCCGGACCGGTTGATCCTGGCCTTTTCCACACTGGGCCTGTCCATCCCCAATTTTGCCCTTGGGGCGGGACTGGTTTATCTATTTGCCTTGAAGCTAAAAATATTTCCGGTGGCCATGCTGGAAAAGCCCATTGACCTCGTGCTGCCGGTGCTGACCCTTGCAGCCTGGCCGGCTGCGGTAATTACCAGGCTGATCCGGACGGAAATGATTGAGGTCTTGAAAAGGGACTACATTATTGCAGCCATGGTGAGGGGCCTGGACCCTGCAAGGGTGATCCTGCGCCATGCCCTGCCCAATGCCCTGCCCGCCGTCATTCACTACAGCGGTCCTCTGGCTGCAACGCTGCTGACCGGCAGCTTCATTGTAGAAAAAATATTTGCGCTGCCGGGACTGGGGCAATACTACATCACGTCCATAGGCAACCGGGACTACAACCTGGTGGCCGGAATCACCATATTCTACACGTTTGTTTTGCTGGTTGCCACTTTTTTGACGGATTTACTGGCTTTCTCCATGAATCCCCAACTCCGTTACAGAAATGGGTCTTGATATGCTTTACCCGAGAATTGTGCAAAACCGCTTTGTTTTAGCCTGCCTGTTCTTGATCCTGCTCTATATTTTGATTTCCTTAGGGGGTTCCTTCCTTTTGCCCCACCACCCCAACGCCCAGAGTCTTGCGGAGGCCAATAGGGGTCCTTCTTTCGCCAACTGGCTGGGGACCGACTACCTGGGCCGGGATTTGCTGGCCAGAATTCTGGCCGGAGTCAGGGTATCCCTGATTATTGCCTTTTTTGCCACACTGATTAATATCACAGTGGGGTTTTTGGTGGGGAGCGCCGCGGGTCTCATCGGGGGTGTTGTGGACCGTTTCCTGACGGGGCTGATCGACATCTTCTGGTGCATCCCCCCTTTCCTGGTGGTAGTGATGCTGACGGTTGTCCTGGAGCCGGGTATAAAGAATATTTTTATCGCCCTGGGAGCGGTCTTCTGGGTGCCCACCGCCCGGATCATCCGGGGCGAGGCCTACCAGCTCAGAAACGCGCCCTTCATCAGGCTGGCCCGGCTGCAAGGCGCCGGCTACAGCCGGATTATCCTCCTGCACATTTTGCCCTGCTGCTTCCCCGTCCTGCTTACAACCGCCATCTTCTCCATCCCGGATGCGATCCTGGCCGAAGCCTTTCTGAGTATTGTGGGACTTGGGGTAACGGCGCCCCAGGCAAGCCTTGGGGTTTTGATCTCCGACGGGCTCCAGTCCTTTAGGGTTTACCCCTGGCAGTGGTTTTTTCCGGTCCTGACCCTGATCGTGCTTGTGCTCTGCTTTAATCTCCTCGGTGACATGCTCCACAGGTCTTTCAGGGACCGGTCCAAAGGGATTCTGGAATATGACTAAAGTGGATGGTTTGAGTATCAGCATTAAAAATAAAAAGGGGACATGGAGCCTGGTCCGGGATGTTAGTTTTAGCCTTGAGCGGGGCCGGACACTGGCTATCGTCGGTGAATCAGGAAGCGGGAAGAGCTTGATTACTTCCGCCATCCTGGGCATGTTGAACCACCTGGAGGGGCTGGAGGGCTCCGTCGAGGTGTGCGGCCGGGATGTCCTGAAGGCATCGTCCCGGGAGCTGCGGACATTGAGGCGGAACTTGATCGGGTACATTCCCCAGAATCCCCGGGAGTCCTTAACTCCGACGCTTAAAGTAGGGAGCCAGCTGGTGGAGGTAATTGCGGCAAAGACGGACAGGAAGGGCCGGGAATGCCGGCTTGTTGCCGAAAGCCTACTGAGCTCCCTGGGTTTCTCGGGGCCGGAAAGGATCCTTTCGATGTACCCGCACCAGTTGAGCGGGGGTATGTGCCAGAGGGTAGCCATCGCCATGGCCGTGGTCAGCCGTCCCGCCCTGGTGGTTGCCGATGAACCGACATCCTCCCTGGATCCTTTGACCAAGCATAAAATAATGGAGGTCATTAAAGGTATTCAAGCCGAACAGGGTTTTGGGCTGATTTTGGTTACCCACGACCTGGACCTTGCTTTCAGCAGCAGCGACCAGGTTGCCGTTGTCTATGGTGGAAGGCTGGTTGAAACGGGGGCAGCGGAGGAGCTTTTGCTGAGACCCGGGCACCCTTACACAAGTGACCTGGTCCGTTGTTTTACCCGGTCCGGTGCGGAAAAGGGCGGCAGTTACTATATACCCGGTGAGCCCCTCAGCATCTACACCAGCTTTCCAGGGTGCCGCTATTTCAACCGCTGCCGGCAGCGCCTGGAAATCTGCGAAACAAAGGAACCTGCCTGCGTCCGCCGGGACAGGGGCCGGGTAGCCTGCTGGCTATACTGAAAGGGGTGGGCATAGTTGAAAAGCAAGCCGGTTATATCCCTTAAGGACCTTTCCTTTCGCTACCCGGGCACCAGAGAAAAGAAAAATGTACTGGAAGGGATCAACCTGGATATCTTTAAAGGTGAAAGGGTCGGCATTCTGGGTGAAAGCGGCTCAGGGAAAACGACCCTTTCCTTAATCCTGGCGGGTTTGGAAAAGCCCACTTCCGGGTTTCTTTATTACCAGGGGGAGCGTCTTCAAGGGAGAAAAGCATACCGTAATTACACTTCCAGGGTCCAATACCTGTTTCAAAATCCTGCTGGGGCAGTGAACCGGTACCGGAGAGTCATTGATCTTGTCTCCGAGCCTTTAATTTACCGCAATTATAGCAAAGAAGCAATTAAATCCGTTGCCTTTGAGGTGTTGCAAAGGGTTGGGATCGATCCTTTGCGCTGGTATGACTACCCGGATCAACTGAGCCTGGGACAGGTTCAAAGGGTGTGCCTGGCCCGGGCTATGACGGCCGGTCCGGAAATATTAATATGTGACGAGCCCTTTTCTGCCCTGGATGTATCAAATCGCGGCAAAATGGAAGAGATATTATTACAATTGAACGAAAGTCATAATGTAACACTGGTTATTGTTGGTCATGAGGCGGATTTATTGCTTCACTTATGTCAAAAAATATTAGTTATGCGCGAAGGCAAAAAGGTTGCATTTGTTGATATAACCCGTAGTGATTATGAATTATGCGAGCATTACCAGTAATAAATTGCCAATATAACTCAATATTAAAAATTTGGAAATCTTTAGCCCCGGAATCTTTTTGGGGCTATAGTTCGTTATGGTGAAATGAATGCAGAAAGCATGTTAATATTTGTAGAATCTGTTAATATTAAATAAATAATCGCATAATGTTGAAAAATGTAGCAAGAAAATAGTAGACAAGCGAAAAATGTTAGTATATAATTAACTTAGTAAAAAGATGCTAACAAAACCAAATAAAACTCACAAAATGTATCAAAAACTAACATAATATAAAACAATGTATTTCCATAGGAAAGGAGGAAGAAAAATGCGTTGGATTCCGTATACCCTCCTGGTAATCATGTCCCTGGTCATCGCCTCTGGAGCAGGCCACAGGTGGTAGGATAAAGAGCCCACCAAAAAAGCGAATGGACGGTTCGTATAAAATTAATCAACAGATTATGAAAG
>Ga0208564_1000156_pt1 | contig 64510 bp, 38 predicted proteins | sample AD_UKC073_MetaG_FD_184439 | JGI IMG/M metagenome (GOLD analysis project Ga0208564, IMG submission 184439) | Active sludge microbial communities of municipal wastewater-treating anaerobic digesters from USA - AD_UKC073_MetaG (SPAdes) (version 2) | ecosystem: Engineered > Bioreactor > Anaerobic >... | reverse complement strand
AGAGCCCTCCTATAAATGAAGCGAGTGCAATAATGCCGAAAATAGGATGAAGAAATTTGCTTAAAAATTCTTGTTGATCCTCTTCGTCTTTTTTAATATCCCTCCATGCACTTTGAGGCGAAGTGATCAGATGAATGATAGTAAGAAAAATTTCTTTAAACATCGCCCTTTTGATTTTGAAGTGCAAAGGTAATGATTTCTTGCGGATTTATCGGTTAAGCAGTTCAAAAGTGCTCATTTCAAATGGGGGGGAAATTTTTTTATCCTCCGTCGGATTTTCCGATGGATACAAAAATTTTGATTTACCCTCATCTTGATCATATTCTTTAACAAATAAAAGCGAATTTTTGGCAGACCAAGGTTGTTTTTACACAAAAAAATCGGGTTTTTTGTGTGTCGAATTTTCAGAAATAGGATAAATTTTTCGGTTAGGCTCGTCGGATTTTCCGACGGAGGAATTTAGTTAGTTGTTGTTAATGCTCGTTTTCCGAAAAGGGATATAATTTTTGTGTATGCTAATCTCGTTTCCCGGGAAAGGATGAAATTTTCAGGCATGCTAACTCCGTTTTCCGAAGGAAGATAAAATTTTGTTTCGTTTCTGCCGGAAAATTATTTTTGTTTTTGTCATTTGGAGGGATTCCAAAATTTTTTCGTAACTTGCGCCCAAGTTTTCCGTAATATTTATCTAACTGATTACCATATAGATATATAGATTTTATTCGAATGTAAATAGAAAATTATCAGGTAAATTATTTTAATGATGAAAAAACATATTCCCCATGTATTCACCATGATGAATCTTTTTTCGGGATGTATTGCCGTTGTTATGGCTTTTGATGGAAATTTTTCCGGCGTGGTGATTTGGGTATTGATTGCGGCAGTATGCGATTTTTTTGACGGCTTTGTTGCACGCCTTTTCGATGCAACTTCTCCTCTTGGTAAAGAACTCGACTCACTTGCAGACGTGGTGAGTTTTGGTGTTGCACCTGCTTCGGGTGTGTTTATTTTGTTGCGCGATTTTTCTGCCTATCCTTCATTTTTAACGGATATTTCGTCTCACCTTCCTTTTTTGGCTTATCTTATTCCTGTTTTTTCTGCATTGCGACTTGGGAAATTCAATTTGGACGATAAGCAGACTTCTTCTTTTCTGGGTTTGCCCACTCCTGCCAATGCTTTGTTTTGGATAAGTTATTGTTATGGTGTCAGGGACATTGCATGGGTAAACGAGGGTTTGTTTTACTTAACTTTGGGATTTATTATCTTTTTATCATTGTTAATGGTTTCTAATATCCCCATGTTTTCATTTAAAATGAAAGCATTCAAATTCAAGGGGAACGAGAAACAGATTTTGCTTATTGTCCTGCTGATCGTCTTTATTGCTTTATGGGGCATTGTCGGCATAGCCATCGGCATATTGGCATATATTGCTATTTCTTTGATAGCAAATATGTTGTAGCTTGTATGTTGGTTGCGTTGACCTTTCACGGTTTGCCTGTCTTTTACTGAAAAATAGGTTCATTTCTAGGAATAATACGTGTAACCAATTCACCTTACATGTGTAAGGTTTTGTTGTTCCATGCATAAGGTTTGTGTTAAAAATAGGTTGTTTTTATAGGAATATATTCCAAATAAGTAGTAATATTCAAAAAAAATTGTGATATTTGTTCGCGCAACATTTTCATTTTCCATGAAAAAATGTTTCGAATGATAAGCGATTAAGTTATTGATTTTGGGCGCATTTGCAAATTGTGCAAATAATTTTGTCTATTCTTGAATGGATCTATTTAAATGTTCGATACTTTTTAAGAAAGGGGAAAAATAAACAAGAATCATTAGACGTTATAAAACATGCAGAAATGAAAAACATAAACGACGAGGAGCGGTTTATTTTTAGACGCATGGCAGAAGGCGATATGGAAGCTTTTCGCTTCTTTTTTGAAAAATATTATGTCGATCTGTGCAACTTCGTCAATATCTACCTGAATGATCCGGCTACAGCTGAAGATATTGTTCAGGATGTGTATGTTTATTTCTGGAACAAGAAAGAAAATATTCATATCGAAACATCGATAAAATCGTATTTACTGAAAGCATCGAAAAACAAAAGTCTGAATTATTTGCGCAATGAAAAAGTCCGTTCGGGTATTCAAGATAGATTAGCAAAAGAATCGGCGACGTCTTACGAAATTCCGGAAGTCCGGGAAGATAACCATCGACTACAAAAAATCATAAGAGAAGCGGTGGAAAGTTTGCCTGAGAAATGTCGCGAAATTTTTATTCTGAGTAAAGAAAAAAACCTTACTTACAAAGAGATTGCCGAAGAATTAGGGCTTTCGGTGAAGACTGTGGAAAATCAAATGGGTAATGCCTTGAAAAAGTTGCGTGAATTTTTAAAACCTTATTATGATGACCTTTTTATTCTTTTCCTGATCGCTGTTTTTTGTTTGAAAGGGTAGTTTATCGCCGATCACTCGTCTCAATTTTTTGATAAATGTGTTAAAAACAAAAAAAAATTGGAAATTGTTTAGGGGTACGTGGCGAGTTACGTGCCTTATATATAAAAGGCAGTTAAAAGCATGGAACGAAACATACCGTGGAATATTGTTGCGAAAAGTTTCAAAGGAGAAGCAAATCCTGAAGAGCTCGAAGAGTTGAACGCTTGGTTGGATGCAGATGAAACCAATAGGAATGTGTTTGACGAGATTTTTCAGGTCTATAAGTCGGCCTTTCTCATTCCTTCCTATTTCGAACCCGATAAAAAAAGAGCATGGAAATCCATCAATAAACGGATAAATAAGGCAAATAAGGTTACGCATCTTGTTTCGAGGTTCAAATCTATTGCAGCCATACTGATCGTTGTTTTATTAAGTTCCGCTTTTTTTTGGTTTTATACTACTCATGTTAATCAGCTCACCCAACAATATACCGAAATTGTTGCACCTTCTGGTCAGAAAACAAAGGTTGTATTGCCCGACGGTTCCATTGTCTGGCTCAATTCCGGTTCTATCTTAAAATATAACGGTGCTTTTAATGTAAAAGATCGTGAGGTTTTTTTGACAGATGGAGAAGCATTTTTCGATGTAGCCAAGAACAAATCGAAACGATTTCGGGTAAAAACAGAACATCTTTTTGTGGATGTTTATGGTACGGCTTTCAACGTTAAAAATTACAAGGACGATAATATACAAGAAATTACTGTTAGCGAGGGGAGAGTTGCGGTGACCGATAAGAACAAAGAATTGCGGTTGCTTACCTGTGGCGAACAGGTTGTGTTGGACAAGAAAACAAACCGACTTTCTTTTACCAGGTGCGATCCGGAAGCGGTAAGTTCGTGGAAAAACAGTGAATTGAAATTTGATAATACGCCGCTAAGTGAAGTGGTGAAATATCTGGAGCGGTGGTATGGGGTAAATATTCATATTGAACCTTCTTCTGTAATGGAAAAACACCATTATACTTTCACGATAAAAACGGAATCGTTAACCGAAATGCTTGAAAAGATGAAAGTTATCACTCCAATTGCTTATGAAATCAACGGCAAAGAAGTAAAAATCAGTTATATCTATTAAAATAATCTGCTTATGAAAAGCGAAACCGGAAAACAAAAACATACAGACTTTCTTGGAGGGAAAGCCTGTATGTTTAAGAAAAAAAGTAACTAAACTGTTTAACCGCAGCAACCCTCTTGAAGGCCAAATTACCGTTTGTGATCACAAAAAAGGGAAACTGCACAAAATTAACATCACAAAGATATGGAAAAAGTACGAAAAAAAGAAGGGAGATACGTTTTTCCCCCTGTGTTTAGAGTCTTATTGACTTTCATTCTTATTACCGGCATGGGTATTTTAGGCAGTAAGGCAGATGATAGTCATGCACAAGAGACGAGGTTAACTTTTTCGGTGAAAAACGCAACCATGAAAAGTGTGTTGAATCACATTGAAAAAAGTACAGGTTTTTCGTTTATGTACGAAAACAATGTAATTGATGTGAATTCGAAGGTAGATTTTGAAGCCAAAGATGAGAGCATCGAAAGTGTTCTTGACCGCTTGTTTGGTAATAAGGTAGAGTATCGTATCGTAGGAAAACACATTCTGTTGTTTCGTGGCGGTAAGCAGCAGGAACAAAAGGAATTGTTGGATGTCGTTAGCGTTCAACAGCAACAGCGTACGGTTACAGGTAAGGTGACTGACCAAAGCGGTCAACCATTACCGGGAGCAACTATAATGATTAAAGGTACCACTATTGGTACTATAACCGATGCGGATGGGAATTATTTGTTGAGCAATGTTCCGAGCGATGGTACACTGATTTTCTCGTTTGTAGGCATGGAAACGCAAGAGATTAATGTCGGCAACCGAACGAGAATCGATGTGACGATGCAAGAAGAAGCCGTAGCATTAGAAGAAGTGGTGGCTGTGGGCTACGGAACGATGAAGAAAAAATTGGTAACAGGTGCTACAGTGCAAGTAAAAGGAGAAGATATTGCACGATTAAATACACCCAGTATATTGGGAGCTTTGCAAAGCCAAGCACCAGGCGTTAATATTACACAAGTCAGCGGATTTATCGGTGATGGTTTTAAGATAAACATTCGTGGTATCGGAACCAATAGTTATTCAACTCCTTTGTTTGTAATTGATGGAGTTGTAGGTGGAAGTCTTGACAGTCTTAGCCCTAATGACATCGAAAGTATTGACGTATTAAAAGATGCGGCTACTGCAGCTATTTATGGATCGCGGGCAGCTAACGGAGTTATTCTAGTAAAAACTAAAAGTGGCAAAGTAGGAAAACATGAAATTACGTATGACGGTTATTATGGAATACAAAATATTTATAAAATCCCCACTGTTCTAAATGCCCAGGAATTTATAAGCATTCAAAATGAAAGTCGGGTCATGGATGGTTTGCCAATATATAATTGGGAGAATTTAATTCCAGCCGGGGATCTAGCTTCTATTCGCAACGGTTCATGGAAAGGAACAAACTGGATTAAAGAAATTCTTAATAAAAACGCTCCAATTCAATCTCATAGTATTGGTGTCAATAGTGGTACGGAACGTTTTGTTTCATCTTTAGGCTTTACATTTCTTCAACAAGAAGCCACAATGGGGGTACCCTCTGATGTTCCAATTTTAAATCGTTTTAACGCGCGAATAAATACAGAATCGGTTATCTCCAAAAAAGAAGACTTCGATATATTGAAAGTTGGAGAAACTTTAAATTATCGTTTTAATCGTTCTAAAGGACAGGTAGCACGAGATGATATATACTGGAATACAATACACAATACATTGGTGATGAGTCCGTTGATGCATGCATACAATAGTTTGGGTGATTATTATATGTTTGACGACCAAGTAGCCGATGGTTATAATTGGGATACAGCGAATAATGCTAATAAAAACCCCATTGCTTATATGGACTATATGATGAATCAAAACCTTACCAAAACTCATTCTTTGCAATCCAGTGTTTACATGGAACTAAAACCAATAAAAAATTTAATATTTCGGTCGCAATTTGGATATATGCTAAGCGCATCTAGCTACAGAGCTTATATTCCCTCTTACGGAAAATTAACAGCTACTTTAGAACAAGTGCAAGACCGTGTAACTCAATCTATGGGTCAATCTCAATATTGGACATGGGATAATACAATCAATTATATAATGAGATTTGGAGAACACAATGTAGATGCTATGCTGGGGCAAGGTATGGCACGCCAAGTGCTTAGCGAATCTATGAGTGGTTCTAATCAAGGGTCTATCTTTTATGATTTTAAACATGCATGGTTGAGTAATGTGCCAACTTTAAGTACTGTACAATCATTAACCGGTACTCCCACCATATCAAGTGGTAGCCTTTCTGTTTTCGGAAGAGTGAATTATAATTACAAAGAAACATATATGGCTTCGTTTATCTTACGGGGCGACGGCTCTTCTAATTTTGCTCCAGGGCATCGTTGGGGATTTTTTCCATCCATTTCTGCAGGTTGGGTAATAAGTAACGAAAATTTTTGGAATGAAAATATAAGTGGAGTGGATTTTCTAAAATTACGTGCATCGTATGGCTCCAATGGCAATGATCGTGTTAGCTCTTTCCAATATATAGGATTGATTACCTCTAACAATACTTATGGGGGATATCCGTTTGGGAATTCTTTAGACGATGCGGCTACAGGTTCCTATGCTTATCGTGGTGCAAATCCCGATCTGAAATGGGAAACACAAACAATGATCAATTTAGGTGCAGATATTCATTTTTTAGAAAACCGTTTGAAATTAGAACTTGATTGGTATAAACGCATTACTAAAGACTGGTTAGTAACTCCGCCTCAGCCGGCAGATTTTGGTGTTAATCCGGCTTATGTTAATGGTGGGGATGTTCAGAATAGAGGATTTGAATTGGTCATAGGTTGGAACGAGCAAGTAAATAAAAATTTTCATTTCGATACAAATTTAGCATTAAGTCATAACAAAAATAAGGTTTTAAAGTTGGCAAATGCAGAGGGGATTATTCATGGCCCCATAAGCGTATTGTGGGAAGGTTCGGATGAATGCTTTCGTTCGGAAATAGGTAAACCTTTTGGTTATTTTTATGGATACAAAAGTAGCGGAATTTTCCAAAATCAACGACAAATAGATGAGTATACAGGGGCAAAACTATTGGGGAAAAACACGCAGCCGGGAGATGTTATTTGGCAAGATGTGGATAAAAACGGAATCATTGATGCTGATGATCGCACAAAGATAGGAAATCCTCACCCCGCCTTCACTCTTGGTTTTTCATTCAATGTTGATTATAAAGGAATTGAACTAAACGTAAATACTTTTGGTGCATTCGGTCATCAAATATTAAAATGTTATCGTGATTTTGTTGCTTCTCCAATGGCTAATTATACAACTGAAATTTTCCAACGCTGGCATGGAGAGGGGACATCGAATAAATATCCGCGTCTAGCAAGTTCGGTCACCTCAAATTGGAACCGAATATCTGATATTTATATTGAAAACGGTGATTATTTTAAAATTAAAAATATATCTCTGGGTTATGATTTTAAAAAGGCATTTAAAAAACTCCCTCTTAGCCAGTTAAAAATATATCTGCATGCACAAAATCTATTTACTTTTACAGGTTATACAGGAATGGACCCAGAAATTGGGTACGGAGCAGGTAGTGATTACCCCTATGCACAAGGCATTGATTTAGGATTTTATCCGAGTGCACGGGTATATATGATTGGTACGAATATTAAATTTTAAAAGAGAAGAACAATGAAAAAAAATATTGCATTTATCTTATTCTTAACCATAGGCTTCTTTACAAATTGTAGTGATTTTTTAGATATGAAAAGTTTAACGTCTAAATCCACCGATAATTTCCCTTATACTGAAACAGAAGCCAATGAATTGATTACAGGCATTTATGCCAATTTGTTATTCGAAGATCCGGAAACATCATCTTATTTTTATATCGCACAATTGGCTAGTGATGATTGTTTAGGCGGAAATCTGGAAGCATCAAATAACTGTGCAACTAACTTTTTGATGTATACAAACTTAAACATGCTACAACCTTTATATTCGAGATGTTATAGGTTGATTAATCGTGCTAATGTAGCGATTGAAACATTAGATAATGTAGCAAAATGGTCGAGTGAAGTAGAACGAAATCGCTGTTTTGGCGAAGCTTATTTCTTACGTGCTTTCGCATTTAATGAATTAGTGCAGGTTTTTGGGGGTGTACCTTTACGTACAGATAGTAAAAATCCCAATAAATTGCCACGTGCATCTGTTGATGAGGTATATCAACAAATAGCTTCTGACCTGACAAATGCGATTGAATTGTTGCCGGACCGTATTTATTTGGATGGATCGCCAATGGTGGGGCATGCTACTAAATATGCAGCAGAAGCTTTAATGGCGCGCGTATTTCTGTTTTATACCGGACGCTATGCCAAAACCGAACTACCGGGCGGAATCACCAAAGCAAAAGTCATAGAATGGATAGATGATTGCGTGTATAATTCCGGACACGATTTGGTTTCGGACCAACGCAATCTCTGGGCGTATACAAACAAAGCATCGAATGATAATGATACCGAAGAATATAAATATAGATATGTGCTCAATAATAATTTAGAGTGGGTGGGTTTAGGTTCCATCGAAACTTTATTTGCTAACAAGCATAAATTAAAAGGCAATAATTGGACGTATACTTGGTTCAGTAATACAGTATCGCAGTTTTATTCTCCTTCGGCAGATAATTCCAAAGCAGAAGATGGAGAAGGCTATCCTTTTGGAAGGGGTTGGGGAGCAGGGCCTGTTTCGCCCGCAATGGTAGACGATTGGGAAGCTTGGTCTGCAAAACAATCTTATTTAAACGGAGCAACCGAGGACCCTCGTCTTACCGGTTCAATTTGGTCGTACCGGGCATTTGATCCTAATAATAAGGGGAATATATTGTTTGATAGAAGATTAACTATGGATGAACCTGATTATACGGTTTCGTATCGATATTATGAACAGACCGGTTATCATCAGAAAAAGTATATTAATGTTATGTCTTATCAAAATATTCACGCAAACGATCCTAGTAAAAATCCGGAATATGGAATTCGATCATTCGCTTTACAGCTCTATCCTCACATAACCGTTAGTGTTGTAAGCCAGTCACTGAATAATATATCTGATTTAATACACATTCGTTTTGCGGATGTATTGTTAATGCAATCGGAATTGAAGGAAGATGCTACCGGACTTAATCGTGTACGTGCTCGATCGAATTTGGCACCAATAGCTTATTCATTAGAAGCAATTAAAAACGAACGTCGATGGGAATTTGCTTTTGAATCCATACGATGGTGGGATTTGTTAAGATGGTCAGGACCATCTTTAGAAGAAGCGGGAGAAGCGTTAAACAAACAGAAGGGATTTACTGTACTCAATGCAGGTGTAGAGGTTCCGATGGTAAATTTTGACTACAAGGCACGTTTAAAACAAACGCAAGGTTATTGGCCCATTCCACAAACAGAAATAGATTTATCGGATGGGTTATTCGAGCAGAATCCTGGGTGGGGTCCCGAAGCTTTATTTTCTAGTTGGAATAAATTGCAATAACTTTCTTGAAGAGAAAAATAAATTACGTTAATATGAAAACAATAATTAAGATCTTTCTGTTGATTTTGTTCATATATGGGTGTGATCCAATAGAAGATACTCGATTACGCAAACAATTTGAGAATCCTGGGACACCTATCAGTCAAGCTGAATTAGATGCTGCTTTATCTGTCACACAACCCATTCCCAATACCGATGACAAAGTGGAAGGAGATCAATATGTCGTTTTAAAAAACAACCGTCCTGATGTTGGTGGTGTATGGCATTTGGGCTGGAGTACAGGCGAAAAAATTGTAGGATCAGATGATATGACTGTTATTTATGATGCTAATGGCGAATATGAAATTTATTATGTCGGTATTTCAGCTAACCAAATTGTCACATCTAAAAAATTCAAAATTAGTGTAACTAACTGTTTTGATGATTATGATCGTTTGTTATCAGGAGCAAAAGACAAAGCAGACAAAGCCGCAAAAAAAACTTGGACTTTTTTACAAGAATCGGGTGCACTTTATAATGGAATGTATGGGAATTGGAAGTATTTTGATCCGTTTCTTCCCGGAACGAATGCGTGGGGACCCGTTGTTAATACGGCAACTGTACCTGAACAAACAATGGTGTTTGAATTTGACGGTCATAGAATGACCACTTATTTGAAGTCAGGAGCTGTATCAAAGGAGGGAACCTGGGCTTATACGCATAACAATCCGGAAGGGGTTAAAGGTGAATTAATTACCACTGTTCCGGTTATAGGTACCGAATTTAGTTGGAGTTGGTGGTCCGGAATGCCCACTCCTTATTGTTATTGGATTTTGAGCATTAGTGAAAACCTGTTGGTATTATGCTTCCCATCAACCTATGACAAGCCTGCAAATGTAGAAGATTGGGATATTGATGCTACATATTTTTTCCTTGTTCCAAAAGAAGAATAAATAACTAAAAGTCGCATGTGTCAGATAAAATGTTCGCATTGAAGGCGTTAAATGAAAAAAATAACATTCACCTGACGCATGCGACATAAAAATATTAAAAAACGTCATTTGTTCTATCTGTGGTAAAAAAATCCACCTTTGAACAATTGACTCCTTAATTCAGAATTAAGCGTAATCTCTGATTAATATACAACGTATTGTGCTAACTGTTGATTTTGGCAACGATATGTTACGTAACCAACTTTTGGAATTGGAGGGAGTAACATACAACATTTTATCGTTGGTTTATTTGTGTTTTGGGGTACAGTTATGAAGTCGGGCAAAAATGTAATGGCGAAAAAACCGAAAGAGTACTCCGAAAAGAGCGCCGATAATCAGAGTTTAAGCAAATAGCGACTTTTCTACCCAAAAATTGAAGGGAAGTTGCATAAGTAAAATACTTTTTAATGAATTTTTTAATTTAGATAATATGAAAAAGACCCTATTTATCATTGCGTTCGTACTTTTATTGTTTACAACTTGTGAAAAAGATGATTACGAAACAGGAATAAGAGCACCCGGTAGAAATGATGATTTAGTGGAAAAAGTGGAGGGACGTGTGGTTTTAGCTTATGTGACCCACTACGGTAAATATCTTCCAGATCCAAATTATTTTACAAATCTCAATTATTCTTTTGCTGAAATCTATATGGAAGATGGAGTTTATAAAGGATTTAAATTGCAAGGAGATGAGGCTCATTTTCGGCAAATAATCAACTTAAAACGTAAAAATCCAGATCTGAAAATTTCTCTTGCTTTTACCAACACAATTGAAAATCCAGATAATCCACGAGGCGGTAGTTTTTCGTTACTCGCAAAATCTGATACTTACCGAAAAGAATTTGCCTTAGATTGTAAAAATTTTTTACAGCAATGGAACATAGACGGTGTAGATATGGATTGGGAGTTTCCTGGACTTTCTTGGGATGGTGATCCTAATGCCTATGATGTGGAAGTTGATGTGGCTAATCATGTGTTATTAATGAGGCAATTACGTGAGACATTGGGAAATAAGTATTTACTTACTTATGCCGGTTATTGTAAGGATAAAGAAAATGTTGCAGGTGGAAGCCGTTATATAGATATTGAAGCTGTTGCCCCGTATGTAGATTTTGTAAACATTATGACTTATGATTTAGATGAGGCTCCGCATCATCATTCTGCGTTAAGTGATCCATCTGCTTATTCTGATTGTACACGGGCAGTTCAGGTGTATCTTGATGCCGGTATGCCAGCAAATAAATTGGTGTTGGGCATACCTTTCTATGGGCGCCACTCATGGACGGAAGCTGTCAACTACAAAAAAATCCTCGAACTTGATCCCAAATCCTACAAGATCGACAATTGGGACGATGCGGCTTCAGTTCCGTATGTCACCTACAATGGGGTTTACTATTGCGGATACGACAATGAGAAAAGTATCTCAATCAAAGGAGAATGGCTATTAGATAAAGGGATGAAAGGAATGATGTATTGGGAATATGATGGAGATGATGCAATTGGTACACTACGTCGTGCAGTATGGCAAGCAACAATGAAAAAATAACCTATAATAGAATTGGAAATGAAAATAGAAAATTTAAAAATATATCTGCTATTTATATTGTTCTTTTCAATTGCAATTGGGGTTCAGGGACAAAAGAAACATGAAAGAATTGAAAAAGGTTTTTTCCCTTTTTCGGTATGGTACAGTGGTGGAAAAGCCAGAGCTCCCATGCTGTCTGAAATTACCGCTGATTCTGAGAAAGAATGGAGAGCTGATCTGCAGCAAATAAAGGATCTTGGTTTTAATACTGTTCGTACTTGGGTTGAGTGGGCGACCTGTGAACCGGAACCCGGTAAATATAATTTTGACAATTTACATCTTCTGATGCGTATCGCTAATGAAACGGGATTGAAAGTATTTATACAAATTTATGTGGATTCTGCACCAGATTGGGTTGCACAGAATTATCCATATGCACTGTTTGAGGCGCAAAGTGGAGATAAAATTTATCCTCAATCGGCACCCGGTGCTTGTACAGATAATAAAGCTGTGGAAGATGCTGTTCTCAATTTTTATTCGGAAACAGCCAAAGTAGCTACAGCATATCCCAATTTTTTTGGATGGGATTTGTGGAGTGAGCCGCATATTATCAACTGGGCATCTATTAATTATATTCCCAATGTTCAATTCTGTTTCTGCAGTGGAACAAGAGCAAGATTTAGGGAATGGCTTAAAAATAAATATCATACGCTAGATAATTTAAACTCTGCTTGGCATCGTAATTTCCAAGACTGGGAACAGGTAGACCCTCCTAGATTCAGTACAATTTTAAGTTATACCGACTTTATTGATTGGAAAACTTTTATATACGAAAAATTAGTTCATGACATGCAAGCTCGTTATAACGCAATTAGGAGGGTCGATCCAACACACCTTATTACAGCCCATGCTGTGGGGGCATCTCTCTTTCAATCACCCCACCTAGGTACAGGTGCTACAGACGATTTTTTGATGAGCAGAGCATTGGATTATTATGGAGTTTCAATCTATCCGAAGCATAATCATCCTCAATCTGCCTGGTCTGTAACAACTTTCCGTACTGTGATGGATTTTACCAGAAGTGCAAACCGTGAAAATGGTGGATGGTATGTGGGGGAACTGCAAGCCGGTTTGGGCACTGTAGCTCTTCAAGTGAGTGATCCGGTTACTTCTGACGACCATCGTATATGGATGTGGTCGGCTATTGCAAAAGGGGCTAAAGGTATAAATATTTACGCTTATTACCCTATGTCGTCGGGATATGAAGCAGGAGGGTATGGCTTGATTAATCTTGATGGAACGTTAACCGAAAGAGCCATGAATGCGGGACGAATTGCAAATGTGGTAAACCGCAATCAACAACTCTTCTTGAGTGCTACTCCAGCCACAGCTGAGATTGGCATTGTTTATAATCCATTAACTCAAATGGTAGGAGGAATGCAGCGCCTCGATTTTCCGGCGGCATTGAGTCAGTCGCTGATTGGTTATTTCCAAACGTTTGCAAACCACAATATCCCTGTAGATTTTATCCACCGGGAGCATCTTGAAAACCAGGATTTTTCACAATACAAACTGATCATTATTCCCTATCCGATCATGTTTACCCGGGAGGCTGCATCTGGGTTACGCGCCTTTGTGGAGAATGGCGGATATGTGTTGGCGGAGGCTCGCATGGGTTGGAACGACGACCGTGGTTATGCGTCGGAAATTATTCCCGGACTTGGGATGCATGACATTTTTGGAGTAAGGGAAAATGAAATCAAGATGCGTGAAAGTATCGAGTTTACTATTACGGATGAAAATCATCCTGCATTGCAAGGTCTTGAAAAGGGAAGTAAACTCATGGGATCTTTGTATGTGGAGTCTTTAAGTATGTTAGATAATAATAAAGATGTCAGGATTTTAGCAACTACTGAGGAGGGACAGCCGGCTATCGTAAGTACTTCATATGGGAAGGGTGAATCTATGCTTGTAGGAACTTATATGGGAATGGCCAATTTTCAGGAGTTCAATTCTAATAATGATAAATTCTTTATCAATTTATTGAATTGGGCAAATATTAAAAGACCTTTTACCACATCTCTTGATGGCAGAACTTCGGATCAAGTGGAAGTTCGGCTTCAGGATACAAAAGATGGTTATCTTGTTTTTATCATCAACCATAGTGTCCGTAGTGAAGAAATTGATATAAATCTAAATCTGAGCTCAGATGGTGTATATACTTTGCGGGATGTGATAAATGAGACCCAGAAAAAGGTCAAATGTTCCAATAATACACTGAATATCAGCGCTCGTATTGACTGTAAGGGTGTCCATGTTATTGAAGTAACTCAAAATAATTAATTTTCCATATAAAAGATGATCAATGGCTGTCATAGGTATAGATTTGGGAGGCACTAAAATTACAGGTGCTTTATTTGATGAAAATGGTAAAATATTCTGTCGGATATCTCGACTTTTGGAAAAACGAAAAGGGCACGAAGTTGGGCTGCTGATATTACATATAATCGATGAATTAATTGAGGAATCGGGATACCACAAAGAGACCATAGAAGCATTGGGTATTTGTGTTCCTGGTATAGCGAATAGTAAGACAGGGTTAATATGGGCTCCAAACATAGAGGGTTGGGAAAACTATCCGCTTCAAAAAGAGATAGAAGAGCATTTTAGTAATGATAAAATTATAATTAACATTGCCAGCGACAGGACTTGTTATATTTTAGGAGAAAAATGGCAGGGGATTGCTAAAAATGCTACAAATGCAATTTACATTTCAATCGGAACGGGAATAGGTGTTGGACTTTTGATTGATGGAAATATTGTCCATGGGCAGAGTGACATTGTAGGCGCTGCCGGATGGTTTGCAATTGTAACCCCATATTCAAAAGAATTTGAGAAGTGCGGTTGTTTTGAAAGTTATGCATCAGGAGATGGCATTGCTCGTCAGACAAAAAAAATCTTAAAAGAAGGGCGTCTGTTTCAAGAAAGTATGTTATACAAAAAAGAGATTGAAAGTCTTTCAAGTAAAGATGTATTTGAAGCATTTTACAAAGATGATCCGCTTGCTATATATGTTATTGAAAAAGCAATCGATTTGTGGTCTATTGCTGCCGCCAATTTAGTTAGTCTGTTAAACCCTGAAATAATTATATGGGGCGGAGGCGTTTTTGGACCAGCCGCACAATTAATAGACCGTATTTATAAAGAAGCCTCTAAATGGGCGCAGCCAATTGCAATAAAGCAGGTAAAATTCGAAAAATCAATTTTACAGGGAGATGCCGGTCTATACGGAGCCGGTTATTTGGCCCTTACATCAAGTATTAAAAAATAATTGAAGAGAGAATGAAATATAATAAAACTTTAGTGTATATAGCTGCATGTATAGGTATGGCTTTTTTTGGGATTGCATTTATTGTTATGGGTTCTGTTTTGCCCTCTCTAACCGCAAAATATTCTCTCGATGCTGTAGGTTCATCCTCTTTGGTGTCGCTTTTGCCAATAGGAGTATTGACGGGTTCTCTCTTGTTTGGGGTCGTTGTCGACAAATATGGTTATAAACTATTGCTCGTAGTAAGCACTCTGTTTACTTTGTTGGGAATTGAAGGTTTGTCTTTTTTTGAGGACCTGAATATTTTGCGTATTTGTGTATTTCTTATTGGTCTGGGTGGGGGTATGTTAAACGGATCGACAAATGCTCTTGCATCTGATATTTCGAGTGACAAGGAACGAGGTTCAAAACTGAGTATTCTTGGAGTATGTTATGGTATAGGTGCATTGGGGATGCCTCTTTTATTGGGGATGCTATCCAAAACATACAATTATCAGTTTATACTGCAAAGAACGGGATTGTTGATGCTTTTGTCTGTTTTCTATTTTATTGCAATAAAATTCCCTGAACCAAAAATAAAACAAGGGTTCCCTATTAAACAAGTTATTCAATTAATTAAAGAGCCTTTGTTATTAATAATGAGTTTTTTTCTGTTTTTTCAAAGTGGTATAGAGGGACTTACTAATAACTGGACTACTAGCTATCTTGATGGAAGAGTCGCTATTAATAGTGATGATGTGGTTTTAAGTCTCACATTTTTTGTTTTAGGTATGACCGTTTCTCGTTTATTACTTAGTTATTTATTACGCATCATAAAACATGAATATATACTTCTAGGGGGAATTGTGATAGCCAGCATCGGGATAATTATCCTTAATTTTGCCGTTGATTTACAATTAGCTGCTATCAGTCTGTTTATTGCGGGATTTGGTCTTGCTGCCGGATTCCCGGTTATCATTAGTTATATAGGAACATCATACAAACATATAAGCGGTACGGCAATTGGATTTGCAATGTTTATTGCATTGATTGGTAACACTGTACTGAATTTTGCAATGGGATTTATTTCGGAATTATTTGGTATTTTATCTTTTCCGATCTTTATCATAATTTTACTGCTTATACAGGCAATTATTTTGTTTACTAATTTAAAAACAATTAAAAACATCTATTAAAATTTACAATTATGCTATCACTTGAATGGTTAACAAATGCAAGAAACATTATGCAAAAAATCGAGGAAACTCAGCTCGAGAACATTAAAAAGGCTGCATTAGTAATGGCTGACAGTATAGAAAAAAATAAATGGGTACACACATTTGGCTGTGGACATGCCACGATACCTGTAGAAGAAATGTACCCGCGTATAGGAGGCTTTGTAGGTTTTCATCCTATTGTAGAGTTACCCTTGACTTTTTTTACCGGTATAACCGGACAGATGGGGATACATCAGTTTTTATTTCTTGAAAGAGCTGAAGGGTATGGTGATGCGATCATGAAATCATATAATTTTAGTAATGAAGATTGCATGTGGATTTTTTCACATACAGGGATCAATAGCGTGAACATTGATATTGCACTTAATGCAAAGAAATTGGGTATGAAAGTTATTGTTTATGGATCTGCCGCAGAAGCCCAAGGCAAAGTAACACGTCACTCAAGTGGGAAAACACTTTTTGAAATTGCTGATATTGTTGTAGACTCGTGTGTTCCCGTGGTGGATGCATCCGTAAATCTAAAGAATCATCAGGACAAAATAGGTCCGTTATCAACTCTTGCTTTTGTAACATTAGTGTGGATGACTATCACCACTGTTGCTGAGATTTTGGCAGACAGAGGGGTTAAATTATTCATACATCCATCGCACAATGTTCCGGGAGACACCACTGCTCAGGAGCGTTTGGATGCTTGTCTTGCCGAATATAAGAAACGAGTCGCATCGCTTTAAAAATAATAAAATCTTATTTTTTAGCGTACAGGGTATTCTTAGGTATTTTGGTTACACGTCAATAAGTTGGTTGGCTGGATGACAATGTAAAAGATATTGTCAGTGAATTTTGGGGTAATAGTTCCTAATTGTGAAAGAAGCTGCATTCACTAATTGAATTTATACATTGGCTTCTTGAGGAATGAGGGCATGCTGTTCGTGTGATATATGTTCACAGCTATGCCACTATTGCGGCACTGAAAAATTTGCTGCGATATGTGGCAGCATTGTGCGTGGGGGAGGGGGGGGGGATGGGTGTTCATGGCAACCAAGGAGTCGTTGAAAATGGCGATAGACTTATCAGGCAATATATTTCGAAAGAGGCATTGATCGGAGCATTGCACTTCTAATTTGAACTTAGGTTATTTCCCTCCGAAAGTGAATATTATTGGGATGGCGGCTGGTGATTTGATGGGAGTTTTTCCGATTATCACTTTTGGCCACAGTTTAACGGTGACTTTTGTTTCGTCGGGAGAAATGCCCAAAAACGAATTCAAGACGTTAGCAACCCGTTGTTGTGAGTATCGATTCATCAGTTTTTTGAGATCTACACCAATATTTAAATCTACGACTGCTGTTTGTTCGGGTTCGACCCGGATTGGAATATCCATTTTTCCATTTACGAATTCCAAATCGTTGATTTCAATGGTATAATCAAGTGCATTAAGAAATGCCGGGGTCTTGTTGGGATTTTTTACATTCATTTTCAACGTCATGTTAAAGGGAATGGTTTGCAGATTACCCCCTCCGGCTAAAATGGTGGCAATGGAAGTTAAGTTGGCTAACGACATGCCCGCCCCATTTCCTAGGTTTATTCCTGCTAATTGAATATTATCGACAGCGTTGTATGTATATTCGCATTGCGAAAAATTATAGGCACCGGATATTCGGTTCCAGATATTGCATCTAGAGAAAAGTACAATGATCAATAGAATTATTATTGTTTTTTTCATTTCTTCATTTGTTTTCGTAATCTCCGTTTCATGAATTTATTTAATAATCACCATTGTAGCTCCGTATCCGTATTTTTGAAACGAAGCATCTTGCACGTAACATTTTCTGTATTTATTCTTCAGCTCTTTTAAAATAGCACTTTTTAATATGCCTTCTCCTTTGCCGTGAATAAATACTATTCGTTGGTTTTTTCGGTGCAGATTTTCCTGCATAACCTCATTGAATTTTTGCAATTGATAGTCCAGTATCTCGGCGTTGGTCATGCCTGCTGTGGTATCGAGCAATTGATTGATATGTAGATCTACTTCGATTAGGGTGTCTTTTTTTTCTTTTTCAGTTTTTTGTACACGTTGCGGCTTTTTGTCGGTTTGCTCCTTTTCTTTTATAATGGATTTCAACTCTTCTGGAGAAATAGTCATAGGACGTTCCGGCAAATCGTTTCGTGTGATATAATATACAATTGCATCCTCGTTGAAGTAATCGTTTTCGCGAAAGGCGTGTAATTTGTAAAATTTCACCGGATCTATACGCAATTCTACCGAACAGGGATTTTTTAATTCAAAAGGTTTGTTCGCTTTAAAAGCGATAAATTGCACACATACCCTTTCTAGTTCGTTGAGTTGCGATTTATCGAATTCTTCCAAGAAAATTTTTGTATTTGGTTCAATCAGGCCGTTATATCGTGTTTTCCATACAGCATTATTTTCGCGACTGAGATAAGTGAAAAACAAATAGTAATTGCTGTCGTTAACAAAGAAACACTCGTAACCGGTGGTTGAAAGGTTTTTTTTATCGATAGGCAAATAGGCTAGACAAGTAGTGATTTTTTCACCTTCGGGGGTTTCCTCGATTTCGTTATCATCTTCGGCTGTTACTTGAGTATTGGGAATAGCGGTGCTTCCATTTGCAAGTTCATCGGGGATCTCCGAGTTCTCGAGTTTTTTCTCACCCGCCGATTCGATAACCACGCACTCGGAAATTAATACAGGAACATCAAAACCGTATTCATCTTCCACGATCGCCACTTGTTTATTTAAAAATCCTTTTACTTTTCCACCACCTACGGCGTTCAAAAAACGAATAGTATCTCCAATTTGCAGTTTAGTCATTGTTTATCTCGATTGTTAGGGTTTACAAATTTAGATGAAAAAAATGGCAAAAGGTTTGTTTTGTCCTTCTTTATTTTTTGTTGTGATTGCAAAGATGACTAATTTTGCTGAATAAAAGCGACAATTTTTTGAAAAATATCCAACGTGGGAAAGCTGAAAAATGAAAAAGATCGCGATGGAGCAGCTTCGAATCTCCGACTTCGACTATATTCTTCCTGATGAAAAAATAGCCAAATATCCCCTCGAAAAACGGGATAGTTCCAAACTTCTTCTTTATAAAAATGGGAAGATTTCTTCCTCTGTTTTTTCGTCTTTGCCTGAATATCTTCCTTCAAATAGTCTCATGATTTTCAATAACACGCGTGTAATCCATGCACGTTTGCTTTTTCGTAAAAATACGGGAGCTCAGATTGAAGTGTTTTGTTTGTCACCGGCAGAACCTTCGGATTATGCGTTGAGTTTTCAACAACGTGAACGTTGCTCATGGCATTGTATGATTGGTAATGCCAAACGATGGAAAAATGACGCGTTGCAACTGAGAATTGATCATGAGAATGGGGTGATTACTTTGAGAGCCGAAAAAAAAGAGGTGAACAAAAACGAGGTGACGGTCGAGTTCTCCTGGGATGATCCTTCCGTTACGTTTTCCGAATTGCTCGAGAAGGCCGGTAAATTACCTATTCCGCCTTACCTGAATCGCCCGGCGGAGGAAAGCGACAACGAAACCTACCAAACCGTATATTCACGAATTGAAGGGTCGGTGGCTGCTCCTACAGCCGGACTCCATTTTACCGATGAGGTGATGAATGCGTTGCATAGGAAAGGAGTGAAAACGGATGAGGTCACTCTGCATGTCGGTGCCGGTACCTTTAAGCCGGTGAAAAGTCAGACCGTATATGGGCACGAAATGCATACCGAATTGATTTCGGTTCCCCGAAAAGTAATTGCCGATATGTATGATAACGAAAATCCGCTGATTGTGGTAGGTACTACTTCCATGCGTACGATTGAAAGTTTATATTATATCGGCAGAAAACTGCACTTCAATCCTGATCTGTGTCCGCATGAGCTGACGGTTTCGCAATGGGAACCGTATGAAAAGGAAAACGAAAGCGAAAGCGAAAGTATATCGCCCAAACAAGCTCTCAAAAATATTTTGGATTATCTCGATCGCTCAAATACCGATCAATTGATCTCGGCAACACAGATAATTATTGTTCCCGGTTACACGTTTCATTTTGTAGATGGGTTGGTCACAAATTTTCATCAACCGCAAAGTACGCTTTTGCTGTTGATTGCCGCTTTTGTGGGCAACGATTGGAGGAATATTTATGAGTATGCTTTGAAACACGATTTTCGATTTTTGAGTTATGGCGACAGTTCTTTATTGTTTTCTTCGAATCCCAATCTAAAAAACGGTTAAGAACAAAGGAACAGGACGTTTTTTTTCGTATACTTGCAAACTGAAAAGGGGAATGTATTAAAACAGTAAGAGCTCTATCGCTAAAAAGATTGTTAAAATAGTTGGCTACATCATTGCAGCGATTATTTGTCTGAATATCCTGCTTTTTTTGACTTTCAGCATACCTGCAGTGCAGAAAGGAGCTGCCGATTTTGCATTGGGAAAACTTCAACCTATAATTAAAACTAAGGTTTCTCTCGGTAAAATACGCATCAAACTTTTCAACCGCGTGGAGTTTGGAGGTATTTATTTGGAGGATCAAAACCAAGATACTTTATTGTATGCCGAGAGTTTGACAGTACGGGCTAATTTTTTGGATTTATTGCACAACGAGTTGGGTATGCAATTGATAGATCTAGAAAATTTTGTTTCAAAGGTCTACCGTGAAACACCTTCATCCCCATATAATTTTCAGTTTCTTGCTGATGCTTTTAAAAGCGATAAGCCCAAGGAACCTAAGCCAAGCACTTTTCGTATTTATTTTCAGGATGTAAGATTGAGAAACGGTACGTTAAGTTATGAAATATTGTCGGCTCCGGAAACCCCGGGCAGGTTTAATACCAATCATATCCGAGTAAAAAATTTGAATGCGCGGATAGCTGCCCCTTCTATCGATGCAAAAAAGCTTCGTGTGAATGTTCGCAGCCTGGAATTTGAAGAACATTGCGGATTAGCTGTTAATCGTTTTCAGGGTAAAGTGCGATCTAAAGATAGCGAATTTCAGAGCGAGCGAATAAATATTGTTTTAAATAATTCGGATCTAGAGATTTCTAATGCTAGGTTTGATACAGATACGAAAGAATTTGCGGGCAAACTAAAAAGCAAATCAATCGATCCACAAGATATAGCCCTTTTCGTTCCCCAATTGTCGCATCTTACCAAATTGATTACTCTTGAAACCGAGGCAGAAGGAGAGTTGCCCTATATAAATGTAAAAAAACTGATTACGACGTATGGCGATGATACACACGTAGATATAAGCGGATCGATTACCGATTGCAGTAAATTTTATAGCGCAGATATCGAGGTCGATATTCGAAAAATGCAATTCTCCCCCGATGATCTTGAGGGGTTTATCCGTATTGATATGCCTTATTATGTGTTGCCACAACAATTGCGAGCTACGGGAAACATGGATGCACATCTTACGATAAGGGGCAAATTGAGTAGATTCACGTATGAGGGCATTGTTTTTACAGACCAGGGAGATGTGGTTTTGTCGGGTGTAGGTGGCGGAGATAAAAGTTTTAGGAATTTTCTATTCGAAGCGGCGGTTAGTATCGACGATATTTTGTTGGCCAATATTATTGGAGAAAAGCCGGGAATAAATCATGTTTCCTTAAAAGGGAATGCGCGTGTGGAGAAAAAGGAAGGTTTTCCTGTCATAGTGGCTGCGGATAGCGCCATTGTGTCTTTTTTGTACAAACAATATCGGTATGAAAATGTGAGGCTTGATGGAATGTATATCGATAAAAGGGTAAAGGCAGCCGTTTTTACCGATTCCGAACAAAACAAATTAGATCTTACTGCCGATTTTAGTTTCGGAAATGAAAAAGAGATTAGTGTTGCAGGAACTATCGGGAAATTGTACCTAATACCTTTTTTTACTCGAAAAAATTGGGAGAATCCTTATCTATCGGCAGACATCGAAGGGCATTTGGACGGTCTGACGATGGACGATTTGGTTGGAACATTGGCGATTGATAACCTGTCGTTATACGACGATAATTTTATTTACAATCCCGGTTCTATATATCTTCAAGCAACGGATAGCGCTTCTACTTCGGAAAAAGAGATACGGTTGACCTCTTCTTTTCTTGAAGCGGAAATAAGTGGAGATTATCGTTTTTCGACCATTGGGAGTGAATTTATAACTGCCCTTCATTGTCATTTGCCTTCGGTTATTCAATCTCCTGAAAATCAAAATCGCGTTGATAGTTTGGCCAATAGCTTTCGTTTTCATGTTTTGGTGAAAAACACCGAAGATCTTTGCTATGCGTTATCTTTGCCGTTTTACAACGTGGAACCGGCTTCTATTACCGGAATGGTGGATATGGCTAAGCAAAATACCTTTCAATTGGATGCTTATTTGCCCCGATTGATGTTTGGTAAAAACGATATAAGGGAATCCAAAATTATTTTAAAAAATACGCTTTCCGACGGAATCGATGTCGATGTAAACAGTTATCTGGTACAAAACAACGGGTATATCAATGTTCGGCTCAATTCCGGGGCAGAGCTCGATTCGGTAATGAACCGACTTTTCTTCGATATCCAAAATAACGTTGCCAGTGCGAATGGAGAATTACAGGTTGCCATGAATTTTTTTCGTCCAAACGATGAGAATTTCTCGGCAAATATACGGATATTGCCAACTGAAATTTTGCTTAATAAGCAAACCATCGACATTCAGCCGGCTACCATCTTTTATGCAAAAGATTCCATAGTGGTAAATGATTTTGCTCTTTCGCAGGAAGGAATGTTGCTGATGGGAATTGGGGGAATTGCTTCGAAAAATCGTGACGACAGCATTCGTGTTTTTTTTCATAATACCGAATTGGGCAATTTGTTGACCGCCTTTAATATTCCCAATATAAAAGGGTTGTTGAATGGCGAAATTATTCTTTCGCAGGCATTGTACGAGCCGGAATTGTTTACAAATGATTTCAGGATAGAAGATATTCAGCTACATAACGACACCATAGGGACGTTACGAGTAAATGGAATGTGGGATAAAGTAGATAAGGGATTAAGTGTAGATGCCTTTTTGGTGAATAAGGGATACAAATATCTCGATGTTGCCGGTTTTATTCCTACGGGAAATGGAGAAGTGATGGATGTTGACGTTAAAATCAATACTTTCCCGCTCGTCTGGATACAGCCTTTTGCCGGGGCAGCATTCAGTGAGCTGTCGGGTATCATGAATGCAGAAATCAAAATTGCAGGAAAAGCATCACGACCCGTGACCGATGGATGGTTGGGAATTAGCGATGGAATAATGAAAGTGGCTTACACCAACGTAACTTACAGTATATCGGACACTATTCGGATAAACAGGAACAATATCGGTTTTGATAATCTTGTTGTAAAAGATAATAACGATCACACAGCGGTTGTCAATTTTGAATTGACCCGATCCGACTTTGGTAGCATATCCTACAGGGTGCAAATGAAGTTGCATGATTTCTTGCTTTTAAACAATGAAAACAGAACCGATATGATGGTTTACGGCAATTTGAAATTAAGTGGCGATCTAAATCTCGTGGGTGGCTCACAAGGAATCTACGGTGATGTAAATCTATGGAATGAAAGTCGTTCGCGCTTGACAATCGAACTTCCTCAGACGGCATCTGCATCCGAATATCATGGGATAATATACATAAACACCCCTCAAGAAACCGATTCGCTGAGTTTCCTGAGAAGGATTGGGAGCGATAAAGACAACGGAAAATTGGCGTCGAGATGGATGATGAGCATTAGGGGAAATGTTGAATTGAATCCACAGCTTGAGATCAAGGTGTTGTTAAATCCCACTACCGGTGATGCCATTACTATCAGTGGCAATGGAAAATTGAATGTGATATACAACTCACATTCCGACATGCCCGTTCTCATATATGGAGATTATATTGCTCAAGAAGGTAAAGTGCATTACAATTTGCAGAGTCTCAAATCTATCGACTTTAATTTGCGAAAAGGCAGTACATTGACTTTTGTAGGTGATCCTCAAAACATTCAATTTAATGCCGTTGCTTATCATCCTGTGAATGCTAATTTGGCAACTTTAAGCGAAAGCTTCTCGTACGATTCGAATTTACCGACCACAAGGGTGTTGGCGAATGCATTACTCGAGATTCAAGGTAATCTTCAAAAGATGGAACTGAGGTACGATATTGAATTGCCTGAGGCCTCTAGCGATGTGCAGCAAAAAGTAAAAAGTTTGATCAGTACCGAAGAAGCAAAAATCAGGCAATTTGCCTATTTGATAACCACAGGTAATTTTTATCCGGCGGAGAGCACTATGGATACGTCCATAGGAAGCACGGTATTTACATCGTTTGCTGCAAGTGCGTTGACCAGTGGACTAGATGCTCTTTTTGCCAGTGCTTTAAGTGATAATTGGAGCATTAGCACCACATTGGAAACCAATGGTACCCAATTCGACAATATTCGGATGGGGGTAGATGTTTCAACTCGTTTTCTGGACGACCGATTGCGAATTACCACTAATTTAAGTTATGGCGACGTGGGAACATTGGCCAGCCAGCAAACGTTTATCGGTGAATTCGAAGCAGAATATGATATAAACAATTGGTTGATGATCAGAGCATACAATCGCGCAAACGAAAGGTATTATAAACGAGCGCCTTTTACGCAAGGAGTGGGAATAATTATTACCCAAGAAGGGAAAACTTTCAGCGATTTGTTCCGATTCAGATTTGGCAGAAAAGATGAAAATGATACCGGAAACGAGTAATAGAGGATAAAAATGAAAAGATATATTCCATATCTGTTTGCTTTTTTCTTTTTGGTTGCTTGCGATGCCACCAAACAGGTTCCCGAAGGGAGTTATTTGCTAAACAAGGTAGATATAGATACCGACACCAAGACCGTAAGCGAATCGCATTTAAAATCTTTTTTGCGTCAAAAGCCCAATTCTTCGGTTCCCGTTTTTGGAAGAGTACGCTTACATCTGTATAATCTTGCAGGAAACGACTCTACATGGATGAATCGTCAATTGCGTAAATGGGGCGAACCTCCTGTGTTGTATAGCGATCGGCTTACTGCGATTTCAGCCGAGCAGATTCGTTTGGAACTCAACAACAGAGGCTATTTGAATGCCAACGTAGATACTTTTGTGGTAAAGGAAAATAAAAAAGCAGATGTCACTTATGATGTTACCGGTTATGACCCCTATCGCATATTTCGTTATAGCAATGCGTTAGGCTCGGTAGATACCGCAATTCACCATGTTTTGTCGGAAGAAAAAAAACTCGATTTCGTGAAAGAAGGCGATATATTCGATCTGCAGATTTTGGAAAAAGGGAGAGTGGATATGGCTAAAACCCTTAGAAATAGAGGTTATTTTAATTTTTCGAAAGACAATTTTCATTTTTTAGCCGATACTACATTGGGAAATAATCGAGTCGATTTGACGCTGGGATTGAATAAGCCGGAAAATGTCCTTTTTTATCGTCAATATTATATCGGCGATGTTACTGTGATGAATGGTGTGGATACAGAATTGCTCAACGACAGCACAAAAAAGGATTTGCTGGATACGATAACATACAGAAACATGAATATTGTATCCTCGAAAGAAGCATTTTTATTGCCTCAGGCAATTTATCACAATACCTTTTTGCGACCCGGAAGATTGTATTCGGATAGGATTGTGGAAAGAACCTATTCTTCGTTAAACGGCTTAGGCGCCGTAAGTCAGACGATGGTCAATTTGATACCTCGTTCGGAGAACGATTTTAATTTATTGGATGCCCATATAACTTTGACACCTGCCAATTTACACTATTTGCAATGGGGTATAGACGGGACAAATTCTGCCGGCGATCTGGGTGTCGCTACCAACTTGACTTACGAGCATCGGAATTTTTTTAAAGGGGGTGAAAGGTTTCAAATTCGTTTAAATGGAGCGTATGAGTTTATTACGGCATCGGATAGTTCGAATCTGGTGGATCAAAGTTTTTACGAGTATGGGGCAGAAGCATTTCTTTCGATTCCCTATTTATTGTTGCCTTCCGGAATATCCGGATTAAGGGATCGCCCTATGGCTTCCACCGAATTTTCTATTGGAGCCAATTTTCAGAAACGGCCGGAATATTTGCGACAATTTTTGAATCTTTCTTCCCGCATGCAATGGTCGAGTTTTAATTGGAAATTAAACCATGCTCTTGAACCTATCGATATCAACTATGTACGTATGCCTTCGGTTTCTGAAAAATTTCGTCAAGAATATTTGAGCGACGAGGCCAATCCCATACTTCGACATAGTTACGAAAACCAATTAATTGCTCTTTCTTCATACTATTTGTCTTATACCAATGTTTCACCCGAAAATATTCCTCGTCATCCTTTCAGAATTCGTGCCGGAGTAGAAGTTGCGGGTTATTTGTTTCGTTTGGCCAATGTCTTTAAAGAGAATAAGGTCAACAAAGATGGACAGAAGGAGATATGGGGTATTCCTTATGCCGAATATGTAAAAGGAGATTTTGATTTTGCACCTACTTTTCCTATTGACGAGAAGAGTGTGATTGCAGGCCATTTTGCTGTGGGTGTAGCTTATCCATATGGAAATTCGGTTGTGCTGCCATTCGAAAAACGATATTTTGGAGGAGGAGCAAACAGTGTCAGGGGGTGGAGTACGCGAACATTAGGCCCCGGCACCTATAATCGTGACTCGGTGGGTTACGATTTTGGGAATAAGACAGGGGATATAAAACTGGATATGAGCATTGAATATCGTCGATCGCTTACCAAATTGTTTGAGTTTGCTGCATTTGTCGATGCAGGTAATATATGGACGATAAAAGATTATGAAGTACAAGAGGGAGGGTTTTTTAAGTGGAATCAATTTTATAAAGAATTGGCGGTGGCATATGGGATGGGGATACGACTCAATTTTGATTTTTTGCTCCTACGTTTTGATTTTGGAATGAAGGCTCACAATCCCGGATTACCGAAAGGGGAGCGTTGGACGATATTTAAACCGAAATTTAGTCGGGATTTTGCCTTTCATTTCGCAATCGGATATCCTTTCTGATTTTTTATTATTTTGCGAAAATGTTTTTTTGTATGTCGGGTAAAATTTATCAAAGCAATGTTATAAAACCTTTTTAATTTAGTTGTTCAGTAGAAAAGCATTAATTGATCCGATAATCAGTAAAAAAATAGGTATAGTAATTCCACAATTTTTCTGGATTTTATATTTTATCATTATAAAACATTGCCAAAAAATGATTGGAAAAACTTCATAAAAAATAACGAGATATATTCTCTGACATGAACTATGAGTTGGTCCTAGTGTCAAATGGCATCGGACAGTCGTATTTTGAATGCGAGTTCGGTATTGACTATTTAGTCGATCAAACATCATATTTAATTATGTTGATTACAAGTATTTTGACTTGGATTTCTTTCGAATTTTTGCTATTTTTATGTCCTTATAAAAAGGAATGAATATGTTGATTTATTGTAAGATCGATTAAATAGAATTAGTTTATTGGGGCTATTTTTGTAGAACATTTTTTATACAAGAAATAAGAATAAGAAAATGAAAAAAAAATATTTATCTAAGATTTTTATAATTATCTTTTTGTTATCAACTAGAATAAATATTTATTCTAATACTAATTCTTTTATGTATTTTATTCATTTCACAGTTGATAATGGTCTTTCTCAAAGTACAGTGTTTTCAATTACACAAGATAAATTCAATAATATGTGGTTTGCTACTTATGATGGATTAAATAGATTTAATGGTTATGATTTTATAGTATATAAACATGATACCAATGATACTACCACTATTGCTGATAATATTTTGAATGTTTTATACACTGATAGTCAGGGAGAAGTTTGGGTGGGTACACATTCTGGATTATCTTTTTACGATAGAGAAAATGATAATTTTGTCAATTTCTACAAAATCATTGATGGCTCGAGAGTCCAAGTACATTCTATTTTGGAACTGAATAAAGATTCTTTGCTTATTGGTACAAATAGAGGTCTTTATCTTTTTGATGTTGAGGATAAAAAGTTTTCTCAAAAGAATTTATTATTAAACAATGATATAAGTATTAATTGTTTAATAAAATTAGATCACCTAATTTATATTGGAACAGACAATAATATCTATGTGTATGATATTTTTACATCTCGAATAGGAAAAGTATCACGAAGTTTGGAAGATATGAAAATCCATTCTATTGTAAAAAGCAGAAAAGATAATGGCTTATGGGTAGCCACAGAGGGGTTTGGATTATATTATATCGATTTAAATACATTTTCTACTTATCATTATACTACATCAGATAATCTTAATTCACTATATGTGAGGTCTTTATCTTATGATTCACAGGATAAATTATGGATTGGCACATTTAATGGTCTTAATATTTATGATGAAGAAACCCATATTATGAGCAGTTTTTCTCATGATCCAATAGATCATAAAAGTCTCTCTCAAAATTCTATAAGATCCATTTTTTTGGATTCTCAGGGTGGTATGTGGTTGGGTACATATTTTGGAGGATGTAATTACTATCATCCTCTAAAAAATCAATTTCGCCATATACAAAATACCCCATTAGGAAATTCGTTAAGCGATAATGTTGTTAGTTGTATTGTTGAGGATAAAAATAAAAATTTATGGATTGGAACAAATGATTATGGGCTTAATTTTTTTGACTCTCGAAACGGCCTTTTTACACATTTCGATTTGAAAAAAAACCATAAAGAGATTGGTTCTAATAATATAAAAGCAGTTTTTATTGATGAATCTAGGAAAAATATTTATATCGGTACGCATTCTGGGGGTTTTGTTATTTTAAATTCTCGAACAAAACGGATTGAGCGATATTTGCCTTCGAACAGTGATTTGAGTAGTGAAAATGTTTATGCTATTTTACCAAAAAATAATAATGAGTTATGGTTAGGAACATTAAATGGACTAGTACAATTTAATATTGAAGAAAGAACCTTTTTCCCTATTCTTGAAGATAAATACGGACATAAATTGCAAGAGAAGCAAATCACATGTTTATATAAAGATACCAAAAATCGATTATGGATTGGGGGTAATAATAGTTTATCTATTTATATTACAAAAAAAGGTGACTTGCTTAAGAAAATCGCTATTTTTCCTTATGAAACCTCGAATTCTCTTAAATTTGTTAATTGTATTATGGAGGATTCACGGAATCTTATTTGGATTGGTACTCGAAACGGACTTTTTTTATGTAATGAAAAAGAAGGAAAGATTCAGCATTATACTGAAAAAAGCGGATTACCCAATGATGTAATTTATGGAATACTAGAAGATGCTTTAGGAAGAATGTGGATAAGTACAAATAAAGGTTTGTGTTGCTTTTCGTTAAAAGATAACACGTTTAGAAATTTCACTGTTTTGGATGGTCTCCCGAGTAATCAATTTAATATGTATTCTTTTTGTAAAACTTCTACAGGTAAGATGTTGTTTGGCGGAATAAATGGAATTGTAGAATTTTGTCCTGAAAAATTGATTGATAATCCCTATGCGCCGAAGCCAGAATTAGCAGAACTTTATATTTTTAATAAAAGAGTGCGCCCAAATGATCAAATGAAAATATTAAAAAAACATATCAGTGTAACAGACGAAATAAAGTTAAAACCTAATCAATCTTCTTTTTCAATAGAGTTTGTGGTTTCGAATTATATATCAGGTCAGCATAATATATTTGCTTACAAACTTGAAAATTATGAAAAAGAATGGGTATATACTTCGAATCAAAGGGTTGTTTCTTACTCTAATCTTCCGGCTGGTAGGTATGTTTTTCGTGTAAAAGCAGCCAATAATGCGGGAATATGGAATAATAAAACAAGAGATTTAACTATTATTATTTTACCAGTTTGGTATAAAACATGGTGGGCTAATGTATTATTTACATTATTAGCTGGCTTATTAATATTAATTGTTTTGCATATTTATAAAATGCGATTATCAATGAAAAATGAGCTTGAAATGCAACGTATCGAGCGTGAAAATATAGAAAAATTAAACGAGGATAAAATACGTTTTTTTATTGATATTTCACATGAGATACGTACCCCTTTAACGTTAATATTAAGCCCTCTCCAAGAAATAATGCAACGAATAAATGAGCCCTGGTTGCGGGACCGACTTAATATCATCCATAAAAATACCAGTCGCCTGATGTATCTCATAAATCAATTGTTGGATTATAGAAAAATAGAAGTTGGGGTTTTTAAATTAAAAGTAACGGAAGGGAATGCTCATCAGTTGATAAAGGAGTGTTTTTTGTTTTTTAAAAATTTATCCGAAAGCAAAGAAATTTGTTATTCATTTTATTCTGAAATAGAGGACAAAACAATGATTTATGATCCAAATTATTTGGAATTAATTATTAATAATTTGTTATCTAATGCCTTTAAATTTACAGGTGTTGGTGGTGTTATTACTATTAGTGCCAAAGAAGAAGAAAATTATTTAATTATCCAGGTTAGTGATTCGGGAGAAGGCATACCTTTAGAAAAACAACAACAAATATTCGAAAGATTTTATTCATTAAATAACAATGGCAGGGGAAGCGGTATTGGACTTTCATTAGTTAAGATGTTAATAGAACGTCATCATGGGGATATAAAATTAAAAAGTGAACCGGGTAAAGGTTCTGAATTTATTGTCTCAATTCCACAAAGTCGATGTGTATACAAAAATGATGAATTTGTTTTTCCAAATATAGAGGCGGATTCATGTCATTATGTAAATCTTAATGATGAACATCTTCTACATTTTGAAGAGCAAGTAGCAGATAATAAGATACTATCTGATGAAGATGATTTGAATAAAAGAAGGGGTCATATTGTTATTGTAGACGATGATGAAGAAATATTGAAGTATCTTAGAGACGGATTGGTTGATCTTTTTATAGTGGAAACGGCAAATAACGTGAATGAAGCGCTAAGAATCATCAATGCAAACTTATCCGATATTGATCTTATTATAACAGATATAATTATGCCAGAAATCAGTGGATTAGAATTATGTAAAACAATCAAACAAAATATTACCACTTGTCATATCCCTGTCATTATTATTTCTTCTAAATTTGAAATTGAAGACCAAATTGAAGGTTTGGACTTCGGAGCAGATGATTATATTACAAAACCATTTTCTTTATTAATTCTTCGTGCAAAAATTCAAAATATATTGCGTACAAGAAGAAATGCCAGAGAATACTATTCTAATTCTTTAGATTTTGATCCTTCTGCTGTAGCTTTTAATCGTGCAGATGAAGAATTGCTTACAAAAGCAAAAGAAATAGTTGAGAAAAATATAGACAATGTTGAATTTACAGTAGACCTATTTGCTAAAGCCATGAATATGAGTCGTTCGACATTGCATTTGAAATTAAAGGCTATTACTGGGGAATCTGCATTGAATTTTATTTATAAAATTCGTTTTCAAAAAGCCTGTCGATTATTAAAAGATGGACGATATTCTATATCTGAAATAAGTACGATGGTGGGATTTAATTCTGCTTCATATTTTACCACTTGTTTCAAAAAATACTTCAATTGCTCACCGTCAGAGTATAGCAAAAAACAAACGAAATAACAAAATTGATAGTCTTTTAAACAAAATCACAATTATTTCGACCAATAATAAAATCAATTTCAACAATATGAAATTGATTGGAACGTTAATTTGCCGACTTTTGTTAGTAAGAATTGGTAAATTAAAATAAAGATATAGTTATGAGAAATAAATCTTATTTCGTCGTTGCTTTTATCGCTTTCTTTTTTATTGGATGCGTGAAAGATAAGAGAGATGATTACTGTTGGTTGAAAAATAGTATCGATATTTCACTTTATCAACTGTTGTCTACAGCTTCAGAGCTATCCGATTCTTTAAAATTACCTCGTTCTATATGGGTAGATTGTGATAGAAATTTATTGTGTGAACAATTAGAAAAAGATTTTGAAAGTTTAGAGGGTAGCTTAAGAGAGATACCCCCATGTTTAGAAGGTAAAAGAAGACTTTGCAATATTTATGACTGGACAAGTGGTTTTTTCCCCGGATCGCTGTGGTATGTATATGAATTAACGGGTAATGAAACAGCAAAAACTGAAGCTATAAAATATACTAAGTTATTGGAGCCGATAAAATATTATAAAGGCACACATGATTTGGGATTCATGATGTTTTGTAGTTATGGAAACGCATATCGTTTAACGCTAAATGACACCATTTTACCTATTCTCATACAAACAGCAGATAATCTAGCAAGTCGTTATAATGACACAATCGGATGCATTCGTTCTTGGGATTTTGGGAATTGGAATTTTCCTGTTATTATAGACAATATGATGAATTTGGAACTTTTGTTCTTCGCAACAAATGTTACAAAGGATTTTTGTTATAAGAATATTGCTATTAACCATGCAAATACTACCTTGAAAAATCATTTTCGTCCTGATGGTACATCTTATCATGTAGTGAGTTATAATCCCGATGGCTCTGTAGAGATAAAACAAACTTATCAGGGCAAAGATGATAATTCAAACTGGGCACGAGGACAAGCGTGGGCTTTATATGGATACACTGTATGTTTTAGAGAAACCTCTGATTCGACTTACTTAGTTCAAGCAAAAAAAATTGCGGATGTGATAATGAACAAAGTAAACACAGACGATTTAATTCCTTTATGGGATTATGATGCTGTTGATTCTGAAAATTCTCCCAGAGATGCTTCTGCGGCTGCTATTACAGCATCAGCATTATTTGAATTGTCCACATATTTATTGGACGGAAATATTTATTTTTCTTATGCGGAAACAATACTTAAAAATTTATCTAGTGAAAAATACCTTTCCAAGAAAGGTGAAAATCATGGTTTTATACTTAAACACTCGACAGGTTCCTTGCCTCACGGATCAGAGATAGATACACCATTAAATTATGCAGATTATTATTACTTGGAAGCAATAAAGCGATATATGGATTTAAAACATCTTCAATATAATGTTTTGAAAAAAAATAAATAGAGATATCATGAACATTAAGAGAGTTACAATATTTGTTTTACTGATGACTGTTATTTATAATCTTTCAGCTCAAAAATTACGTCCTGAGATTTTCGAGCTTATTAATCTTGATTATCCTGGATTAAAATCAGTAAAGACTTTGTACAAAAAAGGCGAAAATGTCGAAGCTGCAAAAGAGCTTTTAAAATATTATCGTACCCGAACAAATATCTATCATCCTGAGGTTGATTTAAAAAATTTAAAGATGACTGAGAAAGAAAAAGAATGGGCGGATGATGCATTAGTTCATACTTTTTTTGTTCATGAAGGTTATCAGCCATCTTTTAATTATGGAGAAGATATTAACTGGAAGTATTGGCCAATTAAAGACAATGAATTGCGTTGGCAACTTCATCGTCAAAAGTGGTTTATACCTATGGGGAAAGCTTATAGGATTACGAAAGATGAGAAATATGCAAAAGAATGGGTTTTACAGTATATGGATTGGATTTATAAAAATCCTTACGCATTAATCCCTAGAAGTGAATATGAACAAAAAAAATTGAATATATCTTTCGAGGAAGCAAAAGAAAATGCTCGATTTGCCTGGCGCTCACTCGAGGTGAGTCATAGATTAGAGTCACAAATTGAACAATTTATTTATTTTATTGATTCCCCGAACTTTACTGCAGAATTTTTAACGGAGTTTTTATTAAATTACCATCTTCATGCTACACATATACTTAACAATTATTCTCAACAAGGAAATCATCTTTTATTTGAGGCACAGCGTATGATTTACGCTGGTACTTTTTTCCCTGAGTTTAAAGATGCATTTTTTTGGCGAGAAAGTGGAATAGATATTTTGAATAAGGAAGTAAATGAGCAAGTATATGAAGACGGTGGGCACTATGAATTAGATCCACATTATCATTTGGCTGTTATTAATATTTTTTGTAAAGCGCTTCAATTTACACAGGCAAATGATTTTGATGATGAATTTTCGTCTGATTTTTTCGATAAAGTTGAAAAAATGATTATTTTTTATATGAATATATCTTTTCCTGACTATTCAAATCCTTGTTTTAGTGATGCTAAATTAACTGAAAAGAAAAAAATTATAAGCAATTATAATAAATGGTTAAAGTTGTTTCCTGATAATAAAGAGATAGAATATTTTGCAACAGAAGGTAAAAAAGGTAAAATTCCCAATTATTTATCTAGAGGGTTTCTTAATTCTGGTTTTTACGTTTTTAGGAATGGATGGAACATTCCGGCCACAGTTATGATTCTTAAAGCCGGTCCACAAGCATTTTGGCATTGTCAACCTGATAATGGAACTTTCGAATTATGGTTGAATGATGAAAATCTATTCCCTGATTCTGGAAGTTATGTATATGGTGGTGATGATATTGTATTGAATCAAAGAAATTGGTTCAGACAAACTAAAGTTCATAATACTTTAACGTTGAATGATAGCAACTATCAATATACAACGTCGAAATGTCTTTTATGGGAGCCAAATGACGAAGTTCAAAAATTAGTAATAGAAACTCAATGTTATGACAATCTAAAACATCGTCGCTCCGTTTTCTTTATAGATAATAGTTTTTTTGTAATTGTAGATGATGCAGTTGGTAATGCAATTGGGCGAGTAGGGATTCATTATCAATTAAAAGAAGGTGAAATATTTCTTGATAAAGAAAAAAATTCTCTTGTGACTTGTTTTTCCAAAAACAATATAAAATTACAATGTTTTAGTCCTGATAAAATTTGTTTGAAAGAAGAAGAAGGATGGTATTCTACATCATATAGGAAAAAGAGATCTAGACCTGCTGTTGTTTTTGAAACACTAAAAGATGCTAATAAGCCTTATACTCGATTCATTACAATAATATATCCAATTAATGATGAAAATAAACATGAATTGTTTGCTACTTTTTGTAATGAGGATTTTGATGAGAATGGACTAAAAATTCAAATAATGATAAATGATAAAACTTATGATTTGGAATACCAACTTTAGTAAACATAAAGTAATTTGTTATTAGGAGAGTATTTGTTTTTATTTTCAATTTATATTTAATCTTTAATCTTTAATTTATTACAGATAGATATCGATAATTTTAGAATATAATGAAAAACTTTAGATACAAAAAATATCACCCTTTGTTAGTTGGCTTAGTTTTGCCTCCTTTTATATTTGGTCAATCAAACAATGTGAAGCCGAATTTTTTGATTATTCAATGTGATCAGTTGAGTCAAAAAGTTGTTGGTACTTATGGTTCTCCTTATGGATTAACTTCAGTAATTGATGAATACGCTAGACAAGGTGTGGCGTTTTTAAATGCATATGTAGGATGTCCTCTGAGTCAGCCTTCTCGTGCAGGATTATGGACAGGGATGATGCCTCATCAAACAGGAGTAAAATCTAATTCTCCTTCACCAAACAATCCGATAATTTCTGATTCTATAGAGACATTAGGTGATTTGTTTACGTCGAATGGGTATGAGGCTGTTCATTTCGGGAAAACACATGATATGGGGTCATTACGTGGATTTATACACAAAGAACCTATTCCTGAACCATTTGCTGATGATCGTTTTTTTGTTAATAAAGATAGTTATTTAGATGTTGGAACGAGAAAGGATGCAATTGATTATTTAACAAAACCTCATCATCGACCATTTATTTGCATCGTTGATTTTCAAAATCCACATAATATATGTGGATTTGTTGGAGCAAACGAGCATACTCAAGTGGATTCAATTCAAGCAGTAAATTTTCCTGAATTACCGCATAATTTTGAAATTAAAGATTGGAATAATTTACCAATTTCTATACAATATTTATGTTGTACTCATAGACGTTTAGAACAAGCTTCTCGTTGGACAAAAGAGAATTATCGATATTATTTAGCTGCATATTTGTATTATACTGGGATGGTAATGCAGCAAATAAAATGCGTAATTGATGCATTAAATTCAAGTCCAGAAAAAGATAATACGATTATAGTTTTTCTTGCCGACCATGGAGATGGGATGGCTGCTCACCGAATGGTTACGAAATCCACGGTATTTTACGATGAAATAACAAAGGTGCCCTTTATAATTAGTGGGCCTGGAATAAAATCACGAAAGCAACCTATTAAAGAAATTCTTGTTTCCCCAACTCTTGACTTATTACCCACATTGTGTGATTTAGCAGGAATAAAAATTCCTCCTTCTAAACAAGGGATAAGTTTGCTCCCTATTTTAAAAGGTGAAAAACAGGTGCAAAAACGTCAATATGTAGTATCAGAATGGTACAGTGAATATGAAAAAACTATTGCTCCTGGAAGAATGATTCGCAGTGGCAGATATAAATATATTCATTATTTAGAAGGCGATGATGAAGCATTATATGATTTAGAAAAAGATCCGGGAGAAACATGCAATATAGTTACTTCCTTGAATCATAAATCTATTTTAGGAGAACATCGAAAGATGCTTGACGATTATCTTGTTTCTACAAACGATAATTATAGACATTTGAGAATAAAAGTAGATAGAAAAAAGCATAAGTTGGGATATTTTAATCATGAAAAATAAGTTAGATTTTTATCAAAGTTTAAATAAAAAAATAGGAACAGTATGAAAATAAATTATATTATTCCGTCAGCATTGTATTTTTTAACATTGATGTCATGTCAGACAAACAAAAAAGAAAAACAGCCCAATATTCTTTTTATAATGTCAGATGATCATACAATGCAATCTATTTCATGTTATGATGGGAATTTTATTCAAACACCTAATATAGACCGTATTGCAAATGAAGGAATACGTTTTGATAATTGTTATGTAACAAATTCTTTGTCAGGTCCTTCTCGAGCCTGTATTCTTACTGGAAAATTTAGTCATCAGAATGGTTTTACGGATAATACATGCATATTTGACGGTGATCAACAGACTTTTCCCAAGATACTTCAAAAAGCCGGTTATCAAACTGCAATGATTGGTAAATGGCATCTGATGAGTAAACCACAAGGATTTGATTTTTGGAGTATTTTGAGTGGACAAAATGAGCAAGGTGATTATTATAATCCTGATTTTATTGAAAATGGAGAAAAAATTGTTGAACATGGCTATGTTACAGATATTATTACGAATAAAACGATTGAATTTCTGAAAAAACGTGATAAGAATAAGCCTTTTTGTGTAATGTGTCATCATAAAGCCCCTCATCGAAATTGGATACCGGCACCGCGTCATTTAGGTATATTTAATGAAAAAATATTTCCTGAACCAGATAATTTGTTTGATAATTATGAGGGACGTGGTCGAGCAGCGCGCGAGCAAGATATGTCCATCGCATCTACATTGCGTAAAGATTGGGATTTAAAGTTGTTGACGCGAGCAGAAATGTTAAATGATACTACTAATCGTTTGTACAGTGTATATAAACGTATGCCACTCGACGTACAAGACAAGTGGGATTCTGTATATGCACAACGTATAACTGAATACCATACAGGCAATATAAAAGATTCAGCACTTGTGAGATGGAAATACCAGCAATATATGAGAGATTATTTAGCTACAACCATTGCTATTGATGAAAATGTCGGAAAGTTGCTAGACTATTTGAATGAAATTGGAGAATTAGAGAATACCATTATCATTTATACTTCTGATCAAGGATTTTTTCTTGGTGAACACGGTTGGTTTGATAAACGGTTTATGTATGAAGAGTCTCAGCGAATGCCATTGATTATCCGTTATCCCAAAATAATTAAAGCTGGTAGTATCTCAAAATCATTATGTATGAATATAGATTTTGCACCAACGCTTCTTGATATGGCAGGGATTGTTGTATCTCCTGATATGCAAGGTTGTTCATTAAAACCGATATTAGAAAATGAAGGTAAAACACCTGAAAACTGGAGAAAAGCTGTATACTATCATTATTATGAATATCCTGGAGAACATTCAGTAAAACGTCATTATGGTATTCGCACAATGGATTTCAAATTGATTCATTTTTATTATGATATAGATGAATGGGAAATGTATGATTTAAGAAATGATCCCAAAGAAATGATGAATGTTTTTGATAAACCTGAATATTTTACTCAAAAACAAGAACTAATTGAGCTTTTGAAAAAAATACAATCTGAATATAATGTTAATATTTTTTAAGGTGTTCCCTTAAAAAATATACCATGTTGATAAATTTAGGATAGGTGTTTCTTAGTTAGTATTATGTATTTGTTGTTTAATATAAAGACAAATAAAGAACAGAATGGGGTAAGTTAATAGACCGATAAATTACTCTTTCCATGAGAAGAAGAATCAGCTTTTATTCAAGTGCAGTGATATTTGCAATGGCTTTTCAAACAAAAGCAGAAAATGGGAATAACGATAAGCCAAATATTTTGTGGTTGACTTTTGAAGATACGAGTTGGTATGAATTTGGTTGCTATGGTAACAACCAGGTAAAGACACCCAATATTGATGCGTTGGCAAGTGAAGGGATACAGTTCATGAATGCATGGTCTGTTGCGCCGCAAAGTTCACCCGCAAGGTCGTCTCTTATAACTGGTTGTTACGCTACAACGTTTGGTATGGACGTCCATCCCAGACCTTTTGACACACCTAAAGACATCTTTTTTCCGCAGTATCTCAGAGAAAACGGTTATTATTGCACCAATAATAACAAAACTCATTACAATACAATTGTCGATAATACAATATGTTGGGATGAATGCGATGATAATGCTTCGTATAATAGTGCCAAACGTAAAAAAAATCAACCTTTTTTTGCTGTTTTCAACACAGTTACATCTCATATGGGGCGTGTGCGTACTTTTCATCTCGATGGACGTCGTGATTATACGCAAGCAGGTATTTATCCTGAGAAATTACAATTACCTCCTCATGTGCCTGATTTGTATGAAATTCGATCGGATTATGCCGGACATCTTGAAGCAATTCAAGATGTAGATGAATGGGTGAGCCTTTTCGTAAAAGATTTGAAAGAAAAAAATTTATATAATAATACAATAATATTTGTATTCAGCGATCATGGTGGGTGTTTACCTCGAGGGAAAGGTTATCTTTACGAAACAGGGCTAAGGGTGCCACTAATCGTTTATATTCCACAAAAATGGCGGCAATTATTATCTGTCGAATCGGGAGTAAAAGATTATTCGTTGATTAGTTTTATAGATTTAGGGCCAACTGTTCTCAGTTTAGCAGGCATTAAAACTCCTTCATTCATGCAAGGAAAGCCAATTATGGGTAAATATGCATTTCATCAAAAGAAATCAATTCAATTTGCTTTTGCTACCAATCAACTGCATCATTTTATGCCCGTGCGCGCAGCAACAGATGGAAGGTATAAATACATTAGAAGCTACATACCTTATAAGCAATTTGCATTAAGAAATTATTATCAATGGGGTATGCCTTCAAATATGGCATGGGATAAATTCGTTTTATCAAATTGTGACGGTAATTCTTCTTTATGGCTGCAACCTTACCAGCATCACCCGACAGAAATGTTATTCGATTTAAATTCAGATCCTTTCGAACTTCATAATCTTGTTGAAAACCCTGAATATGAAAGGATACTTATAAAATTTCGCAACGCAGTTTCCAAAAATATTCGTCAAACAAAAGATTTAGGATTCTTTTTGCCAACATCAAGGAAGAATATAAATCTTTACAATAAAGTTAATAATGAAGGATACAATTTGGAAAGACTCTATTCCATCGTGGAACTCGCAAGTATCGCAAATGAAGCCGATATTCCGGTATTAACGAAAGCTTTAGTAAGCGATGATGTTGATATTCGTTATTGGGCAGCAGTCGGTTTTGGGAAGTTGGGAGTTATGGGGTTACTTAAAAATATTCCTAATGAACTTTTGCAATTACTAAGAGATTCTAATCCTTATGTTGCTTGTGAAGCTGCTTATGCAATTTCGTATTCAAATGAATTTGAAAAGGGTATCGAAAGACTTGTTTATCATTTTAAAGAAGAAGATAGAAAAATAGGATACTCTTTGTTAGAGTGCCTTTCTTTAGATCCTAAAATGAGGCATCTTATTCGAAATTATAGCAAAGAATTGAAAGACAAATCTGAATCTCTTCCGAGTAAAGAGAATGAAGATGCCGGCTTAATGGCTCGGGGGATACTGGCAAATTTAGGGTATATGGATGTTAAAAATATTTACGGATTTAATTCTTATGAACAAGGTTTAAAATTAAACAGAGATAGAAGGCCCTTGAAGCCACTTCCTTAAAAATTAATTATTAATTTCATTAAACATGAGTATTATGAATAGACGAAAATTTTTAAAAAATACAGGATGGACTTTTTTTGGACTAGCTGCGTCAGGAAGTCTATTAAATATTTCTCCAGGGAAAAGCAAAGATGTGAAAAAAATATTCCCGATTGCTGACAACTTGAAAATTTATTGGGGCGATGTGCATAATCATTGTAATCTCACTTATGGACACGGAGATATGCGCGATGCTTTTGAAGCGGCGAAGGAACAACTTGATTTTGTATCAGTGACCCCTCATGCTATGTGGCCAGATATTCCTGGTGCTAATGATCGTCGTTTAAAGTGGGTGATTGATTATCATACTGGTGCTTTTAAGCGTTTACGTGAAGGCGGATGGGATAAATATGTTGCTATGACTAATGAGTATAATAAAGAAGGTAAATTTATTGCCTTTTTAAGTTATGAGTGTCATAGCATGGAGCATGGCGATCATGTAGTATTATATTATGATTTAAATGCTCCTTTAGTAGAATGTAAATCAATACCAGATTTGAAAGATAAGCTTAAAGATAAAAAAGCCTTTATTACACCACATCACATGGGTTATATAACAGGATTCAGGGGCTATGATTGGAAATATTTTGAAGAGAGCGATCAAACCCCTTTTGTGGAAATGTATTCTCGTCATGGATTAGCTGAAAGTGACGAGGGGGATTATGATTATCTTCATGACATGGGGCCTCGACAATGGAAAGGAACAGTACTACATGGATTAGAGCAAGGCCATAAATTCGGAATTATAGGATCTACTGATCAACATGCAGGATACCCTGGTAGCTATGGTGATGGACGCGTTGCGGTACTTTGCCCGTCACTTAGCAGAGATAATATTTGGGATGCGCTGAAAAACAGACATGTATATTGTGTAACTGGTGATAAAATAAAAATTGATTTTCGAGTGAATGATGCCTATATGGGGGATATAATAAAAGGAAATAACCGCCGTATTTATCTTAGAGTTGAAGGGGAAAGTTCTATCGATTATGTTGATATTATAAAAAACGGGAAATGTATTGCACGAATGAGTGCTCCTTTTATTCCGATCGTTCCTGAAGAAAATATAATTCGTTGCAAAGTCAAAATAGAGTTTGGATGGAACCGAGAAGAAAGGTATGTGCAATGGAGGGGAAGGTTATCAATAGACAAAGGTGTTATAAATAACATAACACCATGTTTCCGAGGAGCGGCGTTTACTTCTCCTCAGGAAGGTAAAGCAGAATTTGAAACTAAAGTTAATCGTATTATTAGTTCAACAGAAAATGAGGTTGAATTAGAGATGTATAGTAGTAAAAATCCTAATACTACAACTCCATCTATGCAAGCTGTAATTCTTGATGTTACAATGCCTAAAGATGGTAAGATTATTGCTGAATTTAATGGAAAAAAATTCGAACATTCTTTAATTGAATTACTTGAAGGATCTAGGGCTTATTTCATGATTGGTTGGCTGAGTGAAGCGATTTTGTTTAATCGCGCAGTACCTGAGAGTTGTTTTACAATAGAACATTATATGGAAGATAAGGAGCCAGAAAGAGAAACAGATTATTATTATGTCCGAGTACGACAACGTAATCAACAATGGGCTTGGAGTTCACCTATATGGGTAGAGAAAATATAACATGGTTTAAATAGATCAAGAAAATTTGTTGTTTTATGTGTATTATAGGGATTGATTTAGGTGGATCTTTTGTTAAATCTGCTTTAATTAACGAAGATGGTACCCTGCTTTATGAAGTAAAAATTCCTTCTTTTGCCAATATCTCTCGAGAATCTGTTATTAGTCAGTTGATTAAAAGTATAAATAAGATTAGAGATTTCGCTATTAGATATAATTATCATATTAACGGTATTGGCATTGGAACGCCTGGAATTGTAGATGAAACTAACAGGATAGTATTGGGTGGCGCAGAAAATATTAAAGGTTGGGAAAAATTGGCATTAGCAGAGATAATTGAATCAAAAACTGGTTTACCCACTCGACTAGGGAATGATGCAAATTTAATGGCATTGGGTGAAACATTATATGGAGCAGGGAAAGGTTACTCGGATATGATTTTTTTAACTGTTGGTACGGGAATTGGTGGTGCTGCGGTAATAGCTGGAAGATTATTCAGAGGTTTTGCTAACAGGGGTATGGAATTAGGGCATGTTCCCTTTATTGCAAATGGCAAATCTTGTTCTTGTGGATCGAAAGGGTGTTTCGAAGCTTATGCTTCTACTCAGGCTTTAATTAATCGCTTTATACAAAGAAAAGAAGAGACGGGTACTATTTACCTTAAACAAGAAATTAATGGTGAATATATTGTTCGTTTATATGAAGAAGGGGATGCAATAGCTCTTGCTTGTTTTGATGAGCATTGTGATTATTTGGGACATGGGATAGCTGGTTTTATAAACATTTTTTCTCCACAGCGTGTAATTATTGGGGGTGGTTTATGTGAAGCGGGAGAATTTTATATCCAAAAAGTCCGTGAAAAAGCTTTTCGTTATTCGATATCAGAGTGTGCTGCTAATACAGAAGTTGTAAGGGCTGTTTTGGGTAATAAAGCTGGATGTATTGGTGCGGCTTCATTGTTTTTAAAAGTTGAATGATATTTTTGATTAAAAAAATATAAAGTACAAAACTTTTTTTGAAATAGATTAATGTTTTAAGTTAGTTTCTTGAATATAAATAAATATGAGATATTTTATGTTCGGCTTTTCTAATAATTTTTGTGATAAACAATTAATAATAATTTTTTAAGAAAAAACCTATGAAAATAAAACATTGTTTTTTTATATTTTTGATGTTTTGGATTTTCTTCGATATTAAAGGACAAGAGTGTGTTTTAAAACTCACACATGAAACTTTAATGCATGAAGTTCGCGTGGATCCTCGTCCTTTAAATGGACAGCACGTTGCGATGAATCCTCCGCGTTTTATGTGGCCTGATGAATTCCCTTATTTAGGTGAAGTACTTGATGGTGTTGATGAAAACGGTCATAAACCATCTGTTATGTATAGAATCAGAATTTCGCAGGACTCGACTTTTATGACAAATGTTATAAGAGGTGAACGTAGGTGGGCGTTTTTTAATCCTTTTTGTACATTTGAAAAAGGAAAATGGTATTGGCAATATGCTTATGTGAATAAAGAGGGAATAGAAGAATGGTCGCCTATTTATCATTTTTATATAGATGAAAAATCACATGTATTTAATCCGCCTTCATTAGAAGACGTAAAATCTAAATTTCCAACTGAACACCCGCGTATTTTACTAGATAGAAAAGACTGGCAAGATATTATCTACCGTAATAAAAAAAATCCTGAAGCTAATGCTTATATAACAAAAGCTCGTAAATGTTTCAATTTGCCGTTGAAAGATTTGAGTGAAGAAATTGATACCACTCACTTTATTAATTTAGATAATATGGTCCAACGTAGCTCTGCATTAATCAGAGAAAGCCGTAAAATTGTTGATAGAGAAGAATCAAATATCGATGCAATTATTCGTGCGTATTTACTTACAAAGGATGAAATTTATTATAAAGAAGGCATGAAACGTTTGATAGAAATTTTATCATGGCGAGATAGCCCATATTTTGCAGGAGATTTTAATCTGTCTACTATTTTATCGTTAAGTACTTCCGCCTATGATGCTTTTTTTGATTTATTAACGCCAGATGAACGTTATTTGCTTGTAAACTGTATACAAGAAGTTGGGCGCGTTTTTTTTGAAAGATATGTCAATCATCTTGAAAATCGTATTGCTGACAACCATGTTTGGCAAATGACATTCCGTATTTTCACGATGGCTGCTTTTGCAGTTTTGGATGAATTGCCTGAAGCGTCTGTTTGGGTGGATTATTGTTATAATTTATGGGTTTCTCGTTTTCCTGGATTGAATAATGATGGTGGATGGCATAATGGTGATTCTTATTTTCATGTAAATATTAGAACGTTAATAGAAGTACCTGCATTTTATTCGCGTATTACCGAATTTAATTTTTTTGGTGATCCATGGTATAACAATAATGCATTATACGTTATTTATAGTCAACCACCTTTTTCGAAGTCAGCAGGGATGGGCAATTCGCATGAATCCCAAAAAAAACCCAATGGTGCAAGGGTGGGTTATGCAGATGCATTAGCCAGAGAGTGTCAAAATCCTTGGGCAGCTGCTTATGTGAGAGAGATAATGCAAAGAGATCCGGGTATTCTTTTACGTACTTTTGGGAAAAAATCTGGGGATTTGACGTGGTATCGTTGCATAACAAAAAAAACATATTCTTCTGATATGCGAAGTTTATCTGAATTGCCTTTAGTGAAAGTGTTCCCTGAAACAGGATTGGCAATTATGCATACTTCTATTGGTAAACCTGAAAAAAATTCGATGCTATCTTTTCGTTCAAGTCCTTATGGATCTACATCACATGCTCATGCAAATCAAAATTCGTTTAATACATTTTATGGTGGAAAAGAAATATTTTACAGCAGCGGTTATCATACTAATTTTATTGATGAACATAGTATGTATGCGTATCGTCATACTCGAGCTCATAATACTATTCTTATAGATGGGATGGGACAAAAGATAGGTACGGAAGGGTATGGATGGATACCACGTTTTTATGAAGGTGAGAAAATTTCTTATGTAACAGGTGATGCTTCAAACGCTTATGGTGAAGTAACTTCTCCATTATGGCTAAAACGTGCCAAGTTATCAAATATTCACTTTATTCCTGAGAAGGGTTGGGATAGAAATAAATTAACCATGTTTCGCAGGCATATTATTCAATTAGGTAACAGTGGAATATATTTAATTTATGATGAATTGGAAAGTGCTGAGCCTGTAAAATGGAGTTTTTTGTTGCATACCGTAGAATTGCCAATGGAATTTGAAGAGATATATGATGATGGGGTAAAAATAACGGGCAAAAATAAAATTGATGGTACAAGTGTTGCTCATCTTTTTTGTTCAGAGAAAACTACACAAGCAATAACAGATACGTTTTTTTGTAATCCAATAAATTGGAAAAATAAAAATATAGAGTATTCAAATCATTGGCATTTTTCTGCAACTACGCCTAAATGTTCTTCAGTACGTTTTTTGACAATTATGGACGTTCATGGACTCGATAGGAAGGATGCAATTATAAGTCGCGAAGGTAATACTTTTTATGTGCATGAATGGACTATTCATTGTAATCTTACTAATAAAGGTAAATCAGTGATTTCTGTAGTTAACAATTTAAATGGGGTATCGTTGTCATATGATGCTTCAAAAAATAATGGAGCTACTATTGTTAAAGATGAAGTAGAGGGGCAAATCATAGAAATAGAATTGTGTGATTATTTGCCCGATTTTGAAATTTAATTCAATATATTATCGAAATGGCTAATTTATTTATATTTTTTTTGGTAATTGCTTTAAATAGGGATTTTCAATTACTACAAGATGAATTTACAAGAATCCCTCTCGTTGAACGTGTAAGTATTCAAGTAGATTCAGCGCGAAATGATCAAATCATAGATGGTCAGTGGGTGGCTATAGGAATAAACAAAGAATATGCTATCCAACATGATTATTCACTTCAATTTAATGGTCATCCTTCATACTATTTTGAATTGAAAGAGTCTGATAATACCCTTGAAGGCTATGCAGAAAATGAGACAAAAGGACGAGCTGAATTATCTTATTGCTATGCTACTTCTGCTGATTTTGCTTCATTTCCTTCCGAGGTATATCAACAAGCACAGATAAAGAAAACTGTATATCATTATGGTAAAGGTAGTTGTCCACAAGGATCGTCACGTAATTATAAATTTTCGATTTATGTTCCATCATCGTTGAGGGGCGATATTAGCTCTATTTTTGCTCAATGGCACGGTATGCCTGATAGGACATTGGTTTCTACGCCGGATGGAATAATAAAAAAATTAAGTACTGAAGAGTTTATTGAATTATCTGAACGGATGATTTTTAAGAAGAATATTGCTTATGATAAAATACCAAAGCGTAATAAACAAGGGGAAATTTTTAAAGATATCAATGGACATACTGTTTATAAAAAAGGCAAACCTAATGGTTGGTTAATAGAACAAGGAGGTTATCCTCCATTGGCATTCGGTTTTTCACAGGGCTTTTTTTATATAAAGGCTAATTCTGACAGAAAATGGTTTTCAGACAAAACTGATCGATGCAATGCAAGTCCTAAAACCAATGAAATAATGAAGCCAGTAATTTCCAAATATAAAACCTCGACCATTGCTTATAAAATGCCTTTTGATGAATTTCCAAAAGATAGATGGGTTACTTTTATTGTTCGTGTTGACTGGACAAAATACGGGAAAGAACAAGAAAATATAATTAAACCTGGAAAATTAGATGTTCATATGAAATATGAAGAAAATGGACTTACGATAATAAATCATGTTGTGGATAATGAAAAAATCTTAATTGGTCGCAATGATGAAAATGGATATTATTTTAAATTTGGTATTTATCGAGTTGGCAATAGTATGGTTCCTGTTTATTATAATCTTGCAGGATATTGTGAATATTAATCTTATAAAACAATTTATTTAGATTTATTTTTTTAGTTAAAATTCCACGAGTAATATGATTTAATTTTCTTTTTTATGATTTTTTCTACAAATTAAAAATTTTACTAAACAATATCAATACTACAAAGACAATGTTTTAAATAAAAAAAGAAAATTCAAAAGCATATAATTCTTTATATAGATATATTTGCGAATACACAATCCAAATCTTTAATAAATTAATAATAAAATGGTATGAAAAACTCTCGAAAAATTTCGTTTATTGTGTTATTATTTATGTTAATAATAAGTGTTGAAACATTTTCCCAAGTGTTAAAAGTAACAGGAAAAGTTCTTGATACTGACGGCGAGGAGCTTATTGGTGTTAATGTTTTAGTAAGAGGCACCTCTAAAGGTACTATAACAGATGAAAAAGGTAACTATTCTGTATTTGTTGAAGATGGGAGAAAAGATGTGTTGGTCTTTTCTTATATAGGGATGAAAACCCAGGAAGTTCCTGTCAATGGGAGGACGAAAATAGATGTAATTTTAGAACCGGAAACACATTTATTGGATGAAGTTGTTGCTATTGGTTACGGAAGTTTGCGCAGAGGGGATTTAACAGGTTCTGTTTCTTCTGTTAAAGGTGATGATTTAATTAAGGTACCGACTTCTAATGTTGCACAGAGTTTGGCAGGAAGAGTCGCGGGTGTTCATGTGCTTCAGAGTGAAGGAGTACCTGGAGCTTCGATTTCTATTAGAGTAAGAGGCGGAATATCAATTACTCAAAGTAATGAACCTTTGTATGTTATAGATGGTTTTCCAACTGACGAAGGTTTGTCAACGTTGGATCCTTCAGAAATAGAATCCATTGATATTTTAAAGGATGCTTCAGCTACTTCGATTTATGGGGCAAGAGGAGCTAATGGGGTGGTTCTAATAACAACAAAAAGTGGGTTAAAAGATGGCCGTAAACAGACCATATCTTTTGATACTTATGTGGGAATAAATAAAGTAGCAAATAAATTACCTGTATTGTCAACAGAAGAATTTGTGTTATTAGATTATGAACGTAGAGTTGGTGGTGATCCCGTCAATGGAGTCTCAAAATTCGAAGAATTATACGGTCCATTTGCTGATATTGCTACGAATTATAGAAATCGTTCTGGAATTGATTGGCAAAAGGAGACGTTAGGGAGAACCGCAATTACTCAAAATTATAGAATTGCTTTTAATGGAGGGTCTAAAGAGACGCAATACAATTTTTCTTATTGGCGTTTCAATAACCAAGGAGCTATGGTATATAGTGGAGAAGATAAAGATAATATCACTTTTAATATTTCACATAGAGTTGGTGATCGTTTTAGGTTTTCGGCTCGACTGAATTATGATCAACGAAAAGTTTACGGTATGGGAACTTCTGAAGGAGGAGATAGATTTAATAAAATGCAGCATATTTTACAGTATAGACCAACAATAGGTATAAAGGGTTCGGATGATTTGCTGTTGGAAGGAGAAGATCCTCTATTATTAGATGATAGTGGAAATGTGATGCAAAATCCTTTAATTTCTGCTGCTGAAGAAACTAAAAATAAGAAATATAAAGTACTAAGAATTAATGGTGGTTTTACTTATAATTTAACAAAAAAATTGTCTTTTCGAAATAATACGAGCATGCGTTATCAAACTCGTCGTGACGAAATCTTTTACGGAGCACTGTCAATGACTGCTAAAAGGTCAAGTATAAATGGTTCAATTACTTATAGAGAAATAGGGGATATTATTACCTCGAATACAATAAATCACAATTATAAACAAAAAGGACATAAAATCACAACAATGATAGGGCAAGAATATGTTTATAAATGGAATAGATATTTGGAAGCAAGTTCTAGTAATTTTCCTAACGATGATATTGGTTTAGATGATTTATCGCTAGGCTCGACTCCGGGAATCCCGAAATCTAATGTAAATTATGATGATAAACTTTTATCTTTTTTTGCAAGAATAAATTATAATTATAGAGAAAAATATTTATTATCTTCTTCAATAAGAGCTGATGGGTCTTCCAAATTTGGTAAAAAAAATAAATGGGGTATTTTCCCCGCTTTTGCTAGTGCCTGGAGAATCTCAGAAGAAGAGTTTATAAAAAATTTAAATATTTTCTCAGATCTCAAGTTAAGATGCGGCTATGGATGGGCGGGTAATAATAGTATTGGTAGTTATGGCTCCCTCCCTATTTTAGGATCTGTTACTTATCCTCAAGGGAATACCACGAGATCTGGTTATGCTTCTAATCAAATCCCTAATTCATATTTAAAATGGGAGGCAAATAAAACATTCAATTTAGGTTTGGATATGGGTTTTTTTCAACAACGTTTAACTGTTATCCCTGAATTTTATATAAATAAAAGTTCTAATTTACTTCTTAATTCTAGAATTCCAATGTCTTCCGGGTATTCGAATATGATAAGGAATATAGGCGTAACAGAAAATAGAGGTTTAGATCTGACTATAAATACAATTAATATAAATAAGCGAAATTTTAGTTGGTCGACAAATTTTAATATTTCTCATAATCGCAATAAAGTTTTAGCCTTGTCCGGTGAAAATTATTTTTTAGAGGAAGCTGGATTTGGCTATAATTTAAAAACACACCTGGTGAAAATAGGTGAGCCATTGGGCCTGTTTTATGGTTTTGTAACGGAAGGTGTTTATGGTGTTGATGATTTTGATTATGACCCAAATACTGAGACTTATATTTTAAAAGAAGAGATCCCATATTTAGGTGATCGTAATTTGGTAAAACCTGGTAATTGGAAGTTTAAAAACATTGATGATTCAAATGATATAATTGATGAAAATGACAAAACAATTATAGGGAAAGCAAATCCGAAATTTTATGGAGGAATAACAAATGATTTTAATTACAAAAATTTCGATTTAAGTATTTTCTTTTCTTTTAATTATGGGAATGATGTTTTTAATGCAACAAAGCTCACAAATTCATTGGGTGGGAGGACAAATAAAAATGCGTTAGATGTCATTAATAGTTCGAATAGGTGGATGACTATTAATAAAAATGGAGAAATAATTAAAGACCCGGTTGAGTTAGGAACGATTAATAATAATAAAACTGTTGCTGCGTGGTATGATTTGGAAGAAGGCGATAAATATATCCATTCATGGGCAGTTGAAGATGGTTCATACATTAGATTAAGTAATGTGTCTTTGGGATATACCATACCTAAAAACTTATCTAATAAATTATCAATCAATAATCTCAGGTTTTATGTTACAGGGAATAACTTATATGTGTGGACAAAATATACTGGATATGATCCGGATGTATCAACCATGGGTACAGGTATAACTCGTGGAGTTGATTTTGGTGCATATCCTAGAAGTAGATCTGTTGTATTTGGAATGAGTTTAACTTTTTAATTAAAAAAAAATGAAAACAAAATGTTATTTTATCATCTTATTAGGTCTTGTTTTTTCTTTCTTATTTTCTTCATGTGAAGAAACTTTAACAGAAAATCCGAATTCTTACTATAAAAAAGAAAATTTCTTCGTTTCTTCTTCGAATGCTGAAATGGCAATTTTAGGGATCTATGATGTATTGGCAAAAATTGAACATTATGGGCAATTTGAAATGGCAATGCCTTGTTCTGATGATACTTATTACATACAGGGCACAAGTACAGATAATACAAGAAGAGATATTGCACATTATACATTAACGTCTGCGAATCAATGGATAGAAAATATATGGAAATATAAATATCAAGGCATTGATAGAGCGAATTTTGCTATTAATGGTATAGAATCGATGCATGAATATAAAAATGGGGATCAGAAATTTGTAAGTTTGGTTGCTGAAGCAAAATTTTTAAGAGCTTTATTGGCGTTTGATTTAGTGAAATATTGGGGTGACGTACCTTTTAAAATCTCTTATTCTGAGAGCTATAATGATGCATACCAGCCAAGAGTTGATAGAGAAATTATTTATGATCAAATAGTTGAAGATTTAAATTTTGCTAAAGAAAATTTATCATGGGCTGATGAAGGATCTTCTCCAGAACGCGCTACTCAAGGTGCTGCTCGTGGATTATTAATGCGGGTTTTATTGCAAAGAGCTGGTTATAGTCTTAAAAGTGATGGTACCTTTACTTGTCCGACAGACGACAAAAGAAAAGAGTATTTTAATGCAGTAATAGAAGAGTGGAATAAATTTCAGAAGAACGGTTATCATAACTTTTATGATGATGGTTATTTAGAATTGTTTAAAGGTTTTTCGTGGGGAGTATTAAATTCTAAAGAAAGTTTGTTCGAAATTGCTTTTTATAGTGCTGATGGATCTAAAGAAGATTCAGGGAACTGGGGAACATATAATGGCCCACTTGTTGATGCACCATTAATTTCAGCTTCAGAAACAATGAATTATATGGGAAGATCGAATGCTTTTTTTAGAGTTGTACCTGAATGGAGAGATTTTTTTGAAGAAAATGATGTAAGACGTGACGTAATGGTGTGTACTTATAAATATGTATGGGATGATAAGAGTCGTTCTCATATAAAAAAAGAAAATAAGAATAGAAAAGATTGGTATCCAGGGAAATGGAGAAGGGAATGGATGCCACTCGGATATAAAGATCCAAATAATACGGACGTAAATTTTTGTTTTTTAAGGTATGCGGATGTCGTTTTAATGGCCGCTGAAGCATTTAATGAGTTGGGGCAAACATCTACTGCGTGGAACTTATTAAATAGCGTTCGTAGGCGTGCCGGTGCTACAGAAATAACAATGTCGAATTATTCTGACTTAATGAAGTCACCTAAAGTTTATGATTTACCATATATTCCTGATGGAGATGACAAAGGGAAATTTAGAACAGCATTATATTGGGAACGTGGGTATGAATTAGCTTTTGAAGGTCAAAGAAAATATGATTTAATTAGGTGGGGTTTTTTAAAAGAAGCTTTGGTTTTATTTCATGATAATACCGATTCTAATGTAAAGGATAAGTATCCAGCAGGTATTAATTTTATTAAAGGGAAACATGAATTATTCCCGATACCTCTAGATGAAATGCAAATTAATTCAAAATTAGAGGGTAAAAACAATCCCGGATACTAAGAAGTATTATAGAAAATTAGATTTAAACATGTAATCAATAGATTGATTAGAGTATGAAAAGAATTATTTTTATTATTTTTATTTTTTTTATTTTTTTTCATGGATTTATTTATGGACAAGGATTTTATTCTTTTTCTGTTAAAGGTGAATTACAACCTGCATTAATAAAGAATAAAGCGAATGATATATCCATAGTAGAAGTAATAGTGAGAGAAGACGTGGATTTAAAAAATTTAGACTTTGAATATAAATTACTTAGCGATTGTTATTTAGAAAGTGATCTAAGTAAAGATTTTTCCGAAGGTCAACAGAGTGTAATTATTGGGAAGAAGGGAGGAAAAAGGAAAGAATGGATTATATATGTAAAACAATTAAAAAGTTCAACCCTTCCAATTCATTTGTCTTTTTCCAAAATAAATCCTTGTAGTTGGACACCTTCAACTCTTGGCTGGGTAGCTATTGGTACTGACCATGATAAAAAAAATGTTGTTAGATTTGGTAATGAGAATAGCTTTTTTTATGTTGCTTTTAATGAGCAGCCTCATTTTGTTTGTTTTGAATTAGAACCTGTGGCTAAAAATTTTACTTTTTTTGATGGGGTATTTATCGTTGAAACTTCTCGAAATGGCAAAAATTGGTCTTTATTAGCAGAGTATAATTCAAAAACAGGGTTACGTGAAGATAAACATTATGAATATGAATTAACAGATGAGACTAGATATATTCGTTGGATTTATCAAAAAAGAAATAAATTGAATTTAAATCTAAATAATATTAAAGTATGGTGAAAGACTTAAATTTGTTAGCTGTGTTCGAGCACAAATGTTTTTTTATTATATATTTGTGTCCACAGAAGTGAGAAATTGTTCTTGGCCATGTAATAAATATATTTGATACATATATTTTAAATGATAAATCTAAAATAAAAATTGATGAATTATGAAAACAAATTATGAATTACGTTATGCAGCGCATCCAGAAGATGCAAAATCGTATGATACGAAAAGAATAAGGAGAGATTTTTTGATCGAAACTATATTTTCGGCAGATGAAGTAAACATGGTATACTCTATGTATGATCGGATGATTGTTGGAGGGGCTATGCCTGTCAATGAAACACTACATCTTGAAGCAATTGATCCTTTGAAACAACCTGTTTTTCTTCGTAGACGGGAGATTGGGATTTATAATATAGGAGGAAAAGGAAGAGTAAAGGTAGCCGACGACGTTATTGAACTGGATTATAAAGAGGCTTTATATCTCGGATCGGGAGATAGAGAAGTATACTTCGAAAGTTTAGATGCGAGCAATCCTGCTAAATTTTATTTTAATTCAGCTACTGCACACCGCAATTATCCTGATAAAAAAATCACCAAAGACATTGCTATAGTTGCGGAAATGGGATCACTAGAAACCTCCAACCATCGGAAAATCAATAAAATGATTGTTAATCAAGTGCTTCCTACTTGCCAATTGCAAATGGGGATGACAGAACTTGCGCCAGGAAGTGTTTGGAATACAATGCCGGCACATGTGCATTCGCGTCGGATGGAGGCTTACTTATATTTTGAAGTAAAAGAAGGCCAAGCTGTATGTCATTTTATGGGCGAACCTCAGGAAACGCGCCATATTTGGATGAAGAACGAACAAGCAGTGTTGTCGCCCGAATGGTCAATTCACTCAGCAGCTGCTACGTGTAATTATACCTTTATTTGGGGAATGGCCGGAGAGAATCTAGATTATGGCGATCAAGATTTTTCAAAAATTGAAGACTTAAAATAATTAACTGTAAAAGTAGATAAAAATGGTGAATTTTTCATTGGAAGGAAAGATTGCTCTTATAACAGGAGCTTCTTACGGAATAGGTTTTGCTATAGCAACTGCATATGCGGAAGCAGGTGCTACAATTGTTTTTAACGATATTAAGCAAGAATTGGTAGATAAAGGTCTTGCTGCTTATAAAGAACAAGGAATCGAGGCACATGGATATGTCTGCGATGTAACGGATGAAAATGCCGTAAATAAATTTATCGCCAAAGTCGAAAAAGAAGTCGGTGTAATAGATATTTTGGTAAATAATGCAGGGATTATTAAGCGAATTCCCATGGTAGAAATGAAAGCTGATGAATTTAGAGAAGTGATCGATGTAGATTTGGTGGGTCCGTTTATTGTTTCTAAAGCAGTAATTCCGGGAATGATTCGAAAAGGACACGGGAAAATTATCAATATCTGCTCTATGATGAGTGAATTAGGTCGTGAAACCGTTTCAGCTTATGCTGCTGCTAAAGGTGGCTTAAAAATGCTTACGCGTAATATATGTTCCGAATATGGGGCATATAATATTCAATGCAACGGTATTGGCCCGGGTTATATCGAAACTCCTCAGACTGCGCCTTTGCGTGAACGTCAGTCCGATGGATCGCGCCATCCTTTCGATGCTTTTATTGTTGGGAGGACACCTGCAGGACGATGGGGTACCACAGAAGATTTGAAGGGACCTGCTGTTTTCTTGGCCTCTGACGCTTCTAATTTTGTAAATGGACATATTCTATATGTCGACGGCGGAATTTTGGCATACATAGGAAAACAACCTTCATAGAAAAAAGAATATGAAACGAATCGCTATCCTTTTTTGTTTGATGGGGATTCTTTTATCATGTAGTAAAAAGGAGTTTTTGGTTACCGTAACGGTAACCAATACTTCTTCTTTTGATCGACATTATGAAATGGTTGAAATTCCATGGGATAGTATTTGTTTAAAATTAATGTTGACAAATAATGAAAAAATCATTGTATTGGATAGTGTCGATCAGCAAATTCCCTATCAGATTATTACTGAAGGAACTGCAGAGAATCTGAAATTGATATTTCTTGCTAATGTTGGAGCAGGAGATGAGGCAATATATCGGGTGAGGAAAGGCGAACCTCAAGCTTTTGCTCCGATGGTTTATGGACGCTTTGTTCCTGAACGTAAAGACGATTTCGCCTGGGAAAACAATCGGGTTGCCTTTAGAGTATATGGCCCTGCTTTGGAAGCAACCGGTGAAATCAGCAACGGTATGGATTTTTGGGTTAAAAAGACCGATTCGCTGGTTATCGACAAATGGTATAAAAACGATCTTGCAGGTATTGCTTCTTATCACGAGGATCACGGCGAAGGGTTAGATATGTATAAAGTGGGCAGAACGCTTGGGTTGGGGATGACGGCTCCTTATGTAAACGATACCTTATGTTTGGGACGTAATTTTACCGAATATAAAATTCTTGACGAAGGTCCACTCCGGTTTTCTTTTCAATTGAGCTATAAGCCATATGAAGCCGGAGGAAAAATAATTACCGAAACCCGAGTGATATCGTTGGATGCTTATAGTTACCTCAACCAGATTCAGAATATATTTGTCACTGACAGTACGGTTTCTGAAATGCAGGTGGCTACCGGTATTGTAATTGCGCAAGATAAGGATGAAGAAGTTTTCATGGATACCGAAAACGGAATAATGGGATATAAAGCACCCGAAGATAGCGTTAATGGAACTATTTATACAGGCGTTATTAATCCGCAGGGTTTTTTGTCAATCAGGGTTTCTCAAGGACATTTGCTAGGAATCAACAGTTACAAGCCCGGCACCAGATACGTCTATTATGCAGGAGGAGGGTGGAGTAAATTCGGTTTCGACAGTTTCGAAGATTGGATTACTTATTTGAAATTATATAAAAACAGATTGAATGAACCTTTAAAAATAAAGATACAATAAATATGCAGAAAAAAGTTATCACTTTTGGTGAAATTATGCTTCGTTTAGCAACTCCCGGATATAATCGTTTTATTCAGTCTTCTACGTTGAATGCTACTTTTGGCGGAGGTGAAGCCAATGTTGCGGTTTCTTTGGCAAATTATGGTATTCCTGTTGAGTTTGTTACCCGTTTGCCCGAAAACGAAATTGCCGATTGGTGTATGTCCGAACTTCGGAAATTGAACGTAGGGACAAAAAATATTTTGCGCGGTGGAGACCGTGTAGGAATTTATTTTATGGAAACAGGAGCGGTTGCCCGTCCTTCGAAAGTAATTTACGACCGAGCTCATTCGGCTATTGCAGAAGTAGAAAAGGGCATGTTCGATTGGGAAGAAATTTTCAAGGATGCCAATTGGTTTCATTGGACAGGGATCACTCCCGCTATTTCGCAGGGTGCTGCCGATGTTTGTCTTGAAGCCATTCAAAAGGCGAACGAGATGGGTATCACTGTTTCGTGTGATTTGAATTATCGTAAAAAACTTTGGAAATACGGGAAAAAAGCATCCGAAGTTATGTCTGCTTTGGTGGCAGGTTGTGATATTATTTTGGGTAATGAAGAAGATGCCGAAAAAGTATTTGGCATAAAACCCGAAGGATTCCGAGCTGAACAAACAGGAGGGGAAATAGATGCGGCTCAATTTGAATCGGTTTGCAAACAATTGATGCAGCAATTTCCCCGTGCGAAAAAGGTAATCATTACGCTTCGGGGTTCAATCAACGCAAATCATAACACATGGGGAGGATGTTTGTATTCCGACAAATTATACCAATCGCGAAAATACGATATCACCCACATTGTGGATAGAGTTGGAGGTGGCGACGCGTTTATGGGTGGATTAATCTATGGATTGCTTACTTATCCCGGCGACGATCAGAAAGCACTTGATTTTGCAGTTGCGGCTTCCTGTTTGAAACATACTATTTACGGAGACTTTAATTTGGTATCGGTAAAAGAAGTTGAAACGTTGATGAAAGGCGATGCTTCGGGACGGGTTATCCGATAGAAAAAAGTAAAATTTAAAACAAATGCAGAATTAATTAGTAAGATATGGCAAGATTTTCACGAATAGAAGTATATCGGATGATGATAGACACGGGACTTATTCCTGTATTTTATCATTCTGATATTGAAATAACGAAACAGGTGGTAAAGGCTTGTTATAAAGGTGGGGTTAGGGTTTTTGAATTTACAAACCGCGGTGATTTTGCTCAGGAAGTTTTCAAGGAAGTTGTTAAATGGGCTGAAAAAGAATGCCCGGAAATGATATTGGGAGTAGGATCTATTGTAGATGCCCCAACGGCAGCTTTATTTATTCAGCTGGGTGCAAACTTTGTGGTGGGACCTTTATTGAATCCGGATATATTTAAGGTTTGTAACCGTAGGCAGATTGCTTATTCTCCAGGTTGTGCTACCACAACAGAAATTGGTTATGCACAAGAATTGGGAGCGGAAATTGTCAAAGTGTTTCCCGCCGGTAATGTAGGGGGGCCGTCATTTGTGAAAAGCATCAAAGGTCCTATGCCATGGTCAAAAATCATGGTTACGGGTGGCGTTGAACCGACAGAAGAAAATCTCTCGGCGTGGTTTAAGGCAGGTGTTACCTGTGTAGGTATGGGTTCTAATCTATTCCCTAAAGACATAATAAAAAATCAGAATTGGGATGCAGTTACTGACTTATGTAAAGATTGCCTTACTGTCATTAAGAAGAATAAAAAGCCGTAATGAAAAATTATTAATATCATAAATCATGAGCAATATAAAAGATGAAAAGGTTAAAATGACCAATTACCGTTGGGTAATAACTGCCATGTTGTTTTTTGCTACAACGATTAATTATCTCGATCGTCAGGTACTTTCGTTAACATGGAAAGATTTTATTGCACCCGAGTTTCACTGGACAAATAATGATTATGGCACCATTACCGGTTTGTTTTCCATATTTTATGCTGTTTCCATGCTGTTTGCGGGTAAATTTGTGGATTGGATGGATACAAAAAAAGGATACTTATGGTCGATAGGTATATGGTCTGCAGGAGCAATACTTCATGCTTTTTGCGGTATTGCAACTGCGGGTATTGTTGCGGGTGAATGGACACTCAGTTTTGAAGGTGCGCGTCAAGCCATTGCATTAGTTAGTGATGTATCAAAAGTGGTCACGGTAAGTGTCTCTTTGTTCGTTTTTGCCCGCTTGATTCTTGCTGTTGGAGAAGCCGGCAACTTCCCTGCGGCAATAAAAGCTACGGCTGAATATTTTCCTAAAAAAGACCGTGCTTTTGCTACCAGTATTTTCAATTCGGGTGCGACAATTGGAGCATTGTTGGCACCGCTTACTATCCCTTTCATAGCTAAAGCATGGGGATGGGAAATGGCCTTTATCGTTATAGGTGCACTTGGATTTTTATGGATGGGAGTATGGATTTTTGTTTATGAGAAACCTGAAAAGAACAAAAGAGTAAGTCTTGCAGAATTGGCCTATATTGAGCAAGATGATAGTGAAGAAGGGGCAGAAATGCAAAAAGATACAGGCGCAAAAGTTACATACAAACAAGCATTTCGACACAGACAAACGTGGGCATTTGCAGTAGGTAAATTTATGACCGACGGTGTTTGGTGGTTTTTATTATTCTGGATACCGGCTTATTTGAGTTCGGTTTATGGGTTGGACTCAACTGAGGCTGCGCCTCATATCTTTGTTGTATATTTAATTACCATGCTTTCAATTGTCGGAGGATGGCTGCCGAGCTATTTTGTGGATAAAAAGAAGATGGATCCGTATGCAGGACGAATGAGAGCAATGCTTATTTTTGCCTTTTTACCTTTATTGGTGTTATTTGCTCAGCCATTAGGTCATATTTCGGTTTGGCTGCCTGTGATCATCATTGGTATTGCCGGAGCTGCTCATCAGTCGTGGTCGGCTAATATTTTTTCTACAGTAGGCGATATGTTTCCCAAATATGCTGTGGCAACAATTACAGGCATTGGAGGTATGGCTGGTGGAGTAGGTTCATTTCTTATAAATAAAGGGTCGGGTGCATTATTCGATTATTCTATTGAAACCAATTTAAGGTTTATGGGATTTGAAGGAATTGAGGCCGGTTACTTTATTATCTTTTGTGTTTGTGCTTTTGCTTATCTTATTGGTTGGGTTATTATGAAAGCATTAGTTCCTAAGTATGAATTGATTAAAGAAATGTAATTGATTGAAATATGTGAGAAAAATAGAAAAGGTGGTGATCTAAATGATCCCACCTTTTTATATTAAACAAAATTTGATAGTCAAAATTAGTTTTTATTCAAGATAAGTATATCCATATAATCCCGAACGATAGGTAGATAAAAATTCTTTTCCTTCCTCTACCGATATTTTTCCTTGTTTTACCGAACTCATTACCCACGTTTCAACTGCTCGAACGAGTTTTTTGGGATTATATTGCACATAATCCAGTACTTCAGCTACGGTTTCACCATCAATTACCTGATCAATTTTATATCTATTTTCATCAGCAAGTACGTGTACAACATTAGTATCACCAAATAAGTTATGCAGATCCCCGAGAATTTCCTGATAAGCTCCAACCAGAAATACACCGAGATAGTATGGTTCATCCTTTTTCAAAGAGTGTACAGGTAAATAAGTTGAATGAAAACCATCCTGAGTGGTAAAATTTGCAATTTTCCCGTCCGAATCGCATGTAATATCTTGTAATGTGGCTATTCTATCTGGCTTTTCATCCAATCGATGAATAGGAATAATTGGAAAAATCTGGTCGATTGCCCAGGAGTCGGGTAGGGATTGGAATAACGAAAAGTTACAGAAATACTTGTCGGGCAGTAAACTCGACAATTGTCGAAGTTCGTCCGGAGCGTGCTTGCTTCGATTAATAGAAAGATTTATTTCGCGTGCAATGGAAAAATACAATTCCTCAACTTGTGCTCGCGTTTTCAAATCGAGCAGCCCTAAGCTAAACAAGTCGAGAGATTCTTCGCGAATGTGTTGCGCATCGTGCCATGCTTCCAACATACGAGGCGGAGTAAGAGAATCCCAAATGGCATAAAGTTCTTTCACCAGTTCGTGATCATCTTCCTGAATCTCCCTTTCTTTGTCCCATTGAGGGAGAGTAGCGGTTTCAAGCACTTCAAAAATGAGTACCGAATGATGAGCTGTCAATGCACGTCCCGATTCGGTAATGATATTTGGATGAGGAATGTTATTTTTATTGGCTACGTCCACAAAATAAAAAACGGCGTCGTTTACGTATTCCTGAATAGAATAATTTGTGCTGTTTTCGGTGTATGACGAACGCGTGCCATCGTAATCTACGCCCAGTCCCCCGCCTACATCAACAAATTCTACATTGATCCCCATACGATGCAACTGTACGTAAAATTGAGCTGCTTCGCGAAGCGCTGTTTTGATGCGTCTTATTTTGGTTATTTGGCTGCCGATATGAAAATGAATTAAACGCAGACAATCGGTCATTTTATGTTTCTTGAGTATGTCAATGGCTCCGAGCACTTCGCTGGAATTCAATCCGAATTTGCTTCCGTCACCTCCCGATTCCTCCCATTTCCCGCTTCCGGAGCTAGCCAGTTTTATCCGGATTCCAATATTTGGTTTTACTTTCAAGCGTTTGGAAATTTCAATAATGAGATCGAGTTCATTCAGTTTTTCAACTACGATGAACACTTTTTTCCCCATTTTTTGAGCAAGTAAAGCCAATTCAATGTAGTTCTCGTCTTTATATCCATTGCAAATGATGAGCGAATCATTATTGACATTAATTGCCAATACGGCATGCAGCTCAGGTTTGGAGCCTGCTTCCAGTCCAATATTGAAGCGTTTGCCACAAGTGACAATTTCTTCAACTACCTGACGCATTTGATTTACTTTTATAGGGTAAATGAGATAATTTTGCCCTTTATATTCGTATTCTTTTGATGCAATTTTAAAACTGTTGGATATTTTCTCGATTCGATCGTCTAAAATTTCGGGGAACCGTACCAGTACCGGTAACGATACGTCGCGTAAATAGAGTTCTCGCATTAAATCGTTTAGATCTATGCTATTACCGTTTTTTTTTCTGGGTGTTACTTGTACATGCCCTTTTTCATTGATTGAAAAATAATCGTTACCCCAGCCGTTGATGTTATATAATTCTTCAGAGTCTTCTATTCTCCATTTTCTCATTATAACAGAACACTTTATGGATAAATATAAATAATCTAACAAATTGGATGCAAAAATACATAATAATTTTGTCTTATTGTTTGAAAATCACGGAAAAAAGATTAAACTTTAAAATGAGTAACTCAAAATGGAAAAATAATTTCATATTTTTAATACCAAATAAATCTTTTACATACCTTAATTCAGGAAAATTCTATTAGGTGCAATTTTATTTATAGTGGAAGTAAAAGAATGTTGAGAATAAATAATAAATAATATACCAATGTTATGTTATGTTTTTATCTCGATATGTAACCGAATAGTTTAATGAAATAATTTATTAATTCTATAATTTGTCAAGATTACACTTTTGGGAAAACTTTATTATTATACGAGAAATTTATTTCATTGTATATAAGGCGGATGTGGAATTTTATCGGAAATTTGTAAGAATATTTATTCGGAAAAGATGATATATTTTCGGATTATTCATAACTTTGTAGTGAAAAGCGATAGAAAAAGAACAAAAAATTACCAGAAAAAAAATATAAACTTATTCATTATATAAACAATACCTCCACAATGAAAAAGAAAGTATACACCTTTGACGAAGCATACAATACAGCATTGGATTATTTTAAAGGCGACGAATTAGCTGCTAAAGTTTGGGTAAACAAATATGCTCTGAAAGACAGCGAAGGGAAAATATACGAAAAATCGCCCGAAGAGATGCATAGACGGTTAGCAAGAGAGATAGCCAGGATTGAGAAGAAATATCCAAATCCTTTAACTGAGAATGAATTATTTGATCTTTTCGATCATTTCCGATACATCATTCCTCAAGGAAGCCCGATGACCGGAATTGGGAACGATTATCAAATTGCTTCTCTGTCAAATTGTTTTGTAATCGGTATCGAAGGCAGTGCCGATTCTTACGGTGCTATTATCCGTATTGATGAAGAGCAGGTTCAGTTGATGAAACGCCGAGGCGGGGTAGGACACGACCTTTCGCATATTCGTCCCAAGGGTTCACCTGTAAAAAATTCGGCTTTAACTTCTACGGGGCTTGTTCCGTTTATGGAGCGTTATTCGAATTCTACCCGTGAAGTTGCTCAAGACGGGCGTCGAGGGGCTTTGATGCTCAGTGTTTCCATAAAACATCCCGATGCAGAAGATTTTATCGATGCGAAAATGGAACAGGGCAAGGTTACCGGAGCAAATATATCGGTAAAGATCGATGATAAATTTATGCAAGCCGTTGCTAACGACGAGATGTACGAGCAAAAATATCCCATTGATTCGGATCATCCGAAATATTCGAAAGAAATAAAAGCCCGTGATTTATGGAATAAAATTATTCATAATGCATGGAAATCGGCAGAGCCCGGTGTACTTTTCTGGGATACTATTCTTCGCGAATCGGTAGCAGATTGTTACGCCGATTTAGGATTTAGAACCATATCAACAAATCCTTGCGGAGAAATTCCGTTGTGTCCTTATGATAGTTGCCGTTTGTTGGCGATTAATCTTTATTCTTACGTTGTGAATCCTTTTAAAGAAGATGCTTATTTCGATTTTGATCTTTTTGCCAAACATGTAAAGTTGGCACAACGAATCATGGATGATATCATTGATTTGGAGGCCGAAAAGATTGACAAGATTTTAGAAAAGATCGACAGTGATCCCGAGTCGGAAGAAATAAAAAGTACGGAGCGTCGCTTATGGGAGAAAATTCGCGCAAAGACCTTGCAAGGACGCCGGACCGGCGTAGGTATTACTGCAGAAGGTGATATGCTTGCAGCACTTGGTTTGCGTTATGGAACAGAAGAAGCTACCGATTTTTCCGAAAAAGTACATAAGGTTTTGGCTTTGAACGCTTATGCTTCTTCGGTTGAAATGGCAAAGGAAAGGGGGGCTTTTGAGATATATGATGCCGAAAGAGAAAAGAACAACCCTTTTATTAACCGTTTAAAAAGTGCCGATCCCCGCTTGTATGAAGAAATGGTGAAATATGGAAGGCGAAATATTGCTTGCCTTACTATTGCACCTACCGGTACAACTAGTTTGATGTCGCAGACTACCTCCGGCATCGAACCGGTATTCATGCCTGTTTATAAGCGTCGGCGCAAAGTAAATCCAAATGATGCGGATGCTCATGTGGATTTTGTGGACGAGAATGGCGATTCATGGGAAGAATATGTTGTATTTCATCACAAATTTGTTACCTGGATGGAAGCAAACGGCTATCCCACCACCAAAATCTATAGTAACGAAGAGATCGATGATTTGGTGTCCAAATCACCTTATTATAAAGCTACCTCGAAAGATGTAGATTGGTTGCAGAAGGTGCGTATGCAGGGACGGGTACAAAAATGGATAGACCATTCCATCAGTGTAACCATTAATTTGCCGGCCGATATCACAGAAGATCTGGTGGGCGAGTTGTATATGGAAGCTTGGAAAAGCGGATGCAAAGGATGTACTGTTTATCGTGAAGGCTCGCGTTCAGGGGTTTTGGTATCGAATGATGAGAAAAGTAAAGAAGATTGTTTTGAAATGCCTCAGGTTGTTACTCCTCGTCCTACCGAGCTAGAAGCCGATGTAATCAGATTCCAGAATAACAAGGAAAAGTGGATTGCTTTTATTGGTTTGCTTAATGGAAGACCTTATGAAATTTTTACCGGTCTCAACGATGAAGACGATGGTATTTTATTGCCCAAGAGAGTAACAAAAGGGAAAATCATAAAAGCGTATGATAATGATGGAAGAAAACATTACGATTTTCAATTTAAAAACCGGAGAGGATACAAAGTAACAATAGAAGGATTGGACAGCAAATTTAATCCCGAGTTTTGGAATTATGCTAAGCTCATTTCGGGTGTTCTTCGTTATGGAATGCCTATTGATCAGGTAATAAAATTGGTATCGGGGTTGGAGCTCGACAGTCAGACTATCAACACCTGGAAAAGCGGTGTAGTGCGCGCGCTAAAACGGTATCTCCCGAGCGATTCGGAAGCAAAAGGAGAAGAATGTCCCGTCTGCGGTCAGGAGACATTGGTTTATCAGGAGGGTTGTCTGAAATGTCGCAACTGCGGTGCTACTAAATGTGGATAGTTGTTACAGAAGTAAATAAAAAATCCTGTAAAATTTTTAGTTTTACAGGATTTTTTATTGCTTATAAGTTTTCTTTTCCAGCGGAGAGAGAGGGATTCGAACCCCCGGAACCTCTCGGTTCAACGGTTTTCAAGACCGCCGCAATCGACCGCTCTGCCATCTCTCCTTAAAGCGATTGCAAAGGTACAATTATTTTTGAAATGTAAAAATTTTCCTTGTA
>Ga0208564_1000152_pt1 | contig 65197 bp, 59 predicted proteins | sample AD_UKC073_MetaG_FD_184439 | JGI IMG/M metagenome (GOLD analysis project Ga0208564, IMG submission 184439) | Active sludge microbial communities of municipal wastewater-treating anaerobic digesters from USA - AD_UKC073_MetaG (SPAdes) (version 2) | ecosystem: Engineered > Bioreactor > Anaerobic >... | reverse complement strand
CTATATCTATTACTGCTACTTCTTTTCGTCCGTCTTCATGCTTTATTATCACCTTCATCACCTGCCTCTATTTTACCATATTAATGCGAAAAAGCCCAGCTTTCGCTGGACTTTTTCGACAAGCTGAACCCGCCGGTGTCCGGCGGGTTTTTAGCTATTTTCTGACGCTGTGCATTTCAAGCTGCGCCATCACCATCTTGTAGTAAATCCCCTTTTTGCGCATCAGCTCATTGTGGCTGCCGACCTCGGCTATTCTGTGATTGTCCAGCACCACTATCCTGTCCACCTTGCGCAGGGTGGAAAGACGATGGGCTATCGCAAAGGTGGTGCGCCCCGCAATAAGCCGTTCCAGCGCCTCCTGTATCTGATACTCGGTCTCGGTGTCAAGGCTGCTGGTGGCCTCGTCCAGAATTATAATCCGCGGGTTATGCAGAATGGCTCTCGCGATTGCGATACGCTGGCGCTCTCCGCCGGACAGGGTATACCCGTGCTCGCCCACATAGGTGTCGTACCCGTTCGGGAAATGGGTGATAAAATCGTGGGCATTGGCTATTTTTGCCGCCCTTATCACCTCAATCCGGGAGGCGTCCGGGTTTGCGTAGCGGATATTCTCAAGCAGGGTTCCCGAAAACAGGTAGGTCTCCTGCAGCACCACCCCGATTTGTCTGTGAAGGCTGTTTTTGGATATCGCGGTTATCGGCACCCCGTCAATCAGGATACTGCCCTCGTCGGGGTCGTACAGCCTCATCAAAAGATTAATCATGGTGGATTTCCCAGTGCCCGACGAGCCGACCAGCCCAATCATCTCGCCTTTTCTGACCGACAAATTGATGTTTTCAAGCACCGGCTGGTATGACTTGTAGCCGAAAGTGATATTTTTAAACTCTACATCCCCTTTTATCTCGATGTCCACAGCGTCTGGGGAATCGGCGATTTTCGGCTCTTCGTCCAATATGTCGTTAATGCGCTCTATCGACGTCTTAAGGCGCATAATCATGCGCGGAAGGCGGCTGACAAACTGCAGCGGCATATACAGCATGTTGGCGTAAGCGATGAATTGTATCAGCTGTCCGGGCGTCATCCTGTCGTTCAGCACGTCCCTGCCGCCGAGGTAATAAATAAGGAATGTCCCGGACGTTATAATCAGGGTAATAAACGGGTACAGCGTCGCCCAGAACAGCTCGTTGCGCTTTTGAATATGGGTCATCCTGTCGACATAGGATTCAAAGCGCTCGGTCTCGCGCTTTTCCTGCCCGAAGGATTTGACCACCCTGATTCCGGAGATGACGTCCTGCAGCCTGTTGTTCACCTTGTCGTCAAACCGCCACTGCTGGCGCCATAATCTTCTTTCCATCCTTCTGAAAGCCCGGATAAGCGCAAACGCGGCCGGTGCAAAAGCCAAAGTCAGCAGCGCGAGCTTAAAGTTCATGGTAACCATCGCAATAAGCGCGCCCGCCATTATGAATATCCTTGTGAACATCTGGGCAAACGCATGCTCCATAAACGCCCTGATATGCGAGGTGTCGTGCACAACCCGGTTCATAAGCTCGCCGGCCTGCCTTGAACTGATGAACTCAAGTGAAAGCTGGTTGATTTTGGCATAGACCCGCGCGCGCAAATCCCGGCTTATTCTGGTACCGAGGCTGTTGCTCCATATTGTATTGAACGCGGTCAGCGCCAAAGCCGCGCCTGTCAGCAGCAGCATTGTAAAGAAAAATGCCGAAATCTCGCCCAAAGTACCGGTCGCCGGGACCAGCACGTTATCTATAAACCTGCGGTTGACATACTGCTGGCTGACGGTAATCGCCGATGTCGCGGCCATCAGAATTGTAATCGCCGACAGCCTTATCGCGTACGAGCCGCACAACTCCAAAAACCGTCTGAACATCCTGCCCGACTTGGCACACCTTGGGCATCCCTGCGTACCGGGAAGCACCTTGCCGCATTTTGGACAGTACTTTTCGCGCTCCTGATTTTCGAGCACCCGACTGTCCCCCCGGCAGAACAATGTCGCCCCCCGTGCGACATAGGAATATTGCGTCAAATACCTCATGCTGAACCTTGCGAGCAGCCTGTCGCTGCCGTCCTGCCTTGCTATCAGGATACCGCCGTTTACCTCGTGGGAGCAGATAATCTCATCGGCTTCAGAAAGCTCTATGATTTCGCCAATCTGGTCGTCGCTGATAACGACCAGCCTGCGGCGGGTAACCACCGTCCAGCCGAATTTTGTGAATTCCCCGTTGAGGTTTAAATCCAAAGGCAGGCAGTAGATTATTTTTTCGCCTTTCAGCACGGGTCTGACCTTTTCAAAAAGCTCGTCCGGCAATGTGTAGCATAAATTCAACCCGACACCGCCTTTATATCATATATACAAATCCAGCAATTTTATCTCTCTTGCGGTCAGCTTGTATAAATCCGGGATTTCAAACCTGTTCCCGTCAATGTCGTTGACAAGGTACCTGTTTTTCCCGATTGAATAGACGTTGCTGCCGCCCATGCGGACAGTAAACCTGCACGGCCCCTTGTCGGTAATCACGTCCCAGTATGAATAGCCGTATTCGTCGCGGATACTGCGTATTTTTATTATCACGGGCGCAAAATAGCGCAGTTCAAGCTGTTCGAGTATCATCTCTTTAGTCTTCTTTGACATCTTGTTCAAATCCTCTATCAGGCCGATTTCCCGCCCGTCCCTGTCCGGTTCGCGCACCGATATGTACCGGTCGGGGTCGGAATACGGGAAACACTGGTGAACCGAAACCCTGCTGTAAAACTTTTTCTCTCCGTTCCCGTCCGTAAACTCAAGGCTGACAAATCCGCCTTCGGTACGCTCAAAAACCGAGTTTTCTTCGGTAATCAGCCGCACCGAGATGATATCCTCAACCACTTTTTTCTGCTGGGCAATTATGTCGTCCTCTTTGACCGCGTGTTCATTCAGCATTCCATGGTCAGCTCCCTTCGTCAGTCTCCGATACCTCTCATCGCAAGCGCCTTTGCTTGAAGCTGGAGGAGCTTGTAATACTCCCCTTTGGCGGCAGCAAGCTCTTGATGGGTTCCGCTCTCTACAATCTCTCCGTCTTTTAAAACTATCAGATAATCGGCGTTCCGCAGGGTGGACAGCCGGTGCGCGATTGAAATCGTGGTTCTGCCCTGCACCAGTTTTTCCAAAGCCTCCTGAATTGCGCGCTCTGTTTCGGTATCCACCGAAGCGGTCGCCTCGTCAAGTACAAGTATTCTGGGGTCGGCCAAAACCGCCCTTGCTATCGAAATCCTCTGCCTCTCTCCGCCGGACAATTCACGCCCACCGGCTCCGATTATGGTGTCGTACCCGTCGGGAAGGGCGCTGATAAACGGATGCGCGCTCGCAATCTGCGCCGCCCTTATAATCTCCTCCCGACTAGCGTCCGGCCGGGCATAGGCTATGTTTTCGGCTATCGTGCCCATGAAAATATATGTCTCCTGACTTACCATCGCAACCGCTCCGTGCAGGGATTTAAAGGATATGTCCTTTATGTTGACGCCGTCAATCAATATTTCGCCGCTGTCGGCGTCATAAAGGCGGGAAATGAGATTAACCAGCGTTGACTTTCCCGCGCCCGACTTGCCTACAATCCCCAGCACCTGCCCCGGTTTTACGGTAAAGCTGATGTTTTTTAAGACCATTTTGTTGGGCTCATATCCAAAACTGACATCGTTAAAGGTGATTTCACCTTTTATATCCAAATCCACCGGGTCGGCGCGCTCAACCACATCCGGCTTTGAGTCTATGATTTCAAATATCCGCTGGGCCGCGTTCATGCTGCTTGACCACCATCTGAGTATCGAGGAGATAAACTGCATCGGCCCCTGCAGCATGCTGAGGTAGTTGACAAAGGTTATCAGCATTCCGTATGTAAAAACGCCCGGAGAATTGATTATGAACACCGCGCCGAGGCTCCCGACAAGAATTGCGGGCACCTCGCGCGCGAGGCTGAAAGCGATGTCGAACTTGTTGCCGTACTGCACCACCTTCATTTCCGCTTCCCGTACATCCTCGTTGACCCTTGAAAACCTCAGGTTTTCGTAATCCTCCTGCCCGAACGACCTGACCACCCGCGCTCCGCCGATACCGTCGTTAAGCAGGGAATACATCGAGCGAACTGTCTTTGAGCGCTTGCCGTTAGCGTGCCACAGGCGGGGCATCAGCCGGTAGCTTATAAAAAACAGCGGGGGCAGCAAAATAAACGACACCAGCGCGAGCCGCCAGTCCATGCTGAACATCACCACTGCCGCAAACCCGAAGGTGAAGACGTTGTATACAATATAGGGCAGGCCGTCAATGAACAAAGCCATGACTTCGTTCGCGTCCCCGTTCACCCTCTGCATCAGGCTGCCGGTCTGCCGGCTTGTAAAAAAGCTGATTGAGAGCTTCTGCAACGCCGCGAATACCGTCTTCTTGATTTTTGATACCACTTCCGGCACCATAAAGGCGTTAATCCGGCCCTGAACCACCCCGACAAGCTGCTGAACAAGCTGAAGGATTGCCAGCGATATGACTAAAGCCAGCAGCGCGGCAAAAAAATCCCCGGCTATGCCGATTGTATCCAAAAACGACTGGTCGCGCCTCAAAACCCTGTCGTACAGAACGGTACCGGTAAGGTAGGGAGTCAGGGTGTTCAAAACGCCGGTCGCGACCATGCACAAAAACAGGGCGAAAATCCTGAATTTGTAGGGCTTAAAGTAGGCGAGTATCCTGAAAAACACCGCCCGCTTTTCCATGCATTTTGGGCATACGAACCTGCCGCGTTCGGGATACGGCATCCCGCATTTCGGGCAGACCTCCGGCTCATCCGGCTTCTGCTCCGGTATCTCCCTGTCCGCGAGCTTTGCCGCAAGCGCCTCGCGGAAACGGTGCATTTCCCTCATTCTTGTGCCCGTAAAGCGGCAGAGCCACCTTTCCACCCCGTCAATGTCGACAACAAACAGGCCACCGACAACCTGATTTAATATCTTGGGCCGCGAAAGCCTGCAAAACGGATACTCGTACAGCTCGCTTATCCCTTCAGCAACCCTGTGTTTTGCGGAGGCAATCCCCGAAAACACCATCTCGCCGGAATAATCCGAAACCGCAAAAACAAGGCTTGTGTCGGTCAGCAGCAGATATGTGTTCCGAAGCTCGCCCTGGCTTGTGATGTCGGCTTTTGCCGCACAGCGGATTTTGGCGCAGTCAATCCCCCTGCTTTTAAGGGCGCCGCGCACCGACGCAGGAATAATTTTTTTTACAGAGTCATCCAAATCAACTCAGCCCTTTTGATTGGTGTTGCCTTGGCGATTTCCCAGTCAAAGCCTGCCGGCGGTACTTGTGCCAGAAGTTTCAACAATAAAGGCACTTCCCATGCCGGAAGCACCTGTGATTGAAAGTGTTTGAGAGGGCCTGTAAGCCGAGTTCTGTCTTGACAAAACGTCATGAACAGCCATCTATCTAGGCTGCATGTTGCCATGCAGCTCAAGCCGCCTGTTGAAGCACATCGGGCCGATGTATCGCTTCGGTCGGCGTTGCACCGGATAGGGTTTGCAGGGCCACATAGTCGCCTATGTGCCGGTGAGCTCTTACCTCACCTTTCCACCCTTACCGCAAAAAGCGGCGGTATATTTCTGTTGCACTCTCCCTAGGGTCGCCCCCGGCGGCTGTTAGCCGTTATCCCGCCCTGTGGTGCTCGGACTTTCCTCATGGGGCGCTGGACGCCCCACGCGGCTGTTCAGCCCACTCACATAAAGTATGATATTACAGTCACGCCTTTTTGTCAAGCGAGTTTTAAAGCGCCGGACGTCAGTCAGGGCGATATAACACCGCAAAACCCGCAGACTTTAAAATGTCATAAAAATGTTTTATTGTAACCACACCGCAATTATCCATTATTAATTATTAATTTATAAAGTAGTCCCACTGCCCGGCCGGATTTTTGAACACCTGCGCTTTTACCCCGTAGGCGCGCTCTATATTCCCTGCGTTCAAAACCTGATAAGCGTCTCCGCTGTCCAAAATCCTGCCGTGGCTTAAAAGGCAGACCCTCGAACAGGCGAAGGCCGCCTGCCGCAAATCGTGCAGTACGGCGACCACACAGCGTCCCGTTTTTGCAAGCTCGCGGCAGATTTTAAGCACTTTCTGCGCGTTCCCGATATCAAGACTGGATGTCGGCTCATCGAGCAGGATGATATGGGTATCCTGCGCTAACGCCCTCGCCAGCATAACCATTTGCCGCTCCCCGCCCGACAGGCTCTGGATAAAGCGGTCGGACAGCCCCTCGCAATCAGCCTTCCCCATCGTCTCGTTTACAATCTCATCATCTGCCGAGCATGGATTTGAAAACCTCCCCTGCCACGGATACCTGCCCATCGCGACCACTTCCCGCGCCGTAAACGCGAACGGGACGTAGGTATCCTGGTGCATGTAACAGACCGCCCTTGCCCTCTCCCGAAAGGAAAGCTCGCCAACCGGCCTTAATCTGCCGCCCCGGTCCCTTATCCTGATTTCGCCCTCGGGCTTAATCAGACCGGCAAGCGCCTTCAGCATGGTCGTTTTGCCCGCGCCGTTCGGCCCTACTATCCCCACAAACTCTCCCGCGGCGGCAGAAAACCCGCCGCAGTTCAGTATTTCATATTCACTGCCGCCGCGTTTTACCGAAAATCTTATCCGGTCGGCTTTTACAAATACGTCCGACATCTCGCCCTCCAAAAACCTTATTCCGGCGCCGAGCCGCTTTTTTTGACCAGCAGGAACAAAAAGAACGGCGCGCCGAGCAAAGCGGTTATTATCCCGACCGAAAACTCGCGTGCATTAAACCTTGAAAACCACCGGATTAACGAATCGCACAGAGTCAGAAAAACTCCCCCCGCAAAAAACGAAGCGGCGCACAGCAACCGGTGGGACGGGCCTACAATCAGGCGCATGATATGCGGCACCATCAGTCCCACAAACCCGATTGGGCCGGTAACGCATACTATGGACGCGGTACACAGGGATGACAGCATTATCATCACGACCCGGTTCTGACCGCTGTTGACCCCCAGCGCCTTTGCCTGTTCGTCCCCCAACATCATGACGTCAAGCCTGCCCAAAAGCAGTAGCAGCAAGGCGGCGGACAGCAGCACCGGCAAAGCCATGGTGCCCGCATGCTCCCACCGCCTGTTGGACAGACCTCCCAAAGTCCAGAATATATAATTGTTCACCTGATATTCGTTTGAAAGGGTGAGCAAAACCGAGGTAAAAGCGCTGAACAGCGCGCTTACCGCCATCCCGCTCATAACCAGCGTAATCGAGGACGTCCTGCCGCCCCTCACCGCAAAAGCAATCCCGATGATGGACGCCACCGCGGCAAGCGAGCCGGCAAAAGAAAAGGCGGGGAGCAGAAATAACGAGGCCAGCCCCGTTTTAAACGCCAGCAAAGCCCCAAACCCCGCGCCGGCCGAAACCCCCAGCAGACCGGGGTCGGCCAGCGGGTTTCGGAACACACCCTGCATTACCGCTCCCGAAATCGCCAACCCTCCGCCGGCCAAAACGCCGCAGATTACCCGCGGCAGCCTGATTGAGGTTACCGCGAGGTACACCGCAGGGTTCACCGAGTCGCGCGGCGCCAGCCCGCAAAAGACCAGCAGCGAGCGCACCACGTCGCTTATGGCGATTGATGTGCTACCGACATATATCGAAACCACGGCGGTAACAAGCAGGGCAATAACCCCCGTTACCGTTACTGCGGCCGCCGGCAGCGGCGCCCTTTTTTTTGCCGAATTTTCCATTAAAGCACTCCCCATCTTATAAAAAGCACATCACAGCGCCTTTGAGCAATCATTCGCCGAACAAATCGGGATAGCAGGCTTTTGCCAGCTCCTCAACCGCGTAGGACATGTAGTGGGAAGTGGACCCGCGGTATTTTTCAGTCAATGCCACAATCCTGCCGTCTTTTACGGCGGGCAGGGTCTTTAACAAATTATCCTTTTTAATCGCCGCGATTATGCTCTCGCCCCCGTCGTCGACCGGATTGAAGTTTTCGTCATACCTAATGCCGGGGACAACCAAAAGCTCAGGCTTCCAGTCATTAATCACGGTTTCCTTGCTCACAGGCGAATAATTCTCGGCCGTGCACACGTTGACGGCGCCCGCGGCCTCGGCTATGGCGTCGAATGGGGAGCCTTTGCCGTATGCGCTGAGCATTCCGGTGCTTTTGCCGTCGGTGCCGTAGTAGTCCTCGTAAAACATAACCTTAACCTTTTTTGAAACGCCGCTCACCTTTTGCTTTACCTCTGACAGCCGCTGGTTCATTTCTTCAATCAGCTGCTGCCCTTTTTCGGGCACAAACAGCGCCTTCCCGATGGTGTCAATCCTGTCGCCAATCTGTTCAAACGAAGTCGGGGAAGCAAGGGTCAGCACCGTTATCCCGGCCTCTTTCAGGGTCGCGGTCAGCGAGCCGTCAAAATCGTTAAAGGTGTCGAGCACTACCAAATCCGGCTGCAGCGCCACAATCTTTTCTGCCTCGCTGCTTGTAACCCTGCCCTCGATTTTTGCCGCCTCTTCCGCGCAAGCCGAGGTAACCGGATTGTCAATCCATGGGGATACGGCGGCAACCCGCTCGGTGCCGATTAAATCGATGATTATTTCCGCGCCCCAAATCGGCAGAACCACTATCCGCCGGGGGGACCCATTGATTTTCACATCTTCCCCGTTGGCGTTTTTGACCGTTACGACAGAACCTTCCGATTTTGACGCGGCCGACTCCGCTTTTTCCTTTCCCGCGCAGCCCGAAACGGCTGCAATCAGGAAAGCTGCGGCCAGCAGCAATGCCGCAGTTTTTCTTGCTTTTGCCTTCATCCTTACACTTTCCTTTCCTTTTTCGGAGGGAAGCCTCCCGATTTTTTGATTTCCAACCCTCTTTTTTGGAAAAGAAAACCGCCCGCTCGATAGAGCGGGCAGCACAATCGCCGAAAAAACGGTTTTTTAGAAAAATTATGCCGACTCTATCTTCCGTAGAGGGGACATCGTCAGCACAGGCAGGTCTTCTGGCTTATAGCAGCAACCGAAGGTTTCGCTGTTTCCGCCTTCCCGGAAAACTCCAGTGGCGGTATGGAAACAGCTCTGCTAATCACAGCGGCGGGACCGCGCGGGAATCTCACCCGCTTCCCTATTCTCCCGGCGAGCCGGGCACCTGTACCGAAGAATATTCATTTTTGGAAATCAATTATTATTATACAGTCAATTCAGCCAAAGTCAATCGTTAATAATAAAAAATTGCGGGTTAAAATTTCAAATAATTGCCAATGCTATCATTGGGGTTAAATTCACAGGCCTTTACCGGCGGGCTTTTATGGAATTTACCTATTACAAAAAGATAAAAACTATGCTATAATGATTATACGGCGTGTTGTTTTGATAACAGGCTGTTATCGAATACCACACGTTTTTGAGTAGGGGCGAACAATACTTATGGACAAAAAACCGAGCAACAGCGCAAACAAACAGGAAGGCCTGCACATGCTTGACCTTCCCAACTGTGTTTCCTTATCCGAAAACGGCGGCTGCACACTTTTGAACATGAAAACGTGTCAGGGTCTTGGCTGTTCTTTCATGAAATCGTACGAAGAGATGGTTAACACGACGCGGTACTGGGAGGAACGCCTCGCCAGTCTGGACGAAGAAAAGCAGGAACGGATTGCAAAATTGTATTACGGTGGGAAAATGCCATGGTTAGGTAATTCGGAGGATTGAGATGTTTGATATTAACGAATATGTTGTTTACGGCACAGTTGGCGTATGCAGAGTAGTGGATTACAGGAAAGAAAGTTTTGGGAGCATTGAAGAAAAGGAATACTATATACTGGAACCCGTTCATGCAAAGAATTCGTCGATATATGTCCCTGCCGACAATCAGGACGTCATAAGAAAAATGCAGCCGGTACTCACAGTTGAGGAAGTTTACGAATTAATCGATTCAATTACGGACGAGGAAACCACGTGGATAAGCAACGACACACAGCGCAGGGAAAAGTTCAGCCAGATTATCAAGTCCGGCAACAGGAAGGAAATACTAAAACTCATCAAGGCGCTTTACCAGCACAGGGAGGAACGGCTTGAAAGCGGGCGGAAACTGTACGCCGCCGACGAAAACATCCTAAATACCGCGGAAAGGCTTATCAACAACGAGTTTGCGCTGGTCTTAAACATCGAGCCTGAAGACGTGGTGCCGTTCATACGCAATCACCTGAAAGCGCAATAAGATTTTTAAAAGGCCGCTTGCCGGGTTTTACGGCAAAGCGGCCTTTAGATTTTATCTTTTAATCAGCATTCATTGCAAAAATCCTGCCGAATAAAACTGGCAGGATTTTTGTTCTGGTGGACCCGAAGAGAATCGAACTCTCGACCTTACGGATGCGAACCGTACGCTCTCCCATCTGAGCTACGGGCCCGTGCACCTGATATATATTAGACGAAAAGCGCCGAAAAGTCAATAGCCGGCGCTTTAGTTTTTTTGTTTTTGGCGCGGCTTTCAGGCGGTCATGCAAAACGGAGGGGCGGCCCGTCAAGCTTTATAACATCGGCCTTCAGCGCCACAGCCTGTTCGGGGATATGGGTTACAAGTATAATCAATTTATCGGAATACTCGGTCAAAATCATATCCGATATCTGCTGCCAAAGTGAGATGTCCAGCCCGGCGAAAGGCTCGTCCAGAATAATGAAATTTGCTTTGGCCGCAAGCGCCCTTGCAATCGCCACCCGCTGTTTCATCCCGCCGCTTAGCTCTTTCGGGCGTTTGAGCTGGTTGCCGCCAAGCCCCATCTTTTCAAGCCAGACAGCGGCGTCGGGCTGCCTGCCAAAGCCGCCTGAGGCAATCGCGACATTGTCAAAAGCGGTCATCCACGGCAAAAGCCGGTTTTCCTGAAAGACATAGGCCGCCCTCAAACCTTCAAGTCCCGTAACAGTGCCGCTTTGCGGATGTTCAAGTCCGGCAATCAGGCGAAGCAGGGTGGTTTTCCCGCAGCCGGAAGGCCCCATCAGGCAGACCGCGCCCTTTTCAGGAAACTCTATCGAAAACCCGTCCAGGATTTTTTTGTTGCCGTCATACGAGAACGATACATCGCGTAAAGTTATCGCCAACCCAATCCCCCCTACGCGTTAAAGCGGCTGCCGAATTTTTTGGCGGCCGCAGCCAGCAGCTTTTCAAGGCAGAGGCTTATCAAAACAACCGTTATTGTCCATGCAAAAACGCCGGGGGTTTCAAGATAGATTTTTGCGTTGTAAAGCTGCCTGCCGACTGACAGCCCGGGACGGCTGATAACCTCGGCCGCAATCCCCGATTTCCACGAAAACCCCATAGCGGTGGCGCAGGCGGCCATAAAATACGGCATTACCGACGGTATCCTGACAAAAATCAGGGTCTTTAAAAAACCCAGTCTGTAAACCTTCGCCATTTCAAGCAGTTGGACGTCAATCTGCTTAATCCCGCTCTCAAGATTGCTCCAGACAATCGGCACCACCATCAGAAAAGAGATGAAAACCGGCAGCCAGTCGTTGTTAATCCACACCAGCGCCAGAATGGTAAAGGAAGCCACCGGAGTAGCCCGCACAATCCGCAAAAACGGAGATATAATGCAGTCGGCCGCCTTAAATCTGGTGGTAAGTGCGGCGGCAATACAACCGGCCGCAATCCCCGACAAAAAGCCCAACATAATCCTTGCCAGCGATATGCCGGTAATCCTCCAAAACTCCATAGTCTTAATCAGTCCGGACAAAGCGCTTAAAACCGCCAAAGGCGCAGGAACAAGAAGCTCCTGCGCCACAGCCATGCTGATAAGCTGCCATACCCCGACCCAGAACACGGCAGCAACTAAACCTTTGAACAGTTTATTACTTTTTAGGGTTATAGTAAAACGCCTCATCAGGCAGCGCCCCTCCGACCGACTTGGGATTGGCGTTGAACAAAACGTCAAAATACCCCTTTATCTGCTCCATCATATCCTGTCCATCAATATATGTCAAGCCGCACCTCGGCAAAGCCGCCTTTGCTACCGCCGCCTTCGGGATAATCCCGTACTTCTCGCACAGCGCGGCGGTGCCTTCGACATCGGATATCGCCTTTTCAATTGAGGCCTTATACTCGTTCAGGAACTCAAGCACCGCCTCCTGATTATTATCCACAAATTCCCTGCGCCCGATTACGCAGCCCATCAAAAGCCGGCTTTCCCCGCCCGAGGCGTTCTCCCACTCCTCGGTGATATCAAGCGCGACCCTTATATCCGGGTTTTTAGTCATTACTGTGGTTACAAACGGCTCAGGGACAAGCGCAATCCTGGCGGTTCCGGTCGCCAGCAGGGTCGCAAGCTCGTCGTTTTCTGTTCTGAACTCGATTGTTACGTCCTTTTTGGGGTCAATCCCGTTTTGGCTCAGGATATAATTCAGTATATATTCGGGATTTGCGCCCTGTCCGGTGGAATAAATGGTCTTGCCCTTAAGGTCGGCGACCGATTTAATGGTCTCCCCGTTTTCCATGATATAAAGCACGCCCGTGGTGCTTGCGGCAAGCATCTGCACCTTGCCGCTTGTATTTTTGTATAACGCGGCCGCAAGGTTTGTGGGCGGAGTAGCCAAATCCGCCTGCCCGCTGCTGATTTTATTCACAATCTCCTCCGGAGAGGAAACAATGCTGAAACTATAATCGTTGGCGGCAAAGCCCTCGGAGTTTTCCTCCATCAGATTTACCATTCCAATCCCCGACGGCCCCTTGATAACCGCGACATTGATTTTGGTCTTAACATCCGATGAAATCTCATCGGCCTTTGAAGAAGCCTTATCATCGGCACAGCCGGCCAGCAAGGCAAATGACAAAATGCCGGCGAATAATAGTGCAAGCAGTTTTTTTGTCGTCTTCATTCTTACTACCCCTTAAATCGCATTTTTCCTGTTCCTTTATCTAGTATACCATATTGGTATACTAGATAAAATAGACACAGATACGAAAAAACGCCCCCTGCCGAGCGTTTTTTCGTATCTGTTGCAGCATTCGTCGCAGTTTAAGGTTAAAACCAACGTATTCACCCGTTTATTATGGAAACGCCGCCGTTACGCGACACGGGCTGTTTTACCTGCGCGTTTTCTCCGCCTTACCAGCGCAATCAATCCCGCCGGCAAAACTGTCGCGACTGTGGTCGCCTCGGTCGGCGCGGCTGTTGTTGCCGGCGACACCGCGGTCTTTTCGGCAATCTGTGATATTGACTTAAAGTAGGCTGCAAACGCGTTCGCCAGTTCTGTGGTCAGGTTTTGCTGGTACGTATCGGATATCAGCATTTCCCGCTCCTTCGTGTTGGACATAAACCCGCATTCAAGCAGCACCGCCGGGCAGTCGTGCAGCCTTGTAACCGCGAACGGGTCCCAGCAGACGGTTTCGCTTCGGTTGCTCATTCCGCCTGAACTTTCATACGCGCGTTTGGCATACACATCAATTTGTTTGGCCAATACATACGAATATTCATTGAAATAATGTATAGTATAACCTCTTGCGCCGCTGTTTGTGGCACTATTCATGTGTATGCTGATAAACAAATCGGTGTAATTGTTGCGCGCGAAATTGGTCCTCGCGTAAAGGCTTGGAGGATTGAGCAGCTTGTCCGGCAGGGTATCGCCGGTTCTTGTCATAATCACCGTAGCGCCCTTTGCCGCCAGCTTGTCCCTAAGCAACAGCGAAAACCTCAGCGCCAGCTCCTTTTCCTCGACTTTACCGGCAACAGCGCCGGGGGAGGTGCCGCCGTGCCCGGGGTCAATCACAATTCTTTTGCCGGTAAGCGGCTTGTTCTCGGATTGGATTACTGTCGGGTTTTTAAAGGAGAATACCAGTTTTTCCTTGTCCCAGCCCACCGAATAACCGTAGAAAACCCCTTTGTTCCTCAAATGCAGCCGCAGTGTATATGTATTATTGCTGCCCTTTATCCATTCGGCTGATTTAAACAGCGGACTTGAAGAGACATTGGGAGCGTCTTTCACCTCGGTGGTATACGAGAAAATGATATCGACATAATCCGCTGTAAATGAGCTGATATCGTATGCCTGCGTGTTTTCGTTTCGGTATTTCTGCGGCAGCAGCTTTAAGTTATAGGGCACATGCCATATTGAATTCAATGTAATGGTGGTGGCTTTGGTATTAACGCTGACCGAGGCGCCGGACATTTTGTTGGCGGTAATCTTGCCATTTTTGATAAATGTGGCAACATCCTTCTGATATACCCGTCTGCCGCAACCCAAAAGGTAATAGGTACTTACACCGAAAACCTGTCCCACAACTACATCTGTTGTGCCTTTCGGCAGATAGGCATTATTTGGCCGGGACCAGTCGTCTGCTGTGTTTCCGTCAAAAGTCTCGGCATGGTTCTTTGTTACAGTGATAATCTCGCCGGTTTTAAGCACCTTGTCCCCTTTTCCGGGGTCAATCGGGCTGTCGTCCCCGGTAATCATCGGCTTGTCGTCGTCGGGGGAAGGCAGCGGTAGCGCCTTGATTGTAATCTGTCCGCCGGTTTTGGTCTCGCTAAGGCCCTTGTAGCTGCCGTACACCGTGATTTTTCCAAGGTTCTGCGCTTTATTGATTATTCCCGCGGGCAGCTTGTATTCGCCCGCATAGTCGGCGTAGTCGGATTCCTGTCTGCCTTCTTCCTCGTCCGACTGCCTTGCCACCTGTTTCATCTCAATTTTTTTGCTGCCGATTGTCGCATAAACAGTGGAGCCTTTGCGGGCAACCGCGCTTATTATAAGGACAGTGCCGCCGTCCAGGCTTAAAGAGGACGCGGGCTGAATGCTCTGCAGGATAACCACCCTGTATGTGATTTTATATGTAACCGTTTCCCCTTTATGCTTAAAGGTAAAGGTGTTCAACCCAATCTGCAGATTAAAATCCAGCGAGAAAAACCCGTGCTCGGAAAGCTCTACCTTTTTGCCGTTCATCAAAAGGTCAAAATTCGGGTCCGCGCTGCCGCGTATATTGATTTTTGACTCATAGGTCGTAATAGTCGTTTTCGCAGGTGTATTTATAATCAGTTTATCGCTGATATACTTTTCATTCAGCGTGCCCTTGAAAGCTCTGACCACAGCCGAGGTGCTGCCGGAAGTGTCGTTTTTAAGCGCGGTAAAGGATGTGAACGCGCTTCCCGACCATTCCTGACGATTTTTGCACGCCAGCACCTGCTTCGCCAACTGGTCAGGCGACTTCCATCCCGCTTCGCCGCTGCCGACTTTGGCGGAATCGTGCGCGACATACATCGGAATTGAGATTTCATTGCACAGCTTTGCCCACCATTCGACCACCTTGCCAAACGGCGCCGTTTTATCCTCGGTAGAATAGGGGTTCTTGACCATCACAAAATCAAACAGTCCGTCAATCAGCCATCCCCGCGTATCGGCAAACCCGTCTGTCAGCGACTCGTAAACCGAACTGGTCTGCGAGCCCCTTTCATCGGATGTGGAATGCGCCCACACCCCGTCGGCAAGCAGGCCGACATAAAGATTAACGCTTTGTTTTTTGATTATCTTTATTACATCAATAACCACAGACGTAACGCTGTCTTTTAAAAACCTTTCAAACCCGCCGCCGGGCATGGTCTTCATGTACTCGGCAAAACTGCCGGCCGTGCCAAAAGCATAACCCGGATTTTCGATAAGCCAGCCGTCAAAAGGGCAGTGTTCAACCGCCCGGGACGCCATATCCCGGATTGCGTCTGCGCCGTCGGGGGTGCTGGGGTCGGGGCCGCCTTCGGAATTGACCATCAAATCAATCACGCCGTATGTAAAAACCCCTCTGTCCCTCGCGCGTTCAAGTATGTAGTAAAGCGGGTCGAACCGGCTGCCGTCATGGTCTTTAATAACAATCTCCTGCCCGTCATTATACGGAAACAGCATTTTCCCGCCGACAGACACGGGCACAACAACGGTGTTAAAACCCCATTCGGCAATTTTTTCGAAAGCCGCGTCAATCTGTGCCCTGACAGCCTCGCCGCTGTCGCTTTCTTTCAAATAATAATCCGCCCCCGCTTTAAGCCAGACCCCTTTGAGCTGGCTGGGCTTCGCAAAAACGATATCCTGCTCAAACGGCGGCTCATCAGCGCTCGGCTCGCTCTCGCCGGTATGCGGCTCAGCGGGGTTTGTATCCGAAATATCGGGAATATCCGAAATTTCAGGCACAGGGCTTTCGCCGCCTGTAATAAAAGAAGACATGGTCGCCAACACGCCGCTGTTTACCGTAAGCAGCGCGGCAACTGACAGCAGCGAAAGCGATATTGTCAATATTGAACCCGCAACAATACCGGGATGCTTATGTCTGGTTTTTGGCCGCTTCCGCATTTTTAATCCATTCCTTTACAAGTCCATTAGTTACGGTCTCAACACTGACAGCAGGTTTTCAACCTCTCGAACCGCAATTTCTTTAATCCAACTGCTACTCTCCTTCATCTGCGACGCCATGAAAAACTCGTATCTGAAGAAGATTACACCGCCGCATTCGGGTTTTGAACGGACATAAAGCAGTGAACGCTTCATAATATCGTCATAGGTTTTCCATTCGCTTTTGCCCTCTTCGCTTCTCGCATGCTGGTCGTTTACCGTCCCGATTTTGTGAAGGGCAAGCCCGATATACAGCCTGACGCTGTCGTGGCGCTCCATTTCCGCCCAGCTGTCGACTGTTTTATCAAACGCCCATGTTTTATGCTTAAATCCAAAATAAACCTGCGGACAGATATAGTCAAGATAACCCTTGTTCTTCATCCATTTTTCAACGTCGGCATAGTATTCATCTCGGTTTTTAGCCACATTCGCGCTGGGACTCACCCCGAAAACGCAGTCGGAGCGCTTGTGCGCCGCGGTATATGATTTCTTTATAAGCTCGCTGACCTTCTCCCGTCTCCAGTCCCCGATATTCAGCTTGCCGCCGCCGGATTTGTATTTATTATACAGCGCCTGTTCGTATGCCGCCGGCGAAGACACAGGAACAGCACGATAAAAATAATCGTCAAAGTGGACGCCGTCCACATCATAATTATTAACAATCTCCTCAATTCCCGACACTATAAGATTGATAGCCTTGTCGGAAGACGGGTTATAGAAATAATTGCCATCTGATTTAAAATAATCCTCGTTTTCCTTAAACCCTTTAAAGTGCGCACTTTTCGGGAAATTAAAGCTCTCCCCAATCCTGTAAGGGTTGACCCACGCGTGGATTTCTAGCCCGCGGCTGTGAGCCGCATCCACTGCGTATTCAAGCGGGTCAAAACCGCCTTTAATCAGCGCTCTGGCTTTTGCCGCCGGTTCAAATATATCGGATATATAATACGCGTTGCTGTGCGAGCGGACATGGAAAAACACCGCATTCAACCCGTATCCTTTGGCTTTAATCATAATCGTATCTATCTCCGATTTTACCTGTTCCACCTGCGCCATGGTCTTGCCATTAAAAATCGCGTCCAGCTCCATATACGCGACCCAAACCCCACGCAGCTCCTCGCCTGTATCGGGTTTTGGGTATTTCTTTTTGGTCGTGGTGGTTGTCTGCTTTTTGGTCGTGGTGGTCGCAACTTTTTTAGTGGTGGCGCTGCCTTCGGTGGTCGTTGTGTCGGACGGCTCGGTGCCTGTCTGTGTTTCGGTTGCGGTACTATCAGTCGTTGAAGAATACGCGGTCGTATCGGTCATGCCCGGTTCAGTCTCGCTTGACAAAAGCTGGTCGGCAGTGCATGCCGCCGCGGACAGAATTAACGCCAGTATTGAGATTGCAATCGCCAGCAAGAGCTTTTTCTCTCTTTTATATACCATATATAGCCTCTCCATTATCACATTCTTGTTTCCAATCAATATATCGGCCGTACAAATAAGAAATATACTTTTATTTTAAGCGTTTTGCCTGTAATGGTCAACACAATCTGACGAAAATACAAAAAATTCCATCAGCCTCAACAGTTCCCGCGTCAAACATTTTGAGCAAAACCCCGTTTATATTTATGCGGACATGCAGCAGCAAATGCAGCAAACAAGTATAAATAAGCAAACCGGCCTGTTAAACCATTCCAACCCAGGACCCCCGCCGGCAACATGCCCGCCTCACCATAGTATGCCGCTGCCGGCTTGATGTCCGCGCCTGTCGAGGCAAGCGGGAAATAACCCGCTCCCCTGCACCGCACCGCAGCTACCGCCAGCCGCCTTGTATTTATGCCGCCTCCCGCTTCTTTTACTTATTGCATTTTCGCGGCAAAAACCTCAACCAAAAGCCGCCCACCCGCGCCACACCGGCGTATTCCCCCGTGGCCGCGCAGTTCTGCGTATGGGCGCAATCCCACTCGGCACCTTACGAAACAAAAAATCTGCTTACTTCTTGATTTTATAGTCTTTATATGCTATAATTCCTCTGCAATCCAGTGTTTAATATTTATCCGGGTGTGGCGCAGATTGGTAGCGCGCTTGAATGGGGTTCAAGAGGCCGCAGGTTCAACTCCTGTCACTCGGACCATAAAAACACCGCAGAAACACTACATTTCTGCGGTGTTTGTTTTTTTGCCACTTCAAAATTGGGGCTGTTCCAACAAAATATTCTAACAACAAAAAAGTAAAAGCTTCGATAAAGGAAATTAGATGTTCGGTTTGTATTACAAACTTTCTATCAATCATTAATTGATTTGAAAAGTATAGTGGCTCGGTTGTCAAGACAAAAAAATCAGGCAAAGTTAATGAACCAGATATTACCACTGTCTAACGCCTAGCGCCTAAAATCTAACGTCTAGATAATGTTGACTAACCGCAGCTGAACAGTTAAAATAAGGTGAAAGATAACCGCAGGCTAAGAAACCTGCGGCGCTGGAGGGGCGGAATATGTACTATCCGCTGTTATTGGAGCCAAGCGTCAAGGATTATATCTGGGGCGGGACCCGCTTAATCAGCGAATTCGGCTACAAAGGCGGCAAAACCGCCGCCGAGGCATGGGTGCTGTCCTGCCATGGCGACGGCCAGTCGGTGATAAAAAACGGCGAAATGGCGGGCAAGACCCTAAATCAGGCGATTTCGCTCTGGGGTAAGCAGTCAATCGGGGAAAAAGCCGCCGTTTTCCCCTATTTTCCGGTACTGATAAAGCTGATTGACGCGCGCGACCGGCTGTCAATTCAGGTACACCCCGACGACCAATACGCTTTGCGTTTCGAAGGCGTGTACGGCAAGACCGAAATGTGGTACGTGGTGGACTGCGTGCCCGGCGCGCAGCTGATATACGGTCTCACCCGCGAAATCTCAAAGGAGGAGTTTCACCGCAGGGTTTTGGACGGCACCGTAACCGAAGTCTGCAATTTTGTCCCGGTCAGCAAAGGGGACGTCTTTTTCATCGAGGCGGGCACCCTGCACGCCATCGGCGCGGGGATTTTGATTGCCGAAGTGCAGCAGAACTCCAACCTGACGTACCGCGTCTTTGACTATGGGCGGCTGGGCGCCGACGGAAAACACCGCGAGCTTCACATCGACAAGGCGGTGGAAGTGGTAAAAACCGTTCCGCCGACCCGTCCTTACGGCAGGGTGGGCGAAACAAGTGCGGTGCCGGGCGGCACGGTACGCCGGCTTGCAAGCTGCGGGTTTTTCACATCAAGCATACTCGCGGTTTCGGGCAGGATGACTTTGGGCAGGGCCGACAGCTTTTGCTCCCTTCTCTGCCTTAAGGGAAACTGCGAGCTTACCGACCAGAACGGGGACAGGCTGACACTGGCAAAGGGCGGCAGCGTCTTTCTTCCCGCCGGCTTAAGCGCAAGTCTTAACGGCAGTCCCGAAAACCCCGCCCAAATACTCTACACTTATATAGATTAAATCAAAAGAAAGGATTTTAACCATGTACAGGATTGGGATAGACCTCGGCGGAACCAATATTGTAGCGGGCGTGGTAGACAGAAATTACAATATTATCGCAAAAGCCAAACGCAAAACCCGCGTCCCCCGCCCCGCCGACGAAATAATCCGCGACATGGCCCAGGCGTCGCTGGAAGCGGTGGAGTCGGCCGGCCTTTCAATCGATGACATTGAGCTTGTCGGAGTGGGCAGCCCCGGTACCTGCAACCCCGACACCGGCATTATCGAATACGCCAACAATATGGGATTTGAAAACCTTCCCATGCGCGACAATCTCGGCGCCATTCTGAAAAAAGACGTTTACATCGAAAACGACGCAAACGCCGCGGCTTTGGGCGAGGCGCTGGCCGGCGCCGCCAAAGGCGCGCAAAGCTGCGTCTGCATTACCCTCGGCACCGGGGTCGGCGGCGGAATAATCATTGACGGCAGGATTTACGGCGGGTTCAATTTCGCGGGCGCCGAACTCGGACATACCGTAATTGTGGTTGACGGCTATCCCTGCACCTGTGGGCGGAACGGCTGCTGGGAATCCTACGCCTCCGCGACCGGGCTAATCCGCCAGACCCGCGAAGCCATGCGGAATAATCCCGGCAGCGCTATGTGGGAGGTCGCGGGAAGCCTTGACAACGTGGACGGGCGCACCGCATTCGACGCAATGCGCAAAGGGGACCCCGCAGCCAAAGAAGTGGTGGACAATTACATTAAGTATGTCGCATGCGGCCTTACCAACGTGGTCAACATATTCCAGCCTGAAATCCTTTGTATCGGCGGCGGGATTTGCAAAGAGGGGGACACTCTGCTGATACCGCTTGAAGAACACATAAAAAAAGAGCGTTACAGCAAATTCAGCTCCCACCAGACCAGACTCTGCGTCGCGCAGCTCGGCAACGACGCCGGAGTAATCGGCGCGGCGTTCCTGCGCTGAAATCCGCGTCGCCGGCAGCAGGATTTTTGTCCGGTATATTGATAAGGGCAGCCGTCCGGCTGCCCTTATCTTTTTTGGCTACACCACCAGCAAATCATGGCGCCTGAGCGACTCGATAAACACGCTCACATCCTCCGCCGCCCTGTCGGCGTCAATGCTGTACTCTCTGCTCAGCCTTTCAACTATATCCTGCTTTGAACAGTCGTTCTTAAGCATTCTGCAGATAAACTCGGCAGTCGGGTTAAGCCGAATTATCTTTTCCACCCTCCTTGAAGACACCGTAAACGCGATGATGTTCCTGCCAAACCTTTTGATTACAAAGTTTTTGTCCAGTCTCAACCACAATCCCTCCGGTAAATTTTAATGCCATATTATAGCCGCAGATACCGGAAGAAATTTGTAAAAACCCCCCGACCCCCAAAAAAAATTAATTTTGGTCCGATTTGTCCTTCACGCCTTTTCTTATGCGCTCCAACCAGTCGTGCTGGGACTGCGAGCCGCCGATAATTTTCATACGCGGGAACGCCCGGAGCATGCGCCGCTGCAGCCAGCGGGTCCCCTCTATCAGGGACTCGCGCTTTTGCTTTAAATCCGCGATTATACCGCTAATCCGGCTTTTGAGCGCGTCAAACGCCAGTTTGTGAAGTTCGGGGTCCGACCCGGCCTCCTGCCAACGTTTGCCTAACGCCCGTATGTAAAGCCCCTCAATCTTTTTTAGGATTTCCTCTCTGGTCGGCAGGGACAGGCTCTCCACATACCCGTGTATCAGCTCGCCGAGTTTTTCAAGCTGCCTCAGCTTTTCCCCAATCCGCAGCGCGACGAACATCGAAACGGTAAAATCCACCGCCAGCAGGCAGAGCAGCGCCGCCGCTGTTATCCGCGGCAGCCTTTCGCCCGCCGAATAAAGCATTCCTACCAGCTTTTCAAACCGGGGCTGCGCCCAGTACAAAACCCCGACGCTGAGAAATCCCCAAGCCATTGAAATAACAAGGGCAACCCGCCCGTTGATATTGTATTTGTAATCGGAGTAATCCCACCACCGCGCGTGAAACAGCTTTTCCATCAACCACGACACGAGGTATTCCACAATGGTTGCAAGCATGGTGCCGCAAAGGAAGATTACCACAACCTCGACAAATATGTTCTCAATCCTGTCCCGCACCGGAATCAAAAATATGAATATCAATGACAGCCCAACACCGTAAATCGGGCAAATCGGCCCGTTCAAGAACCCCCGGTTTACAAAGCGCCGCTCATTGATTGAGCACAGTATGGTCTCCATCAGCCAGCCGAGAAAGCTGTATATAAAAAAATACAGCAGCATATCAACCAGCGGATAAGGCATAGCCCTCACTCCCTTTCGCGAAATGGCCGTATTATATGTTTGTATATTTAGCAATCGCTGTGCAATTCACACAAGGCTTATCAGCGCCGCAAGGCTGCCGCGAAGGTTACCCGCCGCCCGGTGGGACCAGAACACGTCAGGATGGCAGCGGGTGCACAAATCGGTTACCGTTATGTTTTGGGGAAGTATCCCCGATTTTAACAGCGTCCTGCGGTTGATTTCCCACAGGTCGATGTTGTATTTCCCCGCCGGTTTCGCAACAAAGCAGCTTTCATCAAACTCGTCCATCTTTGCGAAGATTTCGTACACAGGCGTGTCCACCTCAAAACAGCATCTGCCGATTGAAGGCCCGATACCGACAAGGATATCTCCGCGCCGGCAGCCATAATCCGCGCACATTCTGTCAACCGTAACCGCGGCTATCCGCGCGGCGGTGCCCTTCCAGCCCGCGTGCGAGGTGGCGACCGCCCTGCGTACCGGGTCCACAAAAAACAGCGGCACGCAGTCAGCATACTGAGTGCATAAAACCACGTCCGGCCTGTCGGTTATCAGCCCGTCTATGTCCGTATACCCGCGCTCGCGGGTTACCCCGCGGCCTCTGTCGCTTTCGGCCGCATTGTAAATCCTGGTATTGTGCTGCTGCGCCGAAATAACCACGTTGCCGGCGTCCACTCCGATTGCGGCGCAGAACCGCCTGAAGTTTTCCGACACATGCGAGGGGCAATCCCCTCTGGTGAAGCTCAAATTCATGCTTTGGTAATCCCCGCGGCTCACCCCACCAAGCCGGGTAGAAAAGCCGTGGCGGATAAAAGGCAGTCTGTCAAACGCCGGAAAGGTGTAATATACCACCCCGTCTTTCTGATTGACCTTGAGGGTTTTGGATTTTAATAAGCCCACAGCCGGCCCGCCTCCCGGAGCAATGATTTTCGACTAAACGACAGCACTATTATAACCCGCCCTTATAATCCGGCGCAACCCCTTTTAAGACTGCGCCCAAACATCAGGCTGTTAAATATTAGTTTTTAGACATTAGTCGTTAGACCGGGAATATCGAGCGCAGGCGAAACCGCCATAATTAGCAGACGCTCAAAATAGGCAAATTAAAAATTGTTATATTGTAACCACACCGCAATTCTTCATTCTTCATTCTTCAATATTCAATATTAATTATTCATCCGGCCGGGGTGTATAGCCCTGCCGGCTATTCAGCCCGGCCGAGCGTTCTCATTGAATTGAACACCGCTATCAGCGTTACCCCGACGTCCCCGAAAACCGCCGCCCACATGGTTGCGAGCCCCAACGCGCCGAGTATAAGTATTATAATCTTAGCCGAGAGCGCAAAGGAGACGTTCTGCAGTACAATCCTGCGGGTTTTTTTCGCAATTCTCATCGCCTCCGCCACCTTTGAGGGCTCGTCGGTCATCAAAACCGCGTCAGCGGCTTCAATCGCGGCGTCCGAGCCCAAAGCCCCCATCGCAATCCCGATATCAGCCCGCGCGAGCACCGGAGCGTCGTTAATCCCGTCCCCCACGAAGACCAGTTTCCCCGACGAAGGCACGCCCTCCATCAGCTTTTCCACAACCTCCACCTTCTGATGGGGCAGAAGCCCGGAGTACACGGCGTCAAGCCCCAGCGCGTCTGCCGCCTGTTTTGCCGCCTGCCGGCGGTCCCCGGTCAGCATCGCGATGTTTTTCACGCCCAGCTCCCTGATTTCCTCAACCGCGCCGGCGCTGTCCGGCTTGATTTCATCCTCAATCATCAAAAATCCGGCAAAAACCCGGGTTACAGCTAAAAACACCGCTGTCCCGGCGCCCTGCCCCGTCAAATCATCGGGCAAATCCACCCCGTATTCCTCCATAAGGGCGGCGTTGCCCGCCAGGACCTCGTTCCCGTCCACAACCGAGCGCACGCCTTTGCCGGAGATTACTTCACTGTCCAAAACACGTTTTATGTCGATTTTTCCGCCAAAAGCCTTTTGGATTGACAACCCAATCGGGTGGGGTGAAAATGCCTCGGCATGGGCGGCAATATCCAGCAGCTCATCTTCAGTAAAGCCCTCTGCAGGCCTGATTTCGCCCACTTTAAACGCACCTTTGGTCAGGGTGCCTGTTTTGTCAAATACCACGGTATCGACCTGCGTAAGGGCGTCCAGAAAGCTGCTGACCTTGACCAGTATCCCCCTGCGGGACGCGCCGCCAATCCCGCCGAAATAGCTGAGCGGAACCGACACCACCAGCGCGCAGGGGCAGGAGACAACCAGAAATACCAGCGCGCGGTTAATCCATTTGAAAAGGTCGGCGCCGGACGACACAAGCGGCGGGATAACCGCGAGCGACAGCGCCAAAAACACCACGACCGGAGTGTAAACCCTCGCAAAACGGGTGATAAAATTCTCGGTGCGAGCCTTTTTTAAAGCCGCGTTCTGCACCAAATCGAGTATTTTTGAAACCGCCGACTCCACGAACGGCTTTGTAACCTCTATTGTCAGCACGCCGTTCAGATTTACCGAGCCTGCCAGCACCTCGCCACCCTCCCCGACGTCATAGGGGGCCGACTCTCCGGTCAGGGCCGAAGTGTCCAGCGAAGCGCTGCCTTTTACCACCCGCCCGTCGAGCGGCACCTTTTCCCCGGCTTTGACCAGTATTATATCCCCGACCAAAACCTCATCAGGCGGCACCTGCACAAAACCGTCTTTGCTTTTTATGTTCGCGTATTCGGGGCGGATATCCAAAATCGATGAAATCGATTTGCGCGAGCGGCCGACTGCCGCGTTCTGCAGCAATTCCCCAATCCGGTAAAACAGCATCACCGCCGCGGCTTCAGGGTATTCCCCGATTGCGAATGCGCCGGCGGTGGCAATCCCCATCAGGAAATTTTCGTCAAAAACCTGCCCTTTTATAATGTTCCGCACCGCTTTAAAAAGCACGCTGTGCCCAATCATCAGGTAAGCGGCAAAAAACAGCGCAAACTCGTACGCCGCGGCAAGCCTGAGTATCAGCCCCGCGGCAAAAAACGCCCCGCCCGCGGCAAGGAGTGCCCGGTCAACCACCGTCCGAATATCGGCTTTCTGCACCTTCGCCGGCCGCGGACTATTTGACACGACCGCGGAAGGCTTAAACCTTTGCACTATTTCAGTCGCCCGCTCCATTATCTCGTCCCTGCGCTCCGGCAGGACTTCCAACGCCAGAGTTTCGCATGCAAAATCCAGCGATACGTCGGCGACCCCGTCGATTTTCTTTATTTCTTTTTCGATTTTTAAAGCGCAGGCGCCGCAGTCGACACCCGCGAGTTTTAACTGAAGTTTCATACCTATCAATCCCGGCAAAAAATTATTTTAACTCGGATATATGCTCAAGCGCCTGCCCGAATAAGCTGTTGATATGGCTGTCGTCCAGCGAGTAGAAGACGACCTTGCCGTCCCGCCGGTATTTCACCAGCCGCGCCTGTTTTAAAACCTTTAATTGATGGGAAATCGCGGATATGGTCATATTGAGCAGCGCGGAAATATCGCAGACACACATTTCGGAATGAAAGAGCGCGGACAATATCCTGACCCTTGTCGAATTTCCCAGCACCTTAAACAATTCCGCAAGCCCCTCGACCTCATTTTCGCCGGGCATCAGCCCGCTTACCCGCTCCACCGTCTTAGCGTGCAGTATATTGCAGTCGCACCTTTCGGCTTTTTCAGCCATCGCATATCCCGCCCCCTTCGTTTGAACATTTGAACAATCTTTCAAGTGTGTATTATTTTACATCCTTTTTTCCCAACTGTCAAGATTATTTTTTCGCGTCCGTCAGCCTTTCGCAGTTTTAATATGTCAGGTTTTCTCAACCACTCCGCAGGCGATTTTGCTGCCTGAGTCGCCCGCCGGCTGGGTTTTGAAATCGTCCGGCCCGCTGTGGATTACCACTGTCCGCCCGATTATCTCGGCCGGTCTGAACCTTGCGGTGAAAAAGGAATAATATCCAAACCCGCCGTTTGAAAACAGCGGCGGCAAGTCCCCGGCGTGGAGCGGGTGGGGCTGGTTTTTGGGGTTGAAATGCCCGCCGGTGTCAGCGAACGGGTCGGCGGCGTTTCCGGTGCAGCTTCTGCCCTCGTGTATGTGCATCGCAAAAATGCCGGTTTTGGAATTGAGCGGCAGCCCTTCGACCTCTGCGACCACCAGCGCACCGCCGCCCGCGGGATAAAAGCTAACGGTCCCTTTAAGCCCGCGGTTGTTTTTGTCCCCCCTCACATCGGCGCGCGCCGCCGGAGCGGTGCAGAGCGCAATCCGCGCAAAATGATATGCCGCAGAACCGCTGTTGGTGTTCAAATTCTGCAAATTCATCTCCGCCTTTCAAAAGTGTTTTATCCATCTTATGAAGACAGGGCGCCGGCGGTGATTGGCGGCAGCGCGGTAAATCCAAAATATTTCACAAAACCGATTGACAAACCTCGCGGAATGGATTATTATAGCCTAAACCAAAACATCGTGATTTTGGAGAGACGACATATGATTAATACCGCGGCCAACAGGCAAAATCGATTTATGGGTTACTTCGGCTATTATTTTAGCCGGGGTTTTTCGCCATGTCGCTTTTGCCGCAGTTAGGCCGCAATTTATATTCTAGGCTAACTAGGCGGAGCCGCATGGCTCCGCCTTTTTATATTTCATCTTTTATTTGAAAAAAACATGAAAGGTAGATTATAATGATAATAGTACTTAAACCGGGCACAACACAGAAAGAAGTGCGGGAGTTCTCCGAATGGATTGAGCGCAGCAGCCAAAACGTCAAGGTGAACGCGTGGTACGGGGAGCACTCGACGGTATTGGGACTGCTCGGCGACACCGCGGACGTGGACATTGAGGCAATCGCCGCCCAGAGGATTGTGGAAAGCATCAAGCGGGTACAGGAGCCGTATAAGAAAGCCAACCGCAAGTTCCACCCAGACGACTCCGTAATCGATTTGGGCAGCGGCTCTGTAATCGGCGGCGGCATGCTTGGGATAATCGCGGGCCCGTGTTCGGTGGAAAGCGAGGAGCAGATTACCGGAATCGCCACCGAGGTAAAACGCGCCGGAGCCGCGTTTTTAAGGGGCGGCGCGTTCAAGCCGCGCACCTCCCCCTACTCCTTTCAGGGGCTGCGCGCCAGCGGGCTTGAGCTGCTTCGCCACGCGCGCGCCAAAACAGGGCTCCCGATTGTAACCGAAATCATGTCCCCGAACCATATCGTGCTGTTTGAAGACGTGGACATCATTCAGGTCGGGGCAAGGAATATGCAGAATTTCGAGCTTTTGAAAGAGCTCGGCAAGATGGATAAGCCAATCCTGCTCAAGCGCGGACTTGCGAACACCATCGAAGAACTGCTGATGAGCGCCGAGTACATCATGGCGGCGGGCAACGAGCGGGTAATCCTGTGCGAGCGCGGTATCCGCACCTTTGAAACCATGACCCGCAACACCCTCGACATTTCGGCCATCCCGCTGCTTAAAAGCCTTTCCCACCTTCCGGTGGTGGTTGACCCGTCCCACGCGGCGGGCAACAGCGCGCTGGTCGAACCGCTTGCGCTCGCGGCGGTCGCCGCCGGCGCGGACGGGCTGATTATCGAGGTGCACAACGACCCGCCCCACGCGCTTTCGGACGGCGCGCAGTCCCTTACACCGGAGCAGTTCAGCTCGCTCGCGGAAAAAATCAAGAATGCAGCCGCTCTGTTCGGCAAAAAAATCGCGCAAAGGGAGTAGGCAATAAACCCGCGTTTTTAAGAAAGGGTAAATAAATGAAAAAACTCTCAATCGCAATAGCCGGAATGGGGCTGATTGGCGGCTCGCTGGGACTGGCGATAAAAAAACGGACAGCGCATACTGTAATCGGGATTGACTGCGACAAAGGCGTTCTGGACGCCGTGCTCCAAAAAGGCGCCGCCGACAAAACCGGCGCGGAGCATTTGCCAAAAGCCGGTTTGCTGATTTTGGCGCTCTCCCCCGCCGATTGCCTGCGGTTTCTGGAAAGCCATGTGAAACTTCTTTCACCCGGCACAATCGTTACCGACGTGTGCGGCGTAAAAAGGGAAGCGGTGAAAACCCTTGCCCCCATCTGCAAAGAACACCGGCTCACCTTTGTCGGCGGCCACCCGATGGCGGGGCGGGAAAAAAGCGGCTTTGCCCATGCCGACCCCGACCTCTTCGAAGGCGCGTACTATATCCTCACCCCCGAAAGCCCCGCCCCTGACAGGGCTACCAAAAACGCCATCGGCATTCTCAAAGAACTGGCGCTGTCAATCGGCTGCAAGGGGGTTACAATCGCCACGCCGGAACAGCACGACAGGATTATCGCCTTCACGTCCCAGCTGCCCCACGTGCTCGCGGGAGCTTACGTCAAATCCCCGCAGTGCCCTGAACACCACGGGTTTTCGGCCGGCAGTTACCGCGACGTCTCAAGGGTCGCGACGGTGGACGAAAGGCTGTGGGCGCAGCTGTTTATCTTTAATTCCGACAACATATGCGCCGAAATTGACACTCTGATAGCCAACCTCAAAGCCTGCCGGGACGCAATAGCCCTCAGGGACTACGAGCGGCTTGAACAAATCCTGCGAGAGGGCCGCTTGAGAAAGGAAAGTGTTGCGGATTGAAAAGGATTACCGTAAACACAGCGCGTGCATACGATATCCTGATTAGCGGCGGCCTGCTTGATAAAGCCGGCGAATTAAGCCGGAAAGTGAACGGTGGGCAGAAGGCGCTGATAATCACCGATTCAAACGTCGCCCCGCTTTACGGCGGCAGGGCAGCCGACTCGTACCGTCGCGCAGGCTATGACACCGATATTCTGGTGTTCCCCGCCGGCGAGCAGAGCAAAAAGCTCGATACCGTCTTCGCCTTTTACGCCCGTCTTGCAAAAAACGGGCTCACAAGAAAGGACTTGCTGGTAGCGCTCGGCGGAGGGGTAACCGGCGACATGGCGGGGTTTGCCGCCGCGACATGGCTGCGCGGGATTGACTTTGTCCAAATCCCGACCACCCTGTTAGCGCAGGTGGATTCATCTGTCGGCGGCAAGACCGGAGTGGATATCCCCGAAGGTAAAAACCTTGTGGGCGCATTCTGGCAGCCGGCGCTGGTAATCGCCGACACCGACACCCTCGACACCCTGCCCTGCAATGTGTTTACGGACGGGATGGCGGAAGTGATAAAAACCGCGGCGATAAAAGACGCGTCTCTTTTTGAACTGCTTAAAAACCAGGCCTCCCCGCTCCTTGAAGACCGCGAAAGAATTATCGCAAGGTGTGTTGACATAAAGCGCGCCATAGTAGAGCAGGACGAGCGGGAAGTCGGCGAGCGCAAGCTGCTGAACTTCGGGCACACCATCGGGCACGCGCTTGAAAAATACTACGGCTACTCCGGCCTGTCCCACGGATTTGCTGTCGCGGTCGGGATGTCGTGGATTACCAAAGCCTCCGAAAGCCGCGGGCTGACCCGGCCGGGAACCTTAAGCCGGCTTAACACCCTTTTAAAAAAATTCTGCCTGCCCACCGACGACCCCGCGCCGCTCAAAGACTTGCTGTCGGGAATAATGCTTGACAAAAAACGGGCCGGCCTTGACATAGGCCTTGTATTGCTCAAAAGTATCGGGCAATCGTTTATCCACCCTGTGCCGATTGATAAAACAACCGAATTCCTAAACGCGGAGGGAAGCAGATGAGCAGGATAAAGGTATCCCCCGCCGTCATCAGCGGCAGCGCCTCCCCCCCTCCGTCAAAATCGGCGGCCCACCGCGCGTTAATCTGCGCCGCGCTGGCCGGCTGCGGCACTGTGCGCGGCGTAATTCCGTCCGACGACATGCTCGCCACCTTAAACGGCATTAAGGCTCTTGGCGCGGCTGCGGATATAAGCGGGGATACTGCGGTAATTAAAAAAAACGAAGACCCGCCGCAAAAACCGGTAATCGACTGCCTTGAAAGCGGCTCGACGCTGAGGCTTTTAATCCCTGTCTTTGCCGCGCTTGGGATCGAGGCCACCTTCACCGGACGCGGAAGGCTGCCGCAGCGCCCGCTCGGCGTGTACACCGACTGCCTGCCGAAGCACGGAGTAAGCCTGTCGAGCGAAAACGGGCTGCCGCTTTCAATCAAAGGAAGGCTGCGGGCCGGAAAGTACCTTCTCCCCGGCGACGTATCAAGCCAGTTTATCACCGGATTGCTTTTCGCATTGCCGCTGTGCGGCGGCGACAGCGAGATTGTCCTGACCACCCCGCTCGAATCCGCGCCTTACGTGGATTTGACTATCGAAATATTGCAAACTGCGGGGATTAAAATCCTGCAAACTCCCGGCGGGTTTTACATTCCCGGCGGGCAGGAATACAAAAAAACGGATTTTCAGGTTGAAGGCGACTGGTCGCAGGCGGCGTTTTTGCTCGCGATGGGGGCTTTGGGCGGGGAAATCCGGCTGACCGGCGTCAGGGCAGACTCCCGGCAGGGGGACAGGGAGATTGTGAATATCCTGCGCGCCCTCGACGCGGATATCAAGCCTTTAAACGGCGGGTTTGCCTGCCGCCGCTCAAGGCTTTTCGGCGCAACGATAAACGCCGCGCAAATCCCCGACCTTGTGCCGGTTGTCGCGGTGCTGTGCTCGGTTGCAAGCGGAGTGTCCGCCATAACCGGCGCCTCCCGCCTGCGGCTTAAAGAAAGCGACAGGCTTGCCGCCGTCGCCCGCTGTCTTAACCTGCTCGGTGGCAAAGCGGAGCAGACCGGCGACGGGCTTATTATTCACGGCGTCGGCAGGCTGAAAGGCGGGGTTTCGGTACCAAGCTTTGGTGACCACAGGATTGTGATGAGTATGGCGGCGGCGGCTCTGGCATGCGAAAACCCCATAATAATCGAAGATTATCAGTCCGTCGCAAAAAGCTGGCCCGGATTTTTTGAAATTTACAAAGCATGCGGAGGTGCTGCGGATGTCATCCAGCATAGGGAGGATTGTTAAATGCTCGGTTTTTGGCGAAAGCCACGGCGAGGTATTGGGCTGCGTTCTGGACGGGCTGCCCGCCGGCGAGCCGATTGACATGGACGAAATCAGCCTGCAGATGAGCAGACGGGCGCCGGGTGTTGACAAGTCGTCCACCCCGCGCCGCGAAAGCGACGCTCCCCATATTTTAAGCGGGGTATTAGACGGCAGTACCACAGGCGCCCCGCTCGCGATGGTTATAAAAAACCGGGATGCCCGCTCGCAGGATTACGGCGAAATCGCGCGTCTGCCCCGCCCCGGCCACGCCGATTACACGGCCTTTGTGCGGTACAGCGGATTTAACGACGTCCGCGGCGGCGGGCATTTCAGCGGCAGGCTGACTGCCGCGCTGGTTTTCGCCGGCGCGGTCTGCCGGCAAATCCTGCGCAGGCGCGGGGTGCATATCGGCGGGCATGTGCTGGAAATCCACGGGGTCAGGGATACCGCCCTCGACCCGGTAAATATTGATACAGATTTACTTGAAAACCTGTCATCACAGCGGTTTGCGGTGATTGACAAAACAGCCGGCGAGAAAATGCGGGAAGAAATCGAAGCCGCCCGAATGGGCCGGGACAGCGTCGGCGGGGTTATAGAAGCGGCGGCGATTGGGCTGCCGGCCGGGCTCGGCTCCCCGATGTTTTGCGGGGTTGAGAACAACCTTGCCGCGGCGCTGTTCGGTATCCCCGCGGTCAAGGGGATTGAATTCGGCGCGGGTTTCGGGTTTGCGAAAATGCGCGGCAGCGAGGCAAACGACCCGTTTGAGTACTCCAAAGACGGCAGGGTGGTAACCATCAAAAATAATAACGGAGGGATTCTCGGCGGAATTACAAACGGAATGCCGCTGATACTGCGGGTTGTGATAAAACCCACCTCCTCAATCTCCCTGCCTCAGCGCACCGTTGATTTGCATACCGGGGAAAACGCCGAAATCTCGGTGCGCGGCAGGCACGACCCCTGTATCGTGCCCAGAGCCCTGCCGGTCGTGGAAAGCGTGATGGCGCTGGCGCTGCTCGATTTGATGGAAGCCGAAAAGAGATGATTTTACCTTGAAAGGGCAGGATATAATGGATTTGTCTGAAATTCGCAAAATGATTGACGAGATTGATGACCAACTGATAGAGCTTATCTGCCGGCGGATGGACTGCTCGCTGAAGGTGGCGGAATACAAGGCGGCGAACAACCTTCCGGTTTTAAGCCAGCAGCGCGAAAACCAAATTCTCGAAAAGGTAAAAAGCCGGTGCGAGCAGTACCGCGCCGGATACGGCAGCCCGGCGTCGGTGGTCTTTGCCGCCGTTATGGACGCCTCCCGCGGCCTGCAGTACAGCAGGATGGATTCGGGCGCCGAGCTTAAAGCAAAGCTGCTTTCGGCAAAAAAGTCGCTTATCCCGCCAAACAAGGCGAGGGTGGTGTGCCAGGGGGTTCCCGGCGCCTATTCCGGCGAGGCGGCGTCTGCGCTCTTCCCCGGCAGCAGCCCCGGATTTGTGGACACCTTCGCCGACGTTTTCGCCGCGGTCGAAAAAGGGCAGGCGGATTACGGGATACTGCCGGTCGAAAACTCCTCGTCCGGCTCGGTGCACGAGGTGTACGATTTGATTATCAAGCACCGCTTTTACATCGCGGCGGCAGCGGAAATCAGGGTCAACCACTGCCTGCTCGCGGTCCCCGGCGCCGGGATTTCGGACCTTTCAACCGTCTACTCCCACCCGCAGGCGCTTGCACAGTGCGCCGAACTGATTTCCTCGCTCAACCTTGAAGCCCGCTCGTACGCAAACACCGCCGCGGCGGCGCGGATGGTGGCGGAAAGCGGCGATAAAACCATCGGCGCGATAGCCTCGGCGGCGGCCGCCAAACTCTACGGGCTTACAATCTTAAAGCAAAATATCCAGTCGCTCGAAAATAACTCAACGCGGTTTATAGCGATTTCGCGCGACCTTACCATTCCGCAAGACGCCGATAAAATCAGCCTGATTTTCGCGCTGCCGCACGTAACCGGCTCGCTGTACCGCACCCTCTCGCGCTTTGCGGTAACCGGGCTTAACCTGACAAAGCTCGAAAGCCGCCCGTCCCGCAGCGGCAGCTTTGAATACCTTTTTTACCTCGACTTTGAAGGCAGTCTCAACAGCCCCGAAACCCTGAACTTAATCTGCGCACTTTCTGAGGAACTGCCCGCATTCTCGTTTATCGGAAACTACCGCGAGCTCGGCACGGTATAAAACCGCATTATGCTTTGCCAAATTAATAAAGGGCCGTTCGGCCCTTTAACCTGTCGAAAAAAGGCGTTTTCACGCGAGTGAAAGCGCCTTTTTTATTCGCCCACCGCAAATGTGAGTTCAGCTTTTGCCGCTATCTCCCCGTTTACGGTAGCGACTGCGGCGCCAACCCCGACGTTCCCGCGGGTTTTAATCATCTCAACCTCAAGCTCAAGCACGTCGCCGGGCACAACCCTGCGCTTAAACCGCGCGTCCCTAATCCCGCCGAAATACGCCGTCTTGCCGCGGTTTTCCTTTGCGGACAAAACCGCCACCGCGCCAACCTGCGCCAGCGCCTCGATAATCAAGACCCCGGGCATTACGTGCTGCTGCGGGAAATGCCCGCAGAAAAAGTACTCGTTCGCGGTAACGCATTTGATACCCTTCGCCCGCTTGCCCGGCTGATAATCTAAAATTCTGTCAACCAGCAAAAACGGGTGCCTGTGCGGTATTATCTTTTGGATTTGATTGCTGTTAAGCTCCATTTGGCCGCCTCTCCCTTCATACGAACTTACCGAAAACCAACGACGAATTATGCCCCCCAAAGCCCAGCGAATTGGACATCGCGTACTCAATATCGCACCGCCGTCCGCGGTTTGGCACCACGTCCAAATCACATTCGGGGTCGGGGTGTTTGTAGTTGATGGTCGGCGGCAGAAACCCCTCCGCCAGAGCCATCACGGTGATTGCCGCCTCAACCGCGCCGCTTGCGCCCAGCATGTGCCCGGTCATGGATTTTGTGGAGCTGACCGCGATTTTTTCCGCGTGTTTGCCAAACACCCTTTTGATTGCCGCGGTTTCGATTGAGTCGTTGAGCGGCGTGGAAGTCCCGTGCGCGTTGATATACTGTATTCGTTCGGGCCGTATCCCGGCGTCCGTTACCGCCCGCTCCATCGCGGAGGCCGCCCCCGCTCCGTCCGGGCAGGGCGCGGTGATGTGATAGGCGTCGCAGGCGGAGCCGTACCCCGCAACCTCGGCGAGAATTTTCGCGCCGCGCGCCAGCGCGTGGTCTAATTCCTCCAAAACCAGAATACCGGCCCCCTCCCCCATCACAAAGCCGCTGCGCTCGGCGTCGAACGGGATTGAGGAGCGATGCGGCTGATTGTTCTCGCACAGCGCCTTCATGGACGAAAAGCCCGCAATCCCAAGCGGGGTAACCGGCGCCTCCGACCCGCCGGCAATCATGATTTCGGCGTAACCGTCCCTGATATGCCTGAGCGCCTCTCCGACGGCGTCGGTGCCGCTCGCGCAGGCGGTTACCACACACAGGCAGCTCCCCTTTGCGCCGAGCTCGATTGCGACATTGCCGGCGGCAAGGTTTGCAATATTCATCGGCACAAAAAACGGGGAGACCCTGTCAAACCCCTTTTCCAGCGCCTTCAGATGTTCTTTCTCGATGGTCGCAAGCCCGCCGATACCGGAGGATATAATCACTCCAAAACGGCCGCGGTCAAACTCCGCGCCTTCAAGCCCGGCGTTCCTGTACGCCTCTTTAGCGGCCGCCACCGCAAACTGGGAAAAGCGGTCCATCCTTTTTGCCGCCCGTTTGTCGATATACCGCTCCGCATCAAAATTTTTCACTTCCGCCGCGATTTTAACCTTAAACCCGGCAGTGTCAAACAAGGTGATAAAATCAATACCGCATTTTCCAATCTTTATCCCTTTCCACGTCTTATCCGCGGTATTGCCGAGCGGGGTTACTGCCCCGATACCGGTAACCACTACCCGCCTTTTCATAAGACCCGTCCTTTCCGCGTTAAAATAACTCATCAGCCATCGATTTCACATATACATGCCGCCGTCCACATGTATTACCTGCCCGGTGATGTAAGCCGCCCTGTCCCCCGCAAGGAAAGCCGTCAGCGCGGCCACGTCCTCGGCCTGCCCCAGCCGCTGCAGCGGTATTGTTTTTTTGACCGCCTCCCTGATTTCATCGCCCAGCGCGGCGGTCATATCGGTTTCGATATATCCCGGCGCAACCGAGTTCACCGTAATCCCTCTTGAGGCAAGCTCCCTTGCAAGCGACCTTGTCAGCCCAATCACGCCCGCCTTGCTTGCGGCGTAGTTGGTCTGGCCGGCGTTGCCCATAACCCCGACCACCGAGCTTATATTTATAATCCGCCCATACCGCTGTTTTACCATGATTTTTGACGCGAGCTTCAGGCAGTTCCACGTACCTTTCAGGTTGACCTCTATCACCCTGTTAAAATCCTGCTCGCTCATCCGCAGTATCAGGTTATCCCTCGTAATCCCGGCGTTGTTGACAAGGATGTCTACCCTGCCGAACCTTTGGATTGCCGCGTCAAAAAGTGCGTTGCAGTCCTCAAACCTCGACACATCGCCCCGCACCAGCAGCACGTCCGCCCCCAGCCGCTCGCAGGCCGCGCGGGTCTCATCCGCCGCCTTTTGATTTCCGGCGTAGTTGATTGCAAGGTTTACACCCTGCTTTGCAAGCTCAAGGCAGATTGCCCTGCCAATCCCCCTGCTGCCGCCGGTTACCACCGCGGTTTTTTTATTCTCTTTCATAACCTCATCCCTTCCGGTATCATGATTTATCAATCTCTCTCAGCGCCTTGAGAGTATCATTCAAGGAGTGGGTGTCTTCAACCCAAAACACCTTTACCGACGGGCAGGTCTTGCGGACAAACCCGCTCAAAACCCGTCCCGGCCCGATTTCAATCATCACATCCACCTTTTCCCTCTCCATCCGCCTTAAACTGTCCTCAAAATACACCGGCGACATCACCTGCCTTGCCAGCAAATCCGGGATTGTCTGACCGGTTTTTAAGGTGTCCGCGGTAGAGTTGAATACCACGGGTATTTTCGGCGTTTTAAACTCAATCCCCTTAAAATATTCGGCCAAATCCCTTGAGGCCTGCTCAAGCAGGGCGGTGTGGAACGGCCCGCTTACATTCAGCGGCAGAACCCGCTTTGCGCCGCATTCAAGGGCAATCCGCGCGGCCTTGTCCACCGCGGCGGCTTCCCCTCCAATCACCATCTGACCCGGACAGTTGTAATTCGCAATCTGCACCACCCCGCAGTCCGACGCCTTTTTGCAAACCTGCCGCAGCTTATCCCTGTCAAGCCCGATTACCGCCGCCATCTTGCCGTTTATCCCTTTCACCGCCCGCTCCATCGTAAGCCCGCGGAAGCGCGCGATTTTTATCGCCGTTTTATAATCAAACACGCCGGCGGCGCAAAGCGCCGAGTATTCGCCGAGGCTCAACCCCGCCGCAATATCCGGTTTAACCCCATGCTCGGCGAGCGCCTCGGCCGCGGCGGCAGCCACAGCCACCATGCAGGGCTGGGTAAACGCGGTCTGGTTTAATTTTTCGGCGGGCCCGTAAAAGCACAATTCCTTTAAATCAAAATCCAGCTCCGCCTCGTCAAAAACCCGGCGGGCGGACGGGACGCTGTCATAAAGGGCCCTGCCCATTCCGACTGCCTGACTTCCCTGCCCCGCAAACAAAAAACCGATTTTCATAAAAACCACCCTGCAATCAGCGCGTCAGCTCGTTTATCAGCTGTTTTACGCTCATCATTCTGTCAACGCGGTACGCGTTTTCGCCGCAGAAGAAAAGCCCGTTCTCCCAGTCCCCGGCAACCGCCGAAATCAGGGCTTTGGTAATGCAGTAAGGGGTACTTGCCGGGCTGCAGGTCTTAAGGCAGCCCACGCAATTTTTCGCCGGAATGCCGCCCGAACGTGAAAGCCGTTCTATCAGCGGGGATTTAAGTGCCCTGCCCGGCATCCCGACCGGACTTTTGATTACGGTTATCTGTTCCTTTTTGGCGCGGATAATCGCCTGCTTAAACTCAAAGGACGCGTCGCACTCGTCGGTGGCAATAAACCGGGTGCCGAGCTGGGCCCCCTCCGCCCCGCACGCCAGCGCTTTTTGGATATCGCCATATTCAAATATCCCGCCCGCGGCGAACACCGGGATAGCCCTCCCGATTTCGGCCTCAAAAAGCTTTAAGGCGCCGACCGTCTCGGCCACAATTCTGTCAAGCGTCTTTTGCCTGCCAGACAAAAGCTGGTCAAGCGAAAAGCCGAGGTGTCCGCCGGCTTTACCGCCTTCCACCACCACAAAATCGGGGTAAACCCCGTAATTCCTTTTCCATGACCGGCAGACAAGGGAGGCCGCCTTTGCGGAGGACACTATCGGGGCCGCCGCTGTGTCTGTGCCCAGAGTGTGCCGCGGCAGGTTGAGCGGCAGACCCGCGCCCGCGATAACCGCGTCCGCGCCGGCTTTCACCGCTGTTTTCACAAGCTCCTCGCTGTCGCTCAGCGCAACCATCACGTTTACAGCCACCATCCCGCGCCCGCGCGCGATTTCCCTGGCTTTCAAGATTTCGTTTTTCAGGGCTCGGCAGTTCGCCTGCCTGCGGTTTTTGTAAAAATCAGGCTGATTAAAGCCCGGATTTGCCGCCGAGATTACCCCCATCCCGCCGCACAGTGCCACGCTGCCGGCGAGCCTTCCGAGCGAAACTCCAATCCCCATACCGCCCTGTATTATCGGGATATCCAATCCCTTTTTCCCTATCGGAACAGATTTCAAAGCCACAATCCTTTCGCATCTGGGGAAGACCCCGCTTAAACCTTACCTTTCCGCAGTCCGGTTAAACTCTTTTTCCAGCCTTTCAAGCACATCGCCGGAATTTGAAAACAGACTTCGGATTATCTCGGCCACCGGCCGGACATGATTGCACATTCCGGCGACCTGCCCCGCCATCAGGGAGCCGTTTTTCACGTCCCCGTAAAGCACCGCGCGGCGCAGGGAGCCGAGTGTGTACTTTTCAAGCTCCAGCCTGTCCGCCCCTTCCTTCTCGCGCCTGATATACTCCCGCGCCATTTTGTTTTTGAGAATGCGGACGGGCACCCCCGCAATCCGCCCGGTAACCGTGGTATCGGTATCTCTCGCCTCAAGCACCGCTTTTTTGTAGTTTTCATGTATCGGGCATTCCTCGGATACAAGCAGACATGTCCCCACCTGCACTCCCTGCGCTCCCAGCGCGAAAGCCGCGACAAGCTGCCTTGAATCGGCAATTCCGCCCGCCGCAATCACCGGAATCTTAACCGCGTCCACCACCTGCGGGACCAGCGCCATTGTGGTGAGCTCTCCGATATGCCCGCCGGCTTCGGTGCCTTCGACTATCAGAGCGTCCGCCCCAATCCGCTCAAGCCTTACCCCAAGCGCGACCGACGGCACGACCGGTATCACCTTTATGCCGGCGGCTTTCCAGTCGGCCATGAATTTTGCCGGATTGCCCGCGCCGGTGGTTACCACCTTAACGCCCTCCTCAATCACAAGCCGCGCCATCCTGTCGGCTTCGGGGTTCATCAGCATGATATTCACCCCAAACGGCTTGTCGGTGAGCCTCCGGCAGATTTCAATGTTCCTCTTTAACTCCTCGGTATCCATCCCGCCGGACGCGATAAGCCCAAGCGCCCCCGCGTTGGATACTGCGGCGGCGAACTCGCCGGTGCCGATATTCGCCATCCCCCCCTGTATCAGGGGGTATTCGGTACCAAGAATTTCTGTAACCCTGTTCTTCACCATAAACCAAGCCTTTCCGGTAATTGATTTGCTACCATTCAAACATTACGGCGCCCCACGTCAGGCCGCCGCCAAACCCCACCAAAACGATTTTGTCCCCGCGGCTAATCCTGCCCGCCCTGTTAAGCTCGTCCAGTAAAATCGGGATACTCGCGGCCGAGGTGTTGCCGTACTTCTCTATATTCCTGACAAACTGACCCGGCCGACCGCAGAGCCTGCTTTCGGCCGCCGCGATAATCCGCTCGTTTGCCTGATGGCAGATGACGTATCTTATATCCTCAAGCCGGCAGCCCGACTTGTCAAGCACGGCGTTAATCGAGTGGGGGATAATCTCTATTGCGAACTGGTAAACCTCCCGCCCGTTCATTGTCAGAAACTTTGGTGAATACCCGTCCCCGTCCGCAATTTTGGCGCAGAGGATTTCATCGTCCCCTTTTGAGCCAAGACAGCTCACAAACCGTGAATTTTCATTCCTGCCCACAACCACTGCGCCGGCGCCGTCCCCGAAAAGGATACAGGTGCCGCGGTCGGAGTAATCTATAATCCTCGAAACCACCTCCGAGCCTATCAAAAGCCCGTATTTGCAGTCCGGAAGGGCCGACAGCATCGCGGCCGCGGCGGTCAGCCCGTATATAAACCCGCTGCATGCCGCGTTGATATCAAACGCCGCAATTGGAATGTGGTTCAGCCCAAGGTGTTTTTGCACCATGCTGGCGGCCGACGGGGTGAAATTGTCGGGGGTGAAGGTCGCCACTATCAGAAGGCCGAGCTGCTGGGGGTCTATTCCGCTGTTTTCAAGCGTCTTCCTGCCCGCTTCGACCGCAAGGCTTACGGTGGTCTCGTCTTTTGAAATATACCTGTTTTTAATCCCGGTTCTGCTGGTAATCCATTCGTCGCTGGTGTCCACCATCCGGGTCAAATCGTGGTTGTCAAGAGAATGTGCCGGCACAGCCGAACCCGTGCCGTATATGGTAATGCCGCCCATTTTTCCTCCCGCTACCTCGGCGAGCAGTCGCCTATCCGCCGGTATTTTTTGTACCTTTGCTCAATCAGGGCGCGCCTGTTCAGCTTTGACAACAGCTCAAGCTCAATCTTTAGCGTGTTTTTTATTCTCTGGTATATCGAGCGCGAATTCATGTCAAGCCCGCCTTTGGGCTCGCCGAACAGCTTGTCGATAATCCCCATCTCAAGCAAATCATAAGACGTCAGCTTCATCAGTTCGGCCGCTTCACGCGTGCGGGACGCGTCCTTCCACAAAATCGACGCAAACCCTTCGGGGGACAAAATCGAGTAGACCGCGTTTTCAAGCATCCAGATACGGTCGGCGACCGACAGCGCAAGCGCGCCGCCGCTGCCGCCCTCCCCGATTACGATTGCTATAATCGGGACCGCGAGCGACCCCATCTCCATAAGGTTTCGGGCAATCGCCTCCCCCTGCCCGTGCTTTTCGGACTCGATACCTGGGTGGGCGCCGGGGGTGTCGATAAAAGTGATAATCGGGCGTTTAAACTTTTCCGCCTGCCTCATCAGCCTGAGCGCTTTCCGGTACCCTTCGGGATTGGGCATGCCGAAATTGCACTTTACGTTCTCGTCAAGCGTCTTGCCCTTGCAGTGCCCTATCACCGTTACGGCGATGCCGTCAAGGCTCGCAATCCCGCCTATTACGGCGGGGTCGTCTCTCATCAGCCTGTCGCCGTGTAGCTCGTAAAACTCGGCAAATATATTCTTTATATAATTCCGCACGTTGGGGCGTGTTGGCTTGCGCGCAAGATACACCCTGTCGTAGCTGCTGAGGCTGCCGTAAGCTTCCTTGAGCAGCCGGTTTTTCTCTTTCAAAAGGGCTTTGCGCACGCCTTCGTCCCCGGCGTTTTTAAGCTGCTCGTCCAGCCGCCGGATTTGCTCCTCGGCTTCCTTTAAGGACAAGTCATCCACCCCCTTTTACCCGCGCGGACGGCGAATGCAGCCTGAGCAGGCTGCCCAGCGTGCTTTTGAGCTTGTGCCGCTCCACTATCATGTCAATAAACCCGTGTTCAAGCAGAAACTCAGACCGCTGAAACCCTTCGGGAAGCTTTTGCCTTATGGTCTGCTCAATCACCCGCGGCCCGGCAAAGCCAATCAGCGCGCGCGGCTCGGCGATTATGATATCGCCCAGCGACGCAAAACTCGCGGTAACCCCGCCGGTGGTCGGGTGGGTAAGGCAGGAGATATAAAGCAGTCCTGCCTGACTGTGGCGCGCCAGCGCGTTGCTTGTCTTTGCCATCTGCATCAGGGAAACAATCCCCTCCTGCATTCTCGCGCCACCGGAGGCGGTGAAAATGATTACCGGCAGCCGCCTTTTTGTCGCATACTCCACCGCGCGGGTAATCTTTTCGCCCACCACGCTGCCCATGCTGCCCATCATAAACCGGCTGTCCATCACACCAATCATCGCGCTGTGCCCCTCGATGGTGCAGACGCCGGTCACAACCGCCTCTTTTAGCCCGGTCGAGGCCTCAAGCGCGGCCAGCTTTTCGGAATACCCCGGAAAATCAAGGTTTTCGCGGGTGGTAAGCCCCGCATTAAGCTCCCTGACGCTGCCTTTATCCGCTATCAGCTTAATCCTGCCGTGCGCCGTAAGCCTTAAATGATAGCCGCAGCCGGGGCAGACGAAAAAGTTGGCGGCAACCTGTTCGGATATGAAATCCTGATTGCAGTCGGGACAGTGGGTATAAAGCCCCGCCGGCACCGACGCTTTCGGCCTGTCGGGTTTTTGCTGCATGGATTTAAAACGGGTCAGCTTCTGCCGCCTTTCTTTAAAAAGGGAAATCATCTTAATGCCGATATCCTTTCATTGAAAATAGCGATTTTCGCAAAATCGGATTTACCTTTCCACCAGCATGTGAAGGTTTTTTTCAATAAACCCGGTGTCGTATCGCCCTTTTATAAAATCCCTGTGATGAAGGATTAAATACAAAAGCTCGACATTGGTCTGAACGCCCTCGACTAAGAATTCCTCAAGTACGCGGCGCATGCGGCGGATTGCCTCGGCTCTGGTTTTGCCGTGCACTATGAGCTTTGCTATCATGTTGTCGTAATACGGGGATATCTCACAGCCGGGGTAAAGCGCGGTGTCCACCCGGACACCCGGCCCTCCCGGTATGTGCAGCCCCAAAATCCTGCCCGGGCAGGGGCTGAACCCGTCGGCAGGGTTCTCCGCGTTAATCCGGCACTCTATCGAACAGCCGCTGACCGCCACATCCCGCTGGGAGATATTCAACGACAATCCTGCCGCAATCTTTATCTGTTCACGGATAATGTCCACGCCGGTTACCATCTCGGTAACCGGATGCTCCACCTGTACCCTTGTGTTCATTTCGATGAAATAGTAGTTTCCGTCCCCGTCAAGGATGAACTCCACCGTACCCGCGTTTTGGTACCCGACCGCCCTTGCCGCTTTAACCGCGTCCTCGCCCATCGTCTCGCGCAACTTTTTGGTGAGCGCGCGGGAAGGCGCCTCCTCCAAAATCTTCTGGTTCCGCCGCTGAATGGTGCAATCGCGCTCGCCCAAATGAACGATATTCCCGTGGGTGTCGGCGAGTATCTGAAACTCGATATGCCGGGGGTTTTGTATCAGCTTTTCGATATACACCCCATCGTCTCCGAAACAGGCTTTGGCCTCCGACTTTGCGGCGGCGAACGCTGCTTCAAACTCCTGTTCAGAAAAAACCCGGCGCATTCCCCTGCCGCCGCCGCCGCTGCTGGCTTTAATCAGCACCGGGAAACCAATTTCCCTTGCGGTCTTCAGCCCCTGCTCGGCCGTTTGAACACAGCCGTCGGAGCCGGGGATTACCGGCACCCCGCACTTAAGCATACGGCGCCTTGCCTCGGCCTTGTCCCCCATAGCACGGATAACCTCCCCGCCGGGGCCGATAAAAGTCAGGCCGCATTTATTGACCAAATCTGCAAAGACCGGGTTTTCACTTAAAAACCCGAAACCGGGGTGAACCGCGTCGCAGCCGGTAACAACCGCTGCCGAGAGCACGTTCTTGATATTAAGATAACTGTCCGCGGCCTTCGCCGGCCCGACGCAGATTGCCCTGTCCGCGAGCTGGACGTGCAAAGCCTCACGGTCAGGCTCGGAAAAAACCGCGACCGTCTCAATCCCCATTTCCTTGCATGCCCTGATAATACGCACCGCGATTTCGCCGCGGTTAGCTATCAAAATCCTGCGGAACAATCAAAAATCATTCCTTTCTGCCGCCGAGGGATTGCCTTTGCCGCTCTGATATGCAAAATCAAATCGGCTGTTCCTTTTGGATTAACATCAGAGGCTGGTTGTATTCCACAGCCTCCTCGTTGGAAACCAGAATCCGGCTCACCCTGCCCGATACCGGCGCCGGGATTTCGTTCATCATCTTCATTGCTTCCACTATGCACAGAGTCTGCCCCTTTTCAACATGGTCGCCGACCGACACGAAGGGGTCGGACTCCGGGGACGGCGCCGCGTAAAACACACCGACCACCGGAGAGCGCACCGCAATCTCGCTCTCGCTTTCCAATAACTCGCAGTCCTGCGCCGCGGCGCCCGCGCCGGATTTATCCGCAGCCGCGTCAGGCGGGCAGACAGCACGGACTGCCGCCCCCTCTCCGCCCTGTTTTTCGAGCGTCAGCTCAAGATTGTCAATCTCAAGGCTCATCCTGTAAACCGGCAGCTTTGAAAACTCGCGCATAAGCTGCAGTATTTCGCTAAACTCCACAGCAAGCCCCCCTTACTGGCAAAACCGTGTTCAATAAAAATGTTTCGATAATCAAACTATACCGGTCAAAAAATTCCGCTTTTTTTCAGCGGCCACAAGAGCTATTCGCTATCACTCTTCTGGCTTTCGATATAGTTTACAATATCCTCCACTGTTTTGATGTTGACAGCGGTGTCTTCCGGAAAAGTTACGCCGAACTCGTCCTCCATCGCCATAATCAGCTCCACCCCGTCCAGCGAATCTGCACCCAAATCGTTTTGCAAATCGGCGCTCAATACCACGTCCTCCTCATCGCATTTCAAGCAGTCGAGTATTATCTCCTTTACCTTTTCAAAAGTCATTTTCAACACTCCTTCATCAAAAGCTGTTAAACATTATAAATTATTTGATTGTCAAAGTAAATAGTAAATCCGTGGTATTTAATATTTTGTTCACATTTTCCGGGCAGACAACAGTTTGTCCGAAGTTCCGCCGTTTTCCAAAAATCCGGATTCTGCCATGGATTTATTCGCTCACATTATCCAAGATATGCAAAACCGCGGGGCTTGACCATATTATTTTCAGCCGCCGGCAATTTGGCGCCGGAAGACAGGACATTTTGCCCCAATCCCCCGGCACCCGGCGTCTAAAATCTAATTCACATCACCTTATTCACGTTATACATCGACTCCAAAACCAGCCAGTTCTGCGGGAAAAAGCTGTTTACGGTCCAGTAGCTCACCCCGCCGAGGTTGTGCCTGTCAACCAGCATGAGCTTAGCCTCAATACTCCGCGCGTCCTCAAACCACACCTCGTGCTCCCGCCCCTGCTCGTCGAAATAATTGAAAAACGGGCTTTGGGCTTCGGTGTCAAACATTATCTGTGCCCCCTCCCTTAAGGCCAGATTGACCGCCGCGGTATGGGAGATGGTGCGCGCCGCCGACCCCTGAACAAACGGCAGCGTCCAGTTGTACCCGTAGTTCGGTATCCCCATCAGGATTTTCCGGCTTGGGATTTCGGTTACCGCATACTGCAAAACCTCCTCGACGAGGTTGACGGGCGCCACAGCCCTCGGCGGACTGTATGTATACCCCCACTCGTATGTCATTAGAATAATATGGTCCACCGTGGCGCCGTGGAAGGCGTAGTCGTGCGCCTCGTAGAGCAGACCGCGCTGGTCTGCGCTGATTTTCGGGGCAAGGGCGGTGGTTACCGTATAACCCAGCGGGTGCAGGCGGTCAACCGCCCTTTGCACAAACCGGTTGTACGCCTCGCGGTCGCTCGGATATATGTACTCAAAATCAATGTCAAGCCCGGTATAGTTTTTGGACTGAATAGTCTGCACGACATTGTCGAGCACGGCGCTCACCGCCTGCTCGCTGTTGAGTACCGCGCTTGCCAGTTCACTGTCAAAGCTGCCCCCTTCAAGGATATTGGTTATCACCATCAGGGGGGCTACCCTCTGCGCCCTTGCCGCCTCGATTATCGCGGCGTCGTTCAGCGGCACAAGACTTCCGTTTGCCCGCACCTGATAGCTGAACGGGCTGATGAAGGTCAGGTGAGGCAGAGTGTTCCGCAGGGTACTTTGAGAAATACTTGGAAACGCGTACCCGTTGACGTCAATACTGCCGAGCTTGCGGTCGGGCACCGGAACCACAACCGACTGCCCCGGATATATGGCCGCCGGGTTGGTGATATCGGGATTGGCCTCAAGGATTTGCGCCACCGTGGCGCCGTACCGGCGGGCTATTCCAAACAGCGACTCCCCCGGCGCTACGGTATGCCTGATTTGGTCTACCGCAACCACTAAAACCTGCCCCACTACCAGCTGTTCGGGGTTTTGCAGCATGTTGTCGTCAATGATTTTCTGCGGCGGCACTCCGAGCCTTCTGCCTATCGAATAAATGCTGTCCCCCTGCCTTACGGTATAGATTACCATCTTCTTCACACCTTTTTTCTTTTTCTTATCATTTATATGCCGGCCGCCCTTTAATCATGCAGTGTTTCGGCAGGCGGCCCCGCGCCGCCTGCCTCGCCCGCTCTCGCCCCATGGCAAAAACGCCGACATTAGACGTCGGATTTCAGACGGCTGCCAAATCATCGGGGTCAAAGCGCGCGGTATCTGCCCCTGTAATGCTGTTTTTAACACCTGTAACCTGACACTGACGCGGCTTTGCTGACCATTGACCTTTTTTTATATATGAGTTAAAATAAACAGACAAGTACCGAAAGTTCTGCCCGTAAAATTTTGGGAGGATTATATGAAGGTATCACCCTCAATTTTAACATGCGATTTTTCCCGCCTTGCGGACGAAATCAAATTCGTCGAGCAGACGGGCGCCGACATGCTCCATCTTGACGTGATGGACGGGGTTTTTGTCCCGAACCTGTCTTTCGGGCCACCGGTAATCAAGCGGCTGCGCCCGCTGACAAGCCTTGTCTTTGACGTCCACCTGATGATGGAGTATCCCGACCGGCTGATTGACGCGTTCGCCGACGCCGGAGCGGATATCATCAATATCCATCTGGAATGCGGCTCCCCGATTGAGCGGACTCTCGATTATATAGACTCGCTCGGCAAAACGCCCGCCCTCACCCTGAAGCCCGCTACCCCGGCCGAGGCTGTGTTCCCATACCTTGAAAAGATCGGGTTAATCCTTGTGATGACGGTGGAGCCCGGTTTCGGTGGGCAGGCGTTCATGCAGGAGATGATGCCCAAGGTCGCCGCCATCAGAAAAGAGATAGACAGGCGCTCCTTAAACGTGATGCTTCAGGTGGACGGCGGGATTAACGGGGAAACCGCAGCGGTAGCAGCCAAAGCCGGCGCCGACGTCGCGGTCGTGGGCAGCGCGCTTTTCAATTCCCCCGATCCTTATGCTCTTGTCAAAAAAATTCAGGATATTACCTGAAGTAATATCCTGAATTCTCAATTGCCGCACTTTGACTGTTTTTTCATGTGGGCTGCCGCTCGGTGCGGCTGCTTTTATTCCGGGATACCGCCTCGTAAAGGCGGTTAAGCGCGTTCCCGACCACAATCGACTCCCCGTGCTCGGCAGTGTACGCGGCGGCCGCGTCCCCTTCGCCGGCGGGGCGGGCAAACTCTCCCAGAATATTGCCCATCTCCCTCGAAAGCGGCGCGCCGGGATATAAAACCAGCCGGTACCCCTTGTCAAACCGGTAGAGCGAACTGCCGTACAGCGGGGCGGCGTGCTCCCCCACGCTTTCGGCGAAATGCAGCACCGAATCGGCGTCGTCCAATTCGTATATGTAGGGCCCGGCCACCCGTTTCATGCGGACCCGCCTGTTGTCGCATGTCGGAGTCAGCAGCAGCATACAGCCTCCGTCAACCGGCAACGCCTCAATAATAAAGCTGCCGGACGCGTCAAACCCTGTCTGCCGTCTGGCTTTCTCAAGAAGCTGGTGGAGCGCGCTGCGGGTATTTTCGTTATTATAATCAAGGGCCTCAAAGGTGAGGTTGAAATCCCGTAATTCGTCCTCAGTCAGCAGTATTTTCAGGCAACCGTTCTTCAGTAAATCAATTTTCACGGCCTTTCCCCCTATGCGAGTGTTAATTCCGAATTCCAAAGAGCTTGCGGGCAGGGGTTTTATCCCCAAAACCTTTTCCCCCTTTATACTATGATATTACCGGGACAGGCTATTTGCAAGAGGTGAAAAGCAAGATGTCGAAACTTACTAAAACAGGAATAAAAATCCCCTCGTTAAAACAGCCCGCCGACCAGCGGCCGGTTGTCGACATCCCCCTCCCTTCAAGGCTTTTTGTCCCGCTTATCGCGGGGGACGGCGGCGCCTGCCAGCTGATTGCAAACGAAAATGAAACCGTCCAAAAATGCGCTGTCATCGCGACTTCCGGCACCGCAAACGGCTTTGTGTACTCCCCGGCTTCAGGCGTTTTGGAGGGCAGGCAGACGGTTTTCCACCCCCTGCTCGGAAACGTGCCATGCGCGATAATCAAATGCGCAAAAACCAAAGCCGACACAAGGAAAAAAGTACCGCTCGCCAGCTTAAGCAGCGAGGAGATAATCAATCTCGCATTTAAAAAGGGAATAATAGATGAGCTTGACGGACAACCGCTTGCGAAAAAGCTCTCCGCCTGTCGAAAAAGCAAAAATCCGGTTCTGATTGCCGACGGCTCCGATTCGGAGCCCTATTCCTCCTCGTCATGGGCGGTAATCAACCAGTGGGGCGGCTTAGTATACAAGGGTCTTAAGCTCGCGGCAATCGCCGCCGGCACCAAAAACTATAAAATCGGCGTAACGCTCGATAAAAACCGGTTTGCCGGGCTTTTGGAAAAGTACCGGCAGGCAATAAACCCGTCGGTATTCATCAAAGCAGACGGAAAATACCCCGCAAGCTATGATTTGGGCAATCTGAAACACTTAAAAAAAGCGGATATCTGCCGGCTGGGGGTTCAGGCCTGCCTTGCCCTTTACGAAGCCGTGGCCTTCAACCGCCCGCAGATTGACTGCGTGGTTACGGTAACCGGCGACTGCGTCTCAAACCCGCGCAACGTCAGGGCGCCGTTCGGCACGCCGGTGGAGCATTTGCTGAATTTCTGCGGGCTTTCCGACCCGCCGGAATATGTGATAATCGGAGACGCGATGACCGGGCTCGCCATCCAAAGCCCGGACATTCCAATCGTCCCCGGCATAACCTGCCTGATTGCGATGAAAAACCGGGTACAGCCTCCTGCCCACCCCTGTATCGGCTGCGGACGGTGCGCCGCCGCCTGCCACGCAAAGCTGCTGCCCTATGAAATCATGCGGCGGCTTGACAACATGCAGTACGAGCGGCTTGATTACCTGCTGCCTGAGGAATGCGACGGCTGCGGCGTCTGCTCCTACGTCTGCCCGTCGGGGCTGGACGTCGCGGACAAGGTGCTTGAAGCGCGCGATTCCCTGGGCAACATATTCATGAAATGGGGTGTCGGAGATGAGTTATAAAAAGTATAAATTCGCCCGCGCCCCTCACTTACGGCACAGCGACAAACCCTCGACCATGTGCGCCGACGTTCTGGTCGCGCTCACCCCGCTGTGCATTTTCTCGGCGGTGTATTACGGCCTGCGCCCGGTACTGCTGGTGCTGACCGGCCTTGGGAGCGCGGTATTGTGTGAAACGATAGGCTGCCTTATTATGAGGCGCAAACCCACCGTGCCGGACGGTTCGGCGGCGGTTACCGGCGCGATAATAGGCCTTCTGGTCTCCCCGATTTCCCCGTACTGGGTACCCGCTGCGGGCGCCGCGTTTGCAATTCTGGTGGTCAAAATGCCGATGGGCGGAAGCGGCCGCAACGTGTTCAACCCCGCGGCGGCGGGGCTGTCGGCGGTAACGCTGTGTTTCCCCGGCTTCTTTTTCAGGTACCCCGACCCGGGGACAGGGCTGCCGCTGCCTTTGTCCAATACCGTAAACGTCGCGGTTGTCCCCTCCCCTGCCTCACAGCTAGCAAGCGGCGGGCAAACCCTGTATTCCCCCATAACCCTGCTGCTCGGCGGATTTCCCGGCCCCATCGGGGCGACCGCAATCATAATACTTATCGCCTGCGCGCTGTATTTATTAATCCGCCGCACCATTTCACCGCATATCACCCTGCCATACCTTGCGGTCTGCGCCGCGCTGGCCTACCTTTTCCCGCGGGTAACCGCCGGCGCCGCCGGCAGCGTGATGGTGGAGCTGTGCTCCGGATACCTGCTGTTCTGCGGCATTTTCATTCTTAACGACCCGGTTACCGCGCCGAGGCACTGGCTGGGCAGGATTGGGTACGGGGTATTGGCGGGCGTGCTGGTGATGCTTACTCGATATTTCGGGCGGTTTGAGGAAGGCGCCTGCTTTGCGGTGCTGCTTGCAAACGCTTTCGCCACCACCCTTGACAGGTTGGGGTGGTACGCGCTCAACCTCCGCAGGATAAGAAGAAGGAGGCAATCCTGATGGACAAAACCAAAGACCGGCCTTTATCGGGAACAGTCGGGGAGGTTAAAACCACCTTTATCGACACCCTGTTCACCAAAAACATAGTCTTGGTACAGGCAATCGGGATTTCCCCGATACTCGCCGCGGGCGTAACTCTAAAAAACGGGGTGGTGCTCACCCTGTGCACCGCCGCCGTCCTGATACCCGCAAGCCTTTTCATGTCCCTGCTCGGCGAACGGCTGCCCACATGGGTGCGCGCCCCGATATACACTGTGGGCGCCGCTGCGATAATGCTCGCGGCCGCGGCGTTCATCGATCAGATAATCTCGCACGAGCTATACGCCGCGCTGTACGTGTTTTTACCTCTGACCGCGGTCAACACTCTGGTATCCTATCGCGCCGGTGGGTTTTCGATGAGCCAAAAACCCGTGATCGCGCTGACCGACGCGGTGGTCTCCAGCCTTGGTTTCGGGCTTGTAATCTGCATAGTATCCGGCCTGCGCGAAATCGCCGCGTACGGGACGTTGTGGGAAAAGCCCCTGAATTTCTCGGTGGTCCTCTCGGAAGCGGCCCTGCCCTACGCCGCATTTTTGCTGCTGGGGTTTATGGCGGCTTTTCTGCATTGGCTGAACTCCGTGATTGATAAAAGACGCGGCGGCCCCGAAATATAACCCGCATATTTTCCTTTTGAAAGGAAAGAAAAAGAATGCTTACCTTTTTTGATTACTTCCTTGCGGCGGCATTTTTACAAAATGTTGTATTGATGACCGGTTTCGGCTCCTCAGTGCTGATAAAATCCTCAAGGAAAAGAACCAATATCCTGCCGTTCGGCGCGCTGCTCTGCCTGTTCACCACTCTGACAGTGTTGATTTGCTACCCGCTGGATATCCTGATAGGCACCGGCGTGGTCGCCAAATGGCTGCGGCCGCTGATGATAATATCCATCACCGCGGTGCTATACGTTATCGTGGTAATAACGCTGAATAAAAGATTTCCGTCCCTTTACAGGCGGATAAAGCGGCTTATTCCGGTCGCGGCATTCAACAATCTTGTCATCGGTATCGCAATCATCATCAACCACCAGTTCGCGGTCTCTTTTTTGGGAGCGGTAGGGCTGTCGCTCGGAACCTGCGCGGGCTTTTTGCTGCTGTCGTGGCTTTCGACCGAAGGGATTGAACGGCTGGACAACCCGGACGTCCCAAAAGCCTTCAGGGGCCTGCCCTCGATACTGATTTACCTTGGGATTTTATCCCTTGCCTTAATGGGTTTTTCGGGAAGCGTTTCAATCTTGCAGTAAACGGTATAATACCGCATAATAATATATTGCAGTATTGCAGCAGTTTTAATCGGGAAAAGGGAGGATGGATTAATGTCTTACAGGAAGGGTAGGAAAATCCGGCGGCGGGGCCCAAGCGTTTTCAGCCGCAGCGGGCGAAGGAAGGCAATGCTTAAAAAAATCGGGACCTACCTGCTTGCCTTGCTTTTAATCCCGGCCGGCTTTTTTTCGGCCAAATTCATATTGGAGAACTTCCGCAAACCCGCTCCCCCCTCGTCCTCAACAGTTTCGACCATAACAACCTCCGCGCCGACCTCCACCACCAACCCGCCGCCCGCCGACCCGGCCGACAGCGGCGGAACACTGCGCGCAATCTACATCCCGATATCAAAACTCGCCAACCCCGAAACCGTTGACACGCTGCTTAACAGCGCTTCATCTGCGGGGTTTAACGCCGTGGTGTTCGACTTAAAGAGCGCCGACGGGGTTTTGCACTATCAGTCCTCAACCCCGTTCGCACAGCAGGCAAAAGCGGCCGACCAGAACGCCCTGACCGCCGACCAGCTCAAATCACTGATAAACAGGCTGAAAGGCAAGGGTTTTGCCGCTATCCCCCGCGTTTTCGCCTTCCGCGACCCCCTTTCGCCCCGCAACCTGCCCACCGCAAAAATCACCCTCGAAAAATACCCTACCTATACATGGCTTGACAATTCAAAGGAAAAAGGCGGAAAGCCGTGGCTCAACCCCTACGCCCCGGACGCGCACAGCTATATCAGGGGTATCGTGCTTGAGCTGGAGCAGACAGGCTTTTCCACAATCATGCTGGACGGGGTTCAGTTCCCCGACCAGACCTCGCAGGCTTATTACGGTACTTCCGAGCTCACCTCCCTTTCAAAGCTCAACGTCCTTAAAAAATTCGTAGGCGACATCAAATCCTTGCTGAAAGAGAACACCAGACTGATTTTGACAATGCCGGGCCTGTCGGCTTTTGGAACAAAAACCGAGCAGTTCGGCGGAAACCCTGTAACCCTCGGCGCCGACATCGCCGCGCCGGTGCTTATGCCCTCGACGCTCGGCAGCCGGCTGAAAGCCGGGGACAACCTGCTTGTAAACCCCGCGCTGGTGCCGTATGACGCGGTCAAGCTGGCGGCGGGACAAATCAGCCTGCGGCTTGAGCTCATGCCCGAAAGCGAACGGCCCGCGCTGATGCCGTGGCTGCAGTCGTACGACTACTCCGTCAGCCAGATTGAGGAGCAAATCAACGCGGCAACCGAAACGCTCGGCGACGACGCCTCGTATATACTTTACAACCCCGACGGAAACTACCGCTTTTCACAGTGAAAAATACCCCGAAAAAGGAAGAGGATAAATTGATTATAGATTTTCACACCCATATATTTCCCGGCCCTCTTGCAAAAAAGGCGCTTGACCTTCTGACCAAAAGCCTGCGCGAACAGGAGCCCGACGTGGACCCGAACGTGCCGTACACCGACGGCACCGTAGCCGGCCTTTCAAAATCGGCAAGGGTCGCCGGCATTGACATATCCGTCGTTATGCCTATCGCGACCTCGGCAAAATCCTCAATGACCATAAACAGCTTTGCCGCGCAGGTGGATAAAATGCCGGGGCTTCGGTCATTTGGCAGCGTCCATCCCGACTATGCCGGAGCTTTGGGAGAGCTTGAAACCATAAAACAGCTCGGCCTGTGCGGGATTAAGCTCCATCCCGAATACCAAAACGTCCTCCCCGACAGCCCCAACACTGTCGCTGTCATCAAACGCGCTGCAGAGCTTGGGCTGTGGGTGCTGTTTCATGCGGGCGCCGACATCGGACTTCCCCCTCCTGTCCATGGCACTCCTGCGCGTTTTGCCCGGCTTAAAAGCGCGGCGCCGGACGCAAAAATAATCCTTGCCCACATGGGCGGGTTTCGGATGTGGAAGGAAGCCGAACAGGTTTTCCGGGGGATGGACATTTTTATCGAAACCAGCTTCAGCCTCGACATCCACCCGGAGGAAGAGGAGCACTTTCTGGGGCTTATCAGGCAGATTGGCACCGACCGCGTGCTTTTCGGGACCGACTCGCCATGGGCCGACCAGAAGGCCGTCCTGCAAACCGTTCAGAGGTTTTTATCCGAAAACGGTTTTACAAAAATCGAATCCGAAGCGATACTCGGCGGCAACGCCGCAAAAATACTTGGGCTCGGCTGAACAGGCACGCAGGGTCTGGCCCGTATTTCGCGTAGCCGCCCCAATCCGCACGAAAGGCATGGTAATTATGGAAATGCAACCGACCCGCAAAAAACTGATTACGGGCGCGGCGTGGGCAGGCACCGTGATTTGGGCTTTGCTTATCATTGTAATCTCGCTGCTGCCCCGCAGAGTGTTTATCACCCTTGTGGACGCCGTCGCAGGCGGAATAATCTGGCTGGTACATACCATTTTTGACATATCCCTTAACCCCACCACCAGATTAAATATCTTCAACGCCGCTTTTTTGGTGCTGCCCTTTCTCGGTTTTTGTGTTTTATCCCTGTTTTTCTGGTACCTTCTGCGCACCATGGGGTTTAACCCAAAGCGGGCGGTAATCCTTTCCCTTTCTTTAATCGCTTTTGCGGCGGTGCTGTTTGAGCTGCTTCAGTTTTTTTCGGGCGAGTATATGCCGAAAGTGTCCCACTGCCTTTTGAATATTGCCGGCGGCGCCGCGGCGCTGGCCTTCACCATATCGATCTACCGGTTCCCCAGGATTTTTAACCGCGAAACCGTAAGCTATGTGGTTTTCGGCGCGCTGACAACCGTGGTCAACATGGTCGTCTACGGGCTGTGCTACAACTACCTCGGATTTCACAACCTGATAAGCAACACGGTCGCTTGGGTCGCCGCGGTGCTGTTCGCCTATGTGGTGAACAAGCTGTTCGTGTTCAGGTCGCGCACCGGCAGCGCTTATCAGGTGCTCAGGGAATTCAGCCTGTTTGTCGGCGCGCGGCTGTTTTCATTCGGGGTGGACCAGCTTTTTATGTGGGTGCTGGTGGACATTCTGCGTTTAAACGGAGGGTTTTCAAAAGCCGGAGTCAATGTGGTGGTGCTTTTGATGAACTACTTTTTCAGCAAAATGGTGATTTTCAAAAAACCTGACAAAGACAAGCAGGAATAAAAACCGCAAAATTATAGAAAGGACCAAATTCTATGACGGGTTACGGCAACAATAACTGGAATCCTCATTCTATGCACAGCCACCATCAAAAGCAGGCAATCCGGCGGGACTCCAATTTCGTCGGGCTGATATCTATTGCGCAGGTGATACTGCTGCAGGTGATTTCGGTGGTTTTGATACTGGGGCTTTCCTCTATCGGAATTGCCGACCCGACCGACAGCAGGTATTTCGGCCTTGGAAACACCGGTTTCCTCTTATTCTACTCGATTATCTACATTGTCGCGGTCGGGCTGCCCGCCCCCATAATCGCGCTGATTGCGCGCCGCAGGATAAGCCCGTTTTCCGACCTTGAGCAGGCCAGCCATAAAGAGCCGGGTTTTCTGCAGGTAGCGCTGGCGCTGATGGCGGGGCTTTCGCTGTGCATTATCGCAAATTACGTAACTTCCTACATCGTATATTTCCTAAACGAGATCGGCCTCCGCCCTCCGGATATGCCCGTCTATGTCGAAAACAGTGTTGTAAGCCTTCTGCTCAACATATTCACCCTCGCGCTGCTGCCCGCGGTGCTTGAGGAAATGGTGTACCGCGGGTATATATTAAGAACGCTGCTGCCGCATGGCAAGGTGTTCGCGATTGTGGTGTCTTCGGCGATGTTCGCGCTGATGCACGGCAACCTGCTGCAAATCCCGTTCGCCTTCATCGTCGGGCTTACATGCGGCTATCTTGCGGTCAAGACCGGGAAAATATGGGTGGCTGCCCTGCTCCACTTCCTAAACAACTTTATGGCGGTGGTTCTGCAGTACGCGGGTATCAACCTGACCGACTCGCAGACCCAGAAAGTGGTGGCAATCGCATTCTCCATTCTCGGCATTATCGGGCTGTACTCGCTGATTGCGCTGTTCGCCGCCGGTGACCCCGGTATCAGGGAAGACAAAGACAGGCAGCAGCCCGCTCCCGCGGTCAACAAAACCGGCGCTCTGCTGTCGGCGCCGGCCATTATTGCGTATCTTGTTGTGTCGGTCATCCTTATCGTGCTTACCACGCGTTTTGGGGGGTAGTCCGATGGCTTTATCCGCCGAGGAATACATGAGGCAGGCGCTTGCGCTTGCAAGGGAATCCGCGAAAGAAGGCGAAGTGCCGGTCGGAGCGGTTATTGTCAGGCGCGGCGAAATAATCGGCCGGGGAAGAAACAGGCGGGAAGGCTCAAAAAACGCGCTCGCCCACGCTGAAATCGAGGCAATAAACGAGGCGTGCCGCCGGCTCGGTGGCTGGCGACTTTTTGACTGTGATTTATACGTTACGCTTGAGCCCTGCCCGATGTGCGCCGGCGCAATCATCAACGCGCGGATTAGCCGTGTGTTCTACGGCGCAAAGGACCCAAAAGCCGGCTGCTGCGGCACGGTGGTGGATTTGTTCGCGCTGCCCTTCAACCACCGCCCGGTCCGCGAAGGGGGTATCCTCGCGCAGGAATGCGCCGAAGAATTAAGCGGATTTTTCGCCAAACTGCGAGGTAAGGATTGATTAATAAATAAAAATTAATAATTGCGGTATGGTTACAATAAAACGATTATAAACTGAACCTTTAAATTCCCTGTCGGGCTTGACAAACCATCATATAAAGCGTATATTATTCTCAAACAGAATACCGTGCAAAAACAAGGGGTGCTGGCAAATCGGCCGGCTGAGATGGGGCCCGCGGCCCCGAACCCTCGCACCTGAACCGGGTAATGCCGGCGGAGGGATGTTTAAACGGCAGTCGTATTGCCAAACCTCCACTCGGTGGAGGTTTTTTTGTTAAACTTCCCTTTCGAAAATTACCAAAAACTATGAAAGGGGTATTGACAAATGAAAAACTCAAAATCGCTTCTTTTGACCGAAAGCGGGATAATGCTCGCCTGCGCGACCATACTCAGCATGATTGAGATTGTAAGCCTGCCTTACGGCGGCAGCGTTACCCTGTTCAGCATGCTGCCGGTAATCCTGATAGCTTACCGGCGCGGGATTGGGTGGGGCCTGTTCACCGCGTTCGCGTTCAGCCTGCTTCAAATGCTGCTTGGGGTCAACAACCTGTCATACGGCACGTCCGCCGCGGCCGTCCTCGCGATAATAACACTGGATTATATCGTCGCGTTTACCGCGCTGGGGCTTGCGGGGGCGTTCCGGTCTTTAAAAAGTCAGGCGGCGGGGCTTGCTTTGGGCACCCTGCTGGTGTGCGCCATCCGGTATCTTTCGCATGTTGCGGTGGGGTTCACCGTGTGGAGGGATATCTCCATCCCCGCAAATCAGGCGCTGTTGTATTCCTTCGTTTACAACGCGACATACATGGTTCCGGAAACACTGGTTACTGTAATCGGCGGGATAACCCTGTCAAGGCTGATAGATATCCGCAGCGAGTCTTTAACCCGCGCGGCGGCGCCAAAAAAAGCGCCGGACCTCGCCGTGCTGTTTTCGGGGATTGCCAAAGCCGCGGCAGCAGCCGCGGTCATAACCGACACCGCGCTTGTATTCTCAAAACTGCAGAACGCCGAAACCGGCGAATTCGACATAAGGCTGATATCCTCGGTGGACTGGCCGCTTTTTTTCGCCGTCGCGCTCGCCGGCCTTGTGGTCGCTACACTGTTTTCGGTACTGGCAAAACGGGTCCCGCAGGACAGCGATGTAAACCTTAAACGTCTGTTCTCTGCAATCCCTCTTGTCCTGGTATTGGCCGCCGAGGTTGTTATCGCGGCGTTTATCCTGAATACCCTGAAAGAAGGCGCGCCTGACGCGGAAGGAATTATAAAAATAGCGGTATCGGCGGCTTTCGGGGCCGCGGCCGCGGGTTTTGCTGTCAGACGGTATGCCGTAAAAAGGGCAAACCGGGGGTGAAACCATTGTACCAAAAGGGCTGAGGTGTTCTCAACTTTCATTTAACTTTACAATACGGCAATAAATTTTAGGAGGGTAATTATGAAAAGCAAAACAACCGCGCTGATACTCTCGATTTTTCTGGGTTCACTGGGTGTTGACAGGTTCTATGTAGGCAAAATCGGAACAGGAATTCTGAAACTGATTACCTTCGGCGGTTTCGGGATTTGGTGGCTTGTCGATTTGATTATGATTGCGACAGGCAGTTTCAAAGACAAGCAGGGCAACCCGCTGCAGTGAGTCTACATAGCTGAAAGCCGAAAGCTCCATGAGGTCCATAACCTCATGGAGCTTTTTTCTTACTATAAGCCAGCCTCCGGCCGTCAGCTGCCGCCAGCCCCCAATCCCTGCTTTTTGAAATATATCAGGCTTATCACAAGCAGCGCGGTGCCGCCTGCCGGCACCAGCAGCTTTTTTTCTTTAAAACCGCGAAATTCTGTGCTGCCGGATGACGCCGCGGCAGTGGTAATAACGGTTTTTACGCTGGTTGTTGCCGCCTCTATGCTGGTAGCTGTTTCCGCCTTGCCGGTATCCGACTGGCTTAAGCTCCGGGTCTGTACGGCAACCTGCTCATCAGCTTTCTTTACGGTCGGCTTGAACGTGCCGGTGTTTTGAGTCTGCCGCGCACTCAGACTTTCGCTTTTGCCGGTGTCTGTTTGCGTTTTTGTCTTAATCCCGCCGGCGCCTGCATGAGTTTTTGTCTTAACCCCGACGGCGCCCGCTGTACTGCCGGTACTGCCCGTCGTTTCTGCCGTTTTATCTTCAACCTGCGCCGCAAGCGTTCTGAAATCCACTGTCTTCCCGCCGCTGCCGATAATGTCGATTTGTACCCCGGTGATAATGATATTCCCCCGGCTGTCGGCGTACGAAGAGACCGTCTCTCCGGAGTATTCCCCGCCGCTGTAATGCCCCGTCTTTAAACTCCCCAGCGAAATCTCCCCTTTCAGCCGGATTGCGGACGGCTTGATTTCGCCGCTGACGCTGTCCAGCAGCACACCGGCGACCGCCGGATTTATATAGACAAACCTGCTCTCCCCCTCGCCGTCCAGAAAATGTATAATCACGTTGGTCTTTATCCTCGGCGTAAAATCGTAGATAATCATGTCGGTCTCATGGTTAAAAACAATCCCCTCAAAACTGCATTTCATCGCGGGCCAAAGACCGCAGGTGTTGCCGAAAAAAAGCGCCCCGTCCGAACTCATCACCGTCCCCTTTGAAACAATGCTGCCGTACGCCGCGTCCACCGACTCCCATTCCGAAGGCTCGCACGGCAGCAGGCTTATCTCCATTACAGAAGCTGCGGCGCCCGGCATTGCAAGAGCAAGTATAAGTAAAACTGACATAAACAAAATACCGGGGAGGTTTGGCATTCTCATTATAACCCACTCCTGCATATTTTTTGAAGGTGTAAACTTTTCTATAAATATACAAAAATTTACTGAATTAGTCAATTATTGCGGCAATATTTTTTATTTCTATTTTTTTTATAAAATAACAGCGCGGCCGCTGCGGGGTGTCCGAGGTATTATAAAGCGCCAGCCGCAACCTGACGCCGGCAGCCATCTCATAAAGATTGACAAATTTGCAACAATCGGATTATAATATTAGAACAAATTACTGCCGATAAACCGGTTTTTGGAGTTGAAAAAGAGAAAATGGGATATACACTTTCGCAAAAGCTGATCAGTTCACATCTTTTAAGCGGGGATATGTCGCCGGGCAGTGAAATCGGGCTGCGTATCGACCAGACCCTGACACAGGACGCAACCGGCACCATGGCATATCTTGAGTTTGAGGCGATGGGCGTCCCACGCGTCAAAACAGAGCTGTCGGTCGCGTACATTGACCACAACACCCTGCAGACCGGTTTTGAGAACGCCGACGACCACCACTATATCCAGACGGTGTGCAAAAAGCACGGTATCTACTTCTCGCGGCCCGGCAACGGGATTTGCCATCAAGTGCACTTGGAGCGGTTCGGAATTCCGGGCAAAACCCTTATCGGCTCGGACAGCCACACCCCGACCGCGGGCGGTATCGGCATGCTTGCGTTCGGAGCCGGCGGGCTGGACGTCGCGGTCGCAATGGGCGGCGGGCCGTATTACATCACCATGCCCAAAACAGTGCTGGTAAACCTCAAAGGCAGGCTGCAGCCGTGGGTTTCGGCAAAGGATGTAATACTGAAAATCCTGCAGATTATGACTGTTAAAGGCGGTGTGGGCAAAATAATCGAATACGGCGGGGAAGGCGTAAAGACTTTAAGTGTTCCCGAACGCGCCACAATCGCCAACATGGGCGCGGAGCTCGGCGCTTCCACCTCGGTTTTCCCGTCGGACGAAATAACGCGAGAGTTCATGCGCGCGCAGGGGCGGGAGACCGACTGGGTCGAGCTTCTGCCCGACCCGGACGCGGTCTACGACGAGGTCATCGAAATCGACCTTTCGGAGCTTGAGCCGCTGGCGGCCTGCCCTCACTCCCCCGACAACGTCAGGCCGGTTTCGGAGCTTCAGTCCGTCAAGGTTGACCAGGTCTGCATAGGCTCCTGCACCAACTCCTCGCTGCTGGATTTGATGAAGGTCGCAAGGATACTCAAGGGCAAAACCGTCCACCCCGACGTCAGCCTTTCGATTTCCCCCGGCTCAAAGCAGGTTTTCACCATGCTTGCCGAAAGCGGCGCCCTCGCCGATTTGATTGCGGCGGGCGCGCGTATTCTCGAAAGCGCGTGCGGCCCGTGTATTGGCATGGGGCAGTCTCCCAATTCCGGCGGGGTTTCGCTGCGCACCTTCAACCGTAATTTTGAAGGCAGGTCGGGCACCGCGGACGCCAGAATCTATCTGGTCAGTCCGGAAACCGCCGCCGCCTCCGCTCTGACGGGGATAATCTCCGACCCCAGAACCTTGGGCGAGTTACCCAAAATCGAGCTGCCGGACAGGTTTTTGATAAACGACAATATGATTGAGCCTCCGGCGCCGAAAGACGAAATGGACAAAATCGAAGTCATCCGCGGCCCCAATATAAAGCCTTTTCCGAAAACCGGCCCGCTGCCGGAGGAGATTGAGGCGAAGGTCCTTCTCAAAGTCGGAGACAACATCACAACCGACCATATCATGCCGGCGGGCGCAAAAATCCTGCCTCTGCGCTCCAATATACCCGCGATTTCGGAGTACTGCTTTGTGCGCGTGGACCCCGAATTCCCGGCGCGCTGCAAGGCTGAAGGCAAGGGGATTGTAATCGGCGGCTCAAACTACGGGCAGGGCAGCTCGCGCGAGCACGCCGCGCTTGCCCCGCTGTACCTTGGGATAAAGGCGGTAATCGCAAAGTCGTTTGCCCGCATTCACGCCGCGAACCTGATTAACGCCGGCATTCTGCCTCTTACTTTCGCTAACGGGGCCGATTACGACCGCGTTTCAATGTGGGACAGCCTTTCCCTGCCCCGTGTGCGCGAAAGGCTGGAAAACGGCCAGCCGCTTTTACTGGCGAACAACGACACGGGCGATACAATCCGGCTTAATTCACAGTTTTCAAGGCGGCAGGTCGAAATCCTGCTTGCCGGCGGGCTGCTGAACTACACCCGCGAAAAGAATAAAGCAAAATGACCTGCTGCCGCGCCGGAACAGGCATTATCATAAGCGCTAGGAAGGATTGCAATGGCAAAATCTGAACGAATATCAATGTCGGTTATCCGCCGCCTGCCTCGGTATTACCGTTTCCTGTACGATTTGAAGGAAAACGGGGTGGTGCGGATTTCCTCAAAGGAGCTGTCCCAGAGGATGGGGCTCACCGCCTCCCAAATCAGGCAGGATTTAAACTGTTTCGGCGGGTTCGGCCAGCAGGGTTACGGCTATGTCGTGGAGCAGCTGTACGCCGAAATCGGGCGGATTCTCGGCCTTGACGTATTAACCCCCGCAATCCTCCTTGGAGCCGGCAACCTCGGCAGGGCGGTTGCCAACCACATGGATTTTGAGCAAAAAGGGTTCAGGCTTGTCGCGATTTTCGACGATTCCCCCAGCATTATAGGCCAGAAGATACGGGGAATGGAGGTTCTGCCGACAAAACTGATTGAGGAAACCTGCCGCAGGCAGAATGTAAAAGTCGCGGTGCTCTGTATCCCAAAAGAGGCCGCCGCTTCAATCGTGGAATACCTGATTTCGCTGGACATACGCGGGTTTTGGAATTTCAGCCACTTTGACATCGGGCACCACTACCCCGGCGTTCTGGTTGAAAACGTCCACCTGGGCGACAGTCTGATGACCCTCTCGTACAAACTCACAGCGGGGGGCGAAAAATAGCGAGGATTGGAGCACTCTGACTTTTTATCTGCTCTACTTGAAAAATCAGATGATATGTAATAATATTAACCTTGAAAAGACTTGCGCTAAACAAATGATAACGGGGAAGGATTGCAAATGAAAAACCTTAATAAAAAGACAATCGAAGACATTGACGTTTCCGGCAAACGGGTGCTGGTGCGCTGCGACTTTAATGTGCCTCTTACCGACGGGGTTATCGCCGACGACAAGCGGATTCGCGAATCGCTGCCCACTATCAGGTACCTCTCCGAACACGGCGCCGCCGTAATCCTCTGCTCGCATCTCGGCAGGCCGAAGGACGAGGAATCCAAAAAGAAATGCACCCTCGCGCCGGTTGCCGGGCGCCTGTCGGAACTTCTTGACCGTGAAGTCAAGTTCACCACCGACACCGTCGGGGACGAGGCGCGCGCAATGGCAAAATCCTTAAAACCCGGCGAAATCATGCTGCTTGAAAACGTCCGCTTTTATAAAGGGGAAACAAAAAACGACCCCGAATTCGCAAAAGCGCTCGCACAGCTTGCCGACATTTTCGTGAACGACGCGTTCGGCACCGCCCACCGCGCCCACGCCTCCACCGCAGGGGTCGCTGATTACCTGCCCGCTGTCTGCGGCTATCTGATAAAGAAGGAAATCACCGTGATGGGCGGCGCGCTCGAAAACCCGAAACGCCCGTTTGTCGCGATTCTCGGCGGGGCAAAGGTTTCGGATAAAATCGGGGTAATCACAAACCTTTTGGACAAGGTGGACTCCCTGATTGTCGGCGGCGCGATGGCGTACACCTTCCAGGTTGCCCTCGGCAGGAAAATCGGCGACTCAAAATTTGAAGCCGATAAAATCGATTTGGCAAAGGAAATACTCGCCAAAGCCGAGGAAAAAGGGGTTAAATTCCTGCTGCCGGTGGACAATGTCGCAGCCGACGCTTTTGACGTCAACGCAAATGTAAAGCTGTTCGAGCACGGCATTGACGACGGCTGGATGGGGCTTGACATCGGGCCAAAGACCCAGAAGCTGTTCGCCGAAGCAGTAAAAGGCGCCGGCACCGTAATCTGGAACGGGCCGATGGGCGTGTTTGAAATGGAAAGATTTGCGGAAGGCACCAAAGCCGTTGCCAAAGCTATCGCCGAAAGCGGCGCGGTATCGATTATCGGCGGCGGGGATTCCGCGGCGGCGGTCGAACAACTGGGTTATGCCGATAAGATGACCCACATCTCGACCGGCGGCGGAGCGTCGCTTGAATTCCTCGAAGGGCTTGAGCTCCCCGGAATTGCGTACCTTGACGACAAATAAACCCTCCGCTTTAACCGGGCTGCTGCATAATATACGGCAGGACAGGCGCTCCGCGCTTGTAAATGCTGCACTGCCGGCCAAGGGCCGGGGCTTTTGCCGGTGTTATGCGGCCGCCTTTTATGTTTATATAAAAGCAGTCTTAAATAAAGGATGATAAAAACAATGGGCAGAAAATTCGTAATCGCCGGCAACTGGAAAATGAATAAGAACCCGGCTGAAACCGTGGAGTTAATCAACCAACTCAAACCGCTTGTGGCAAACGCCGCCTGCGACGTGATAACCGCGGTGCCGTTTGTGGACATCCCCGCGGCGCTTGACGCGGTCAGGGGCAGCAATATAAAGGTCGCCGCCCAAAACTGCCACTGGGAAAAATCGGGCGCGTTCACTGGCGAGATTTCAGCCGCCGTGCTTAAAAGCATGGAGGTAGAATATGTCATTATAGGCCACAGCGAGCGCCGCCAGTATTTCGGCGAGACCGACATCACCGTCAACAGGAGGCTGCGCGCGGCTCTGGACGCCGGGCTGACCGCAATCGTCTGCGTCGGGGAATACCTTGAGCAGCGCGAGCAGGGAGTTACCGCCGAAGTCTGCTCAATGCAGACAAAGATTGCGCTCGGCGGAGTGTCCGCTGAGGAAATGCGGCGCGTAATCATCGCTTACGAGCCGGTCTGGGCAATCGGCACCGGCAAAAACGCGACCGCCGGGCAGGCGAATGAAGTCTGCGCCCTTATCCGCTCGACCATCGCCGGTTTATATAACAGCGAAACCGCGGAAAATACCATTATCCAATACGGCGGCTCAATGAACGCCGCCAACGCGGCCGAACTGCTGTCCCAGAAAGACGTGGACGGCGGGCTTGTCGGCGGCGCATCCTTAAAACCCGCCGATTTCGCGGCGATTGTCGCTGCGGCCGACAGTATAATGTCCGCCTTATAAATCCGCACTCAGTCTACCCGCTGAAAGGAAATACATTGATGAAAAAACCATTAACTCTGATAATCATGGACGGCTTTGGCCTCAACCCCGACACCTACGGCAACGCAATCAAAGCCGCCAACACCCCAAATCTCGATTATTATTTCAGCAATTACCCGTTTACCACCCTCGGCGCTTCCGGAATGGACGTGGGGCTGCCCGACGGACAGATGGGCAACAGCGAGGTCGGGCACACCAACATCGGCGCCGGCAGGATAGTGTATCAGGACTACACAAGAATAACCAAGGCGATAATGGACGGTGATTTTTTCCAAAACCCGTCTTTGGTTTCTGCGATGGAAAACGCAAAAAAAGAGGGCGCGGCCCTGCATTTGATGGGGCTTGTGTCGGACGGCGGGGTCCACAGCCACAACACCCACCTTTATGCGCTGCTTGAAATGGCCAAGAATTACGGCGTGGAAAAGGTTTTTGTCCACGCCATGCTCGACGGCCGGGACGTGCCTCCCACCTCCGGAACCGGATACCTGCGTGAGCTTCAGCAGAAAATCGCGAAAATCGGCACCGGGAAAATTGCCACCGTGATGGGTCGGTACTACGGGATGGACCGCGAATCCCAGTGGGGACGGGTCAAGAAGGCCTATGACGCAATGGTTTATCGCGAAGGCATCAGGGCCGCCGACCCGGTAAAGGCGGTTGAGGAATCCTACCGCACCCTCGACCCCGAAGGCAAGTACACCACCGACGAATTTGTGGTGCCCACAGTCATCGAGGGCGGAGAAGCCGTCAAAAACGGGGACAGCGTGATTTTCTTCAACTTCAGGCCGGACCGCGCAAGGGAGATAACCCGCGCTTTCGTAGACCCGGATTTTTCCGGTTTTAAAAGGGAGAACATGCTTTCGCTTGAATATGTCTGCATGACCGAATATGACGCGACCATGCCGAATGTCTCGGTGGCGTTCGCTCCAATCGAGCTGACCATGACCATGGGCGAAACGGTCAGCAGGGCGGGCCTGACCCAACTGCGTATTGCGGAAACCACGAAATACGCTCACGTAACCTTCTTTTACAACGGCGGCGAAGAAGTGATGTTCAAAGGCGAGGACAGGGTGCTTATACCCACCCCCGACGTGCCCACCTTTGATTTGAAACCGGAGATGAGCGCCTACCCTGTATGCGACGAAGTGGTAAATCGGATTACGTCCGGCAAATACGACATGATTGTTCTGAACTTCGCCAACTGCGACATGGTGGGCCACACCGGCATTTTCGACGCCGCGGTCAAAGCGGTCGAGGTGGTGGACGAATGCGTCGGCCGCGTGGTTAAAGCGACCATGAAGATGAACGGCGCCGCAATAATCACCGCCGACCACGGCAACGTCGATAAAATGCTGGACGAGGACGGCGCCCCCTTTACCGCCCATACCACCTTCGACGTGCCGTTCTGTATCGTCGGTCCCCCGTGCAGGCTGCGCGAACGCGGCCGCCTCGCCGACATATCCCCGACAATGCTGTATCTTATGGGAATCCCGCAGCCGGCGGAAATGGACGGGGAAAACCTGATAATACCGTAGTTTTCTTTATAAACATTTGCGATTATTCGCGCGCGGTCTTAATTCAAAAAGACGGCAAAACTGCCGCCTTTTCAATTCATGCGTATTGTAAAGTTAAATGAAAGTTGAGGACCCGTCAGCCTTTCTGGTACAATGCTTTTGTCACAAAACGCAGTACCTCCCGAAAGGAGACGAGTCCTCATGACAAAAGTATACCAGTTCAGCTGCC
>Ga0208564_1000151_pt1 | contig 65232 bp, 61 predicted proteins | sample AD_UKC073_MetaG_FD_184439 | JGI IMG/M metagenome (GOLD analysis project Ga0208564, IMG submission 184439) | Active sludge microbial communities of municipal wastewater-treating anaerobic digesters from USA - AD_UKC073_MetaG (SPAdes) (version 2) | ecosystem: Engineered > Bioreactor > Anaerobic >... | reverse complement strand
CATTCTTGTTTCTATTACCAACAGATTCTCTTTATCTGCTGTCGCTCCTGCCCTTGCCTCTTCTGCTTTTTGCTTGTATTCCTTAAACCCGTAAGCCAGTTTAGTAAGGGTGCCATCGGCAAAGACCAGGAGCTTGTCGCAGACCTGCTCCAGCAGGTAGCGGTCATGGGAAGCTATTATGATTGTGCCGTCGTAGTCCTGCAGGGTTTCCTCCAGTTCTTCCCGGCTGTGCAGGTCGAGATGGTTGGTGGGTTCGTCGAGGATTAATAGGTCGTGCTGATGAATTATCAGGGCTGCCAGCTTAAGCCTGGTCCGCTCGCCCAAGCTGAGCTTTGCTGCAGGTTTCTCCACCATGGCAGCATCAAAGCCCATGTTGGCCAGCATAGTCCTGACCCGGGTCACTTCATCTTTTTGGCTTACGCCCATTATGTCCAGGGCGGTTATTCCTGCGTCCAGATCTGCCATCTCCTGGCTCAGGAATCCAGGTTTCACCGAGGGACTGAGCCACAATTCGCCCCTATCCTGCTTCTCCTGGCCTAAGATAATGCGAATGAGGGTGGTCTTGCCGCAACCGTTGGGGCCAATCAGCCCCACCTTTTCTCCCCTCTGGATAAAGAAATGACTGTCGGTGAAGAGAGTTTTTTGTCCATAGCTCTTGCTCAGGGCTGTAGCCTCGATAATGCGGCGGCCCCGCTTGCCTGCGGCCTCCAATTCAAACTGGGGCCTGCTTTCCTCCCGGGGCCTTAGGACCCCTTGAGTTTTTTTCCTTTCCAGCAACTTAATCCGGGATTTGATTTGTTGATCCCGGAGCTTTGCCTTTTTGCGGCCATACTCTTTCCGATGCCCGTCTGTCTTCCCAGCTTCCCTGTGGGCTTTGGCAGACCATTGCTTGAGCCGGGCTATCTCCGCCTCAATCTTGCGTTGCTCCTTTTGCTCGGTCTGGTATTGATGGAGCTGGCTGAGAAATTGCCGCTGCTTCTCCTGCCGGTAGAAAGTATAATTGCCCGGGTATTCCTTTGCCCTCCCCCACTCAAGTTCAAAGATGCGGGTGACAACTTGATCCAGGAACCAGCGGTCATGGGAGATAATCAGGGCGGCGCCCTTGTACTTTCTCATTGCCTCCGCCAGCCACTCCACCCCCTGAATGTCCATGTGATTGGTGGGCTCGTCAAGAATAAGCAAGTCTGGCCGCGAAGCCAACACCTGGGCCAGGGCCAGCTTGGTCTTTTCGCCACCGCTTAAGGCCTGAAACCGCCCTTCGTCCCAGCGGGTTACCCGGCTGAGACCCATTTGGCTGACTGCTTCCAGGAAGTCGGCTTTTCCCTCGGCCAAAGCTGCGTTGAGGTCTTGGAGAGAAAAGGCAGCCGCTTGGCGCAAATAGCCCATCCGGATATTCTGGTCGCAGCGCAGGATTGTGCCGGCATCAGCCTCTGTTTCCTGGGATATTATATTGGCCAGCGTACTCTTTCCGGCCCCATTGCTGCCCACCAGGCCAATCTTCTCATCCCGGTGAATATCCAGGGTTACACCTTTCAAGACAGCTAAACCGCCAAAACTTTTTTCTATGTCAATACAGCGCAACAGCATATCAATCACCTCGGTGTATTTTTTTAGGCCGGCTCTTTCCTGAACATCCTTTACACCTCCAAACGAAAAAGCTGCAGTGAAGAGATCACATGCAGCCGCGAGTACTCTGGAAGGACAGGCTCCAGAGTAAATCTGCGCCTTTGGCACAGTACAATATAATAGACTGCTGTGTTCTTAACCTCCTGGATGCACGCAAACAACCCTCAGATTGAGGGAATTCCAGGCCAGTATAAAATTACTGGATGTTAAGAACGAATGAACATTGCAGTCTCCTTAAGCTCTGGCGATATTTCTTTAATTATAGCACATATATAAGCAAATGAAAACATTGGCTGAGGAGCGGTACGCAATTGGCTGTAAATAAATAAGGTAAGAAATATTACTGGCCCAGCAGGAGTTTTCTCTTCTCTGCAGAATATCACCCTTAAGGGGGTTAAAGATATAATATAACCCTGTCGGGGGTGTTAATATGGAAAAAATCACTGTGCTGACCGCCGATGTTATTGGCTCCCGGAAGGCGGGACTGGATTTGGCTGCCCTGGCCAGCAGCATCAAGCAGATTGAGCATCCCGCTTTGCTGGTCCCCTTCTCTGTTTCCAGGGGAGACGAAGTGCAGGGGATAATCTCCGGGTGGCTGTCGACACCTCAATTGGTGCGGATGCTCCGCTGGCGGTGCCGGCCCCATCAGCTGCGCATTGGCATTGGTATAGGCTATAATCATGACGAGCTTGGGGATGACCCGTGGAAGTTAAGCGGCCCGGCGTTTTTCCTGGCCCGAAGGGCCTTGGAGGGAATCGCCGACAGCAAGGACCCAGCAACCCGGGTGGCCACAGGGAATGATGACCTGGATGCCTTGATCGATTCCATCTGGCTCCTCCTCGACACCCTGATGGCCCGGTGGACCCCAGGCCAGTGGGAAGCGGTCATGACCTACGAAGAAACCGGGACCTATGCTGCTGCGGCAAAAGTCTTGGGAGTAGCAGCCCAGAACGTCCAAAAGCGCTGCAAAGCCGCCCATTGGCAGCAAATTCGCCAGGCAGAACAGGGCTTGTCCCAGGCAGAAGCCTTATCCATCACCCTAAACAGGGTGAATTAGCACAAATCACCCGCTAGCGGGTGGGGAGGGGAAAGAATGTTGTATTTTTGGTTACTGTTGCTGGCCCATGGCCTAGCGGACTTTGTCCTGCAAAACAACAGAGTCAGTGCTGCCAAGTGCGCAAATAAGTGGCAGGGCTATGCCCTCCACGGTCTGGCAATATTTCTCTGCACCTTTGCCGCCGTTCACTTTTTCGGCTGGGAAAGTGCCCTCCTGGCAGCGGGGGTGATTACCGGAGTCCACTTGTCCCTGGACTGGCTGAAAAACCTTGGCCGCGAATACCAGCTCAAGAAAGGCAGGAAACCTGGGGTTCAGGGACTGATTATTGATCAGTGCCTGCATATTTTGACTTTGTTCTTGGCCTGGCGCCTGGCGGACAGGCCGGTGGACACTGCTGTCGCCCGGTTCTATGGGGGAATCCTTTCCCCCTTGGGGCAATTGCCGGGAACAGAAGAAATGGTCGTCGGACTGGCAGTGTATGCTTATGTAATCTTTGGCGGTGCAGTATTTATCCGCATAGCCCTGGATCAAATCTTCCCCCCGGGTTATATCCTTGCTGATTCCCGTGACAATGCTCAGCAGGTTGCTGCGGGGAAATATATTGGAATTCTTGAGCGTTTCCTCATCCTCACCCTGACGGTGACAGGTAATATTTCTGCCATCGGCATGGTCATTGCCGCCAAGTCCATCGCCCGCTTCAGTGAATTCTCCAATAAACATTTTGCCGAATACTACCTGGTGGGGACGCTGCTCAGCGTCGGCCTGGCACTGGCAGGGGGTATAGCCCTGACTCGTTTATGGCTCCAAAGCTGAGTGGTCTTCCTTCTGTCCCAACTCACCTCCCGGGTTAACGGGAGGTGTCTTATTGTCGAGGGAATGTAGGCGAATTTGTACCCTTGAGCCAGATTGACAGTATGGCACTGCATTGCTATAATCGATTAAAACATAGTAATTTACTCGGTATTGGAGATGGTGAAATGTTTCGCTTCCTGCGCACTCAGATTCGGGTAATCCGTGAAAACGACCCTGCAGCCCGTTCCGCATTAGAAATTATACTCTGTTACCCTGGTCTGCACAGCCTGGCCATGCACCGGCTTGCCCACTGGCTGTGGAAGCGAAAGTGCAGGCTGCTGGCCCGCATCATTAGCGGGGGCAACAGATTTCTAACCGGTATTGAGATTCATCCCGGTGCAAGCATACATCCTTCATGCTTCATCGACCATGGAATGGGCATCGTCATCGGTGAGACAGCAGTCATCGGTGAGAATGTGCGAATTTACCATGGCGTAACCTTAGGGGGAACAGGCAAAGATAAAGGAAAACGTCATCCCACCGTTGGCAATGACGTCCTCCTGGGCGCCAGGGCCACTCTATTGGGGCCCATCACCATTGGCGACGGCGCCAAGGTTGGCGCAGGAGCTGTGGTACTGGATCCTGTCCCTCCAGGGCGGACTGTGGTGGGGCTAAGGGCGGAGCCTGTTTCTCAGGGCCACCGGGTTAGGCGATGCAATCTCTCGGAGTTGCAGCAGCGCCTGGAACAACTGGAAAGCAAACTACAGGAACTGGAGGCAGAACTTTGATTACCGCACTCATCGGAAACACGCCCCTGCTGAAAATTGAAGCAGGGCCGGAAGCCGCAGCACTGTATATCAAACTGGAGTCTTACAATCCTGGGGGGAGCATTAAAGACCGGGTTGCCATGGCAATGCTTCAAGATGCCCGGGATAAAGGGCTTATTAGGGCAGGAACCACCATAATCGAGGCCACCAGCGGCAATACAGGCATTGGCTTGGCCATGGCAGCAGCCGCCATGGGCATTCCTTTGCTTCTCATTATGCCTGATACCATGAGCGAAGAAAGGCGCAAGCTCCTCAGGGCTTATGGCGCACAGCTTATCCTCACCCCCGGATCCCTGGGCATGCAAGGTGCCATTGACTTGGCGAAGGAAATGTTGACAGATGAGAAATACCTCCATCTGGATCAATTCTCCAACCCCGCCAATCCCCGTGTCCACTACTCCACCACTGGACCGGAAATATATCGCCAACTGGAAGGCAAGATTGATGCCTTTGTGGCGGGAGTAGGGACCGGCGGCACCCTGACGGGGGCCGGAGGATTCTTGAAATCCCGCATCGCCAAGCTGAAGATATACGCTGTAGAACCTGCTTTGTCTCCTGTACTCTCTGGAGGAAAGGCCGGCCCCCATCCCCTTCAGGGCATCGGGGCAGGATTTATCCCGCCGGTGTTAAATATAGAACTAATAGATTCAATATATACTGTTCAAGGGGAAGACGCCTTCCGGACTGCAAGGGAAATGGCCAGGTGCAGAGGAGTGCTGGTTGGCATTTCTTCTGGGGCTGCGCTTTGGGCGGCTCTGCAGGTCGCCAGGGAATTGGGCCCGGGCAAGACGGTGGTAACAATTGCTCCCGACTCGGGGGAGCGTTACCTCTCTACCCCTTTGTATGCGGAGGAGGAAGACTAGTGAAAATACTCGTCGCACCAGATTCTTTTAAGGAAAGTATCGACGCTGCCAATGCTGCAAAAGCCATAGCCAGAGGCATCAGGGATGTTCTCCCGGCTGCAGAAATTGTCCTCCTGCCCATCGCCGACGGCGGCGAAGGCACTGTGGATGCGCTGATTACCTCAGGCAACGGCAGGTTTATTGAGACTTGGGTCAGCGGCCCCCTGGGAGAACCGGTTCTTGCCCGCTGGGGAATCCTTGCCGATAATACAGCCGTCATCGAGATGGCGGCCGCCTCGGGCCTCCCCCTTGTTCCCCCCGCCCGCCGCAACCCGCTGCTGACCAGCACCCTGGGCAGCGGCCAATTGATTAAGGCCGCCTTGAATCATGGGTGTACCCGGATTATACTGGGGGTAGGCGGCAGCGCCACCAACGACGGCGGTGCAGGGGCCCTTGCCGCCTTGGGAGCAGTGTTGCGGGACGATAAGGGCAAAGAAATATCCCCCAATCCCCAGGGACTCCTGAGTCTACATAGTATAGATATTAAGAACATCGATCCTCGGTTGGCCAGGGTCAGGATAGACATTGCCTGTGATGTCGACAACCCCCTTCTCGGTCCCCGGGGGGCGTCTGCTGTATTCGGCCCTCAAAAGGGAGCAGATGCGGAAATGGTTGTTGTCCTTGACCGGGCTTTGGCCAGGCTGGCGACAGTTGGGCAAGAGTTACTCGGCAAGGACATCGCCACCTTTGCCGGCAGCGGCGCCGCCGGGGGATTGCCGGCAGGATTGAGCCTGATTGCCCAGGTATCTGTTATACCTGGCATTGAACTGATCCTGGATACCATCAATTTCGCCGCTCACCTGCAGGGAGCAGGGCTGGTCTTTACCGGTGAAGGCAGGATAGACAGCCAGTCAGCCATGGGCAAAGCTATATCCGGCATTGCCAAGCTGGCCGGAGAGGCAAATGTTCCAGTCGTCGCCCTCTGCGGAACCCTGGGCAGGGGTTATCAGGAGCTTTATCCCATTGGAGTAGCGGGAGTGCAGCCCATTGTCCCCGGCCCCATGTCTGTCGCGGAGGCGATGGCCCAAGCCGACAGCTTGCTGGAAGAGGCGGCTGGGCGGGCCTTGCGGATTTTCCTCGCCCGACAAATTTGAGGACCGTCCCCGAATTTGCTGAAGGAGGTTTACCATGGAAATAAAACTCTACAACACCCTTAGCCGGTCTAAAGAAACATTCACGCCGCTGGTGCCTGGCAAGGCAGGCATGTATGTCTGCGGCCCCACGGTGTATACCTACGCCCATATCGGCAATATGCGTTCATATGTATTCGCCGACCTGCTGCGGCGGATGCTGGAATATAACGGCTATGAAGTAACCCATGTCATGAATATCACGGATGTGGGCCACCTTGTCTCCGACGCCGACGAAGGCGAAGATAAACTGGTGGAGGGAGCAAAGAGAGAGAAGAAAACTCCCTGGGAGATTGCAGAATTCTATACCCAAGACTTTATGCACAGCTTGGAAGCCCTCAACATCCTCACACCGACTATTATTTGCAAAGCCACCGACCACATTGAAGAAATGCTGGAATTTGTGCAGGCTCTTTATGACAAGGGCTTCGCCTACCGCATCGAAGGCGACGGCATCTATTTTGACGTGACAAAATTGCCCGACTACGGCAAACTCTCTGGTCAGAACCTGGAAGACCTGCGGGCAGGAGCCAGAATTGAAGTAAATGAACGCAAACGCCATCCCGCCGACTTTGCCCTTTGGAAGGACGCACCTCCCGAGCACATTATGCAGTGGCCCAGTCCCTGGGGCCCGGGCTATCCCGGCTGGCATATTGAATGCTCCACCATGTCTATGAAGTACTTGGGCAGGAGAATAGACATTCACACCGGCGGCATTGATCATGTGCCCATTCACCATGAAAACGAAATTGCCCAATCCGAAGCCCTGACCGGAGAACCTTGGGTCAATTACTGGCTCCACGGAGAATTTCTCCAGGTAGACGGGGGCAAGATGTCCAAGAGCCTCAACAACTTTTACACCGTTTCCACCCTCCGGGAGCGGCACTTTGACCCCCTTGCCTTCCGGTACATGTGCCTCAATGCCCATTACCGCACCCCTCTTAACTTTACCTGGGAGGGAATGGAAGCAGCTCAAACTGCCCTGCAGCGGCTGCGGCAAGCTTATCAGCAGTTGCCGGCCAGCTCGGAAAAACCCTCTCCCCCGCTGGCGGAAAAATTCCACCAGGCAATCAATGACGACTTAAATGTACCCCTGGCCCTTTCCTATGCCTGGGAAGCTGCCCGTTCCAATGCACCGAGAAGCAAGGCCTTGCTGGATCAATTCGATCAGGTGCTGGGTCTCAAGTTAAGTGAACCGGCAGCCCAACAGCAAGAATTACCCCCGGAGCTTGCGGCCCTGCTGGCAGAGCGCAACGAAGCCCGGGCCAGGAAGGATTGGGCGCGTTCCGACCAGCTGCGGGACGAACTGGCCAGCATGGGAGTCATCGTCAAGGACACCAAAGACGGGACTGAGTGGGAATACAGACCCAAGTAAGACAGAAAGCCGTAGCCCTCCAAAGGGCTACGGCTTTTCCATGTATACTCCCCTCCTCGCCGGCGTAAGTATTAAGCACAGGAGGGGAGCAAATGTGAAGCAGGTTATCTTAATTGGAAATTTCAATCGCTGGGAAACCGAAGCCGAGTTTATTTGTGAAATGCTGCAAATGACCGCCACCAGGGTCATTTTAATTAATATTGGCCGCGGGGAAGCCCCTGCCGATTTAAATGCCAAAGAACTGCGCCAGCTGTTCCCGGGAAAAACTTTGGAAGATTGCGTCCACCTGGCAATCTCAAAACTCTATCTCCAGGGCATTGCCGACGGCATCCTCGTCCTGCTGGGCAAGGAACCTCACTATTACGCCCTGGCAGACAAGGCTTTTGCTGCCATGCCCTTTGGCCTGCCCAAAGCTGCAATCCTGTCGGGAGATTGTACCTGGCAGGGCAGGAGGGATATATTGCACATCTACCTGCCGGGAACCGGATATAACATGAATCCGGTGATAAAAATCCTCTTGTGTAATACCGCCTTTGCCATCAGCGGCATGTGCCTGTGCAGCATCCACAACTTTGGCTCTTCCGCCCCCACAGTGGGCACAATGGGCTTCAGAGGAAGCATCGGCAAATATTTTGCAGGGGCAGGCCTCAATTACATTGCCTTTTCGGACAACGACCCCATGTTGCCGCCCCTGCTCCGCAACGGATATATTCATGGCCTGATGCTGGCCAGCGAAGCAGAATTCTGTCTGCCCAGCCTTGACATCGCCGCCGCCAGGGAAATCCCCGTGGTCATCATCAGCAGGAACCCCGGGGCAATTAAGGCCTCCCTGGATTATCTCCCTGCACTCTCAGGACCGGTGACCATTATCAGCTCCCATCACCAGGAGACTCCCCACATAGTCTCTCAGGAAGCCTCCCCCCTTTGGGTACACTGCCGCTCGATTTCCTGCAAGTACGGCAGCGACAGCTTCTACCGCTATGCCGTAAAGACTTTGGCAGATCAAATTACTTAGGCATTAATTGCCGGAAACCCCTTCCAATGTTATGGAAATCTATATATACTATTTTTAATGAATGGCAAAGGGGGTATCCGGGTGCATTTCGACTACCTGCGAGCCTTTTGCGTGGTAGTGAGGGCTAAATCTATTACCAAAGCCGCCAAAGAACTGCATCTCAGCCAACCCGCATTAAGCCAACAGATTAACTCTCTTGAAAACAAGTTTCGCACCAAGTTGCTGGAGCGCAGCAACCGGGGTGTCACTGTGACCCGCACCGGCGCGAAAGTGTACCAATATGGAATGCGCATGCTGTCGATTATGGAAGCCCTGGAACAAGAAATTCGCAACATCCAGGAGCCGGGAAGCCTGAGGGTTTCCATCGCCGCTTCTCCCATTCCCGGCAACTATCTCATGCCCATAAAGATGTTGTACTTTATATCAGACCACCCCAGGCTCAGGTACTCCCTGGTAATTAAGCCAGTGGAAGAGGTCATAGATTCCGTGGTGGACAGAACTACCAACCTGGGCATCGTCTCCGGCCCTATATCTCCTCAAACCATGAACAGGCTTAGTTCCGAACAAATTGCTCTCTACCTTCTCGGCCACGATGAAATAGTAGCTATCTGCGGCAAGGGAAGTCCCTGGAGCCAGGAAAAATACCAGGTAGCGGATTTACGTGCCCTGCCCATTATTGTCCCCAATCAGCAAAGCGGCACGAGAATTGCCATTGAACATTGCATTCAGGACACAAACATGTCTTTGGATAAACTCAACATCGTCATGGAAATGGACAATTCCATTGCCGTCACCAGTGCTGTGAAGGCCGGGGCAGGCATTGGCCTCATCCCTCGCCTGGCTGCTAATGATCCGGGCATTGAAATCCTGGATCTTCCCGGACTCAGTATCCCTCTTCCTTTTTACCTGTTGGTTTCCATTAAATTGTCCAACAACCCCCTCGTCAAGAAACTGATTGCTTTCCTGGAAACCGGCTTCCTAACCACGGACATTCGGGGGACAGCAAAATAACCTGCGGTCGCATGACCGTATTTTTTGGGGCATAATAAAGTCCAGGTGATAAAAATGCCCCAAAAGCACAGCCCCTTTCAGCTTCCTGAAATGGAGCTGGTGGAAAAACGACTCCAGGAAATCAACACATATGACAACCCCTGGCTTTCCGAAGTTACAGGTTATGTCCTCCACCATGGGGGAAAGCGCCTGCGCCCCCTGCTGGTCCTTCTCTGTTCCGACATCTATGGTGCAGCCCTGAAGACCAGAATAGATGTGGCGGTGGCAGCAGAACTGATCCACTCTGCCTCCCTGGTCCATGATGACATCGTGGATAATTCTTCCCTGCGCAGGGGGCAGCCCAGCACCAACAAGCGCTGGGGAAATCCCTCTGCCGTGTTGGTTGGAGACTTCCTCTTTGCCAGGGCGTACGCCATCCTCAGCAACTATCCTGCCGTTCTGGGGGTAATGACCGAAGCCATTGCCAGCATGTGCCTGGGAGAGCTCAGGCAAATGTATTGTCACTTTGACCCTGAAACCACTCCTGAAGAATATGTGCTCACCATAGTCAGCAAGACAGCCAGTCTGATTACAGCAAGCTGTGAGTCCGGCGCCCTCATCAGTTCCATGCCGGCGGCGGAAGTCAAGATATTAATCAGGTTTGCCCTCCACACCGGCATTGCCTACCAAATTGCAGATGATATCTCCGACTATGTTCTCGAGGCAGTGGAGGCGGGAAAGCCTCAGGGCAGCGACATCCGCAACGGCGTCGTCACCCTGCCCCTGATGTACTTATTGGTAAATCCCGACACAAGACAGCGGGTACATAACTTATTAAGCCAAAAACAACCCTTGGAGCCGAAAATGCTGCGCCAGGAGCTGGAGCATACCAAAGCCATACAAAAAGCAGCCGTTGTAGCCTGTCAGCACCTGGACCGGGGCATTGAGCTGCTAAACAATTTTCCACCGGGGCCTGCCGTCTTGTTGCTGGAAGAGCTGGCCCGGCAGGTGCAGGAGCGCTGTACCGCCCTTTCACAACATGCCTCCCCTGCGCAACAGCCCAGCCAGCCTTGCCAAGCGCCGTGCCCGCAATCCGGTCCCAGCTAAGATTTCGCCGGTAAAAGCAGCCAGCTCCGGGGACCAGGCCTTGGCATCGGAAAGGTACAGGGCAAGCAAACCATCTACAACCAGGGAATGAAACTCTTTTTCCTCCAGGCGTTCTGCTGCTCTTTCCGCCATCCTGTAGAACATGAGAATGCGTTCCACCTGTTCCCGGAGGCTGTAATAAGAAACCAGGTTCATGTCTCCGTGAAGGCGGTCTTCTGCCTGGTCAATATAGTAGTCCAGCAAGATGTGGAGGCCGTTCAGCCAGGGCATATAATTTTTCCAGGTATTAGCGGGGCTCCTCCCGTCAGCCGCCAGGGAGAAGATACAAAGGGTCGAACCGCAGGCGGCGGCAAATTCCCACCAGCTCAGGCCGGGAAAGGCAGCGACATTGTCCTCATAGAGAGCAGCCAGTTGCTGTTCCCCTGCAGCCAACTCCATGTGTTTATAACTTTGCAAATCTATATAGAGCTGAGTTGAAGCAAGGATCTGCTCTTTACACTGGGGGTAGTGGGGAAGGTGGCCCAGGGCTTCCCGGCATTGATCCACCAGCATGGCCAGGTAGCCGCCATCATCGCGGCCGGGATAGAGGCGATAATAGTCACTGTGGCTCTCTTCCCCGGGGTTCAGGCTGTCCAGCATAGCTGTGTGCAGTTGCCGAAATACCATTTCGTCCCTTAGGCCCATGCGGTCACAGAGATTGTCCAGGTAATCGCTGATCGTTTGAAAGGCGACGATGAAGTCCAGGACATGGCGACGCAAATTTCCGGGGGCCAGCAAAGCATAGACGCCGCCCCCCAGGCAATGGAACTCTTTATCTCTGAGACTGTCCAGCCCCTGCCCGGCAAGGGGGCCCCCCACTTTCTCCAAAAAGCGGCGATACCCCTTGAGGCGCATTTTAACGGCAGGAAACACCTGGGTAAGCATGTTGAAAACCAGCATTACTTTAACTCCTTCTTGACAACCGCTTAAGTATCAATTAGTATATACTGTAATTCAAGAATTAAAGGCATTGACGGGAAGCAGTAGCGGCGCAAAGATACTCCAGAGAGCCGGCCCCAGGCTGCAAGGCCGGTGTATTCTTACCCGCGAACTCGTCCCCGAGCTGGCAAAAGGTAACAATTTTGCCCGGATGGCACCGTTAAAGCCGTTTAAGTTGGCATCCTCGGATGCAAACAGGGTGGTACCGCGGGAATCCTCGTCCCTGAAGGAATGAGGGTTCTTTTTGTTTAGTCAGAAACTTAAGGGGTGATAAGCATGAGTTACAATTTCAGCGAAATCGAGAAAAAATGGCAGCAACTCTGGGAAGAGCAGGGCCTGTACAAGACTTCCCAGAAGAGGGACAGGGAAAAATATTATGCCCTGACCATGTTGCCGTATACCAGCGGGGATTTGCACATCGGCCATTGGTACGCCATTGCGCCCTCCGACACCAGGGCTCGCTACAAGCGGATGTGCGGCTACAAAGTCCTTTTCCCCATGGGTTTTGATGCCTTTGGCCTGCCGGCTGAAAACGCCGCCATCAAGCGCAACATTCATCCCGGCAAATGGACCTATGCCAATATAGAGCGTATGCGCAAGCAGCTTAAGACTATGGGTGCCATGATTGACTGGGACACCGAGATTATTACCTGTGATCCCGAGTATTACAGATGGAACCAGTGGCTTTTCCTGCAATTCTACAAGCATGGCCTGGCCTATAAGAAATTCTCTCCCGTGGATTGGTGCCCCAACTGCAATACCACCCTGGCCAGAGAGCAGGTTATCGGAGAGGGCAGGGTCTGTGACCGCTGTGCCACTCCGGTGGAGAAGCGGGAGCTCAACCAGTGGTACCTGAAAATCACCGATTATGCCGAGGAGCTCTTGGACTTCAGCGGCATAGACTGGCCGGAGCGAGTCAAGACCATGCAGATCAACTGGATAGGCCGCAGCCAGGGCGTGGAATTCTCCATGCAGGTCAAGGATCACCCGGAATCTTTCCCGGTGTTCACCACCCGGATTGACACTGTCTTTGGTGTTTCCTTCGTGGTCCTGGCCCCAGAACATCCCCTGGTGGAGAAGATCACTGCACCCGAACAGGCTGAAGCCGTGAAAAACTATGTGCACATTGCCACCAGGCGCACCGAGATTGAGCGCCTCAGCACTGCCAAGGAAAAGGACGGGGTATTTACAGGGGCTTATGCCATTCATCCCTATACCGGTAAAGACCTCCCCATCTTCATCGCCGATTATGTGCTCATGAGCTACGGCACCGGTTCAGTTATGGCTGTCCCGGCCCATGACCAGCGGGACTTTGACTTTGCCCGCAAGTACAATTTGCCCATACTCCCAGTTATCTCCCCAGATGAAGGTTTGCAGGAGCCCCTGGAAGAGGCCTGGACCGGTCCGGGCAAGCTCATTAACTCCGGCCCCTGGTCAGGCCTGGACAATGAAGAGGCCATGGCCCGGCTGACGGAAGACATCGAGGCAAAAGGCCTGGGTCAAGCCAAGGTCAATTACCGCCTCCGGGACTGGCTCATCAGCCGCCAGCGCTACTGGGGCACGCCCATTCCCATAATCTACTGCCCTCAGTGCGGTCAGGTCCCCGTCCCCGAAGAGCAACTGCCGGTGCTGCTGCCTGAAGACGCAGAATTCCGCCCCACCGGCGAATCCCCTCTCCGCTTCCATCCGGGTTTCCTGCATACCACCTGTCCTGAATGCGGCGGCCCTGCCGAGCGGGAAACAGACACCATGGACACTTTCTTTGACTCGGCCTGGTACCATTACCGCTACGTCAGTCCCAAGGAAGAAAATTATCCCTTTGCTCCCGAGGCGGTAGAACACTGGCTGCCGGTGGACCAGTATACCGGTGGTGTGGAGCACTCTACAATGCACCTCCTCTACGTCCGCTTCTTTACCAAAGCCATGCGTGACGTGGGCCTGGTAAAGATATCTGAACCTATGACTGCTCTCTTTAGCCAGGGCACCATCCTGGGAGAAGATTTCGAGAAGATGAGCAAGTCCCGAGGCAATGTCATCGCCCCGGACGACCTGGTGGAGAAGTATGGTGCTGATACCGTCCGGGTCTACATGATGTTCATGGCCCCCTGGGAGTTAGGCGGACCTTGGAGCAGCGCTGGAATCGGCGGGGTCCACCGGTTTCTCAACCGAATCTGGCGCATAGTTACCGGAGAGCCTTTGGGGAGTAAACCTGAAGAAATTGAGCCGGAAGATTTCAGGCGCTTGCTGCATCAGACCATCAGCAAAGTCACCGAGGATATGGAGCAGTTTAAGTTTAACACCATGGTCTCTGCCCTCATGGAATTCAGCAACCATCTCAGCAAACACCAGGGGGCAAAAATCAGTGAAACGGATTTGTGGCAGCAGGCCATTGACACTTTCCTGCTCTTGCTGGCCCCCCTGGCCCCGCATATGGCTGAAGAGCTGTGGCATCGCCGCGGCCATGCCACAAGCATTCACCTGGAGCCCTGGCCCCAGTTTGACCCCGAGGCCTTAATTGAAAAAACCATTACAGTCCCCGTCCAAATCAATGGCAAGCTTCGGGACACTATTACTGTTAATACTGGCCTTGGCCAGGAAGCTGTCCTGGAGGCAGCCCGGACAACGGAAAAAGTGGCCCGGGCTCTGGAAGGCAAGACTGTCCTCAAGGTCATTTGGATTCAGGACAAATTGCTCAACCTGGTAATTAAATGAAATTAATGCCCGTATAGCTGTCTGCCCCGGTCAAATACTAATAAGGCGAGGAGGTGAACAGCTTGCGGGTAGAAAAAGAAGGCTCCGCTATTTCCCGAGTGAAATGTGTTGTCAGTTCCTGCCGTTATTATGGCCATGGTGATCACTGCCTGGCATCACATATTGAAATTCAACCCCCAGGTGCCACAGACACCGAAGAAACTGACTGCGCCACCTTTTCCCCAAAAAGATAAATTCGCACCAAAAAAGACTGCTACGCCCAGCGGTAGCAGTCTTTGTGTATTAACACTATACCAGCCTTTCAAAGAGAATATCTTCTATATTCCTTCTCCCATCGAAAACTGCCAGCACCCATACCCTGCTCTCTTCAATCTTATAAATGATTCGCCAGGGTGGACAGACCAACTCCCTGTACATCGATACACCTATTTCCCTTAACTCAGGAACAATCCTTCCCCGGGATGGCAACAGGAAAAGGTTTGCCGCCTTTTCCTTAATAGCAGAATATATTTCCTTTGCCCTGGCCTCGCTGTCAGCGGCAATGAATTGCATAATCCTTTTCAAATCCTGTTGGGCAGTATGGGTCCATATAACCTGAAAGAGCTTTTCATTCATAGCTGTCTGCAGCAAAACTGGCATCCATTTCTGCAAAGAACTCTTCTTGGCCAGCACCTTTTCCTTGGCGAATATCTTGTTCCCCCTGGGCCAAAAGCTTTAACAGAGCCAGTGCCTTTTTCATCTTTTCATAGGAGTCAGTGTCCAGCAATACCGCTCTGGCCTCACCATTTTGAGTAATATACACAGGCCGGCGGGTTTCGTTAACCTGCGTCAGTATTTCAGCAGAATTAGCTTTGATGTAGGAAATAGGCCGAATATCCTCTTTACTGTTCACAACCATCACCTCGGTACAAATATTGTACTAAATTTGGACCGCCCGGTCAAATGCTTTACTATGACCATTGCATTTGACACCTGCAGTACACAAATCCCAGAGCAACAAAACCGGCGTAACCGTCACAGTCACGCCGATATCAGATACAAGAACCGCCTTGGGGCACCTAGGGTGCCCCGAGTAATTTAATCGTTGAGCTCAACTATATCCTTGTCGGAAAGAACATAATCGTGGTTGACTGCCTGGCCGTCAAACTTCGCCGAACCCCACACCTTGGCCGTACGCAAGTTCTCTGCCAGTTCCTTGTGGATGGCAGTGGCCAAATCCAGGACAGTGCTGTGATGAGGCAGGATGAAGGGCTTATCCAGGTCCGGTTCTTTGCCGGGGCGCTTGGTATACACCCGAATAACCTGGAGCCGCTGGAAAGTCAGGCGGCGAAACTCATCCAGGTTGTAGCCGGTAACAGCAGAAACAGGCAATACAGTGGGACAATCCGGTACCAGCTCGGTAATCAGCTCAATCATTTCTTCCCCCTGGGCAATATCAGCCTTGTTGCCCAGGACGAGGATCTTGTCCAGGGTCAGGGCACGCACTCCAGGCGGCACCTCATCCCGCAAAATCCGCTTTTCTCTAAGAAATTCAAGCATAGATGCAAGCTGGTCGGCGCAATCCTGGTCGGTGAGGTCAATGACCAGGGCGAGCATATCGCTGTTGCGAATCGCGGCGGTAAAGTTCCCCGGGATTCCTTCGGCGATGAAGGGAGGCGTGTCTACAAGCTGAATTGAAACATCCTCAAATTTCATCATCCCCGGCACCGGTAAAGCAGTAGCAAAAGGATATTCTGCCACCTGGGTTTTTGCATTGGTCAGGCATTGGACCAGGGCTGACTTGCCGGAATTTGGGGGTCCCAGCAACAAGACCTGGCCCGCTCCCTGAGGCTCAACAAAAAAAGGATCTTCCTGGCGGCTGCCGCCGCCTTGAGTTTGACTGCCTTCTTTCCGCAGGCGCGAAATGCGCTTTTTTATGTCAGCCTGGAGTTTTTCAGTTCCCTTGTGCTTTGGAATCGTCGCAAGCATCTCTTCAAGAGCTGCCAGTTTTTCCTCAGGGGTAGATGCTTTCTTATAGGCTTCTTCAGCGGCGTAATATTGTTGTGTCAGATTAGCTGGCATAAGAGATCACTCCCAACAAATATTATCGTCTGAGCCCTTTAAAACGAGGGAAGCTGGCGGCAATAGATGAGACCAGGGGAAGGAGTACTAAGCCCAGAGGGCCAAAAAGCTTCAGGCCCAGGTATACCGACAGCAATGCAATAATGGGATGAATGTTCAGGTTGTTGGCAAGGAGCCTGGGTTCGATTAATTGCCGGACCACAGTGATAATTCCATAGAGAACAATGATCATTATTGCTGTAAAGGGCTTGCCAAGGATAAAGTGCCATATTGACATGGGAATCAGGACAGTGCCCGGCCCCACAATAGGCAGCAAATCCAGTAATGCAACCAGCAATCCCAGAACAAAGACATAGGGGATTTTCAGCAGGGAAAATGTTAGCATGCAGATGGCTGCAGTGATGACAATGAGAAAGAACTGGGTCTTTATATAACCATGCATAGACTTAATGACCTTGCTGGCATTGCCTTCGGCAGCAGGGAAAAGATTATAAACCCACTTCTTGTCATAGGTCAGGTAGAACACCAGCAACACTGTGACCATAAGGGCCAGGAGAATGCCGGGCAGTGAGCTGACAAAGGATAATCCCGAACCAATCAAACTTTTGGCCAAATCTTGCACCCAGGACATTGCCTGCAGAATGACATCATCGAGGAAGATAAAAAAGGTATCTTCATACCTGGTTCCCCGGACCATGGGGAGAATGCGCTCATTGTACAGGGTTTGCAGGTTGGCAATAATTTGGGGAAATGAAAAGACGAAACCCTCGGCCTCCCGGTAGATCTGGGAAAGGGCCCGCCATATTCCCCACAGCAAGAGGGCGAAGGCAGGCAGCAACACAATGCCAGTGCCAAGGAGACGGGATTTTAGTTTTTTACTTATAATATCCACCAGCGGCAACAACAACAAGGCCAGCAATACGGCAATGACCACTGGGGTAAGGATAGATACAATTTTGCGTCCATAAGCTAACAGCAGAAAAATCGCGGCAATAGCTACTAAAGCCTTCAGCAGTTTATTTTTTTCGTCCATTTCGCCACCTCATGTTACTATTATTCAACACCAGCAAGCTGCATCCCTGCCTGCCCCAAAGAAAATGCCTGTTAAAGCTATATGTTGCAACAAAAATATCATACCCGAAAAAAACCCTTACGCAAAAAAACAGACACTTGGGTGTCTGTGCTAATATTTTAATACCTTTCTCCTTAAGCGCTTATAGCCCTGATAGATTATATTTTTCTCGTACTTCTTATCAATACGGTAGCGTCGCAAAGCTGCTGCCGGCAAGCGATAGGATAGGCCGTCTGGACATAGTAAATATCGGATAAAGAAAATTCCCGAAGACAGCGTACAAGCCCGCGGTGGAACCGGCTTTGTCCAGTTCATAATAGGTCAATCATGCAAGCCAATTTTTACTGTCGAAGTTATTAATGGAATAATGAGGTATTCGACATCTACAATTCATATCCTTCATTTTCCACAAAAAAAACCCTTCCAAAGAGGGTTATTTTCTTTGCTGAGCAAGCATGTAAGCCGGGTTCTGTACTTCTCGCGAAGCAGCAGCCATCTATCTCGACTGCCAGTTGCCTGACAGCTCCAGCGACCATACCCAAGGGGCGGACGGGCCATCCTCAATCCCTTCTACTTGGTCTTGCTCCGGGTGGGGTTTACCAAGCCAGCCAGTCACCTGGCTGCTGGTGCGCTCTTACCGCACCGTTTCATCCTTACCCCCGAAGGGGCGGTTTGTTTTCTGTGGCACTTTCCTTAAGGTCACCCTCACTGGACGTTATCCAGCACCCTGCCCTATGGAGCCCGGACTTTCCTCAGTTTAAAAAAACTGCGGCTGCCCAGCTTGCTCAGCTTCCTTCAATAGAGTAACACAGACTGCAATATTGGTCAAAGTCAATCTCTGCCAATTTTAAATTGATATTATTTTTTCTTTGCCATTTCCAAGGCAATTTTTGCCAGGCGGCTGCCTGCTTCTGGCTTGCCAAGAGCTTTTGCCGCTGCCGACATTTTTTTCAGTCTCTCGGAATCTTCTACGAGGGAGCGAATTTCTTTGGTAAATTTTTCAACTGTCAATTGATGTTCCTCAATTACCAAGGCTGCTCCCGCATCTTCCATGGCCCGGGCATTGTGCAACTGATGGTCATCGGTGACATTTGGCGAGGGCACCAGCAGAGCAGGACAGCCGGAAACCGTCATCTCGTGAACCATTCCCCCGGCGCGGGCGACAATGAGGTCACAGGCTCCCATAGCCTGGGGCATATTGTGATGGTAGTCGATGATCCTGTATCTTTCTCGCAGGTCGGGACCGGGGTCTTGCCGTTCCCACTCTTCCATTACTCGTTGATAGTAACGGCTGCCGGTAATGTGCATCAAGATTACATCCGGGTCTGCCAGGATGTCTTTGGCAGCTTCCAGGATAACCTGGTTGAGCTTAAGAGCGCCGCCGCTGCCTCCGACAACCAGCACTAATTTTTGCTTATCCCTTAACCCCATTTGTTCCCGGTAACGCCGGGAATCTCCTTCAAAAAACTCCCTGCGCACTGGATGGCCCGTAACCACCACTGCTGCGCCGGATTTCAGCCCCTTGACAGCTGCTCCATGGCTTACTGCCACCCGCGTCACCCGCCGGGAAAGCAGCCTGGTAGTAAGGCCGGGAAAGGCGTTTTGCTCATGGATGAGGGTGGGGATCTTCAGCAATGTGGCTGCAAACACCACGGGCCCCGAAACATAGCCTCCGGTTCCTACAACAATGTCGGGATCAAATTCCCGGATTATTTTTTTGGCTGCAATGACTGAAGTCAGGGCTTTATAAATTGTGACAAAGTTCTTTAAGGTAATACGGCGGATAAGATAGCGCACGTCGACGAATTTTATTTCATAGCCCAAGGGGGGAACGACCTTGCTTTCCAGTCCCCGCTTGGTGCCGACAAAGAGAATTCTGGCTGCAGGGTTCAGGCGCCGGATCTCATCAGCGATGACAATTGCCGGGTAAGCATGGCCGCCTGTACCACCGCCAGTTATAAGTACTTTTACATTTTCTTCAGTCATATGTAATCTCCTCATTCCTGCTCTACTTCATCTCTGGCAATTAATATTCTGCCGCAATTAATGCAACGGGTATACTGGCCGCTTTTTTTTAAGGCGTTGACATTGAGGACAGTTTGCGTGATGCCGCAAGCGCTGCAGTTTTCACCGACGAGAAGCGCCATTGGCCTTTTCTTCTGTTTAACCAAATCAATGTAAATATCCATCATGGATTCGGGAATGCTTTGGCGCAACTGTTCCCGCAGCTCTTTTAAGGCAGCATATCTTTCTCTTACCTCTTCATTGCGTTGAGAAAAACGGCTGAGTCTGGACTTTCTTTGCTCATCCAGACGTTGAAAGCGCACCGTTTCATTGGCAATCCGTTGTTCCAAATCGTCTAAGCGCTGTATATAGCTCAGCTGCTCCTCCTCCAATAGATCTTTGCGCCGGAGCAGTTGCTCAATATTCTGCTGGATGGAGATCAATTCCTTGCTTTGAGAGCCTCCCTCATACAATTGGCTATTGAACTGTTCCAGCTTGCGGCCTATGTCTGCAACCTCAGAGACAATTTCATCATATTCCGCTTTGTTCTGCTCCCACTCCTTCCGGGCCTCACTGATGCCAGCCTGTATTTCCGCCAAATCCTCCCCTGTATCTCTGTTCATCAATTCTTTGATTTGATTCCACTCTTTGCGGAGCTTCACCATCTCGACCTCGGTTTTCTGCAGTTGCCACAATTCTTTCAAGTGACTCATGGCCTTTCCTCCCCCATTTCCCCTTGCACAGTCTGTATCCAAAAGGGATCTGTGCCGGGATACTTGATGATGGCAATCTCCTTCAAATTGTCCTGAAGATAGGATTCGAGAACTTTGATGACGGGAAACTCACTGGCATAATGCCCAGGATCGACCAGGCTCAAACCCAGCCCCGCCGCTTCCAAAGCAGCATGGTGCCCCACATCTCCGGTAACCAGCACATCTGCGCCGCTGTAGTGAGCCAGGGTGACCAGGTCGCCGCCGCTGCCCCCGCATACTGCAACTTTGCTTACTTGCCTTGCCTTTTCTCCGCATACCTTCACGGCAGGGCAGCCCAGCATTTTCGCCAGCCTGGCAGCGAAATCTCCCAGGGCCATCGGTTGAGGCAAATGCCCTATCCTTCCCAGGCCGTGCTCCCCCTTGTTTTCCAGGGGGACAATGTCATAGGCGACTTCTTCATAGGGATGAGCCTTTTTCATTGCCGCCAGCACTGCCGCAAGCTGGCTGCGTTGCACAAGGGTTTCTAATTTGTATTCAGAAACCTCTTCCAGCTGGCCCTGCTGGCCCAGCCAGGGGTTCGCTCCCTCCCGGGGCAGAAACTGACCGCGGCCCGGGGAGGCAAAAGTGCAATGAGAATAGTTGCCCATCCAGCCTGCCCCTGCATCCCCCAGGGCTGTACGCACTTGCTCCAGATGGCTGTCGGGAACATAGACAGCAAGCTTGCAATAATCACCCCTGTCCTTGTCCAAAACCTGAATATCCTGAAGTTGCAGCAAGGCAGCCAGGGCATCGGAAACCCCGCCGGGGATGACATCGAGATTTGTGTGCATGGCATAAATACATATTCTGTTTGTCAAAGCCCCGGCAATGCATGCACCGACTGGTGTTGAGGCATCGATGCGAGAAAGTTTATGAAAGATCAGGGGATGATGGGAGAGAATAAACCCGCATTTTTCTTTGCTTGCGTACTCCACAACTTCCGGAGTGACATCCAGGGCCAGCAGAATCTTGTCCGTCTGCCAGGAAAGGCTTCCCACCTGCAGACCGGAGTTGTCCCAGTCCTCCTGCAGGTGCAAAGGAGCCAGCTGTTGGAGGAGGGAGACGATTCGTCCTGCTTTTACAGACATTGTAAGACCTCTCTCATAGCCAAAATTTCTGCCTTCAGTTCTGCTATGCGTTCCTGGGCTGCAGGAGAATTTGAATACTCTGCTCCTGCCAGGGCAGCCTCCTTGTGTTCCAGCCTCTGCTCCAGCATTGGCTTTAAAAGAGGATGTTTCCTGGCCACTAGAACCGGCCCCAAGGAAAGATACTTTTCCTGGGCAAGAGCAGTCTCCCCTGTCCAGCGGGCAACAACTACTTCGTAGAAGTTGCTCTCCTCCAGAGCAATATCTTCTTCTGTAATGGCAAACCCCTTTTCCGCCAGCCAGGTCCGCACCTTGCCGACACAAGTCATGGGCTGGAGAATGAGAAGGATGCCTTTCTGTAAAAACTCTAGCCCATCTGCCAAAATTGAGCATATGGTATCGCCGCCCAAGCCGGCAATAATAATGACATCAATATCGTCCTCTTTCCTCAGGACGGTGAGCCCCTCCCCCAGGCGCAACTCAGCCAGCTGCTGGAGCCGGAAGAGCTCTAAAGTTTCCGCCGCTGCCTGTAAGGGGCCCGGGCGGCTGTCGGTGGCAATGACACCGGAGCTGATGTGGTTCATCAGCAGGTAGACAGGAATATATGCATGATCAGTGCCGATATCTGCCACCCGGGACCCTGGAGGCACCTTGTCGGCAACAGCAAGCAACCTGGGCGTCAATTTCATCTCCACCACCCCCCAAACTATATCCAAAGAAAAGAAATTATCATTATAGTATATTTCCATATCCTGCAGGGAAATTCCTTTATTGCAGCTTCACAGCGAGTTTCTGCTACCCTTCCTCAGTCGGGTAAGGAAGCAGCAGAACCGTCCCCATGCTTCCGTTCCCGCAGAAGTGATGAACGCGCAGCAGTTATTGAACATATTTTCTATACTTCTCAAAGATTATCCTGCAGCAGCGGCAGCCATTCTCCGGTGCGGCACCAATGCAAGGAAGCAACAAAACCCCCGCGCTTCTAACAAAACGATTACAATGGATTGACAAGTTATGAAAGATTGCCTACCATGAATATGGGAGCGTGTTCCAAGTAATCCACAATATTACCATTATAGGTGAAGGAGATTTTAAGATATCTTTTACCGGTTGTACTGATCACGCTCACGACATTCAGGCACTCGTGGCCATTTACGGCCCCTAAATATTAAAATAATCTTTCCTAATTTCATGTTACCCGCTCCCACTTGAAGATGGGATAGATAGTTTGTGCGAACCATAGATAAACTATAAAGGAGGTGCTAAACCATGAAAAAAGCATTCCCGGTAGTGATGGTGGTTCTGGTGATTGCCTTAGCTTATACTATGCCGAAAATCCTTGGGGGCCCCGGGGAGAAGGATGCGGCCTTTTATACTGCTGATTTAAAGGAAGGAAGCAATACCACTTTCATTGCCGAACCCAATGAAAGTGATGGTATCGTCTTACACGCAACCAGCTTATACGAAGTCAGAGATTTAAAGCAGCAAGCTAAAGAGTCGACAATCATTGTCAGAGGCCGTGTCAGTGCAATCCTGGGCACAGTTGAAACTAAAGATTTTGGAGCTCCCATTCCTCCGGTACAGGAGCAAGGGGGCAAGAAGTTGCACACTGATGTCTTAGTGGAAGTCATAGATTACCTTGGCCCAAATACACTGGACTTTGATGAATTGGTTATCCGCCATATTGGCGGGAAAATCGATGGCTTCACCCATATTTACGAACAAGAGCATCTCACAGTGGGAGACGAAGTTATCATTTTCCGTTTGTCTCAGCATGAACTCATGACAGACGTTCCGGAGGGCTATTCTCAAGAACAATATTTCCTCTTTCATCCTGCTTCAACCTACTACAAGACAGCTGAAAACATGTACAGAGACTGCTTCAACAATGAGCATTTCGCCATCGAAAAAATTAAGACTGCTTCAATGCAGGCTCCGAAAAAGTAATGGGATTCATTTGAAATACGCCACCAAGGCTCCGTCCCCGGTGGCGCAAGAAGGAAGCAGCAGAACCGTCCCCGTGCTTCCAAAAAAAGGGCCGTCGCTTTTGGCGACAGCCCTTTTATTTTCATGGTGACCCCTAGGGGATTCGAACCCCTGAATGCCAGCGTGAAAGGCTGGTGAGTTAAGCCGCTTCTCCAAGGGGCCATAGTGGTGGGCCCACCTGGATTCGAACCAGGGACCGACCGGTTATGAGCCGGTTGCTCTGACCAGCTGAGCTATAGGCCCAAAAAATGGCTCCCCAGGTAGGATTCGAACCTACAACCTACCGGTTAACAGCCGGTTGCTCTACCCTTGAGCTACTGAGGAACATCCTTGACCATAGCCATTATACTTGGGTTTTATTCCTTAGTCAATAGAAAATCTTATTCCAGATAATCTTTCAGCCTTTTGCTGCGACTTGGATGCCGAAGTTTTCTCAGTGCTTTTGCTTCTATTTGGCGAATGCGTTCCCTTGTGACATTAAATCTTTTTCCAACTTCTTCCAATGTCCTGGGCTTGCCGTCATCTAAACCAAAGCGCAGACGCAGCACCATTTCTTCTCTCTCAGTTAATGTATGCAGGACTTCTTCAAGTTGCTCTTTTAATAATTCAAAGGCTGCAGCGTCAGCCGGCGCCAATGCATCTTGATCCTCAATAAAGTCGCCGAGATGGCTGTCGTCCTCTTCGCCGATAGGAGATTCCAGGGAAACAGGATCCTGGGAAATTTTTAAAATTTCCCGAACCTTTTCCGGAGTCATATCCATGAGTTCAGCAATTTCTTCAGCAGTGGGCTCCCGTCCTAATTCCTGCACCAGTTGCCGGGAAACGCGAATGAGCTTGTTAATGGTTTCCACCATATGAACGGGGATGCGAATGGTTCTGGCCTGGTCGGCTATGGCCCGGGTAATGGCCTGCCGTATCCACCAGGTGGCGTAGGTGCTGAATTTGTACCCCCGATGGTAGTCAAATTTATCCACGGCCCGCATAAGCCCCAGATTGCCTTCCTGAATGAGGTCAAGAAAAGACATGCCCCTGCCGACATAGCGCTTGGCGATGCTGACAACCAGGCGCAAGTTAGCTTCCACAAGAGCTCTTTTGGCCTCTTCACTCCCGGCCTCCATTGCCATGGCCAGTTCCACTTCTTCCTCAGCGGTCAGCAAGGGAACGCGCCCGATTTCCTTCAGGTACATGCGAACAGGGTCGGTGACACTGACGCCATCAGGAAGGGAGAGATCAGATTCATCGTCCACTGAATCCTTATCTTCACCATCAATATCCTGGACTGGCTCCTCATCCAGTTCATCGACTATTTCAATACCCAATGCCGAAAGTTGTTCATATAAAGACTCAATAGCCTCGGGAGTAAGCTCAATCTCCTGGAGACTATCAGCTATTTCTTTGTAAGTCAATATCCCCCGCTTCTTGCCACGGGTGATAAGCACTTGCTTAATGTCTTTGAACTTATCTGCCTGATTAGCCACGAAATCCCCCCCTTGAAGGAGAAAAAGCCCACAGAAAATAATAGATTCGACAGAAAAAGATTTTCTCCTGCCGGACGTAAAAATCTTTTATTATGGGATGCATTCTATTGTTTAATTCGCTTTAACCATGAATATATCCTGCTGAAAAGTAAAAAAAAATGCGAGCGGACCAAATTTATTATAGACAATATTTAGTATATTATACTCTTTATAGTCTGCAGTGAACAGGGAATAAATACCACTACTGTTTTTCTGCCTTGTCCAGGGGCTTGGAGATGGAATTATTTCCTTTGCCCCTATAAGGCTTGTCCTGTATAATTAGAAAAGCACGGCAAAGACGGGAGAGGAGGAAGAAAATGAAGAAATACTTTTGCATGCTCTTAACTTTATTGCTATTGATGGCAATGATCGCACCAGCGGGGGCAGCGGAGCAGAAAACTGCGTCTCTAATAATGGATTTTGAAACGGGACAGATTCTCCACGCCGAAAATATTGACACTCCCCTTCCCCCTGCCAGTATTACAAAACTAATGACACTGCACCTGGTCTTTGAAGCTCTCGCTCAAGGCAAAATAAGCCTGGATGATCCGGTAAGGGCCAGCGCAAATGCCTCAAATCTTCCCCAAGGTTCTTCCACCATTTTTCTGGGAACGGGAGAAGTGTTGACAGTTAAAGAACTGTTGGAGGCGGTGGCCATTATATCCGCCAACGATGCCGGCATCGCCCTGGCAGAGCATATTGCCGGCAGTGAAGGGGCCTTCATTGCCATGATGAATGAAAAGGCCAGGGAACTGGACCTAGAAAACACTACGTTCACTAATGTCCATGGCCTGCATGCCGAAGGGCATCTCATGTCGGCAAGGGATATCGCGATTCTGTCCCGGGAGACCCTGAAAAAATATCCTGACATCCTTAAGTATTCCTCGATTAAGTATTTGCGCATGGAAAGGGATACCCGCTATGTCCGCCAGGGGTACTTTGACATGCATTCCACTTTTGCCAGCCTCATTGGGTGGCGCAACATCGATGGCCTGAAAACCGGCTGGACCCCGGAGGCTAACAGGTGCATCACCGTTACAGCCGAAGAAAACGGCCGCCGTTACATTGTCGTGGTAATGGGTGAGGAAACTATTTCCCAGCGGGACAAAAAAGTCAAGGAGCTCCTGGCCAAAGCCTTTGACCGCTTTCATCCCGTTGTTGCCGCCAAGGCCGGGGATGTCATTGACACCATTGCCATCGACATGGCAAAGAACACTGCAGCAGAAATTGTTCCCGCCCAGGATGTGACCTTGGTTATCTCCAGGACCGAAAGTGTGGAAGAATTTGAAACAAAGATTGATATCCTTCCCGGGCTGAAAGCCCCCATGAAAAAGGGAGATCTGGCCGGCACTCTGTCCTATTACAGAGGGGAAGAAAAGATTGCCGAGGTGGACCTGGTCCTCAATGCAGATTTGGAAAAGGCCAGTTTGTTAACCCGGATCCTGCGTTACATCAGCCAACTCTTTGCAGAACTGGCTGACTGGCTGCTGGGCCTATTTGAATAAAAAAGAGGATGTCTCGAAAACGGGACATCCTCTTTTATTTATGCCTTTTGCTGCAAAGCAGCCTGGGCGGCTGCCAGCCGCGCCACAGGCACCCGGTAGGGAGAACAGCTGACATAGTTCATCTTCAAGCTGTGGCAGAAGGCGATGGAACTGGGTTCGCCGCCGTGCTCACCGCAAATGCCTATTTTCAGCTTGCTGTTCTTGCCCCGGCCCAGGCCCACTGCGATTTCCATTAATTTGCCCACACCCTTGCGGTCCAAGACAGCAAAGGGGTTGTCGGGAAGGAGCTTTTCCGCCAAGTACGCCGGCAGGAATTTCCCTTCGGCATCATCCCGGCTGAAGCCAAAGGCTGTCTGAGTCAGGTCATTGGTGCCAAAGGAGAAGAAGTCTGCATGCCCGGCGATTTCATCGGCAGTAACACAGGCCCGGGGCAGCTCAATCATGGTGCCGATGAGGATGTCAAGGTTCTTGCCGGTTTCCGCCGCCACCCGCTCCCGGGTACTGGCCACCAGTTCCTGCATTGACTCCAGCTCGTTGACATGGGAAACCAGGGGAATCATTATTTCGGCTTTGACGTCAATTCCTTCCGCCAGCAGCTGGGCCGCAGCGTTGAGAATTGCCTCCACTTGCATCTGGTAAATTTCAGGGTACATCAGCCCCAGGCGGCAACCCCTGTTGCCCAGCATGGGGTTTGCTTCCTGCAGGTTGCGCACCTGGCGCAACAAGGCCCGGGTTGCATCCAGCTTGCTGACGTCGCCAATGCCGGCCTCCAGCAAGGCTACATCCACAGCCAGTTTTTCCGCTGAGGGCAGGAACTCGTGCAGGGGCGGGTCCAGGAGGCGGACAGTGACAGGCAGCCCCTCCATGGCCTTGAAGATGCCGTAAAAGTCCTGTTGCTGAATTGGAAGGAGCTGAGCCAATGCCGCTTCCCTGCCTTCAGTGTCTTCAGCCAGTATCATCGACTGGACGATGGGCAGGCGGTCAGCAGCCATAAACATATGCTCAGTGCGGCAGAGGCCGATGCCTTCTGCGCCAAATTCCCTGGCCCTTAAGGCATCCTGGGGAGTATCAGCGTTGGCCCTGATCCCCAGCTCCCTGAATTCATCTGCCCACTGCAAAATGGTATTAAACTCATCACTTAGTTCAGGCTCCACCAAGGGCACCTGGCCCAGGATAACCCGGCCGCTGCCCCCGTCGATGGAAATGACGTCGCCTTTTTTGAGAACGACATTGCCCACTTGAGCCGTCTCGGCTTTGAGATCGATTTTTATGGCTTCACAGCCGCATACACAGGGCTTGCCCATGCCCCGGGCCACCACAGCCGCGTGGCTGGTCATGCCTCCCCGGGAAGTAAGGATTCCCACCGCCTCCACAATGCCGTGGATGTCATCGGGAGTGGTCTCGGGACGCAGCAGGATGACCTGCTTCCCTTCCTTCCCCAAAGCTTCTGCTTCGTCGGAATCAAAAACAATAATGCCGCAGCCTGCCCCCGGCGATGCCGGCAGGCCAGTAGCAATTACCTCCAGCTTAGCGTCGGGAGAAACCTGGCGATGCAGAAGGCCTCCCAACTGGCCGGCGTCAATTCTCAGCACGGCCTCTTTTTTATCGATGAGCCCTTCAGCCACCATGTCAACAGCGATATTCACTGCAGCCCTGGCGGTGCGCTTGCCGGTCCTGGTCTGAAGAATAAAGAGTTTGCCCTTTTCGATGGTAAATTCAATGTCCTGCATTTCCTTGTAATGGGCTTCCAGTTGCTTGCAAATGCGGTTAAGTTCCTCCCAGGATGCCGGCATCAGTTCTTCCAGGCGGGCAATGGGCTGGGGAGTGCGGATGCCTGCCACCACATCTTCGCCCTGGGCATTGACCAGGAACTCTCCGTACAACTTGTTTTCCCCTGTGGAAGGATTGCGGGTAAAGAGAACACCGGTGGCAGAGTCGTCGCCGCAGTTGCCAAACACCATCTCCTGGACATTGACGGCAGTGCCGTAATGCTCCGGAATCTTGTTGATGCGGCGATAGACGACAGCCCGATTATTATTCCAGGAATCAAAGACAGCCTTGACGGCCATCTTCAGCTGCTCAACAGGCTGCTGGGGGAAGGGATTCCTGGTTGCTTTCACAACAATATCTTTATATGTTTCCACCAATGTGGCCAAATGCTGCTCATCCAGATCTGTATCCAGCCTGACCCCCGCCTGATCCTTTAGTTTGCTGAGGGCAGCCTCAAAATCGTGGTGAGGAATTCCCAAAACCACACCGCCAAACATCTGGATGAAGCGACGGTAGCAATCCAGGGCGAACCTGGGGTTGGCAGTGGCTTTTGCCAGAGCATCAACAGTGGTGTCGTTGAGGCCAAGATTGAGGATGGTGTCCATCATCCCCGGCATGGATACCGGTGCCCCGGAACGCACTGATACGAGAAGGGGGTTGTCGGTGCTGCCAAATTTCTTCCCCGTCCTGTTCTCCAGTTCCCCAATTGCTTGTTCCATTTGCTGCAGGAGTTCAGGCCATAGCTGTTTCCCTTCCTGATAATACTGCTTGCAGGCCACAGTGGTGATGGTAAACCCGGAAGGAACGGGAAGCCCAAGGCGGGTCATCTCGGCAAGATTTGCGCCCTTGCCCCCCAATAGCTCTTTGTCTTCAGCCCTTCCGGCGGAAAAGGGTGAAACAAGCTCATTCCTCATTTCTTCTCCTCCTTATGAGTTCTAATAATCTGCCGGCGGTTTCTTCAACTGCTTTATTAGTAACGTCAAAGACGGGGCAGCCCAGTTTCTTCATAATGCCCTCAGAGAACTCCAGTTCCTTGAGGATTCTGTCCAGGCTGGCATAGCTGGACTGATGGCGCAAACCCAGGGCCAGCAACCGCTCCTTGCGGATAATATACAGCTGGTCCGGGGAAATGGTAAGCCCCACCACCTTGTCCCTGCCAATATCAAAGAGCTCATCGGGAGGCTGCACTTCGGGAACCAGGGGCACATTGGCCACTTTAATCATCTTATTAGCCAAATACATGCTCAAAGGCGTTTTCGATGTCCGGGACACCCCCACCAGCACCAGATCAGCCAGGGCGAGCCCCCGGGGATCTTTGCCGTCATCATATTTGACGGCAAACTCAATGGCCTCCACCCGGCGGAAGTATTGGGAGTCCAGTTTCCGCACCAGGCCAGGCTCCATCTTGGGCTCCTCAGGCATAATCTTTGCAAAAGCATCCATCACTGGCCCCATAATATCTGCCTGGGGCACATTGGCCCGCCGCGCCAATTTGCGAACAAGCTCCCGCAAGGACGGGGTGATGATGGTATAGACGATTATGCCCCCGTTTTCCCGGGCCTCAGCCACCGTTTCGCGAATGGTATCTTCATCATTTACGTAGGGAATGCGCCGCACTTCCACCTTGTTGCCATTGTATTGACTGGCGGCAGCTTTAGCCACCAGCTCAGCGGTTTCACCTACTGAGTCAGACAGTATATATACTGTCGGTTTACTCTTGTTATCTGTCATAGACCCCTACCCTCCTCAAGATACCGATGAGCCATTTCTTCAAAAAGATTCAATACAACGTATAAGTCAAAACGTCCTACAGGAATTCTTCCCTTCTTTAACACCGGCAAACAGGTCACCTGACTTTGTCTCAGCTTATCCAGGGCGGCGGCAACGGAGTCCCCTTCATCAACCCACACAACCTGGGGGAAGCGGGTCATGACCATCTCGACAGGCACCGTCTGCAAATCCGCTTTTCCCGTAGCCGCCTTCAGCAAGTCTTTGCTGGTCAGCACCCCAGCCAGGTTGCCAACTTCATCAACGACAAAGAGAGTGCTGACATCCTCCAGAAACAAGGTGACCACAGCGTCGTAAGCCGTCTGTCCCTGCTGAAGGACAACAGGCAAAGCTTTGACGCTCCTTGCCTCTAGTGTCTCCAACTGTTGGGCAAGGAGACTGTCTGGACGGCGTCCGGGGTAAAAATAGCCTACCCGGGGGCGGGCGTCCAGGAGTCCCGACATGGTCAATATCGCCAAATCCGGCCGCAAGGTCGCCCGGGACAAATTAAAATGCGCGCCTATGTCCTCGCTGGTAATGGGACCCTTTTCCTTAACCAGCCTGAGGATCTCTTCCTGCCTTTTGGTTAAACGAATGGCACTCACCACCAATTGTGACATACTAATTAAGAAATATCTATAACTATATTATACTATTTATCGGGGAGAAGTCCTCTTTTTTTCTGCAATCCTTTTTAAACCAGCCACTTCGTCCCGGGTTAACTTGCGGAATTGCCCTCTTTTCAGCCCCCCTAAGGTTAAAAAAGCAAAGCCAATCCGCTCCAGGGCCAATACCCTGCAGCCAAATGCCGCAAACATGCGTTTAACCTGGCGTTTCCGCCCCTCGTGAATTGTTATTTCCATGACGGTCTGGCGGGGAGTCATGCTCAGCCTCCTGACCTTGGCCGGGGCCGTCATGCCATCTTCCAGCTCAACTCCGGCGGCTAAGCGGGCAAGGGCCACATCGGATACCTGGCCTGCAACCACTGCCCGGTATACCTTATCCACTTCCCGGGAGGGGTGGAGCAAAGCGTTGGTCAGCTCACCATCATTGGTTAAGAGCAGCAGCCCCTGGGTGTCCAAATCCAGCCTGCCCACCGGGTAGACCCGGGGCTCCTTGGGCACCAAATCCATCACTGTTGGCCGGCCGTGGGTGTCGGAAACAGTGGTCACATATCCCCCAGGCTTGTTCAGCAGGTAGTATACATAACGCACTTCCCTGTCGATCTTCCTGCCGTCCACTGCCAGTTCATCTTCCGGGCCCACCTTATATCCCAGGGCAGTAACAATTTCACCGTTGACGCTGACACTGCCCGCGGCAATGAGCTCCTCGCACTTTCTCCGGGAAGCCACCCCGGCCGCTGCCAGGACTTTTTGCAGACGTTCCACCCTTTCACCCCTCCGCTACAAATGATAAACCCACAGTTGGCTGTGGGCTTTAACCGGCGACGATAACTGCGCCCCGGCCGGCATATGTACGCACTGTGGCCCCTGCATCCTGGACATACAGGACCCGGGCCTGGCACCGCTCTTCAATGCTCCTGGCCACCATGGCCGCTTCGGTGCTTGCATCGACGTGGACAATGGCAATCTGGGAGCAGTTTGCTTCTGTCATCAATTCAATCAGCCTGTCCAGAGAGGCCTTCCGGCCCCGTACCCGCTGCAGAATCTGAATGCCCCCCTGCCTGTTAAAAGTAAAGATCAGCTTAATTCCTTCCCTGCCGGCGGCGTGGAGGGCAAAGAGGCTGGTCCTGCCCCCCTGAACAATTGCCTCCACATTGTCAAGGGTGGCGTACACCCGGATGCGCTTCATTTCTTCCTCTGCCCTGGCGGCAAGCTCCTCCAGGGAATGGCCCTGAGCGGCAAGGGCGGCAAGGCGGGTGACCAGGAGGCCTTGGCCCGCCGACACCAATTGAGTGTCGATGACGCGGATATTTCCTCCCAGCTGTCTGGCGGCAATGGCAGCGCTCTGATAAGTGCCGCTAAGAACTCCCGAAAGAGTCAGGCAAAGCACGTCTTCTCCCTGCTCCTGCAACTGGGAGAAGACATTGATAAATTCCCAGGGGGAAGGCTGAGAAGTAATTGCCCCGGCGGTGTCCGGGGGCAGCTTATCTGTTCCGTCCCGGTAGCTAGCCCCGCCAATGATTACGCGGATGGGCACAGTGATGATGCCCAGCTCTTCGGTAAGTTTCCGGGGAATATCCCCTGCAGTATCGGTGACAATCCTTACCCCCACGCCCATCCCTCCTGTTATAGCACTAAAAAGGATCTTGGTGTTATTATACCAAAACCCTTCCCCATGGAAAACCCGGAGGTCTTACCCTACAAAATGCGTTTAGCCAAAAACCAGTTTACACACATAAACTGAGACCAAAAAACCTGTGATATCCGCCAGCAGCCCTGTCTTCAGGGAGTAGCGGACATTGCGGACGCCAACGGAACCAAAATAGACGGTGAGGATATAAAAAGTAGTGTCAGTGCTGCCCTGCATGGTACAGGCAATAAGGCCCAGCAAAGAATCAGGCCCATAGCGCTGCATGGTTTCCGCCGCGATGGCCAGGGCCCCGTTGCCGGAAATGGGCCGCATTATCGCCAGGGGCAGCACCTCCCCGGGGATTCCCAACAAACTTGTCAGGGGATTGAGTAGCTTGGCCAGGAGGTCAAAGGCCCCGGATTCCCGAAATATCCCCAGGCCCACCAAGATAGCCACCATGTATGGGATGAGGTCAACGGCAATGGCAAAGCCCTCCTTGCCTCCCTCGACAAAGGTCTCAAAAACCGGAACCCGCTTCCAGGCTGCGTAGGCTACCACCACGACCACCAGGACTGGAATTGCCCAGGCGGAAACGGTATTCATTATCTCAATCATTTTTTTCTCGCCTGGTATGGAGATAGCGGAAGAGGCGGTCGAGGCAAAGGGCGGCGGTAAAGGAGGAGCATGTGGCCACTAAAGCTGTGGGGATTATCATGGCGGGATTCAGGGATCCCGAGGCCGCCCGCAGGGCAATGATTGTAGTTGGAATGAGAGTAATGCTGGATGTGTTCATGGCCAAAAATGTGCACATTGCCGGGGAGGCGGTTTCTTTGTCGGGATTCAGTTCCTGCAATTGCTTCATAGCCTTAAGCCCGATGGGCGTGGCTGCACTGCCCATCCCCAGCATATCTGCGCTCATGGTCATCAATATCGAGCTCATTGCCGGGTGATCCCTGGGCACTGAGGGGAAGAGAAATTTCGCCAAGGGCCCCAGGGCCTTAACCAACAGGGCGCTGAGCCCCGACTTTTCAAGTATTTTCATCATCCCCAGCCAAAAGGTCAGCACTGCCACCAGGCCCAGGGAAAGGTTGACCCCCCGCTGGGCACTGTCGAGAATCACCTGGGTGAGCTTGCCCATATTGCCTGTGGCTGCTGCCACCAGGATGCCGACAAAGATAAAAAAAAGCCAAAACTTATTGATCACCTTACCACCCCCTCACCAAATCCAGGAGGCGGGCAGCAATGCCTTTTTTCTCCTCCACTGGGGATACAGTCCGCAGCTCTACCTCCGCTGTCCAGCCCCCATCTACCTGGACCAGGGCGGTGCCTGCCGGCTCCCCAGCCTTCACCGGCGCCTGCAATTTATCTGGTGCCTGCACCTGGACGGTAAAGGACACTGTCTCCCCCGCAAAGACAGGGTAGCGAACCGGAGCTGCCGCAGCCACCGGGATTTTCTTCACTCGCCCCTGGCTGACGGGAACCAATTCCATTACCTGCCCCTGGGGGACAAGCTCCTCCAGTTTTACATTGCCAAAGCCGTAATCAAAGAGCTTGCTTACATCGGTATACAGATCCGGGGCATCCAATACCACTGCCACCAGTTCCATTTCCCCCACTCTTGCCGCCGCCACCAGGCAGCGCCCCGCCTGCTCGGTCCAGCCGATCTTTATGCCGCAGGCCCTGGGATCCCTGAGCAGGAGCTTGTTGTTGTTCTTAAATAACCTTACCCGGCCGCCAGTCAATTCCCGGGAAATATACTCATCAGCCACGCAAATCTGCCGCAGCAATGGTACCTTTAAAAATTCCGCTCCCAGCAGGGCCATATCATAGGCGGTGCTGTAGTGATTTCCATTGTCCAGGCCATGGGGATTTTCAAAGTGGGTATTGTACATCCCCAGTTGCCATGCCCTTTGATTCATTAAGCTGACAAAGTGGTCAATATCCCCGGCGACATATTTCGCAATGGCTGCGGCAGCATCATTTCCCGACCGCAATAACAGGCCGTAAAGCATGTCAAGCATGGTCAGTTGCTCATTTTCTTCGAGATACAGGGAAGTACCCTCAATTTTTATACAATCGGCCTGCACACTGATGACATCTTCTGTCCTGCTCAGTTCCGAAGCGACCAAAGCCGTCATAATCTTGGTGGTGCTGGCCATCGGCCGCTGCTCATTGGCATTATGTTCATACAGCACCCGCAAGGAACCTGTCTCAATGAGAATAGCCGAAGCGGCGCTGAGGTCTTCCGGCTCGTTTTTTGGCCCGGCCTCAGCGGAGACGCCCGGCGCAAGCAATAGCAATATTGCCATGGCAATCAGTAACTTTTTCATATCTTCCTCCCCGGGTAATTATATTCACCGGGGCAAAGGGAATATGAAAAGAAAATCCCCTTATAAGGGGGGAACAGGTCTTTGCTGCTGCACTTGATTCTGCAGTTCTGCCACTTGTCTTTCCAACTGCTGCTGCCGATGCAGCAGGCTCTGGCGGTTGCCGTTGCCGTTAGCCAGGGACTGCTGCACTCTGTCCATCACCTCGGGCACCAGGTCCACCAGCCGGTCAAAAATCGCTCCCTGGCTGACGGGCAACAGGCGCACTGCCCCCTGGCCAACCACCAGGAAGCCTACGGGCTGTACAGACACACCAGCGCCGCTGCCGCCCCCAAAGGGCAACTCTGTTTCCTTGGGCGAGCCAAATTCGCTGCCGCCGGCAGCAAACCCCAAACCCAGCCGGGATACAGGAATAATTACGCTGCCGTCAGGAGCCTCTACGGCATCGCCGATTACTGTATTCACATCTACCATTTCCTTGATACTTTCCATAGCTGTCTTCATCAGACCCTGGATTGGATGTTCGTCCATTACTTGCACCCCTTCTCTTTAATCTAAGTTTAATTGCCTGGAAACCGGCAAAAAAAGCTGTCATTATAGCATAGCCCAGGGGAAATTCCAATATACAAGAAAAGGCCACCCGAAGAATCTTCTTGTTAAAGCGGGGCAATACCCTGATAACCGGCGGGGCAGTGAAGGTGTACAGGTTGTAAAGATAGGACAAAGCCATTCCCTTTACCGCCCACAGGCTGCCAGTAATTATGGCAAGGCGGTGGCTTTCCCTCATCCCCAGCTCTGTATGCCAGACAAATCTCTTTATCTTCAGCTGCCTGCGAAAAAAGCGAAAGACTCCCCTCCCAAAGCGCATCGAATCTCTCAGTTCACGCCAGTTGCTGCTCAGCTTCCAGGGGATAGAAAACAAAAGCCTTCGCCCCCTTTTTTTGCTTCCCTTTTCCTGGGCAAAAGTCATGCCCTTACCCGAGGAGCGGACAACCGGCAATTCCAAGGAGTAGCTCAAGGCTCCAGCCAGGGTGCTGATTTGCACCAGGAAACTGTCTTCCTTCATTCCCCGGTGTTTGTAATCTATCCACAAGCGAACAGGCAAAAAAAACAATAATAATAAAATGGCCAGCACCGCAATGCATCCATATACCATAACCTCACCATATGTAGTATGCCCAGAAAAATCCATAAATCCCCGGGGGCAGAAGTGGTTAATAGCGCGGCAGCGATATAGAAAAAATTCTCCCCTGCTGGCAGACAGCCAACAGGGGAGTTTGTTATTGCGGCAGTTCCGGCAGCTCGGAAAGGTCCTTGATGCCAAAAAAGCGGAGGAATTCTTCGGTAGTGCCGTACAAAATAGGGCGGCCGGTGGTCTCCCGCCTGCCCACCTCGGTAATGAGGTCATAGGCCAGCAAGGTGTTGAGGGCCTTTTCTACCTTGACTCCGCGAATCTCCTCAATTTCAGGACGAGTAACTGGCTGGCGGTAGGCAATAATCGCCAGGGTTTCCAGGGTTGGAGCAGATAGCCTTGCCGGCCTGAGGGTGTCTGTCAGGCCCTCGATATAAACATTGTACTTCCTGTCAGCGGCCATCTGGACAGCCCCGTCGGCGCGAAGGAGGCACACCCCTCTGTCCTCCAGGGCAATCTCCAGCCGGTCCAGCCACTGCATGAGCTCCAGTTCCGTCACCTGAAAAATCTCACAGAGCTTGCTGACAGGCACAGGGTCGCCGCTGGCGAATAATACTGCTTCTAACGCCGCCAGGTAATTTACACTATCCATCTCTATCATCCTTCACAGATTCAATTACTATAGGCGCAAAAACTTCTTGTTGAAAGACCAGTGCTTCCCCCAGCCGCACCAATTCCAAGACAGCCAGGAAAGTGACTATTATTTCCTCAAGGCCAAGTCCCCGGGCCAGCTCGTCAAAGGTAGCGGAACCCTTCGCCAGCCGCTGACGCAGCTGTTCCAGCCTGACACCAATAGGAACGCCGTTTGCCGCCAGCTGTCGCACTTCCACCTTACTTCTTTCCAGTGCCCGGGCAAAAGCAGAAAAGAGGTTGTCCAGGGACATGGGTACGAGGGGCCGGACCAGGGGATCCGGGGGCAGATCCGGCTGGCGGGTATAATCGTAGTTGTCCAGGGAAATCATTTTCTCCAGCTGTCCTGCCAGTTCTTTAAAGCGCTTGTATTCCACCAGGCGCAAGATCAGCTCTTGCCTGGGATCAGGTTCATCCGCCAACAGTTCCCGCTCCACCCGGGGCAGCAGTGACCGGGACTTCAGTTCCAGCAAGTAGGCAGCCATGTAGATAAAATCGCTGGCCAGTTCCGGATCAAACTCCACCAGGCTGAGGCTTTCCAAATAGCTGCGGGTGATGTCGGCAATGGCAATGCTGTGGATGTCAAGCTTGTCCCGCTGCACAAGATAAATCAGCAGGTCAAAGGGGCCCTCAAACACAGGCAGGGTGACCTGGACGACAGGACGGGAGCCGACTTGGGACAATTGTTGCGATTTCATAGCTTCACCAGTATCTTCAGGATTTCATTTGCCAAAGCCATAATGCTTTTAATTAATCCCGATGCTATAGGGGTGAGAAACAAATGATGCAGGCCTGTCACCAGGACAAGGATGAGAATGAAGGGGCCATACTGTTCCAGAGTGAGATAGATGTAGTAATACCGCTGGGGCAGCAGGTTAAAGAGGATCTTGGAGCCGTCCAGGGGGGGAATGGGCATGAGGTTAAAGACCCCAAAGAAGACATTGTAAATCAGGAGATAATCCAAGAAACGCAAGATGTGGACAGCTCCGGGCCATTTTTGCGACCAGTAGGCGGCAAAGGCCATGGCGATACCCGCAAGCACCGCCAGGACAAAGTTTGTGGCCGGGCCGGCCAGGGACACTTCAATCATGCCCTGCCGCCGGTCGCCCCTGAAGTACAGGGGATTGACCGGCACCGGCTTTGCCCAGCCAAACCTGACTATCACCAACATCAGCAAACCAATTGGGTCAACATGTTTCAGGGGATTTATGGTCAGCCGTCCCGCATACCGGGGAGTGGGGTCACCCAGCCTGTCAGCCACCCTGGCATGGGCATATTCGTGAAAGCTCATGGCAATAACCAGGGCCGGCACCCAGTAGATTAAGTCCCTTACTATTTGCTGTAATATATTCATTGCTCTTCTCCTTTGTACAGGCGCTCAGCCAGGGCCAGCTCATCCTCCCTGGTCTCCACCAGGCCCTCGAGTTTTGCCCGGTGAACGGCCTTGAGAATCCTGCCTACTTCCGGTCCGGCTTCTACTCCCAGCTGGAGCAAATCATTGCCGTCAATGGCAAGCTCCAGGTCCGCCAGTTTTTCCAGGTATAACAGCACTTTAGCCCGGAGATCAGCTTCCCCGGGATTGGCCGCCAGCAGGGCCAACAATGCCAAGGGTGCCTGGGGATTGAGAATATCATAGACTCCTTGAGGGGGTAAAGCCGGGTTTCTCAACGAGCTGCTCAAAGCTTCCAGATTGTCTGCCACAGCTGAAACCAGCTTTTGCTCCCTGGGCTTAAGGCCAAGGACAGCCATGGCTTCTTCCCGCCCTTCCCGGGGAGCGGCATTAAGGAGCAGGACAGGATACAGCAGCCAGTCCTGGCTGGCCAGGTCATGCTTTGCCAGCCAGCGGCTGACCCGGGGAACGGCGTTAATCTGCCCTTCCAGCTTGTCGCTCCATTCCAGGCCGGGCAACAGCTTTTGCAATACGCCAAGCTCCTGAGCCAGTTTAAGCAGGGAGGGAACATTGGGCTCGCGGAAGATGTGGCCCATCTCCTTGCCTAACCTGGCCGCGGGAGGCTTTGCCAACATCTCATCGGCAAGGGCCGAGGCCATCAACCCCCTTGTCTCCTCTTCGAGGCGAAAACCATAGCGGCAGGCAAACCGTATCGCCCGGAGTATCCTGGTAGGATCGTCGACGAAGCTCAAGTTGTAAAGAACCCTGATCAATCCTGCCCGCAAATCCTCATAGCCGCCAAAGAAATCCAGAAACTCTCCGAAGCGGTCGGTGTTAAGGGCAAAAGCTAAAGTGTTGATGGTGAAATCCCTGCGGTACAGGTCATGCTTAATTGTGGTTTGCTCCACCTGGGGCCTGGCAGCCGGATACTGGTAAAACTCCATCCTCGCCGTGGCAAAGTCAATCCGGAACCCGTCGGTGAGGGTTACAGTGGCAGTGCCCATATCTTCATGGGCCGTGATCCTGCCTCCCGCCGCATCAGCCAACAAGCGGGCAAATTTTATGGCGTCGTCCTCCACAGCCACATCCAAATCCAGGTTAGGCAGTCCCAGCAGCAGATCCCGCACAAAGCCGCCAACGGCGTAAGCGGCAAATCCTTCCTCCTGGGCTATTTTCCCCAACAGCATTAAGATTCCCTGGATCCGCCGGGGCAACCTGCTGTTAATGAGGCCGGTGATATTGTCTTCCCGTTTTGCCAGGCGAAAATCCCCCGGCGTAAACAGGGATTCCGCATCTTCTGCATTACCCCCGACAATATGGGCCAGCAAATCTGAGCGGGTAATAATCCCTGCCAATTGCCCCCGGTCGACCACCGGCACCCGGCCAATGTCGTATTGGGTCATCAGGCGAATCACCTCAGCAACCGGGGTGAGGACATCGACAGTTACCACATTGCGGGTCATGTACCTCCGCACAGGGATATGGCCCAGGTTAAAGCCCATGGCCTTGTCAATATCTCTGCGGGTAACGATGCCAACTACTCCTTGCTGGCTGCTGATTACCGGCATCCCCATATGCCCGTAGCGAAGCATCAGGCGATGGGCTTCGGCAATGGAAGTGTCCTCAGATATAGTCTTGACAGGGGCAGACATTATATCCCCCGCCACTTGCACCTTAGGCAAGCGCTCTCTCAGGAGGGCCATTACCTGAGAGTACAGGGCAGCAGGCTCCAGGGCAGCAAAGGTCATGGCAATGGCCCCTGCATGCCCCCTGGGCTGCAGAGGCGCAAAAATATCCATGAGGTCCAGCTCCGGCCGGCGGCTGCGGGCAACCAGGTGCACCTGATTTCCCATCACTACTATGCTTACTGCCAGGTCGCAGTCCTCCAATTCGGCCAGGCGCTGGGTGAGGCCGCCTAAGCCGCTGACAAATTTACCCGCACTGGCTGCCATTACCAGGATGCTGCGCTGATTTATCTTTTCCAGCCGCGCCTCTCCCAGCAAAGCCGCCAGCAAATCCCGTTGCTGGGGAGCAAGGGAAATATCTATGTACTGGCTGACCTGAGACAACCTTCCCCCCTGCTCCAGCAGCCAGGCTGCCGCCTGCATGTCTCTGGGAGTAGTGGCCAGGTTGGTCAGGCAATGGGTATCCTCATAGATTCCCAATAAAAACAAGGAAGCCTCAAAGGAGGTAAGGGGCATTGCCTGCGCCCGCAACAGTTCCACCAGGAGGGTGGTCACTGCCCCAACCTGCTGGCGTATCCCCGGGCCCGCCTCAGCAAAAGGAGGATGATGGTCGTAGGTGACGATTGTGCCCGCCTTCTCCCAAAGCCAGGCCGAATCCCCCAGCTGCCGGGGCTGCTGGGCATCGACTATGAATAAAGTGGAGATTCCTTTCTCTTGCAGTTGCTCCGGGCGGCAGAGGGGCAAATAACCTTTATGTTCGGCTATAAAGCGACGAACCCCAGGGCTTTGGCTGCCGGCAAGGACCATAACTGCCTGGGGGTGCAATTTGGCGCAGGCGACCATGGCGGCCAGTCCGTCAAAATCTGTGCCCCCATGGCTGACAATGACCTCCATAGTCTCACCTCCTCAATCCTGCCAATAATTATACCATATCTGCCCCGCAGGTACATATAAAGGCTGCCGGCAAAAAATCCAGGCAGCCATGAAGATTCCCTTTGGCAGGAGAATGCTACTCCCCTTGCTGCTTAATAGTGCCCAATCCCGCTATTCTGTCGTTTATCACTTCCGGTTCGCCAACATAGGTAATGGTCCCGACGCCATTGACATAAGCATCCAGAGTGCCTGTAGCATTGGCGGTATAACTGCCGGCACCGTTAATGGTAATGGCGGAATCCCGGGTAAAAAGATCTGCAGCGTCAATGTCGGAGGCGCCGTTGATTACAACTGTGCATTGTTGACACTCACCGGCCATCACAATACTGCTGGCACCGTTTATGTCCACGGCGAGGGAGTCCAGGCGGCCAAATTCCAGGTCCCCGGAAATGGCGCCGTTGATCTCCAGGGAGAAATCAGTGACGGAAGGAAGCTTCATATCCAGGGTGAAGCCGCCGTCAATTCTCACGCTCCTCAGGGGTACTCCTACTCTGATAGTAAAAGTATCGGTACTATAGCTGTATTTTTTATTTCCCTTAAGAATAATAATGCCCTTTTCGTCGTCAACAGTGACTGTGATGGAATCAGCAATATTCTGCTGGGTGTCAAGGGTGAGCTTATCAGGCAAACTTTCATCAATTTCAATGACTCCGTTGTAGGAGCGGGCAAACTTAATGTCGGCAATAACCAGTGAGTAACTGTCCCCCGAAAGAGTATGTTCCTGAGTAATGACTTTGCCTCTGCCGGTGAGTCTTTTCCAGGGTGGCAGTTGAACCTGGCAGCCGCTTATGATTACTGTTGCCAGGAGAACCAGGAGCAGGGCATAAACGTAGAAGCGTTTTCTCATTCTTTTTCCCTCCATAACATATTCCAGCTGCACAGCAAGCTGGCGGAAGATATACCCAATAGCCATTAAATCATTTCAGCCTGAAAAACACAAGGGCAAGACTTTACCCTATATCTTTGCAGGCCAGTCCCGACCACCTCCCGCAGCGGTCACCCCAGCGGGCGAGAATATTGCCCTCGCAGGTGAGCTCAACAATTTCACAGTTATTGGCGCAATGGTTGCAGTAAAAGCTGCAGCTTTTATGCCTCATTTCACTGACGCCAAAACCCCGGAAGCTGCTGGGCTTATTCTCCGGCCGGGCATGGGCAAGGAGGGCTGCCCCCAGAGCCCCCATGACACCATAATGCTTGGGCACCAGTACCTCCATCCCCAATGCCTCTTCAAAGGCCCTCTTGATGCCGGCATTGGCAGCCACTCCCCCCTGGAACACCACCGGCGACTTAATTTCCTTGCCCTTGGCCAGGTTGTTGAGGTAGTTCCGGACAAGCGCAGCGCAAAGGCCGGCAATGATGTCCGGCAGGGAGTTGCCCATCTGTTGCTTGTGGATCATGTCCGACTCGGCAAAGACCGAGCAACGGCCGGCAATGCGCACCGGGTTTTCCCCTTGTAATGCCAGGCTGCCGAATTCAGCAATTGGTATCCCCAGGCGGGCAGCCTGTTGGTCGAGAAAAGAGCCGGTGCCGGCCGCACACACGCTGTTCATGGCAAAATCCACAACCACTCCCTGGCGCAGGATGATGAGCTTCGAGTCCTGGCCGCCGATTTCCAGGACGGTATTAACTCCCGGGCAAGTATCGCCGGCAGCTACTGCATGGGCAGTGATCTCATTTTTCACCACATCGGCACCCAGCAGCACTGCCGCCAGGTTGCGGCCGCTGCCGGTTACCCCCACCCCGGCCACCTGCCCGGGGCCGACAAAGCCTCTTACCTCAGCCAGGCCCTCTTTGACTGTGTTGATGGGCTGTCCCCTGGTCCTGAGATAGGAGGAATATACCACTTGCTTATCTTCACCAAGGAGGACAAAATTGGTGCTTACCGACCCCACATCTACACCCAGATAATATTTTTCATCCATGGCATTTCCCCTTGCCCTTCATTCCCAATATATCGACAAAGGCTTCCAGACGAGTCTGAAAGCCAGCCTCCCCGGAATGCTCATCCATTGAGAAACAAACCAGGGGCATTCCCGCTTTGGCAGCCATTTTTTGCATTATCCCCCGGGCGACAATTTCCGGGGTGCAGGTAAAGGGGTAGACGTGGATTACGCCATCTGTCCCCTCCAGAATTGCCTTCCTGGTCTCTCCCACTGAATGTTGGCCATGACCGCCCACAAAGCACTGCAGGTATGGACGGGCTAATTTTTCCGCCTTTTCCCGGCGGCGCAGGCGCAAAAAATCCAGGAAGATATTGACGCGAAGCCACTGGGATATCCAGACATGACGGCACACCTCCACCCCCATATTGCCCAGCCTCTCTTCGATGTGTAAATTGGCGGCGGGCTCGGCAATGAGGTAGACCTCACCTACCAGGGCTACTTTCGGCGGCTTGTGGTTGAGCCGCGGCATGGCCTCCATGGCGGCAATGGACCTGGCTTTTGCCTCCCGGACGGCCTTTACCCCGGAAGCCATGTCTATTTCCTCCAGGGCGCGCCGGTAAAGCTTTGAGAAAGCCGACTTATCCTGGGCCAAGGGACGGAGTTTCAGGCTTGTCCTTTGGATGTCATCACAGGCCCCCAATTTGACCAAGGCCAGATGAGCTGCCCTTGCCAGGTCAGACCAGCTTTTTTCCCCCAGCACTTCTCTCAGCACCGCCAGAAACTGGCGGGCATGGCCCAGGGGGGGCTCCACCACCAGCATCCTGAACTTATAACCTAAAGACTGCAGGATATCCCTCTGTACCTGGGCGTAATAGCCAAAGCGGCAGGGGCCGATGCCCCCTCCCATTAACAGGGTGTCTGCCCCCAGCTCCAGGGCCTCGATAAAGTTACCCAGGCCCAGCTTCAGGGGATAGCAGGCAAATTCAGGTCCATGGCGGGTACCCAGGCTGATGGTCTTCCGGGTTATGGGCGGGGGGATGATGACCTCATGACCCAGGTCAGCAAGCAATGAACGCAGTGGAATTGAACAATAGCCCAGGTGGGGAAAGGTTATTTTCACGTCCTGTCCCTCCAGTTGAGCATATCGACAAAGGCCTCCACCCGGGTGGCCAGGCCAACGCCGGACGAATGCTCATCCAAAATTATCGACATCAGTGGAATTGAGGACTCCGCAAATCTGCGGCTGATGATTTCTGTGATCAGGGAATCGGGCCCGCAGCCAAAAGAGGCCACCAGGATTACTCCATCTACAGCCCGGGAGTGGAGACAATAGAAGGCTGCCCCCACTACTTCCCGGCCGTAGCTCCAAAACAGGTCCTTGGACAAGCCCACTGCCCCCTGGTCAATTTGCCCGGGGGTGAAAGTGTCCACCGTCACCGGCTCCACCCCCAACTGAGACAGCTTTTTCAGAATGCCAAAGTTGAGGTATTCATCAAAGACATTATAGGCGTGGCCCAGGACAGCCACCCGCTTTCCCCGGGGTGGCCGGTCGAGGGATGCTGCCAGTTGCCGGCGCTGCTGCTTCTCCGCCGCAGCAGCCCCCTGCAAAGCTTCCCAAAGCTTAGTCCTCTTTTTCCCCAAGGGCTTCAGGCTCCTCTCCACTTCCCGCAACTGGCGGTGCCGGCTCCAGGCGGCATTAATTGCCGGGGCTATCAGGGGGATTTTGCCCACCCCGGCCCGCACCATGTCCGGCAGGCCGAGAAATTTGGGACAGATATAGCGCTTCTTTTCCAGACTGATTACCCTGGGAACAAAGAGAGCATCCACATCCGCCAGCAGTGACTGGACATGGCCCATAAAGACCTTTACCGGCAGACACACCTCATCGTCGCACAGGGCCAGCCCCTGCTCCAGCTTTTTATTATTGGTGGCAGAGCTGATTATTATCTCAGCTGTTTTCTCTTGGGCCAGGTACTCCAGAGAGGGGCGAAAATTATAATACAGCAAAGCTCGGGGCACGCCGATACGCAAGGTGACTCCTCCTGTCTACATACGTCCCTCATCCCGCGGCTTGACTACGCTGGGGCGGGATCTGCTGACGGGGACAGGCTTTCGCACAATAACTGCTATCAGTGCTTGAAGATTGAGGGGCACTAAGGGCCACAAATAGGGGACGCCGAAGGATCTGGTGGCAGCAGCAAGCACTATAAAGAACAACAAGCCGCCGATGACACCGGGGAACTGAAAGGCAGCAGCCAGCCCCAGTAACAGCAGGCGAAAGAGTTTAAGGCTCTGGGCCAGTTCCATGCTGGGGGTGGCATAACTGCCAATAGCAGCTGCCGACATGTAGAGAATTACTTCCGGCACAAGAAGGCCGACGCTCATTGCCACATCGCCGATTAAAAAGGCGGCAATGATGCCCAGGGCGGTAGCCAGAGGGGAGGGAGTATGAATTGTCGCCATCCGGATAATATCTATTCCAATTTCGGCGATGAAAAACTGGGCGTACAGAGGTATATGGCCCACTTCTTTAGCACCAATAAAAGCAAGGGATTGGGGCAGTATTTCCGGCTGGTAGGCTATTGCCAGCCACAGAGGAGTGGCCAGCAGCGACATCAGCACCGCCAGCGAGCGAACCCAGCGGATATAAGTGCCCACCAATGGGCTTTGACGATACTCCTCAGCATGCTGCAAGTGATGAAAGAAGGTGGCGGGGGCAATCATGACGCTGGGGGATGTGTCGACAATAATCACCACATGACCTTCAAAAATGTGGACTGCCGCCACGTCGGGCCTCTCGGTGTAGCGGACAGCGGGAAAAGGATTAAAGCCTGTGGCGGCAATAAACTCTTCCAAAGACTTCTCTGCCATCGGCAGCCCATCCACATCTACTTTGTCGATTCTCCCCCGCACCGTCTCCACCAATTCCGGATTGGCAACATCCTTTAGATAGACCAGGGCAACATCGGATTTAGAGCGCCTGCCCACAGTGAGATGCTCAATGCGCAGGCGGGGATCCCTGATTCGCCGCCGGATGAGAGCGGTATTAAAAATCAGGGTTTCGACAAAACCGTCCCGGGAGCCCCGGGTTACCCTTTCCACATCCGGTTCCTGGGGAGAGCGGGCAGGATATTCGCGGGCATCAATTTCAATTCCCTTTTTCTCGCCCTCAATGAGCAGCACCAATGCCCCCGAGAGGATGCTGGTACTGGCAGCATCCAGGGATTCTATTTCACTGACTTCTATGTAGGGCAGATGCCGGTCCAGCAGTTTCGCCAGGACATTGACTGCAATCTCCTCCCGCTGCACCCGGAGCAGGGACTGCATTATCCAGACCAGGACATCGTCCTTGGCAAAGCCGTCAACAAAAAAGAGAGCAACCCCTTTGCCCCCCACTTTAAACTCCCGAACCAGAACATCAAAGCTTTCGCCTATCCCCAGCTCTTTTTTCAAGTACTCCACATTCTGTTTCAGATCAGATGCAATTTTCTTTTCTTCCACTGCTATCCCCCATCAGCTGAACGCCTTGAACAAGGCAAACAGCGCTGCCAGCAAGGCATACTTGGCAAATGTTCCCGCCATTGGGTTTTCCAATTCACTCCAGGGGAGAATTTGATTCCACCAGCCTGCTTCTCCCATGGGCCTTCGGACTGTCAACCTGGCGACAGCATAGCAGACAAAGGGGCCCGCCAGGGCCGCCAGCAAAGTGACGAGGGAACCTTCCGCCAGTTCAATGTGAGTAAACAAGCCGCCCATGGTATACGCCACCAGGTCAGTCTTCCACACTAACAGCAACAGCAAGGTGGACGCCCAGGCTACCCCCGCTGCCGCCAAACTCCAGCGCCAATTCTTAGGTCCCAAAAAAAACAGGGACAATAATATACCAATGACATCCAGCCTCAACATGGCATTATCCCTTGGGATTAAAGAGCAGGGCAAAGAGGAAGCCAAAGATAATAGAAGCGGTAACGCCGGTGCTGGTCAGCTCAAAAGTACCCGTCAGAATGCCAATTACCCCGGAACAGGCTGCTTCGGCCATGGCCCCCTTGGCCAGGGAGTTGCCGAAACTGGAAATTGGCAAAGTTGCCCCGGCTCCTGCAAATTTAATCAGGGGGTCGTATAATCCCAAGCCCCCCAATATTCCTCCTGCCACGACAAGGATTACCAGCACATGGGCGGGGGTGAGGGGGGTGAGGTCAAAGAGCAACTGAGCAATAAGGCAGATTGTGCCCCCCACAAGAAATGCAGTCAAGTAGGTTCCCACTTATATCCCCTCCTTAAAATTCAATGGAGATGGCATGGGCAATGGCAGGGATATTTTCCCCCTGCTGACAGGAGGTTGGGCTGTGCATTGCCCCCGTCGCCACCACTAAAATTCGCTTGTAGTTCTGACTAAAGAGCATACCCAAGGTCACTATTGCCGAGCAGGCACAGCCGCTGCCGCCTGCGTTGTCTATCTGCCCCTTGCTGTACACCAGCTCACCGCAATCCCTGTAATTGCGGCTGAGGTCACAGCCCTGACGCTGAGCCAGCTCCATGACGATTTCCCGGCCAACTTTTCCTAAATCCCCGGTGACAATTAAATCATAATCATCGGGTTTGCGCCCGGTATCCTCCATGTGGGTAAAGATGGTATCTGCCGCCGCAGGAGCCATGGCTGCCCCCATGTTAAGGGGGTCCTTAATCCCCAAGTCCATAACCCTGCCCATGGTGGCCAGCTCCAGGCGAGGACCCTGGCCGCGGGCGGCAATGACAGCGGCTCCTGCCCCGGTAACAGTATGCTGGGACCAGGGGGGCATCTGGGCGCCGTACTCAGTGGGATACCTGTACTGGCGCTCGGCTGTGTTGTTGTGGCTGGAAGTTGCCGCGACAACAACTTCAGCGGCGCCGCTGTCCACCAGGACGCCAGCCAGCAGTATTCCCTGGGCAAAACTGGAGCAGGCCCCGTAAATCCCGAGGAAAGGCGCGCCAATGTTCAAAGCGCTGAATCCCGAGGAAATAATCTGGTTTAAAAGATCTCCGGCAATAAAGCAATCGACATTGCTCCGGGAGAGGCTGGCCTTTTCCAGGGCCATTTCAATAGCGCTTATCATCATTTGGCGTTCGGCAGCCTCGAAGCTCTTTGCCCCCATAGTCAGATCAGGATAGATTTTGTCCAGGTACGAACCGGCAGGTCCCTGGCCTTCCTTGGGACCGCCGACGGTGCTATACCCGAGAAATACGGGCTTTGTAGCATAGACAATTGTCTGTTTGCCCCTCCTTACCGTCACGGGCTTCCCCTCCTATAACAATGCAGAGATTAATCCCACCACAAAGGCCGTTACTACCCCGAAGGCAATTACAGAACCAGCTAAGATGAACATTTTGCTGCCAACTCCAAGGACAAAGCCCTCCCGCTTAAACTCCAAAGCGGCACTGACCACCGAGTTGGCAAATCCCGTTACCGGCACTGCTGTACCTGCCCCACCGTGGCGGGCAATCTTGTCATAGACCCCCAGGGCAGTGAGAAGTCCGCTGATGAAAATTACTGTGGCAACAGTGGGATCCCCCGCCTTGTCGGGAGGAAAGTTAAAGAACTTAATATAGATATTCTGTATGAGCTGGCCCAAGGTGCAAATGCTCCCGCCCACCAAAAACGCCATCACGAGGTTTTTTGCCAGCCTGGGCTTGGGGACCTTGTCCTTTACCAATTCCTGATAAGCCTTAGGGTCTTTGAGCACGTCTTTCACAATTTTCACCTCGGCAATAGTTTTAACTGGCATCCCCGAAATATACAAATCCCCCGCAGAGGGGGAAATGCTTTAATCTTGCACTTCAAAAGCGGCCTTTACATTTGCCTTCCAGCCCACCACACGCCCGTCTTTTACCTTGGCAGTCATGTTAAGCAGCTCAACGCCAGTAATGCCGTCTACCGTCTTGGCTGCCCGCTGTACGGCATCCTCCACTGCCCCTTGCCATCCGGAGCTGGATTCGCCGACTAATTCGATTACTTTATACACAGACATAACATTACCTCCTCATATTCTCTGTGTATAGATTTCCCCCCAGGAGATGAAATTTATCCAAAAAAAAAAGACAGCCCGGAACTAACCCATGGCTGTTCTCAACTTATTCAGCACTTCCCGCTCAATCTTGGATACATGCCCCTGAGATATTCCCAGCTTTGCCGCCACCTCTTGCTGGGACATATCCTGAAAAAACCGCATAGTAATTACCTGCCGCTCCCGCAGTTCCAAGCGGCCAATTACTTCTTTCAGCGCTATCCGCATTTCATCCATATGCTGGGGGGCATCCGCTTCGCATATATCTGCCAGCGGGGCCAGGGCAGTTTCAGCGGCAGCCACTTCTTCAATGCTGAGCTGCAGCTGAGCAGCCACTTCGCCGATGCTGGGTTCCCGGCCCAGTTGCTGCTCCAGATTGCGGCGGCATTCTTTTACCAGTCGGGATATGCGCACCAAATCCCTGTTAACCTTGACGGGCTTATTGTCCCGCAGGTACATGCGGATTTCGCCAAGGATCCTGGGGACAGCATAGGTGGAAAAGGAGGTGTCTTTGGAGAGATCAAAGTTATCCACTGCTTTTAGCAGGCCAATACAGCCCACCTGGAACAGATCTTCCATGGCATCTGCTCCCGTAAACCTGGCAGCCACCTTTTTCACCAGGAACATATTATGGCGCACCAGCAAATCCCTGGCTTCGAGATCACCGGCCTGAGCCCTGGCCAGGTACTCCCGGACAATTTTCTGCTCTAAAGGAGGCAGGGCGCCATTAATTCCTTTCATTGCCTCCAGGCTCCCCGGCAGAGATCTTCTTGGTCATGGTCACTGCGGTACCCTGACCCGGTTTGGTCTCAATGGAGACTGAGTCCATAAACTCTTCCATGACGGTAAATCCCATCCCCGCCCGCTCTAAATCCGGCCGGGATGTAAACAATGGCTCCCTGGCCTGCTCAAGATTGTCAATTCCGACGCCGCTGTCCTTGACAATCACTTCCAGGCTGTCCCGGTGCAGACTGCAGGAAATGACCACCTCTCCCTCCCGGTCGGGGTAGCCGTGGATTATTGCATTGGTAACGGCTTCCGAGACGGCAGTCTTTATTTCATTCAGTTCGTCTAGAGTAGGGTCCAGCTGAGCCGCAAAGGCCGCCACTACCACCCGGGCAAAGGCTTCATTGCGGGAGGTGGCGGGAAAAGTGATGGTAAAGTAGTTGGTCACTTCCATTTTCATACCCCCAGGGCCCTGAGACAGTCGTCGAGACTGGCGCAGACGGGAATCAGCTTGTTGAGGCCCGTCATCAGGAACAATTTCTCCACCAGGGGCTGCAAACCAAAGGCCAGCATTTTCCCCTGCCATTTTGCCAGTTCCTTATAGCGTCCCAGCAACACGCCCAAACCTGAGCTGTCCATAAAACTCAGGGCCGACAGGTCGAGGATAATATGCCGCACCCTGCCCTTGTCCAGCTCTTCCTGAATGCTGCTCTTGAGCACGGCAGCGGTATGGTGATCCAATTCGCCGTCTGCAGCTATGATTAGAATGTCGCCACGATGATCTTTGGCTACTTTCACAAGGCATCCCCTCCACCTGTAAAAGTTCGCCGTCACCGTGGCATTTCCTTCCGCGGGCTGACTATTTAATTGTCGAAATGAAATTTATTACCACACGCCCTAGAAGTTGAATCCAGTTGGCCCGGGGAACCGCATCTGCTGCCACCAGGTCCACGGTCTCCAGGACTTCATCGCCCAGCACTACGTCCAGGGTGCCAATAACTTCTCCTTTGGCCACAGGCGCCTGCACCAGTCTGGGCAGGTTGAGAACTGTGCTCAACTCCCGGCTGTCGCTCTTTGCCAGCAATGCCGCCACATCCCGGGAGGGGACCAGCTCCACCCTCTGCCTTCTGCCCTTATCCACAGTGACTGTCGTCAGGACATCATCCTTGGCGTACAACCGCTGACTGCGCCAATGGGCAAAACCGTAATTAAGCAAATTCACCGCATCTCTCGTCCGCAGTTCATAGGTTGGCGTATCCATGACCACGGAAATCATCCTGGTGCCGTCCCTGATTGCAGTTGCCGAAAGACAATAGCCTGCTTCTTCTGTCCAGCCTGTTTTCAGGCCGTCCCCTCCCGGGTAGTTGCGGATAAACTTGAGGTTTTTGTTGGCAATGTACACCTTGCCCATAAACTGAGTGTCCCAGGGGATGGTCGTCCAGTCGGTAATTTTGGAATGGGTCAGCAATTCCCGGGACATCAGGGCCACATCATAGGCTGTCGTCATGTTGCCCTCTCCATTTTCAGGCAAGCCGGTGGGATTGACAAAGTGGGTGTTTTCCATTCCCAGTTCCCGGGCGCGGCGGTTCATCATCTCGACAAAACCTTCCACCGAGCCCCCCAGGTGCTCAGCCACTACGATGGCGGCGTCATTGGCAGATTCGACGGCCATGCCAATCATGGCCTGCTCCACAGTAATTTCGTCCCCTACATCGAGGAAAATCTGGGTGCCGCCGGTCTCCTTGGCCCTGGTGCTGGCCACCATTACATCGTCCAGGGCCAACTCCCCCCGTTCCAGTGCCTCCATCACCAGCAGCATCGTCATTATCTTGGCAATGCTGGCCGGGGGCCTGGGGGTATGGGGGTCCAACGCAAACAGTACTTTGCCGGTTATGGCATCCATAAGCACTGCGCTCTTGGCAGACAGTTCTCCCTCATAGGGAGGTATATCCCCTATTTCCACTATGCTCTCAACACTTTCTTGGGGCACATAGGTGGAATCTGCCGCTATTGCAGGCAGCAGCCCGAGGAGTAACATTGTTAGGACGATACAAATCAGTTTTCGCATGCTTATCCCTCCTGGTAGTATCTTACTTTAGTGTTTCCCGCTACACTGGGAATTCATGCAAAAACCAGTTCTTTTTCCAGCCCCTCGGGCCATAAACGCGACTTTATCTGCAGTCCTTATCACAACCAAGAAATGGAATGCTATCATTTAAGCATTGTGTGGGAAGCCGAGGAGACATTAGATTACAGTAAGTTCTTAAATCTATTGGAACCTGTGGAATAAACTAACCCTAAACAAAATAATTGGGGCCCCCTTCTGCTGTGAGAAGGATGGCCCCCTTTTTTTTACCCGCCAATCTCCCCAAGAATCAAGGGCAATGGCTCTTTTTTTTCTTCGCCGAAAGAATAGCAGCCCAGTAATGACTTCGCAGCGGCATCTGCTGCAGCCTGGGAATTGGCATGGAGAATCGCCAGGGGTTGCCCAGCCTCGACGTGGTCGCCGGTCTTGGCCAATATTTCCAGGCCCACCGCCAGGTCGATGCTCTCCCCCTTCTTGCTGCGGCCAGCCCCCAGGATTTGCGTTGCATTGCCAATTCCTGCAGTATCCATCTCAGTAATCCAGCCGGTGCGGGGAGCCGCAACCTCTTGTTGGATTTGCGCCGTGGGCAGCAACTGAGGCTGATCCACCAGTCCGGCATCGCCGCCCTGGTTTGCCACCAGTTCCCGGAGTTTATCCAGAGCCGCCCCTGAAGCCAGGACTTGCTCCAGCCGCTGGCGTCCTTCGGCCAGGTTTTTAGCCCCGCCGCCCAGAACCAACATGCGGCTGCCCAGTTCCAGGCACAGTTCCCGGAGATCTTCGGGGCCCTCGCCCCTGAGCACGGCAATGGCTTCTTTCACTTCAAGGGCGTTGCCCACAGCCCGGCCCAGAGGCCGGTCCATGGCTGAGAGCACCGCCACAGTGCGCAATCCCAGGTTTTCGCCGATGTCCACCATGGTCTTGGCCAGTTGCCTGGCATCCTCGGGATTGCCCATAAAGGCGCCGCTGCCCACTTTGACATCGAGAACCAGGGCATCTGCCCCCGAGGCAATCTTCTTGCTCATGATGGAGCTGGCAATTAAGGGAATGCTGTCGACAGTGGCAGTGACATCCCGGAGGGAGTACAGCTTGCCGTCGGCCGGCACAATCTCTGCCGTCTGGCCAATCACTGACACTTTGGCCTTATTGACAGTGGCAACGAACTCCTCCATGCTGAGGTTTACCTGGAAGCCGGGGAAAGATTCCAGTTTGTCCAGGGTGCCGCCGGTGTGGCCCAGACCCCGGCCAGACATCTTGGCTACCGGCACTCCCGCTGCCGCTACCAGGGGGGCCAGCACCATGGTGGTAGTATCGCCGACGCCGCCGGTGCTGTGCTTATCGACTTTGATGCCTTCAATTCCGGACAGGTCCACCCGGGTGCCGCTGTTGACCATGGCCTCGGTGAGCCAGGCAATCTCCCGAGTTTTCATCCCCCGGAAATACACCGCCATCGCCCAGGCGGCCATCTGATAATCTTCTATATCTTCCCTGACATAGCCGTCGATGAGAAAAGAGATTTCTTCTCTGCTGAGGCCAATGCCATCTCTGGTTTTACGAATAATGTCATAGGGCCGCATCTGTACTGACCCTCTTTAACCAACCCCGCACCAGGGCAATGAACTTGGGCCGGGTCTGGTTGGCAATTTTGACAACCTGCTCATGGGTCAAGGGTTCAAGCTCATCGGGCAGGGACATGTCAGTGATGCAGGAAATGCCCAACACCCTCATGCCCAAGTAGTTGGCGACAATTACTTCGGGGATGGTGGACATCCCCACGGTATCGGAGCCGTAGGCAATGAGCCTCCGCACTTCCGCAGGAGTGCTGTAAGTGGGACCGCTGATGGCGATGTACACCCCTTGTTGCAGTTTCAGGCCCAACTCTTCTCCCACCTGCAGCGCCAGCTGCCTGTACTCAGCATCATAGGCCTGAGACATGTCGGGAAAGCGGGGCCCCAGTTCCTCATAATTGGGCCCGATGAGGGGATTGGGCAGGATGTTGATATGATCAGTGATGAGCATTAAATCCCCGGCCTTGAACCTGGGGTTGAGGCCACCGCAGGCATTGGTCACCACCAGGCTCCTGCAGCCCAGGGCATGGAGCACGTAGACAGGGAAGGTAACCTGCTGCATTGTGTAACCTTCATAAAAGTGAAAGCGCCCCTGCATGGCGGCAACCTTTTTTCCCTCTAATGTGCCCAGGACCAGGCGCCCGGCATGGCCTTCAACGGTAGAGACAGGAAAATGCGGGATGCCAGCATACTCAATAATTACGGGATCTTCAATATCTTCCGCCAAAGTTCCCAGGCCGGAGCCGAGGATTAAGGCGATATCCGGTTGGAAATCTGTAATTTTCCGGATAAAGTCCCTGGCTTCGCGAATTTTGTCTGTCAACTTCATTGGGGAATCCTCCTTCCAATCAGGGCGATGATTTCCGTTACCAAAGCCTGAAAATTGCTTTGGACTTTTTTTGTGACATCTATGACCTCTTGATGGTCGAGTTTCTCTGCCCCCAGGCCTGCAGCCATGTTGGTGATACAGGAGATGCCCAGCACCTTCATGCCGGCATGGACAGCAGTGATGACCTCGGGGACTGTAGACATGCCTACGGCATCGGCACCCAGGCGGCGGAAGCTTTGAATCTCTGCCGGAGTCTCAAAGCATGGTCCCGTAACTGAGAGATACACCCCCTGCTGTAAATTAAGCTTCAGTCCTGTGGCCGCCTCCAGGGCAAGTTCCCTTAATTCCGGTGTATAGGCCCTGGACATATCAGGGAAACGCGGCCCGAAGCGGTCGGGGTTGGGTCCTATCAGGGGATTGTCTCCCGTCATATTGATGTGGTCGGCAATGAGCATGAGGTCGCCGACGCGAAAATCCGGGTTGATGCCGCCGGCAGCATTGGTGACAATTAAGATTTCCGCCCCCAGGGAGCGCATTGTCCACAGGGCGAAGGCAATCTGGCGCTGGCTGTGACCCTCGTAATAGTGAAAGCGCCCCTGCATGGCCACCGCATCGACGCCCTGCAGCTTTCCCCAGACCAGGCGGCCGGCATGACCGGGAATGGTGGCTGGGGGAAAACCCGGAATATCCCGGTAATCCACCGCCACTGCCTCCTGAAAGCTGCCTGCCAGCCCTCCCAGGCCTGAACCGAGAATCAGGGCTATCCTGGGCTTGCCGAATCCCCGCTGCCGCAGGGACTCCACTGCTTCGTCCAGCAATTTATACGTGCTTTCCATCATCTCACCTCATCTGCGAAACTTGTACCTGGACTGTCATATTCTATGTTGAAGAAATCCGCCAGGGAAGCGGATATATCGGCAAAGGTTCTGCGGGTACCCAGGTTGACACCGCTTTTCAGGCGGGGTCCGTACACCAGCAGGGGCACATATTCCCTGGAGTGATCAGTGCTGGGGGTGGTGGGATCACAGCCATGGTCAGCGGTGATGATGAGAATGTCCTCCTCCGCCATGGCCTGGATTATCCGGCCAATTCCCGCATCCACTTCCTCCAGGGCCCGGGCATAGCCCTCGGGGTTGTTGCGGTGGCCAAAGAGCATATCGAAGTCCACTAAGTTGGCGAAAATCAGGTCGCCGCTGCTGTCCTTCATGACCCGGAGGATTGTTTCAATGCCGTCATTGTTGTCCTTGGTTTTATGGCTTTCAGCAATCCCCCGGCCGGAGTAGATGTCCTTAATTTTGCCAACGCCAATAACCCTCCTGCCCTGCGCGGCAAGGGCATCCAGCACCGTACGTGTCTCTGGTTCCAGGGCATAATCCCTGCGGTTGGCTGTGCGGGTAAAGGCACCGGGCTGACCAATAAAGGGGCGGGCGATCACTCTGGCCACCTTATATTCTCCATGCAGCAATTCCCTGGCAATGGTACAGATGCGGTACTGCTCCTCCAGGGGTATAACTTCCTCGTGGGCGGCAATTTGAAACACACTGTCGGCAGAAGTGTAGACAATTGGATTGCCCGTCTTCATATGTTCCTCACCGAGATCAGCAATAATCTCCGTCCCGGAAGCAGCATAGTTGCCCAGGACACCCCGGCCAATCCGGCGGCTGAATTCTGCAATCAGCTCGGCTGGGAACCCACGGGGGTAAGTGCGAAAAGGTTCGGAGACAATGACACCGGCCATTTCCCAGTGGCCGGTGATGGTGTCTTTGCCTTCGGCTGCCTCGGCCATGCGCCCGTAACAACCCTTTGGCTTCTCCAGGGGGGAGAGGCCGCTGACCTCAACGATATTGGCCAATCCCAGCCTTTCCATTACCGGCAAAGCCAATCCCCCTACGGCAAGGGCTACATGGCTCAAGGTATTGCTGCCCTCATCGCCATACTTATGGGCATCCGGCAAAGCGCCAATGCCAACGCTGTCCAATACAACAAGCAGTACTCTCATATTGACCCCCCCATGCCCTATTTCTTTGCCCGGGGATGAGACTGCTGATATACATCCCGCAGGTGAATGGCGGTGACTTGAGTATATATCTGAGTTGTGGAAATATCTGAGTGGCCCAGCATCTCCTGAACTGAACGGAGGTCAGCGCCATTTTCCAGCAGATGGGTGGCAAAGGAATGGCGCAGGGTATGAGGAGTGATATCCCCTTGAAAACCAGCCTGCCGCACATACTTTTTCAGGATCTTCCAAAATCCTTGCCGGGTGAGGCGGCCGCCGTGGAAATTGAGGAATACCGCCTGCTCCTCACTGTTGCGAAGGAGCTTGCCCCTGCCATTTTGCATATAGTTGGCAACGGCTTCAATTGCCGACTTGCCCATGGGCACAATGCGCTCCTTTGAGCCCTTGCCCAGGCAGCGCAAAAAGCCCATTTCCAGATTGACGTCGACAATATTTAACTCCACTAATTCCGATACCCGGATTCCAGTGGCATACAGAAGCTCCAGCATGGCCTTGTCCCTAAGGCCTGCAGGAGTGCGGGTATTAGGCTGCTCCAGCAAGGTGGCCACCTGGGATACAGTCATGACATTGGGCAGACGTTTTGGAATCTTAGGGGCATCCAATTCGCTGGCCGGGTTGGTCTTGACCAGATTCTCAACAACTAAAAAGCTGTAAAAAGAGCGAATGGCGGCAAGATTTCTGGAAATGGTGGCTGGGGCGCGGCGCTGGGTATGTAGGTCCTCAATAAATGACATAATTGTTCGCCGGTCGACGTCAGCCAGATTGTCGACGTCATGGCGGCGCAAATACCTGGTAAACTTATTGAGGTCACGGCGATAGCTGTCAAGAGTATTCTGGGCGAGCCCCCGCTCCACCTTGAGATGCAGCATGTAGGTATCCACCATTTGTTCCATGGACCAAACTCCTTTGCAGCGATATGTCTACTTTCAAACTTACCATAATTCGCCGCCGGGGTCAAAAGGCCCACGCCGCAAAGAAATGACTTACATGCCCGATTGGGCGAATTTCTGCAGCTCTGCTAAAATTTCCGCCCATTTTTCGATTTTGCGGCTGCTGACAAGGGCGGCAGCCCGGAGAAAATCTCCGCTGAGAATAAATCCCAGCACACCAAAGGCTAAGATAATCATGGCTATTACAGGACGGGTGAATACCAGGAACAGCACCGGCCTCTCTCTTCTCATCTGCCCACCCCCTGCTTCAAATATATGCAGGGGGCAAAAAAAGCAGTCCGGCAAAGCCGGGCTGCTTAACTGTCCCTTCGGTACAATCTCAATGCTTTAAAGCACAAGGGCGCCAGCAGAGCGACCCACCAACCCAGGATAAAGTAGCGGCAAAAAGTGGCGGTGTAGTACAGGGGGGTAGCCTCAAGGGGATTGGCAAACAGACTGAGCAAAATTGGCTTGAGACCGGAATGGAGTGCAAAGAGCACGGCTATCCCCAGCGAGGCTTTAATGACATTTTGCCACCAGTGGCCCTTGACATTGAAGCGCACATAGTCAGCCTCCAGGCGGTATCCCCACAGTGCACTTAACAAAAAACCTGCAGCCAGGGGGCCGTCCCCCACGGGGTGGAGCAACAGCATCACGGCACAAAGGGCGAGGCTGGCCAAAAACCACTGCCAGAGACTAAATTTTATTTTTATTTTGCGATAAAGGAATTCATAAAGGACAATCCAGATGATGCCGATCAGTATTCCCGCGAGAATATCGTGGGGGAAGTGAACTCCCAGGTAGACGCGGGAAAAAGCCACCAGAAGGCTGAGTATCGCCGCAACCACAAATGCCCAGGGCCGCTTTATCTGCACTGCCAGGTAGCCCCAGAAACTGGTGCTCCCCTGGGCATGGCCGCTGGGGAATGAATATCCCCCCTGCTCAATCTTGTGCAGGCTCACCGGCGGGCGGACAATTTGAAAGATATGCTTGAGGAAAGAATTAATCCAGGCGTTGCCCAGGAAGAACACTCCGAAGCGAAGGGCAAATTTTTTGTCGTAGAGCCATAAAAGCAAGGGAATGACCAGGATATAGTACTCTGCATCGCCGAGAAAAGTAACGGCCTTGAAAAAACCATCCAGCAGCGGGGTGGAAAACTGCTGCACCCAGGTGATGAAAGTAGTATCGAGCAAGATTATACCTCCAATGACCTTAATTTCTGTTTCTATTCTGCGTGAACAGGGAAAAATCCTTTTTGTCCCACAGGGCCGCGAGGTCAATTAAAGCCAAGATAATTAATTGTTTTTACCTGTTTTTACTTTACACCAGTAGGCAAAAAGATTATAATTTGGCTGGAGGTGATTCCCGATGCGTGATGAGCTGGAGTTGGAAATCCTGATCGAACCAGGATACCGCCTGGAATTGCTTGCCGGTCAATTGGTGTGGGACAGGCCTGCTGAGGTGGCCCACCAGCGCTGCACCCGCAGGTTGCAGCGGATGCTGGAGGAATACTTTTCTCAGATTGATCCCCGAGGGGAAGTGCTGGCATCTGTTGGCTTCGGCCCGGAGGATTCATTCCTGCTTCCTGACCTGATTTATATATCCGGAGAACAGCACCAACTGCTCCGCAAGGCATTTATCACCGAGGCCCCTACCCTGGTAGCGGAAATTTCCTCCCCCTCTACCCGGGAAAAAGACTCCATCCTGAAATTCAGCATTTGCGAAAGAGCCCGGGTTCAACATTTCTGGCTCCTGGACTATGCGGGGCAAAGGCTGCAATGCTATGCCCTGACTGAAAAGGGCTATGCCCTGGCGACTGAGGGAGCAAATAATAATATCCTCCACCATCCTGACTTTGCAGGCCTTTCCCTTGAGCTGAGTGCATTGTGGCCCCAGGGCTCCTAAGAGCTGTTTCCCCTGCCTCATCTGGTTTCCCTGGGCGGCATATAGATAGCAGGGGAGGGAAATGGTGTGGAAAGAGGCAAAAAGATATTGCGGTTTGCGGCACCAGCTTTTTTACTCCTTTTGCTGACGCTGGCAGCCCACATGCTGATGCGTCCACAGAAAAGGCCCGTGCGGATAGGGGTGGATTCTCCGTCTCCGGCCCTGGGTGTGGAAATCTTCAAGAACTTTGATTCGGCGGTGGAGATCGTACCCCTGGCCCAGGCTGCGGGTTTGGCGACGGGAGAGCTGGACTATTTCCTCACTGCTGAAGAATCCCTAAGCTCTAAGGGGCAGACAGCGGGGCATGTGGTGGCTGCGGTTGTGGTTAATTTTTTTCACCCCCGACAGGATATTTCCCTGGATGAGTTGACAACTCTCCTCTCAGACTCACCTGAGCAGGTCCTGATAAGTGACGAACTGGCTCTTGCCTGTTTTCCCTGGGGGGACCGGGGCAAATTCCTTCCCACTGAAAAAGTGGTGGCCGCGGTGGGCAATGAATCTGTCCTTGGTATTGTGCCTGTGCATAAGCGCAGGCCCTGTCTTAAGGTATTGCCTGTCGATGGCATTGATCCCCGGGGAGAAGAGGTGCTGGCCAGCCGGTATCCCCTCATGGCCAGGCTGCAAATATACCGCCGTCCCCCGACTTTCCGGGAACGACTGCAAAAAATCCCAAGGAAAGAACAAGATTTATTGGCCGCTTATCTTCTCTCGGAGGCAAACCCCTGGCGGAACCCCTTGCGCCCTCAGAGCAGATTTGCAGCCGTTGGCGATGTCATGCTCGATCGGGATGTTAAGAAAGCCGCCCTGGCCCATAACTGGCAGTGGATTTTCGCCGAAACTGCCCCCCTGCTCCGCAGCATGGACCTTGCTTTTTGTAATCTCGAATGCCCCATTGGCAGCAAGGGGAAATTCATTAACATGTTCCAGGCGCCTCCGGAAGCTGTTGAAGGCCTTGTCTATGCTGGATTCGACGTTGTCTCCCTGGCCAACAACCATATCCTAGACTACCACCATGAGGGAATGCTGGAGACAATGGAGATATTGACGGAAAATAATATAGCCGGCGTTGGCGCCGGCAGCAATCTTGAGGCAGCCCGGCAGCCTGTCATCCTGGAAGTCCAGGGCATACGCATCGGCTTTGTCTCCTACACAGAAATGTGGTTTGTCCATGCCCGGGAGCCGATCAGCTGGCAGGCAACCAGCGATGAGCCAGGAGTGGTTCCGGCCCTGCCGGAATATATTTGGGAAGATATCTCTGCCCTGAGGGATGAAGCCGACATTGTTATTGCATCCTTTCATTGGGGCAAAGAGTATGCCAGCCAGCCTGCCGCCGAGCAAAAAGCTCTTGCCAGGCTGGCTGTAGATGCCGGGGCCGACTTGGTCCTTGGACACCATCCCCACGTCCTGCAGGGAATTGAGTTTTATAAGCATGGAGTAATTGCGTACAGCCTGGGGAACTTTGTCTTTGACCAGCGCCTGCCCGGAACCCAGGAATCAATGGTTCTGGAGGCTACTCTTTCCAAACAGGGAGTACTGGACATAAACTTACATCCCGCCAGCATTCAAAACATGCGGCCGGTTATTCTTGAAGGGCGCAGCAAGAATTATTTGCTGAACCGAATTGCTGAGCTCTCCCTTGCCATTGAATAGCAGAACCTTGAGCAACTGGGATACCTTGACAATCCAAGCTATTCCATCTATACTCAAAACATACTTGGGTCTGCATTTTCTGGGACTGATAATTGAAAGGAGTGAGTGTATTGGCGAAAAAGGTAGAAAGAAAATATGTTTCTGCAAGCAAGGGCGAAGTGGTTTCCAGGGATGGTAAATCCCGTGCTTCCGGTTTGCGCATTGGCGCAGTTATCCTCTGGCTGCTGGCCATAGCTTGCGAAATCCTCGCTATTCTCTTCCTGAATGGCACTTTCTTTGTTCCCGAACAAGGTATCGAAATTCTCGGCTTTACCCTTTTGCCCATGACCGTCTTGATAGCCGCAATTGTCGCAGACCTCATTTTGGTCATTATCGGTTCCCAACTGTGGAAAAAAGCTAACCACATTAATCCCATCAGCAAGAAGAATAAGGTCAAGTTTTTCCTGTGGAACCAAATGGGACTCATTGTCGCCGTCATCGCTTTTATGCCTCTAATCATCTTCCTCTTGAAAGACAAAAAGTTAGATGCAAAAACCAGAAAGATCGTTACTGTTGTCGCTGCCATCGCTTTAGTTATTGCCAGCCTGGCCAGTATCGACTGGTCCCCCGTGTCCGCTGAAGAGCTGGCCGAAGCTCAGGCAACATACGGAGATGACAATGTCTACTGGACCACCTTTGGCAAGAGCTATCACATCGATGAGAATTGCCATACCTTGAACCGGTCCAGAACCATCTACTACGGAACCATTGAAGAGGCATTTGAAGCCAACCGCCACGACCCCTGTGATTTTTGCGTTCCCCAGAATTAGCATCAATACTTACAACAAAAGCAGACACCCAGCCGGGTGTCTGCTTTTTTGGTCACCCTAAGAACTGCAACACTGCAAATTCTCGCTCTTTGGCAGCAGTTATTTCAGGTATTTATCAAACCAGTCAGTGATCTCCTGCAGCCTGCGAATGCGGTGTTTCGGCTTGCCGCTGCGGCTGAGTTCGTGATTTTCACCCCGGAACATGCAGAGGCGGGACTCGACGCCAAAGTACTTCAAGGCGGTAAACATCTGCAAGCCTTCAGGCAGCCAGCAGCGGTAGTCTTCTTCTGAATGGATGAAGAGGGTGGGAGTAGTGACCTTGTCGGCATATTTAAGGGGAGAGTGCCACCATACTTTGTCAATATCTGACCAGGGGGTGGCAGCAATCTGGTCCTCCTGAAAATAAAACCCGATATCAGAAGTGTAACCCATGGATACCCAGTTGGAGATGCTGCGCTGGGAAGCGGCGGCCCGGAACCTGTCGGTGTGCCCTATGATCCAGTTGGTCATAAAGCCTCCGTAGGAGCCCCCCGTTACCCCTACCCGCTCCTGGTCAATGCCGGAGTATTTAGCCAAAACCGCATCGGTAAAGGCCATAATATCCTCATAATCAATGGTGCCATACTTGCCCCGGATATCGGCAAATTCATTACCCCGGCCATCGCTGCCCCGGGGATTACAGAAGAAGACGAAGTAACCAGCATTGGCCCAGTATTGCATCTCGTGGAAGAACACTTCGCCATAAACAGTCTTAGGTCCCCCGTGAATATCCAGAATGGCGGGATATTTTTTGCCTTCTTCATAGTCTGCCGGCTTCATTACCCAACCCTGAATGGTCACTCCCGGGGCGGTCTCGACATTAAGGGGCTCCAGGGGTGCCAAGGTCCTTTCAGCCAGCACCCAGTCGTTAAAACCGGTGAGTTTCTCTTCTTTGCCAGCCTCCAGCCGGTATAGTTCCTGAAGCTGGAGGCCCCGCAAGCCTATAAGCAGAATCTTGCCATCCCGGACATCGTAGCAATCCACCGAGCCTTCAGCGGAAGAAACTTTCTCATACCGACCTTCGCTATTTATGCGGTAAATATATGAGCTGCCGCCTATGGTGGTGATGAAATACAAGTATCCGCCGTCAATGCGGAAAGGGTCTCCCCCGCCTAAGCGGCAGTCGGAACCAACAGAGTTCCAGGTGCTGAGGTTGAAATCCAGGGCAATTTGCTGGCGCTGGCCTGTAACCTGGTCAACCCGATAAAACACATCATCCTGATTTAACCCATACTCTTTCATATCGCTGCCCTTGGCCAACAAGGTATCCCCGAGGAAATACGCCCCGGACCAGGAGAATTTGTCCTTGGTCAGCTGGCGGAGGGATTTTGCTTCTATATCCAGAATAAACAGGTAAGCTTCCAGCTGCCATTTGCCCTTGACGCAAGGCTGGCCGATAAACACCGCCTTGTCTTTCTTGTCGTTTAGGCGCACTCCCCCCACACTCATATTATCAGCGCTGAGGACTTCATATTTGCCGGTGGCAGAGTCGTATAGGCAAAGACGGCTCCGGTTGCCGTTGGAAAACCCTCCTCCGTTACTCCAGAAGGGGATTTCATCCAGGACCTCATAGTCCTTCTCTTCTTTGCGCTTTTTGAGCTCCTTGCCCTTTTCTTCTTCGCTCATTCCCTCCAAGCTGGGACGGTTGGAATTAATCCTGGCCGTCAGCAGAAACCGGCTGCCGTCCAGGTTGACGATATTCTCCGCAACCAGGGGGATTCGAAAGGCTTCCCGGGCTTCACCGCCGTTAATGTTGATCTTGTAGTAGACTGTAAATTCTTCTCCCCTCTCTGCCTTTTCCTTGTCCTTGGGGTTGCGCATTCCGGGGAAGAGGATATGCTCATCATCAAGCCAGATAAAGCCCTTTTCCTTGTCAAAGGCGGTAAGCTGCCGAGTTTCGCCCTTGTCAACATCATAGAGCCAGAGGTTAGATTTATAGCTGTTCTCCTCCAGGTCTGCCTTGTGGACGACAAAGCAGGCGTGGCTGCCCCCTGGATTAAACTCCAGGCCAGACAAAAAAGTATACTGGATAAAATCGTCGAGCTTCAGCTTCTCCATCTTCGTTCCCTCCACTTTCAACCTTGTGTTATGACTATTTCTGTAGCAGCCTGCAATATTCCTGCTGCAAAAAAAGACCGGGAGAAACCGGTCTTCTTTATTCAGGTGCGTACATCGGGATGTCAAACTTAAGATTATACATTTTTACTTGCGCATAGAGCTGGCGGATATAACTGGTCTGCTTGCTGGCCCAGCCGATGTCGGTTGCATACTGGTGCTGGCCGGGTTTGACGGGATTCCAGCGCATCTTGTACAGGGTATTCTGGTAGTGGTTGCTGTTGTGGACATAGTAGCGGGAGGCAAAGTAGGCACCGCCAATAATTGCCTCCTCGGGAGAAAACCAACCATGGTTGTAGGCGTACTCCGCTCCCTTATAGATGGGGTTAGAGTCAACGGCGCCAATGCCAAACATATTGTATACCACCCTGGGAGGCAGGGATTTATCCTCGGGCGTAAACAAGACGCCATTGGCCAAAGTGCTTGTCCCGTTGCCGCTTTCATGCAATGCCAGGGAGGCAAGGAAAATCTCATTAATGTTGTTAGAGCGGCTGGCCTGGAAGAAAACTGCCTCCATGCCGTGCAAAATGCCTTTGCCATTGAGGATAATACCCAAATCTGAGACTGTCACCCCGGATTTTCCTGCCAGAGCCAGGAATTGGAACATTGCCGGGGAATAAGTGTCTGCCACCCAGTCGGCATACTTTCCACAGATCCAGCCGCTGTGCTCACCGGCGGTGATGCGGAACCAACAGCCCTCTGTGCCTGCAGCGGTCCCCGCTAAAGCAGACTGCACTTCTTCCACCGGGAATATCTGCCCCTTCTCCACCAGCATGAGGCTCTCGCCCTCAGTAGAGGGAATGCTGCGGACATGTAAGCTGTTTGTGGAGATAATTACCTCTGAAACATAGTTAGCCAGGTCTGTCAGGACAAAGTTATTGGGATCCAGGTAGCGCAGGACTTCCTCCCTGGGAGCTTTGGTCCAGCCCACCCCGCTGACATACCATTGAGGGTTGCGGGTCATTTGTATGTCCAACACCTGAGTGAGGGTGTGCTGATATGGGGTATAGCTGACAATGACATAGGATTTCAGGGTTCCTGCAACTGCATTATTAAAGCAGTCCCTGACGGCAATGACGCTGTCAAAAGGCAGGGAATCAAAGACCTGGGATAATGCCCACCTTGATCTGGTGCTGATAATCATGCTGTAGCAGTCAAGTTCCAGTTCTAATATTGGCCCATTATCCAGGAGCAGGGGAGAAAGCTCGTCCACACTGGAAGCTGCATTTATGCTTGTGAGGATGGCATCAAGCTCTGCAGTGACCCTGTCCACTTCCTCAGCAAAAACCGCCTTAACTGAAACTATATCCGGGAATCCCTCTCCTCTTCTCAGGAAGACGCCTTCAGCGACAGCATTCTTGGCGGCAAAGGTCAAAGTGTCGTAAAGACTTGTATCCAACTCCATCACTTTGGCCTTGCCTTCCAGAGCCAGGCGCAGAGCAATGGCATCTGCGGCAGTATTGATGTCATACAACGCCACCTCCAGGGGATGGGCTATATCTTTATCAGTATAAACAAGCTGCCCGTTCTCATATGTAACGACCTTGACCTTGGGCACATAGACCAGCTTGGCATCGGGGCCGGAGGTGTAGGCATCCAGATTGAAAGGCTTTCCGGTGACGATACAAATGGCATACTGATCCAAGGCCGCCTCATAATCCACATAACCATTCTTATCATCAAGAAACATGGCCATGCTTTTATTAATGTAATCCTCAAAGAGAGGTGCCGGATAACCCAGACAGTGATAGGCGTAGGAGTCCAGCAAAGACTCATAGGGGTACTCATAATACACCCCAGCCTTGTCAACGGTAATCAGGGCCGTAACTTTTGCGCTGGCTTCGGGAGACAGCAGAAGCATTACAGCTATGATAATGAAAGCAAAAGCTCCAAATCTCAAGCCACGCCTTATAGCCACTGCCGACCACCTCCTTTCCGAAAACTGAACTTACTTAGTAACCTTGACTTTGCTCGGTTTGGCGTCAGCCTCAGGCACTTCGCCTCTGAAACGACCCAAATCAGGCATATACTTCAGCGGATGTCCGCCAACAGATACTTTATAGAGGCTCTGGTCTTCGGCGTATAGAGTAACAAAAACAAACTTGTTCCCCACAGTAACACCGGTCTTAACTTCGAAGCTCTTCACATCCATGGGGCCCTTA
>Ga0208564_1000149_pt1 | contig 66017 bp, 123 predicted proteins | sample AD_UKC073_MetaG_FD_184439 | JGI IMG/M metagenome (GOLD analysis project Ga0208564, IMG submission 184439) | Active sludge microbial communities of municipal wastewater-treating anaerobic digesters from USA - AD_UKC073_MetaG (SPAdes) (version 2) | ecosystem: Engineered > Bioreactor > Anaerobic >... | reverse complement strand
CATTTTTAAATTCATCACCGCCAAAAGCTTTAAGAATTTGGCCTTTTGTATAGTATTTTTCTAGCAATTGAAGATAGGCTGCATTTAATGGAAACTCTCCTCCAATTGGAAGGACTTCCTTTTCTACCCGAGCCATAATTTCGTTCATTGTTGAATGTGTTGCGATATCTTGCTGCAATCGCGTAGCTTCTTTTTCAGGGCTGTCTGCATCCAGACCTTCAATATTGATCATTACAAGGTTAGACCATTCATGATTAATCTTAGGGAGGAGTCTTTCATTTAAGAAGTCTTCTAGGGATATCAATAGGGGTCTGAGTCCAGAACTTCTGCTTGCTTCTAATTTGTACTCATTATTACTCTCAGACATTGCTTGAGAGTTTGTGCCACGACTTAAATAACTCAATGCAGCTACTTCGTCTGGGGACATTTGGTATGCAGCAAAAATCATACGCTTATTCAGGTCTGCCAAATATTGAAATTCCATATCACGCCCACCTGATTCCATCGGCACGATATTAAATTCATCGTTAACTCCAAGTCCAAACACTGGTATTCTATGTGATGCGCCTACAGAATTAATGTGCGCTGACATTTGATTTTTAATTGCCGCTATATCTTCTGCTTCTAAATTATCTGATTTAAAGACAATAACGTTTTTGGCCGCTCTGCCGTTAACAAAGTAAAGCTTATTCTGAGTCGTCAGGTTAATGTGCATCGTAACTGCATTAACAATGCGCTCAATTGGTGTAATTGGGTATCCGCTACGATTGATGTCTGTTGATGGGGCTGCTGACCAGTAGATCAATTCCTCATCTGTGAATACCTGTCTTGGGACGCCATCAATAACCTGTACATACGTGTACTCTTCATTTTCAAATTTTTTAGCTTCGGATTGCATGCCAGAGAGTTCCGACAACATTCTGATGGCTTCTTTTCTAACCTGATCAGCTGCACTGTCGGACGTTTTTGGGTTAATGAAATGAATTGTACCAGCATCAATTGCTCTAAAGCTGTGGAAATTACCCTTTGCATCTTTTCTAACTTCAATAGCAAATGCTCCAAAAGTAAGAATGTCTTCAACGATCTCCATAAATAGCTGAGTTAGATTTCTCTTATTTCTGTCAATAATACCTGTATTAGATCCACAATTAACCAACGTCTCACGCAATTTTGGGATGATGTCTAACTTAATTTGCTCTTGTTGATCTTCTGAATATTTTGATATAATTTCAGGCTTTAGATTAATTGTAAATCCAACGTCAAATCGGTTAGCTCTTGGTCTTGCAAATGATGCAACCTGACGAGCACGAATTGGCAAAATAATTCCACCAATCAACTCCTCGGTGTCCCGAATTCTTTTTAGAATTTCGGTAGGGAGTAGGCTTTCTTTACGCTTATACAAAGATGAGAATGACGAATTATCTTTAACTGGATCTGTATCTAAAGCCAGTTGCACAGCCTTTGACGATCTAACTGTCTTGTCCGCGCTCTTTTGCAGATCTTCAATAAGTCTAGTGATCTCATTTACTGGCTGATTAACAGGCATGTCAAGTGAGATTACTTTGTTGCTTTTAAATAAAGCCTCTTGCTCTTGTGCCGTTGGCATTGCTAATGGCTTTTTATCTTTAGACATAATTACTCCGCTGTTGCAATCAAGACTTCAGCTGTACTTAAACTCAAATTTTTAATAGTTAAAGAGTATGATGACCCTTCCTTTAAGTATATACCAGAACGCTCTGGATTGCCAACTTCTACAGGTTCTACTATGTGATTATCGCCTGTTTCTTGGTTAATTTTTACAGAGATCTTTTGTTGTGCAGAGATCAAGATGAATTTTTTTGCTTCGCTATACACAATAAAGCCAGATGCTGTTGGTGAGATGGCCGATTCGATTGCTAGTCCTCTTTCTGGGGAAGCTTTAATAACTATAAAACGTGAGGTGACATCAACAATTTCGTATGTACCAAAAGATGAAGAGCTGAATCCACCAGAGATGATAAGCTTGTCTAATTTTTGAACTTGGTTTGAGCTTCCGCCTCCAGAACTATAGAAAATCATATCCGCTTCATTTTGAATGGCTACAGATTCAGCAGCTGCATTTAAATTTTTAACAGTAATAGATGTAGCCGTTTTGGACAATACTTCAAACGAACCTTGATTGCTTAAGCTAACAGAATTTCCTAGTCTTAATATATCACCAATAACAATATTGGCTGTGTTCAGTGCAGTTCCAGAGACGTAAGTAAGGGTCATTAGTGGTCCGTTAACTGATATACTTAGGGCTGTAGTATTGTCTATGCCAATTGCACGTTCTGTTCTAAATAGTGGGTTTGTGCCGCCTGTATGTGTAATGTAATAAAGAGATTCATTAGGGTTTGGCATAGTAATAGACAGTTGTGTTGAGTTGTCTATGGCCATAGACTTAGTGCCGCTAAATACTACTTTTTCTTCTCCTGGGGCTAAAGTAAAATCCTCAGCCTTTGGTTTTAAAGAATCTTGGCCTAAATGCTTTAGAGTTAGGTCAAATACTCTAAGCGCTGGGTTGTTAGATACAACTGAATCTTTAAAAGAAATAGCATTAATGGTTAAATTTAATTGTGGCATTTTATCTCCTAGTGAGGGATTAACTAACATATAATTAGGGTAGATTATTAAATTTGCAATATTATTAAGTATTTAGACTATCCGATATCCCAGAAAACTCCACCAGATTTGGACTTTTTGGCACCTGATGCGGAACCGCCATTTTCTTTAATTGCTTTATTAATCTCTTGGGATACATATTTTGCTTGCTGCTCTGCAACCTGCTGATTATAATGGGTAATTTCTTCTTCTCGCGTTTTAGGTTTACTGTCTTTTTCTCTTACCACAAGTGACGATTTGTCCCATCGGTTGAGGGCGCTATAACGTTGTGCATCAATTAAATGATTAAACTCATCTTCAGGCTCATCTGTAAACTTACCTGTAGAGTCGGTTGAGTAGCTATACTTTTCCATTTCTGAGATTAATTCATTGCAATTACCTTGTAGACCGTAATATTTTGTGGCCCCCACTGCTGGCGATATCTTTCCTCTAATTAAAGCAATACCGTTTGCAATGCCGTCTTTTTTATCAAAGTCATCCATAACTCTTACGATTTTAGCCTTTTTTATTAGAGCATTGATTGCAGGTGTTGCTGTATCTGGGTATAGGTGAGTGATCTTATATTTGTCGACAATCTTTCTCACTTCCTCCACTACTTGGTTAGGATCTAGGCCCTGTTTAGCTACAGTCTTCATTGTATAGATTGTACCTACAGAATCTTCGTAGTTAACAACTATTCCCATTGGGTCAGTATATCCATGATCCAGTCCAGCATATGCCTTTACACCTTTAGATAACATAAAAGCAATAAGCTCATCTTCTGTAAGCTCTCGTCCTGGAGATTCGCCAGCAAATATTTCATATAATTCTGATGGTGTTTTTTCAAATTCATTTCTATCAAATCGTGAAAATACAATACCCTCTCTAGATGGCTGCAAGCTTAGACACTGCGCTATGTACCAGCCTCTATCAGCATCGGAAACAAAATCGACAATGGCAGCTTCGACCGATTGGTGATGCTTATTATATTTCTTTGGTTTTGCAAGATCGGCCATACAAACAGATCTTAATGGGCAGTTAAGACAGCCGTCACTTAGCGTTGTGAAACTATACTTGTCTTTATCTTTACCTTCGTATGCAGCAAATTCTTCTTCTGTTTTTTCTGCCCCATTGTAGACATTAATATATCTGTTGTGAACAAAGTTATTACCATGTCTGTCTACTGGGCACTGTTCAACTCCCTCAAACACAGTCCATTGTTTTACAATAAGGCCAGACTTATCTTTGTTAGCAATCTCTTGTTCAACAACTGATGTAGGTGACTTTCGTGAGGAGATGTTGACCCTCGCCCAAGGTTTACCGTCCCAACTAGAAATTGGGATCTTTCTAATATCTTGATATGCTTGACGTTTTTCTCCTTTAAGAGTGTGGAGTTCATCCACACCGATCCAACTCTCGTGCTGACCTTGTGTAGAAAATGGCGAAATTGTCTTCACAAAAACTTTTATTTTCTTAACAGATCCCGGATTTTCCTTTAGAATTTCTTTTGCTGTTTTACCATCAAGCCACATTGGATTGTTATATTCAGGGATTAGAAGTTCTGTTTGAGTTTGGGTAATATCACCCTCAAGAAGGTCGCGAATGACGGGCAAATTTAAAAATTTTTTGACGTACTGATATCCTGCTTCTACCTGATCTTTAGATCCTGCAAAATGTAGGACTGTTCTTTTTGCGTGTAAAAGTACGGCTACCTCTAATGCAGCTAAGGTGATTGTCTTTTGTGTAGAACGTGCTGATGCAAATAAATGGTTTCTGGGAGTTCTCTGTTCTGGAAACATTGTGAATTTATAAACTTCCCAGGCAGCATCTAGAGGGGTTGCAGATGCGAATCTGCTTGATGTCGTATCAAATACGTGAAAATCAAGAAATGTTTTAAACCAATCCTGAAGGTGTTCTCTTGTAGTACATGGTACTAATAGTAGGGATCTTTTTATTTTATTGTCATCCATCATCTGACCTTAATACCTTTTGAGAGGAGAACTTTTTTGTCCCACACTTCTGCATTTAATCCCAATTTTTGAAAAGAGTTCCATTTCTTTTGCCATGCGTCATAAACTCTACCCTTAACTTCAACCCATAGATCCAAGTCTGGTAGATAGAAATCAGGCGTATATGTTTGATTCAAATCAGCAAGTTTAAAAGTTCTCTTTTCTTTTTCGTAATTAATCTCGTTATCATTAAAATATTCTGCCACTTTTTGTTCCCAAGTGCCATAACATGGTACTTTTTCTCCAGTTTTCCAGTGGGTCACTTCAATTATTTTTCTAGCGCTTTTCGCTGCTTTTAATCGGACAGATGGTATCTGTGATATATTCTCAACTCCATATTTATTCATCACACTTTTATTAAGTTTTTCTTTATAAAATTGGGATACTTTTTCAGGAGAGTCTAGACTGTATTTCTCTATAAGGGTTTTCTTAGCCTTTTCACGAACATCTGGATTCATTGCGGGATATTCAGTTCCATACCTTTTTAAGCATGTTTTTTTTCTTTTTTGCACTGCCTCTGGAGACGATGACGCATGTATGTATCCCTCTTTTTTAAATTTTTGCCACATTTTTTTTGCATTATCTGTCTGAATCATCTTAAATTCTACAGAACTTTTTCTTTCGTGTGTAACCATTGGATGTAGACTTGCACCTCTATACTGTAATGCTAAAAATGTACTTTCAAATTCTCCAAACTTTTCATCAATAAAAATTCTTCTTTCAGTTTGCTTATTCTGTGGCAGAGTCTGCCCCTCTTTTAAAGTAATGCCTTCGGGTAAATCGTAGTTTCCTTCGATAGAAGAGTAGTGCTCATCGAGGGCTTTGCGAAACTTAAGTTTCAATCTATCTGGATGGTTAGATTGTCCATTCATGGCATGGCTCATATTGCCCCAAAATTCACCAAATTCAGAGTCAAAAAACTTAACTGGTAATTTATTATTTTCATAGGTGCTATAATCAAAATCTAAATAATCTGGCAACTTAGCCTTCAGAGTTTCATACGAACTCTTTCTGGCTTGGCCTTTGGCCTTCTGGCCTCTTTTTGGGTGCCCACACTTGGTGTTCATAACTGTATATGCATCCTTCCAAAATGCACCATAATCTCTATCAATAAATTGCGCTTTTATGTTTGTGTTTACATAAGTGGATTCAACAAGAGTTACAAACTCAGGGAGGGCGGCCTTAATGTCTTCAAGAGTGCGCTTTTTCATCTACTTACTTTCTGATTCTTTAACCAAATGGCTGAGTATTTTCGCAGCATTGTCAGGTTCAAGAATCTTCTGTAGTATATCAGAGTTTCCATTAATATTCAAGTTTGTCTCAGTCTTTTGATCAATGTTGACCTTACTAACCTTATCCTCGCCAGTCACCTTGGCAATCGTACTAATAAGATCCATATAGCTCTTTGGACCTTTAGCCCAACTTTCAGGCATATCTTCTTCTTTTCCAGTTTGAAGGTACTTTAGCGTCTGATCTCTATATTGTTTATGAGTAACAGATAGCATATTGGTCAAAAATTCGACAGATTCTAGCTTTGATTTGGCCAATTTTTCAGATATTTGTCTTTGTAGGTTAGCTGCGTAGATATCTCTTTGCTCGTGCCATTGAAACTTCTCACATGCATAAAGTATGTCCCCTTCTGAGAACATCTTGTTTTGTTTGGCTATCTCAGCGCATGAGTATCCCTCAAGGAAAAGGGAGAACATTTGCGCAGCAAGTGTAGGGGCTATTGCTTTAGCCCCTTTTTCCTTAATATCTATTAAAATTTCTTGTTCTTTATCTGAGAATAGGCTATTTACCATTCCCAAAGATTTGTTTTCCATCTATGAATACTCTTATTTTAGTGCTATCGCCCCAAAATAACTCCTTACACCAAATATTAAGATTCTGATAGGCATTACTGACTTGTTTACCATATAAAAACGGCAAAAAGCTTAACAATCGCTTAATGGAATACTTAGATCTTTGCGCCACTTTTGCGCCATCTAAATAATGGCAGAAATCACTTTGAAGGCGAAATACGATAGACTTTTCTTCCATATTTACTTCAGCAGTTCCACCTATAATCATAGGTGCGCAGGCCACACAATAATTCTTAAGTTGAACACTATGGAATTCATGCAAAACTCCATATTTTCTTACTAGGATTTTTGCCAACGCTAGTTGCTGCTGCCAAGATTCGGAACTAGTCTCTGTAGCTCTTTCCATACATCTCCCTTCATTGAGTCTGGTATTTTAGACACTTTGAATACATATTCATGATACAATGTATCTATAGTAAAATTTGACTTATTTGTGTCAATAGTCTTATTAATGTTAACTTTTACATCACGAACAAAGCCAATCTTACCCATTTTTTTGTACTTTTTCAGTAGGGCGTCATAAAAGTCTTGACTACCCTTAACTAAAACAGTCACATTATCTTTATCTGTAAATTCTGGATTATCCAACTCTGGCACTTCAAGTCCGTTTTCTTCTAAAATCTCATACTTCTTAAAAGTTTTAACAAGTTTATTTAGGCTATGGAACGCTCTGGCCCCATTCTCGCTATCCCAAACATATATGCCTTTGTCCATATTAACTTCAGCCTTAGTAATGGCTCTTGGTGATCCAGGATACCAAGATTTGCCATTATCTGAGGAGGTGTGTATATGTCCGCCTATAAATTGCTTACACTTAATCTCTTCAAACTCAATAGCTCCATGTGCTGGAAACCCATTCTCATATTTAGCACCAGCTAGTGTTTGGTGATGAAATATTGTAGCATTGGGATTGTCTAGGGATCTTACAAGCTCAACAAATCTTTCATTATCACCAATAAAGCCAATCCCATAAACATTCTCGCTAATCATCACTGGCTTATCAATATTGTGGTCAATAAACAAGACTTCTTTTGGAAGAATGTACTTAGGTGCTGTAATGGTGTCTGTAGCCTTTGGAGTCTGGTTGTCATGATTTCCACTAATATAAACAACTTTAGCTCCTACATTGAGGAGCTTTGTCATTCCATTAAACACACAATCCATTACTTCGGTTCTTACTACTGAGTGAGTGTGAAACATGTCTCCTAAAAAGACAACATGGTTCACTTCTTTATTTACTAGGCTGGCAATTTTGTCAAAAATTATGTTTGAATCGTTAACATTTGATGGTTGAACATGCATATCACCAACTAGTATATACTTCATTACTCCTCCACAGCTATAACTAAACCTTCATCTAAAAGAATAAACTCTTTATCCCCTAAAGTCAATTTATGTTTTGCTGATGGATGAATTGATGTATCTGCTCGGAAATACAGGGTTTGCCCTGTTTTGTACTTTTCTGAGTCGATCAACACCTTTGTTGAAATAAGGCTTTTGATTAGACCATCCGACATATCTAAACCTCTTACAACTTTTTTATCCTTTTCTTGAATATTAAAAGGTGCCACAGCAATTAGCTTATTAGTAGTTTTCATTTATTTTTACTCCTTTTAGTATTAAAATCTTCTTTTCTAATGTGGAAAGTTCGTTTAAAACCTTACGCAATGCTCTATCCATATTATTTTGAATGGCAACATCTTCTTGATTATTTTTTCTTGTATAATCGTGATCTTCTGGGTTGAAATAATCTACATGAAGTGTAGTCTGTCCATCTGTGTTGTTGCCAGTTGCGGAGTCTAGTGATATATTACTAGATACTGTTGCGTTTAATAAATCAACAATCTCTTCCTTTTGAATTTCAAGATCTTTAGACATTTTTGATATATCAGCTTTTGATGCAGACGTAGCATTCTTCTCTAGCCATCTGCGAATTTGATACAATCTTTTTTGGGCTTGTTCTCCGACAGATACGTCTGTGCTTGCATCATTGAACTCATTAATCAAGCTAGATGAAATCCTACCAATAAGCATGAAATGAAACTGCTTAATATCTTCATTTTCATTTTCCATTACATATTTATCTACTGCATCAACTAGGCCAATGTTTGCAGCCTGGATAAAGTCTTCAAAAGTAAGGTTTCCCATTTTGTTGGTTGTGTTTGTTGTAAACAATTTAGCTCTGTGTAGAGATAGGTGCATATATCTAGTGATGATATCTTCTCTAATTGTTTTTATATCGTTATATAAATTAAAAATCTTTTGATCTGGCTTTGGTAGATTGTCTACGGCAAATTTGCAAAACTTAAAGTTGATAGGTACGTCATACATTCCTTTAGGTTCTACATCTCTGATTGCTTTGTTGACCGTATTAAGGAATGAATCTTGTCTTGCTCTAAAATAAGATCTGGCGGTTTTAATTCCACCATCAGAGTCTGCTGTTCTTTGAATAAATTTCATATAAACTTTTTTACCATTCCCAGTAGATTGGAGGTGGGAGGCAAATATTCTCTCTTTTTGAAACAAGAGTTTAAATAAAGTGGAGACCTCTACGTCTTCTTTTTCGTTTAAAGACGTATTGAGGTCCTTTAGGTAAGATTTTATGATTCTTGACGTCATTATTCCCAATCCATGAAAGATACTGGCCCTACTTCCTTGTAGAGCTTTATCCTATCATTTACATGCCTCTTTAGAATATCTACGTTTTCTACGCAAAAGTCAATGATTTTACAGTCTTTTTTGCCAGTTCGTGTACAAATTCTAGTCGATCTTCCTATAGCCCCCTGCTTGACCTTTACAGAGCTTCTGTTGGCCATCCAGTTAATTGTAAGCCTTACTGGTCTAAAGTCCGTACCAACCGATACGGCAGAGGTTCCTACGACAATTAGAGTCTCTCCACTATTAAATCTATCTACAATGGCTGTAGTGTCTGATCCGCCATGAGCAAATTCATAAACATTACCTACAGCATTTCTGATTGCCAATTCTTGATCTTTTTCATCAATAAGGATTAGGGTGGGAATTTGTGAGGAGATAGCTTCTTGTATAAACATTGTTATAGCCGATAGGATATTCTTGTTGTAAAGGAAATGGTGCTGGTTATTTTTTAGAGTATTTGATCCAGAATACTTATCCTTTGAGGTTACATTTACAACCATAGTTTCAATTCTAGCGAGGAATCCCTCATTTTGAAGATCGTTGATGGTTTTTTCGTGAACCTTAGGACCAATAATCCCCTCAAGCATAATGTCTCGTCCATCATTTCTTTCTTGTGTTGCAGACACAAACCATCTGTAAGGGCAGTGTGCCAACGTATTAAGGGCTGATTTGGACAGCAGCTCGCTTGGAACTTGATGCGACTCATCTGTGATACAAACTTTGTACATTTTAAATTGTTCTAATATTTCTGGCTCTTCAACCATGGCCACAGACTTAGCAATAGAGATAAGGATTTTCTTGCCAATCTCTTTTTTTCCATCTCCAAATAGCCCAACATTCTTTTTGCCAAACAGTTCAATTGCTTCATTATATAATTGACGGCCAATAGACGCTGATGGTGTTACTACTACTGATGGCAATCCTGTTTTTTTAACTAGATGCAAAATAATGAGACTTTTCCCTGCACCTGTTGCAAATTCAATATGGCTTAATGGATTATCTAAAAGCTTTTCAATAGCCTCTGCTTGATAGTACCTAGGCTCTTTGTCTGGCATTTTTTGCCATGGAATTAATTTAAATTCTGGATATTCTACATTATCAACGAATCGTGCAGCTGGAAACAAATTTTCTAAGCGGTTTTGCAGTCCTGTCAGGGTATAGTAGCCTTTATCATCTTCATACAAAAGGCACCCATTAATATCTTTATTTAATTTATCTAACATATTTTGAAAAGCTTCTTCACCATAACGAGATACTTGAAAATATCTAGTCTTTTTTAGCTGTTGAATTTGATAGACAATTTCTTTCTTTTTAAATGTCAAAGCTTTTCTTAATTTTTCAATATCTGAATCTGAAAAATCTACGATTCTTAATTTTGTAGGCTCTTGTTTAACTAATAACATTTTTCTCTCCAATTAAGCGACTACTACTAATTTTCTTCCAACTAATGCATATTCTGGCTTTGGCGCAATTCCATTTATAATATCAAAGTCAAATGATTTAGGCTCACTATACTTCCGCAAGAACTTCGGCTCGTATGTGGACATTCTTGCAACCCCCCAAATTCTTTGCTCATACAAACGTAGCATTCTTTCAGCTTCTACATTCATTGGATGATCTTCTGCAAAATCTTTAGCTGTCTTTTTTAGTCCCCATGCCTTAAACTTAATGTAACTTATCTTCTTTATTTGCTTTTTATATTCTATCGTATGATGAATAGCCGCAAATCTTTCTTTCAAATACTGCAATTGGAAAGGTTTTAAGTCTTCTTTCTTAGAGTGTAGCATAAAATCTTCAAATTTGGTAACACTTAAACTATTATCTTTACTAAACTTTAAAGATTTTGGCTTAAATATTTCAGTCTTAAAAGTTCTTGATCTAATTCCTGGACAAAATGTTGCATCAACACATTGAATTTTCTTCATTGCAACTAAGGCATCACGAAATAATTTATAAGCATAGCCAAAATATGCCTTTTCTTTTTTAGTACAAATCTGAATTTCTCTGCCATGATATGACTGAATTCCTGACATTAAATACCAGTAGGCAATATACTTTAAGCTTTTTTTGCGAGAAATTCTATACTTTTTTACAAGAGCGTTAGTTTCGTGATAACTTAATTTTTTATTCATTGAAAGTTGAGATCCGACAACATCGTAAAGATCTTGAGCTAAATCTTTCATGTATTCTTCTGTGTAATATTTTTTATCAACTTTTCCAGGGTTATTTTGCTTACACAAATCTATGATTTTAGACATTTCTAGCTTGCCTTTTACCATTTTAATAGCATCGGCTTGATTTTTAACTAAAGGAAGTGCTTTCTTTCTACCCTTTAGGATTGATTTGATGGCTTCCGGCTTAGTTGTGCAATGCTTAACTTCACCATAAAATCTTTTTACATTCTCTTTTATTAGCCAATTTGGTAGTCCTTCAACCTCATGTCCCAACTCTCTCTTCATGCAAACTAAATAGCAAAAAAATACATCTGCATGCACATTAATAGTTTTCTTTTGCTTACTAAATGACATTAGTGTTAAGATATCTTCGTCAATCAATTGAGCTTCTGATGCCATTTCACCTAAAACTGACCAAACTATACGCCATCTATTCTCTTTTTGATAAATAAACTTACTACCATCACCCTTAAACTCTTGAATAAACGTAGAATATACCTTTTTTTCAACAGAACTAAGTCTAAATGATACACTGTCACCAAATAGTTCTTGATATATGACTGTAATTCTTTTAGCCAGACTAGACATTAAACTTCTATCCTTCTTATTGTTTATTTAACCCATAGGTACTGTATCAATATGACATACTATATCTTCAATTACAAGTATTACTAAGGGTTAGTCTTAGAAGTTGGTGCTATTTATAGTTTTTAACATAAAAATGAGTATATTTTGCAAACAATATTCGTCCAAACAATATTAGTCGCTGAAAGATTGGCCATGGCTTCTGGGTTAAATAAACACTAAAACGATTAAATTCTTGACATATATCATTATGATGCGTATATTTAACATAACCCTTAGTAATACTTGTAATTAGATTAACCGTTAATGTAGGAGTTTTGTACATGAGAGAGATGGCAAAAGCTAAAACAGCAGCAAAAACAATAACTTTTGAGCATAAAGGCTTAAAAGAGAAGGTTCTTGACACAGTAAGACAAGCATCAGATCTTGTTGGTTCAACTTTAGGGCCAAATGGTAAAGTTGTCTTAATTGAAAGACAAGAAGACCTACCTCCATACACTACAAAGGATGGTATCTCTGTATTTAATTCAATGGCATTCTCTGACCCAACTGCACAAGCAATTTTAGAAGCTGCTCGCGATGCTTCGTCTAAAACCAATTCTGAGGCTGGTGATGGGACAACAACTGCAACCATTCTTGCAGAGGCTTTAATTCGTTTAGGGTTTGAATATTTAGAAAAGAACCCAAAACTATCTACACAAAAAGTTATGCGCGAATTAGAAGCTGTATATAAAAACTTAGTAGTACCTTTGATTCAGCAACAAGCTATTAAGATTAACAATGAGAATGATAAAGATCTATTAAAAAAAGTTGCATTAATTTCTACAAATAATGACGAAGAAATGTCCAGTGCAGTATTAGATGCATTTAATCTGGTTGGACACAACGGAAATATTACCATTGCAGAGACTCCAGGATCGTCTGGGTTTGACGTAGAGAAAATTGAGGGATTCCCTATTGCCAGAGGGTTTGAAGATTCGTGTGGTCGATTCTTGGAAGAATTCATCAATGATAAGGGAAATTACAGAACTGTCCTAGATAAGCCACGCTTTATTTTATATAATGGTAAACTTAATGAATCGTCAGCTCTTATTCCAATTTTGCAAAAAATTGTTAGAGCTACAGGGTTAGACGGAGACGATGCTGACAGTGCAACGCCTCAAAGCCCAAACATCGTAGTGGTTGCTCACCACTTTTCAGAAACTGTTTTGGCCTGGTTTGCTAATAACTTTAAAAACCCCGAAACATTAAACCTAGTACCACTCAAAACCCCACTAAGCTACCAAGCTAATGGGCAATATCACTTCCTTTTAGACTTAGCTGCATACACAGGAGCTAAGGTTTTTGACCCTATGACTAACCCATTGGAGCATGGTGAGATTGAAGATCTTGGATTGGATAGTATGCAACAATTTGAATTTTACCGATATAAAAGCTTGATTATCGGTAGACCAGATGAGTTAATGGTGATTTCTCGTGCTGAAGAGCTTGAGATTCAACTTAAGCATGCTGAAAGCTCTCTTGACAAGGAGTTAACTAATGAGCGTCTTGGCATCTTAACTGGTGGAATTGCTCGTGTTAAGGTTATGGGATCTTCTGAGGCAGAACTTAAAGAGAAGAAGCATAGAGTTGAGGATGCAGTTTGTGCCATTAAGGGTGCCCTTCGTCAAGGAGTTTTACCTGGTGGAGCTAAAACATTACTGACTCTTAGTTTAATTATCAGAAATGGTAATTACTCTGAGGCTGTAAAAGAAATTATGGGTAAGGCATATTTAGAGCCATTCTATAGAATTTTAAGTAATGGTGGAGCTAATGCTGATGAAATGAGAGATGTTTATTCAAAAATGATGGATGAAAATCAACCATTCTTTACTACGTATGATTCATTAAATCATGTACACGGTCCAGCCGTTGAAATGGGTATTATTGATTCAGCAGAGGCGGTTTTGATGGCTATCAAGAACAGTCTAAGTGTTGCTAAAATGCTTATGGGATTGTCGGGTATTGTTGTATTTAAGAGAGATAACGAGTTAGACCGAAATGTAGCTGAAAGTAATAGTGAGCAAAGACAAGCTATTCAGGAAGCATTGAAACAACAAGAAAAAGAAAAATGGGAAGTACCTTTTTAGGAGTGAGTATGGAAATTTTAAGAAATATTGACATTAAAATTAATCAATTTTTAAAAAGCAGTGGGAGTCTACCTACTGCTTTAGTTTTGGGTAAAAAAGAAGCTGATGAGTTTACATCTAGCATTATTGCCCAACAGACTAAAAAGCCAATGAATACCAAATCTTTAAAAGCAGCTGTAATGAAAGCAGCCACAGATGGACGCCTTAAGATTGATGCTGACGATAAAGGATCTAAAATCACAGTGTCATTCTCAGATCGAGATTCTGAGTTGACATTAAGTTAGGATGCAGTTATGATAGTTTTATATAAGTGTAATTTGTGTACGAATGAGATTAAAAAGTTGTATCAAACTGCTGATAAGCAGGCACCCTTTTTAACTTGTGAGTGCGGTGGGGTTTTAGAGAAAAAGCTCCCAGACTTTGGATTTAGCAGTATTGAAATCGTAGATACTGGCGGTATGGCTAGATCTGTTGAATTACGAAAAGATGCTGTACAGAAATTTAAAGAAAAGGGTGATCAGCATGTAAAGCTGATGGAGACTAGGGATAGGATATTAAAAAAGGATGATTAAATGAGTAAAATTGAGGTATTAAAAATCGAAGTTTCCGCACTAAAAGATTTAGATGTAGACCAAGAAGTAACAATACCTCAGAATACTGTCATCGGAGTTATAGGTATTAATGAGGATGATGGCGGAAGTAATGCAACTGGAAAATCTTCACTAGCCATCTCTATCCCGCTTAATTTATTTGGACCAAAATACATAGGTGTATCAGCTAAAGATCTTAAAAATAGACACTTAAAATCCCCAGTAAAAACTGTTGGGTATTACAAATTAAACGACATAGATTTAAAGGTTACACGAGTTCTGGGTGGAGAACTGTCATTCGTTTATGGTGACGAAACCCCAGTTACAGGTGCTGTAGATGATGTGCAGGAGAAATTAATTGCTACGATTGGCATGACTCCCAACCAAATTCTTATGCTATCGTACAAGGACCAGAAATCACCAACAAGATTCCTACTAATGACGGATGCAGAAAAGAAAGAATTCCTCAGTTCTTTTGTTGATGATTCAAAATTTGAGGGTGTTTATGACACCCTATTAAAAGAGATCAGCACAATTAAGGACTCATCCATAAAAAAGACTGCAACACTTGAATATTTAAATAATACAAATATCCCTAAATTAGAACAAGCTCTAGTTGAAAAAGATCGAGAGTTTAATGCATTTTTGTCTGAATATGCTGCAAAAAATGAGAAGTTAGACCTAGAGATTGCATCTCTTGAATATGAGAGTGACAATATAGCCCTAACAGATATAGAGATGATGTTGTCAGGAAACAATGAGTACCAGACTTTAAAAAAACAGTATGAAAAAGCGTTAAATATATCCACAACTAAAAACGTAGAAGCTGCAATTCAGATTGATGCCATAAATCAAGAAATATACGCTATTGAAAAAGAGATACTGAACGCAGGAAAAGTTCCTGATAGCCTGAATTTGGCGGTAAAAAGTGCCACAGACGATTTAAATACTGCGTTATCCTTACGAAAAAAACATGAATATAACCTACGCTTATTGCAGGTGACTTTAGACGAAGCTGAGAAGCTGGAAGAGAGCTTAAATAGTCCAAATAAGAAGATTTGTGGGCATTGCAATCAAGAGCTACCAGAAAAAGATCAAGAAACACACCTTGCAAATCTACATAAAACGCTAGATGTAAAAAAAGAACTTTTAAATACTTTATTTGCAGAGTGTGAGTCGAATTCGGATATAGACAATAGAATATCAAGTGTTGAGTCTGATGTTTTAGCTGCAAAAACGGCCATTGCAGAATTCCTTGCTGCAAACTCACCTGCAAAACTACAGGAAGCTGTTGCTAATAAAAAGAAAGATATTAAGGCTATTGAGCTAGAGAAGTTGCTAGCTCAATCATCAGTCAACTCTCTCAAAAATCAAATATCATCAATAGTAAATCAGACCCAAAGAGATATTGACAACTTAAAAAATAGCATTTATGAATCTATAAAAAACAAAAAAAATGAAAAACAACAGTTGACATATACGTATGAAAAACACGTAAGCACAGTTAATAAATCAAAATTAGATTTTGAAGCGGCATTGTTAGAGTCGAGTAAAATATCAGAGGAAATTGTAGGCTTAAGTAGAAGCCTAGAGGTAAAGATCCACACTAAGGATGCTGTTTCCAAAGATGGGGCAATAGCCTACCTGTTTGATGAAATTTTGGAAGATTTAAATGCTGAAATTAATAAAAATTTAAAGCTCTTCCCTAATGCGCAAAAGTTTAGCCTGTTCTTTTTACCAGAAAAGACAACCAAAAGCACAGGAAACGTAAGCAAAAACATAACTTTCACATTATTTTCAGGTAGCGAAGAGATTAATATAAAAACCACATCTGGTGGAGAAGAGATGAGTATCCTGACAGCTGTAGATGAAGCATTAGATACAGTATTAGAGAGAAGGATGGGATTTTTTGTTGGGTGGAAGGTATTAGATGAGCAGATGGGATTCATTGATCTTAACACCAAAGAAGCAATCCTTGACTTCTACAAAGAAAAGTCTCATAATAAATCTTATATAGTAATTGACCACGGATCAGAATTGAACGCCTCATTTGAGGACAGAATTACTTTACGTAAAAAAGATAAGATAGCTAGAGTGGAGACGTAATGGGAATAAATCTGAGATTAAACAAAGCTCAATTAGAAGCTTGGGATCTTATCGAAGAAGATACTTGGCTATATCTTTTGACTAGAGAGGTAGATGCTGGTACATCTATTTTTGTTGAAAAAGTTGATATAACCAACTACACTGTAAGAGTGTTTTTAAATAAGTCAGAAGTTTTGAAATATAAAGAGTTAGCTGACGATGAAACAACTGCTCCAGCTAAGGTTAGATATAAAACTTTGGTTAATAGCATGGAAAATATGTCAAAAAAATACAACTATGTCATTATTGATTGCGCTTTGTGTGTTTTTGGTGTAGATGATAAAATTTATAATTTGGATATTTTATGGACAAATTTGAACAATTAAACAAGGAGAACGAGATGGACGCAGCAGTATTAGACGAGAAGTTAAAGAAGGCAGAAAAGAAATTGGATGATATGTTTGTATCTGAGATTAAAGTTGCTGATTTAGCAAAACTTAAAGAGATGATCGTTAAATTCTCTAAGGAAGTTGAAGAGATTGAGTCGGCTAAGGCTGCTGATCCAACACTAAACTCCTTAAAAGAGCAATTAAAAGACCTTAATGGTGGATATAACGATGCTCGTAAAGAAAAGAAAAATCGTTTACAGTATATTATCTTAAAAATGCAAGAACGAGGAATGCTGTAGTTTATGGCAAAAGCCAAGAAACCAGTAGTTAAAACTTTGCCAACCCCTGAGATCGTCAAGAAACGGATGGTCAAGGGGGCCATTAGACGAGTTTATCGTCAATCCAGCGAAATGTCTTTTTGTTTGAAAGAAGCAAGGGTTGAATTGCCCCCTGCTATTAAAAAAGACGGCACCCCAGGTGCTAAAAATCAAGTCAGATATAGATGTGCTCAATGTAAGCAGCTGTTTCAATCTAAGAATGTGCAAGTCGATCACATTCACCCAGTTATTAACCTGTGGGAATCTGAAGAAGAGACAGATTACAATACGCTTGTAGAGCGTATATGGTGTGATGTAAAAAACCTTCAAGTGTTGTGCTCCACCAAAATAAAAGATCTACCAAAAGGCGAGAAGAGTTGTCATACACATAAGTCTGCATATGAAAATTTTGTTCGTGACAGATTTGCAGAGTATAAAAAACAAAACAATTTGGCTGCCAAAGACCTTAATCCCACTTCTATCAGTATTCTCCTCTCAGAATTTGAATTGCAATATAGAGAATATCTTATAGAAAAATCTAAGCCAAAAACTAAAAAGTTGACAAAAAAGAATAAGAGTGTTACAAATTAATACACGAGGTATTTATGTTTAATTTTGATGATATGGAAGAAGATCTTCAGGCTCAAGAGCAGGAGGCCGCAGATTCAGCAGAAGACTCTGCTGATGAAATTCTTGATAGCTTAGAGCAGTCTGACGAATCAGATGACGAAGATATTGATGCCACAATGAGTCAGGCAGTTAAACGAATTGAGGAAGCGAATTTATTCAAACTTCTTATTAAACAGCCTGTATTCTCTGAAGGATCTGCAAGTCCAGATATTTTACGTTCTGTAAATAAAAAAGTTAGAGAGTTTGCTAAAAAAGAATTAGAAATTTTATTAGGTCTTCGTCCAGCCAAAGAAGAAGTTAAAGTTATTCAGCAAAAGGTAGAGTCACCATTCTCTGAGCAAGAAGTTTCAGCCCTAAAAATTCTTGCGTCCAAAATAACAAAAAGAGAGCCTTCAGTTCAGCAGTCAGAAGAAAAAGTGCCGACAATGAACGCTATTCAGATTCAAGAGACAGCACAACCGAAAATGCAGCAGGCTAGACCTGTACAACCTGCTATGCAGCAGCCTAAAACTCAGCAGCAATCAAAGCCAGTGCAAAAACAGCAATCTCAGACTCCAGCAAAGCAGCAGGCAGCTCAAGCTAAAAAACAGGCTGTAACAGCGCAGAAAAAGAATAGGAACCTCCCTAAACCAAAGGCAATGCCTAATGCAGCGCAATTAGGTGCCATGTATCAGATGAATCAATCTGGAGTTGTGATGACTACAGAGGGTATCAATCAGAGTACAGTTAAGACAAGTAATCAATTATTAGGAAATATTATAAACCAAATGGCAGGTATTCATACAGATAATGCCTCACCAGCCGACAGTCTAGACGAATAGGGAGAAAGATATGACAGAAACTAAACAAAAAAGCTTAACAGAGAGATTCTACGATCTTGAAAAAGCTGTAGATAGTATTTTAGTGGTGTTGCAAGCTCATTATGGTAACATCAATGAGTTAGCTCAAAGAAGTGGCCAATTGCAAGCAGCTGTAGAGACTACATATCAGCAGACTCAAGTAAATACAGAAGTTATTCGCGCCATTATGGATTTATCAAAAGGTAAGTCTAAGTTGACCGAAGAGAACATTTCTAAAAAGATGGCAGAAAATCAAGCTCAATTAATTAAAAATTCAATCCAGGAAGGGTTGGCTCAAGGGAGACTCAAGGTCGAGTCTCAAGTTTTTGAAAATTCAATTGTAGCTGTAACTTCGGATGAAGTTTTGTTTGCCACTTCACCTGTGTCAGATTTACAAAAAGACGGAGCAAATGCAGATATTATTGGCAAAACGGTAGATTCTGCTGTAATGTTAAATAATCAAGAAGCAAAAATCGTAGGAATTTACTCACTTGTAAAAGAAGAGGCTACTGATGAGCAACAAGAAGATACTTCAGCAGAATAAGAAGGCTGAGGCTGCTACTAAAATTAAGCGGCAGATAATTGATATCTACTCTAAATTAATGGTAGATGTGGATTTATTCCCATCTATCATGGATTTGCATGACGCTGGAGTATCAAGAGAGAAATGGCGTCATTACTTTAGATCTTTAAACAATCTACGAGCAGAAACTCGGGTTGTTTATCCACATCTATTCTCTGGTGCAATAGCCGAAAAAGACACCGTTCTTTATACAGATAAGGCTAAGAAAGCTTTAAGTGGTAAGAAAAGATTTTTTATCACTGCGGCAATCTCTGGACAAAGAGTTTTCTCTGAGGGATTGGAATCTGTAAGATCTTGGCAGAAAAAGAAAAACGGTGGGATTATCATTCTTCCATCCCTAGACACTGCTCACAATTTAGACAATGAAATTGAATGGCATTTTGATGCTGAATTGTTAAAGCTGCCACTTTTATTTGGCGGATTGTCATTAAACTCAAATTTTAGAATCTCAGATTATTTTGTTACAGCAAAGCAAATCAATCCCCTCACTGGAATTGGTAGACATGTTCAAAAAAAGGGTTCCATGATTTTTGGGTCTCCTAAGCAATCATTAGAGTATGAGTCTGTTAGTAATGCGTCTAAATACCCAAACGCAGGAATGTCTAGCGGAGCTATTACCCTTCCAAACTATAAAACATCAAAAGGTAATGCAATGAGAACTGCATGGATTGCTACTAATGATCACGTTATGGGTGGAGTTATAGTTGAAATTGAGAACGATAAAGTTTATCACTTTCGACAAGTGCAGTTCGATCAGAACGGTGGATTTTGTGATGTAGATGGAAACTATTATCTGGGTAAAAAAGTTCATAAAATTGAAAGCTATTTCAAGAAATCTCCAGAAATGGTGCGTGGAGATATCCACATTGGTGTAGAAGATAAGGTAGCTGTAGCAACTTCAAATTTGCTAATAAAAGCTTTAAAAATTAAAACAATTGCTGAGAATGACCTTTTTGATGGAGCTAGTTGCAATCATCACATTGCCGACGATGTGATTCAGCAGGCTGCTTTGTCAAAAAAAGACAGAGCTACTATCGAAGATGAATTGGCTATGGTAGCAAAACACTTACAAGATATGCTAAAAATAACAGAGAATGTCATTGTTGTCCCATCTAACCATGATGACTTCTTGGCAAGATATCTACGTAAAGGGTCTTTTATTAAAGACTCTAGAAATTTTCGTATCGGCTGTAAATTATCTGATCTGATGTTGGAAGGGAAAGATCCTTTTGTTGAGGGATTGCGCCTATCTGGAGTAATTAAGGATTTTGATAAATTAGTGGCTAGTGGTAAATTGCAATTCCCAGACATTAATGATGACATTAAATTTGGTGTATTTAATATAGTTCATGGACATATTGGAAGAAATGGCCAAAGACAGCCAGGTCTTGCTGGTATTGAAAAAGGTTGGGGTGCTGCAATCTCTGGACATTCACATACGCCAGGTATTTTAAGAAAAGTATTCCGTGTGGGGACCCTATCCCAAAAACGCCAAGGATATAATCGAGGCCCCTCATCGTGGACGCATACAGATGCGATTAGATACCCAAACAATCAAGTCCAATTGATTAACTATATTGACGGAAAATATACTATTAAATAAGAAAGGCCGCTATAATGCCTAAAAAGAAAGAAAAGACAGCAGAAGAGTTTTGGAAGGGCAAATGTAGAGAGCTTCAGAAGAGAGTGAATCAGCTAGAAAAGCAGCTTGGATTTCACAAAAAACAAAAGCACAGATACGAAGACATTGTGCAGGATTATGAAGAAATATTAACTGAAGTTATGGAAGTTGAATCGTTTAATGTGTCTGAAGCTAGTTTAAAGAAGTGTGAAGCGTGTGGCAAGGGACATCTTGAGATGTTTGAGATATTAGATAGAGTTTATAGCACATGTAATACATGTGGAGATAGGAAAAAGGTTAAGTAGTGTCTAATGAAGTTATAACCTTAGTGACAGAAGAATATCTGCTCCAAGCTATTGTTGGGGCAGAGAAGGCATGTCTTGTGGCTGCTGAGGGGATACAAGAGACTATGCTTGAGATTGAGCTTACTGCTGAATTTTTAAAGCAAACTAACTATGCCGTAACTCATCTTAAAACTACAGACGTGACGGTATCCCTATCTGAATTTCGGTCCATCCGCCACGACCTTACTCACATTGTTGATGCCCTAAAGAGACAGTACGAGTCCATTCAGAGAATGAACTATTTTATGAAAGAAAAGAAAAAAGAAGCTGAGAAACTAAGAGAGCAGCTTCGAGTCTTTCGTCTAAACAATAAAAAGGGAAAAATACTCAAATTCCCACAAAGAGGTTAATATGTCAGTCAATCCAGACCAAGATAAAAAAAATACAGTAAAAATGGCTGCTTCTGATGATTTTGATTTTATTAATTCTAAAAAACATAAAAACAGCTTAAAAAGATTTATACAAAATAATCCAAATGGAACTACAGATCCAAATATAGCTCACTTTTTGGGCTTATCTGTTCAAGAAGTTGTATCAATATATAACAGAATAATTTTAAAGGCTAGACAAAAGCTGAATATTAATGTAGATTCAGAGTAATTCCCACTAGGAGGAGCTTTGTCTAGATTTAATAATAAAACAATTGTAGGCCCTCATAATCACGTATCTGGGTCTCTTGACTCAGGTAACTCCACCCAAGACTTTATACGCAGCGCTGCTAAAGATTTTGGTCGTACAGCGATAGCTATTACAGACCATGGCATGATGTCTGCCCTTTTAGAAGCGCACGACTTTTCTAAAGAATTAAAGAAAAAAGAAAACATAAACATTACGATTATTCCAGGCATCGAGATATATTTACAGCCTGATCACGATGATCCATCTCTAATACCTAACGAAAAAGGTACTGTAAAAGCCGAATATTACCATTTAACAATGCATTTTAGTGATTTTAACTCCTATCTTGATGGGTCGAAGATTAGTAAAACATCATACGATAGATCTATTTGGAAAGGTGGAGAGTTAAAACCATTGTGGACGTGGGATGAATTACGCAGCATGTCTGGTAAGGTCACACTTACTTCTGGATGTATGATTAGTCCAGTGGGTAAGAACTTTATGAACAATCGTAAAGAAGTAAGTGAGAGATACTTTAAAAGACTAAAAGACATTGCTGGCCCTGGTAAATTCTTTGCAGAGATACTCCCATACGAAGTCTCTAAAAATTGGAATGGAAAAACTAAAACATTTGATCCAATCCCACCAACAGAATGTTGTCCATCAGGAAAGTTACAAGTTGATGTCAACAAATGGATTTTTCATCTATCTAAAAAATACAATGTACCTGTGATTATATCCGAAGATGCCCACTATGCAAAAGAAGAAGATAAGATGTTGCAAGACTGCTTGTCGGCAGGCACTATTATTACAACGGACAACGGTCTGAAAAAAATCGAGGACGTAAAGGTCGGAGACAGAGTCTTATCTAACTCAGGAAAAATGAATCTAGTTGAAGCGACAAGAGGGCTATATTCTAAAAAAAATAAAGTTCAGATATCAATGAGCCGAAAGAATAATTTTGTCGAGATGACGGAAGATCATCTTGTATTGGCAAAAAAAATGAAAAAAAAGTCGTTTAAATCAAGAAGAGTAGATTTTGAATCCGAAGAACCGCAATGGGTTCAGGCCAAAGATCTGACCTTGGATCATTACGTCTATACTCCGAAGGTAAACTTGCCAAGCGGGAATGGAGCGTATTTTGATTTTTCAGATTTTTTAATTAACAACTTAGAGGATGATAACAGATCATCTGTGAGAAATAATTTAGATGGCAGTACTAGATTATACCCAATAAAAACTAAAATAAGCGACACTGATGCGTACATGTTAGGATTATTTTTAGGGGATGGGTATAGCAAAAATGGTAAAGATACAGTTTTTGTTATCGACACTAAAAATGTAAAAGCTGTAGGGTATTTAAAAAGTTTAGCCGCCAATCTGGGAGACTTGCGTGTGTCTAAAAATAAAGCTGGACATAAAGGCATAGACGTTTACAGTATTGGTGGAGGGCATTTTTCTAGATGGCTAAAGAAAAATTTTTATAACAATGATTTAAAAAATATACCTATTGATATTTTTTTTAGTTTAACAAAAAAACAGCAGGATATGTTTGTGTACGGTCTCTATGATGCTGATGGCAGGAAGAATGAAGACTACCTCTCAATCGTACTTAGCGCTCCTCAGCCAATTGGGATTATGAGCTTGTGGGCCCTTTCTAGGGGTTTAATATTTAAAAATGACAATCGGAGTGGCACAGAGACTATTCGTGGAGGAGTTAAATGTTACACTAAGCCAACATACTCAATATACTTCAACACTTTTTATTCAAATAAATTTTGTGAAATTATAGGCGAAAAATACGATTATGTGCGAGTCACAAATCGTATAAATTACCATACCATAGAGACTTCCGAAGGATTCTATAGAAGAATCTGTTATGTTAAAAAAAATATAATAAATCAAGTACCAGTATATGATCTACAAGTTGGTAATGATAACAATTTTGTAGCTGAAGGTTTTATTGTTCACAATTGTAGAATTAACAAGGATGGCAAAGGGACATGGAAAATGTCCGACGCCAATTGCCTACATTCTACTGAGTGGATTTATGAAGAAATGTTGCGTCTTCATCCAGAAGAAGTAAACGAGAATATGTTTGAGAAGTGGGTAGATAATTCTTATGACATGCTTGGCAATTTTAAAAGTTTTGAGCCAAAGTTTGAATTTAGATTGCCAAAGATAGTTATTGACAAGAGTATTACACAGCCGTCTGGGAATATTGTTATTGAAAAACAAGAGCTATCTACAGACGATGAGCTTCTGAATTATACAATGGAATTAGTACAAAATAAGAAAATTATCGACTTAGGAAATGAAATCTATTTTGATCGTTTAATGAGAGAGATTGATGCCCTGTACTACAATGGGCATACAAATTTAGCTAGATATATGTTATTTTTAAATAAGGTATTTGACTGGTGTAAGGTAAACGATGTAACAACTGGCCCAGGCCGTGGTTCGGCAGCAGGCTCACTATTAGCCTATGCTTTAGGCATCACAGCTGTAGATCCAATTATTGAAGACTTATCGTTTGAAAGATTTTTTGATGCGACTCGTATTGTTGACGGATTAGCCGATATCGACTCCGACTTTAGTGATAGAAGTAAAGTGGTCGATATGTTAAAGGCAGAGTATGGCGATTCGTTTGCCTACCTAGGAATCTCCTCCACCTTTAAAACAAAATCTATTTTAAAAGATGTAGATAGATACTTGTATGGTGAAGTTCGAAAAGAGACTGAGCAGATATGTAAGCTAATACCACATACAGGACAAGGTCTTAATGAGCTAGATTTTTTAAATGGACATACAGATGCTGACGGCATATATCACGAAGGATTTATTGATTCAAACGATTCATTTAAATATTATTTAAATAATAATCCACAGCATTATGATTTTTTAATGAAAATGACTAAACTTCCAAGACAAATGGGACGTCATGCTGCTGGCGTAATCATATCAGATATTCCAGTTCAAGAATTTATCCCGATGATGAAAGTATCGGACGAGCCAACCACACAATTAATGCCAAAATGGGTAGAAAAATCTGGCGGAGTTAAATACGATATCTTGGGGCTCAGTACCTTAGAAGATATCCGTGTAGCTTTAAATTTAGTTAAAAAAAGGCATGGATACGATATTGACCCATGGAAAATACCAGACGACCCTGAGGTGTGGAATGCAATTACCGAAGATCCCACCACTGTATTTCAGTTTCATACAGAAACAATTCGACCTGGACTAAGATCAATGAAGCCTCAGAGCGTCCAAGAGGCTGCAATCCTAACATCTGTATTTCGTCCAGGAGCCATGGATGCTCCATCTGAAGAGCCAGGCATGACAATGGCTGACATGTTCCTATTTAGATGGAACAATAGGCAGTATGTTAAGTATATACATGAAGATATGAAGCCAATTATCGAAAGTACGGTTGGGGTTATAGTTTTCCAAGAGCAATCAATGAGGATTGTTCATGAGCTTGGTGGACTAACAATGCCCGAAACCAATCAATTTAGAAAAGCCATCTCTAAAAAATCTGGCGATGTCTTAATTAAACTATTACACAAAGTGAAAGAAAATCTTTTAGATAAGGGTTGGAGTGAAGATCAGGTAAACTCATTAGTTGAGCAACTAAAAGCATCTGGTAAGTACAGTTTCAATAAATCACATGCAATTTCGTACAGTTATGTAGCCAGAGCCTGTGGATTTTTAAAGCTTTATTTCCCAATTGAATGGTGGACAGCAGTATTAACTAATGCATCTAAGGAAGATCTTATTAAATTGTGGCCAAGAGTTTGTAATGTCGTAAAAATGCCTGACATCAACCTGTCTACAGATCAATTCCAGATTGTAGAAGATGGAGACCAGGAAAAGATTTTAGCCCCAATTAATTTTATTAACGGTGTTGGGACATCTGCAATCTCACAAATACTTGAGTTTAGACCATTCACATCGCTAAGAGATATCCTAGAGAGAACAGCCCTCAATAGAGGTGTCATGTTCAAACTTATTCTTTCTGGCACTCTGGATAGATTTTTTAAAGAAGGTATGAATGATATTGAAAAAATGCAGGAATACTTAAATGTTAGGGCTGATGTTTTAGGTAAAAAAAATCCAGAGACAGTTCCTGAAGAGTATAGAAATCTAACACCTATTAAAGAATATTTATTGATGAAATCGGTATATAAAGTGTACTTTGACAATCTTGAAAATATTGTAGTTCCTTTCCTGGTGAACAGAGAGGTGTTAATTGAAGGAGAGCAGGGTGTACTAATGTTTGAAGGTGCAAACTTAGGACAAAAATTACACATAACTCCTGACTATCTTCAACAATCCATTGATGAAGGGTACTACATAGACGGAACTGTGGTTGGTTTCATTTCATCAATGGAAGAGAAGGCTTACGATAATAAAAAGAAAAAGATGATGATCATGACTGTAGAGATTGGAGATAAAGCTTATGAGTTTATAAAATTTCCAGATTGGGGTAAAGATAACCATGGACTTGACAAAAGCATAGAAGATGGTATATGCTTGTTTGTGATATCGAAAAAATCTGACGATGGCGCTCCAATTGTTGTAAAACAGTTGTTGCCAATTGAAAATATAAATTTTTTAAAAGATGCGGCTGAAGAGCGCAAAGAAAAGGAAAAACATGAAAAAGCTCAAAGAAAGATTAGCAAATCTAAAGGAACTAGCAAAAAAGGATCTTAGTGAGTGGAATCCAAATTCACGCACATCAATGGAGGGCGCAAAACGTGCAGCCAAGGAAGAAATTCCTGTCATTGAGCAGGCCATTTATGAAGAGACATTAAATAATGTACGCATTCTTATTGCTACAAAAGAAGTTTCAATTACAGGGCAGATCGTTGAAGCGTTACGTAATTTAGGCCCAGAAGCTGCGCTGGTTGATGCTTTGGCATTAGAAAAGAAGTTCTTTGGCGACATCTTTGGATCACAAAGACCTCCATACCGATTTGACAGTAATACAATTTTTATAATGAATAACTTACTGTATAAACTTGCAGAAGATATCAACGCCCTTAGTATTCCAAAAATTAGTGGCCAAGCTTCAGATTTTGGCTCAATGGAAACTGCATCTAAGGCTGTTGAGAAGATGTCATCAATCTTTAATCGTACCTTTGGGACAGATCTTAAAAATATCTACACAGCAAAGCTTATCAGAGAAAAGATTACGGCCAACACTGACTCTGATGTTAAAATTGTATTCATTGGAAATGCAAATGAAGAGGATTTGGAGATGTTTAAATCACTTGGTAAGCAGGTTGCCATCATCACCGAAACGGCAAAAATTGGCACAAAAGTGTCTAAAGATACGGATGCCAATGAAGTGATTGAAGCATTAATGAATTTTAAAGAAGAAGCTAAAAAACAAAACAAAAAGACAAACAAAAAATAGGCCATAGTGCCAAAGGAGATTATATGTCTAAAGTAGGATCATTTAGTATTGGTAATTTGAATTCAAATGGAAGTAAGTTCGTAAAAACAAAGAACTTTTACTTAGCTGATGGGTCAAATCTTTATAGAATTCTTCCACCATTTGGATCACAAACGCAAACAGGTGCAATTGCAAAATTTTGGGAAATTTATTGGGTGCAAGGTGCAACAAGTAAGAAGCCAGTAGTATCTATTCGTAAGACTGGAAAAGATAAGGTTGTACTACAGGCTGATCCGTTGGAAGATGCTATCGCAGCTAAAAAGAACGAATTAGCTGAACTAGAGACAAAAGGCGCTCCAGCTCGTGTAATTGAGAGTCTTAAATCAATGTTACAAAATTTAAATGCAGATAAATCATACTACCTTAATGTTATTAACCCAGCTGGTGAAATTGGCGTATTAAAAATTAAGTACACTGGATGGCAAGCGCTTAAAAAGCGTTTAGAAGAGCTTGATGCTCGTGGAGTTGATGCAATTAATCCAGGTCCAGACAATGGGATTGTATTTGACTTTAAACGTAGTCGTGACGAAAAAGGTAAAGTTGGATATACAGTAGACATTGCAAGTATTGTTTCGAAAGATCCAGCCACTAATAAAATGCGCGTAGACTACCAGTATATGCCTATTGATGACGTTATTATTGGCCGTATGGAAAAAGAAGCTCGCGATCTTGGTACATTGTTTAAAACGTTATCCGTTGAAGAGCAATCTATCGTTGCTTCTTTAGATCCTAAAGCTATTGACAGCGTGTTCACAAAATCAACTAAAGTTGAAGATGATGGCGGTGACGAAGGTGAAGATGATGGTGGAAGCTACACAGTATCACCTAAAAGTAATGTTGGCGGTGGAATGAAGGCTGATGCTGGAACTGAAACTTCTAGCGCAAGCTTATCTTCTAAACTAACTAATGGTGCAACTGCTGGATCTACTACAACTTCAGCTGGAGTTGACCGCGAGAGAGTTCGTAACTTTTTAAATCAAACTAGGAATTAATGATGGAAAATGGTAGTGATTTTCAAGAACAAAACAATATGTTAATCATTCCAAGGGGGAGACCTGGTCTCCCTGCCATTTCGATTGATTTAACTCGTATTGTTCAGATCGAGAACAGGATTCCTGAAATGGCTAGAGCCTCAGCAATTACAGCTGGTGAGCTTATTATGGAATTTAACTCTGGATTATTACATATTGCACGAGCAATTAGTCTGGTTGAGCTTGAACTGTATGATGCAGAGCAAGCCCTTGAAGAAACTGAGGCTGAAGCCTTACTAGATCGCGTTGAGAAGGTTCTTAGCTTTAAAAACGTAAAGTCATCAGCAGACACTAGAGCTGCGGCTTTAGCATTAGATCGCGAAGTAAGTGCTTCTAGGTCTAGAGTGTCAGGTCTTAAGGTTACGGCTGATTATTTACGTTCCCGAATGAAGGCAGTTGAGTATGCTTATCATGGAACAAAGAAGATTTTGGAAATTAACAATAGATTGTCTAGCGAAAAGAATTATGCTGGATAGGAGATAATATGAGTAGTGAAAAATGGATAAAAATGTTAAAAAAGAACGGTGGAGTGGTTAATTTTGAGGGTAAAAAAGAGGATGTTCTAAAGAGTCCTAGCCCAGCATTTAACTACATCTTTGGTAAGGCGCAAGGTTTAAAAGCTGGATATTCGGCATTAATTTATGGGCCAGCAAAATCCGGCAAGACCCTATTCTCAATGGCTTTAGCTGGTGCATTGCATCGTGAAGATCCAGAAGCTATTGTGCTTCATTTTGATACAGAGATGAGAAAGACTGTACCTACATGGGCAAAAGTGTTTGGAATTGATACGAGTCGAATTATTAGCTATGCGACCAATGACCCTAAAGAGATTTTTGATTTTATCGCAACGGATGTGCACGCAATGCTTCAGGAAGGGGCTCCCATCAAAATGATCATCATCGACTCTTTAGAGGGTGTTAGTTATCCAAAAGAGGCAGGCGCTGAATCTTTGTCTAACCATATTATTGGAGATGCCTCAGCTTACCTTAAGCGAGCAATGAAGGCTATCTTGCCAGTCATTCGTAAATACAATTTGTATAATATTATGATCCAGCACACTCGTGCCAATATGGACCCTAACTCAGCAAAGTACAAGCCGTATACGATCCCAGGAGGGAGCGCCTTAAAATTTTTTACAGAGTATTGGATTTTATGTCAAAAGATTGATTCAAAAGATAGTAAAGTATTTGATAGTGATCGACTTGATGGTAGCGGTAATGCTATCCAGGTTGGACATAGTATTCGCGTCAAAATGGAAGAAAACTCATTAGGGCCTCAAAATAGATCGGCTGAAGTCCACTTATCTTATACTGAGGGGCTTGTAAATGCTCATATTGAGATTGCAGAGCTAGCAAATAATATGGGTGCTGTTGAAAGACCTAATAATACCAGTTATGTCGTAGACGGTCAGAAATGGGTCGGTTTCGACAATTTCGCAAACGCAATTTCGTCCGACCCTGATCTCCAGCAAAAACTATTGAAAAAGATTGCGGAGAATGATATAACTTAGATATATGAAAAAAGAACGCCAAAAAAGAGAAAATTTTGAAGACAGAAAAGAGCGCGTCCGCAAGGAGGCGCTTTCTTATTTGGTGAAGTCTGAATGGTTAAAAGCTTGCCCAAATGAGTACCGATGGACGTCTAAAAACGGCCTAATGGAAGATTTTACTGCACATATGGAAGGCAGAATTGTTTGGACGTTTGATAAGTGTCTCGAGGAGTTTAAAAAATATTCCACAATGACAGAATTAGTAAAAAACAGTAGAAAAGCTATAGATATAGCCTTCCACCATGGATGGAAGGAAGAGCTTTGTGAACTGTCGGGAATACAAGTACAAAAAAAGCGTAAGGATATTTCTAAAGAAGAGGTTATTGCTACCGCATTAAAATACACTACATATTATGAGTGGAGTAAAGATTGCCCACAAGACGTATCCACCTGTAACAGAAATGGATGGCTAGAAGAGGTTAGTGCTCATCTAGTAAGACAACGCCAGAAAATTTCTGAAGATAGTTTGAAAGAATCTATAAGCAAATTCACATCAATTTCAGAATTGACGAAAAATAATCCGTCGCTATACGGGTATCTACTGAGAAGTAGAAATTTACACCTAACATCAGATTTAGAAAGAAAACATAATAAAAAATGGGATGCAGAAAGCATTTTAGAAGAGGCTAAAAAATATAGGTCTAGATCAGACTTCTATAGAGCAAATAGAGGCGTTAAGAGTGCAGAAATAAAACACAAAGTTTCTGAAGAAGTAGCTAAGATTCTTCCAAGGATAGCTGGAGAGTCAAAAGGTGAGGTGGAAGTTAGAGATTTTGTGAAAGGATTAGGAATAAAAGTCTTGCCTCACTTTAGGTATAAAAGAGAGAGGGGAAGAAGATTTGAGCTGGATGTTTATATGCCAGATTTAAAATTAGGCATCGAATTTGATGGAACATATTGGCATAGCAACAAGCTTATGCAGAGTCGCGGTTATGATAGTAAGAGTCATCATAGAAAAATGAAAATCGACTATTTTAAAAGCTTAGGCATCAAGATACTGTTTATCGAAGAAGCTCTATGGACTGCGCTTAAAAGTCATACTCTATCGCAGATAGTTGATTTTATTAATTCCAATAGCAGCCTTAATATTGAAATGAAGGCGTATCAAAAAATCCTCAGGGATAAATATAGTCATGAGCTGGCACCAATTAATGACTTTTCAAACCCTGTTGTAAAACCTATACCTGCAAAAGAGGCAAGAAAGATTATCATGAAATACGAATGGCTTCAAAGCATGCCAGCCGTAGTGCTACACTGTTATGGGCTATTTTTTGGTGAGCACTTAGCTGGGGTCACAGTATTCAGTCCTGAATATTCTGAAAATCTCGGAGTTTGGGATAAGTACGGCTACACTGGAAAAATGATATTACTATCTCGTGGAGCTTGTGTCCATTGGGCTCCAAATTGGGCTGCAAGTCACCTTATTGCCAAATCTATTAACCTTTTGCCAGAGCAATACAAAGTAATTACTGCCACAGTTGATCCTTTGGCTGGTGAAATTGGAACAATCTATCAAGCATGTAATTTTAAATACGTAGGTTCAATGAAAGAAAATAAAAATATTAGCGGCTTTGTCATTAATGGCAAGCTTTACGGTTCACGATCAATACGAGCTAAGGTTGGATCTCAGAGAAAAGAGGATATACTTAAAAAATATCCAGACGTATTATTTGTAAAGCAAAAAAGTAAAGGACGGTACTTCTACTTTAAGGGTAATAAATACGAAAAAAGAGATTTAGAGGCTGCAATCACTCCACTAATCAAGCCGTATCCGAAGAGGAATAAATGATAGATAAAAAGTGGACATACCATACCATTTTAGCCGAATTTAAAAAGCATAGTAAACTGTCTGATGTAATGTACAAGAGTAGGGCTGCATATAATGCGGCTTACAAATATGGTGTTGCAAAGCAAATAATCGAAGAATCTGGTGTTACCAAAAAGCGCAGTGTCACTATAGACACAATCCTCGCCAAATCATCTCAATATACTGATATTGGTGCCTGGAGACAAGAAAACCAATATGACTACCAACTATGCGTTAAAAAAGGTTGGCTAAAAGAAGTCACATCTCACATGAATAAGAAATATGATAGAGGTGTTGACATTAACCAGATGTCTGAGGTAATATCCCAATATAAGACTTTGAATCAGTTCCGAAGTGAAAATACTAAGATGTATAGTAAGATTCGTAAGAATGGGTTAACAAAATTGTTGAGTGGGTTAAAGAGGTATAGTGGAAGCACAACTTAAAGACTTCTTCATAAAACATAAAATAACTCCTAATAATGAAAATAATAGGAGTTACCAGTTTGATTGTCCAGTATGCAATGGAGACTCAAAGCTGTACGTTCAGAAGAAAGACGGACGCACTGTATGTTTTCGTCAAGAGCTTGAGAATTGCCCTAAGAAAGGTTCAAAACCCTTCTATGCCCTAAGCCTAATAGCTGGTATTTCCATTAAGCAAGTGAAAGATGAGATTCTCGGCTTTCAAACTCAACTTGGAGAAGATATTGACGTTAATTTTGATGACGTCGAGTTAGTAAAAAAGGTAGAAGCAGTGCCAGATGCAATTTTACCCCATGACACATACTTCTTTCCAGATGAAAAAGCTGTAGATGGTATGTCGTATTTAAATGGTCGAGGAATACACATCCCTGATACGATAAAGTATAATATTGCATATAGCCCTGGAGACCGTAGGGTGATATTCCCAGTATTTGATGGAGATAGATTGATTGGCTATCAAGGTCGTGCAATTGATAAGGTCGATAAGGCGTTTAGAATGAAAAATTGGCCTGGCAGATGGCGAGATAGGGCTGTGATGTTTGTTGATAATCTAAAAAATAACTCAAACAAGATGGCCATTATTGCCGAAGGACCCATATCTGCTATGAAATTTGAGCTGGCCAAGCATTTTGTGGCCACAATGGGTAAAGAGATTAGCTTAGGGCAATTTGAGGTTATAGCAGAGTATGGCGTTAAAAATATATACCTAGCCTTAGATAGAGATGCTGACGATAAAATTCCCAATTTAGTTAATGCATATAAAAAAATAGTTCCAGATGCAAAGTTTTACAAAATAAATGTACCAGCACATAGAGACGATTTTGGAGATTGCACATATCAGGAAGCTTTAGATGCATTTAATGGTGCAGAAGAAGTAAATTTACACGAAATATTTACACACATCAGCTTTAAAATTAAAGATGTTGGCAAGATTAAGGTATAGGGAGAATTATGAGCGAAGAAAATAGAGTGTCAGACCACATACTTCCGTTCTCTGAATCACAACAGGGAGCCATTGTTGGCCATTGCCTTATAAACTACAAATTTTTTCTTAAGGCACACACCAAGTTGCGTGGAACTTGGTTTACAAAGAATCCGCTACATGGAGTTATTTTTGATTTGCTATGTAAGGTGTACAAAACTGATGGCGTATTCATAAAATCTATAGAAGAATTTAAAAGCGACTTCTTTTTCCTAGACCAAACTCCATTTGAAAAGAAGAAGTATTACGATGCAATTGATTTGTGTATTTTTCAGGCCAAAGACCTGTTTACTCTCGATAAATTAGAAAGAAGTCTAACAGCTTTTTTGCGTTTGTCGTTATTTAAAGAGAGTATTGAAGGGGCAGCAAAAAGATACAAGCAGCAAGGGTTTGAGGACGCATATGAATGGTCTAAAATGCGCATTAATGCCATACAGGATGCCTCATTTGTTGATGAGGATGTAGCACTAACTTTTGATAATCCGCTTGAGTGGGGTAGAAAGAATAAGGATAAGCGCTCTAATGCCATTAGTACAGGGTGTAAAGCTTTAGATAAGGCTTTAGGTGGGGGATTATTTAGAGGTGAAACTTGTGCGGTTATGGCTCCATCTAATCAGGGCAAAACGGCCTGCCTTGTAACAATTGCTAGGCATGCTGCATGGCAAAAACAAGACGCATTGTTCTTATTGCATGAAGGTAATCAAGATGAAATACGTGAACGTATATTTATGTCATATCTAGGAATAGAGAAGGATACTTGGTATAAATGGATGGACGACCCATCTAAATATGGAATTATCACAGAGATTGGTGAGTATATCAATAAACACATTACTTATGTTCCATATATGAAAACTGGTGGAATGTTCGTAGAAGATGTGGTAGAACTAGTCAAAAAATTAAATGATGACAAAAAAAATAAGACTGGTAAAGGTTTCGATATTATCATTGATGACTACCCTAAAAAGCTAAAATCACGATTTGCAATGGGTAAAGATGCGGCTAGACATGAATTGGCATTAGTTTACGATACATTTAATCAGCTGGCAGCTGAGTTAGATGCCCATGTGTTTGTTGCTATCCAGACTAATAGAAACGGTCTTCGTCAAAATAGCGGAAGTATAGAATCTAAAACACTCCTTGGCATGGAAGAGGTTGATGAGTCTTACGGAATTATTCAAAATTTAGCAAATGTGTTTACACTTAATAGATCCGCAGATGACAAAAGGAAGAAGATTGTTCGTTTTAATATTGCAAAATCCCGAGGTGGGGACACAGATATTACGATTAATACTCGAACCGCATATCACGCAGCTAATGTTTTTGGTGACAAAAATATGTATGACAATAATGGCATGTGGCAGACAGACATCCCTGGTGGATTTTTGGAGTCTTATATTCAAGAATCAAATGAAAAATTTTCAACAGAGATAATAGATGTTGCGCTGAATAAGCAAAAACAATTGCCAACAACTGATAATAGTGTTAGCTTAATACCAACGGCAAACTACGTTCCAGGTAAAAAGCAGGAGACTTAATGGGAATGCAATCATCAAAAGATGTAGCACTAAAAGCATTAAAGGTACATGCAGTTGGTATTATGGCTGACATGTATTCACAAGGATATATCACATCTATGGATGGAAACGCTTGCTTTAAATTTGATGAAAGATTTTTTGTGACACCTACAAGCATCCCTAAGCAGCACATGTCTACTGACATGATTGTTGAAGTTGATGGTTTAGGTGAAGTTATTGAATCTCCGTCTGGGCTAAAGCCATCCATTGAGACCCCAGCTCACCTATCGGCCCTATTTTGCTCTAGCAAGGCATTTTCTATACATGTGCACAGCCCAAAAACTGTTGCCCTATTCTCTGCGGTAAACAACAATTATCCGCACTTAGTTGAAAGATTAGAACGTAAAATGATGACAGAATGGCCAGAACTGCACAGATATACTAAACTTGGAAAGACTATACCATTCCAAACGCCTGGCTCTGTAGCCCTTCATCAAAGCGTAGAAGACTCATTTTTACCAGAATCGTCTTTAAATCCTCCTGACATTTCAGTTATGATTCGACATGGTGTATTTGCAGTGGGTGATAGCTTTTTTGAATGCCAGAGTCATATTGAAAGATTAGAGCACATTTCTGGGGTAATCCTAGAGATGATGAAAGTAACAAGTATTGAATCTGTTTTAATATAGGAGAATTTATGGAAATTGGATTAAAAGAATCTGCTGGTATTTTGGTAGCTGGAGTGGTATTAGCTTTAGTTGGTTATGGAACTGGTAGATATTTGCAGCCAGCAAAAGTGGAAATTAAAAAAGAAATTGAGATTCAGGAAAAGGTTGTAACTAAAAAAGATGTCGTTGTTGTTGAACGCACAGAGAAGCGTCCAGACGGTACTGTTATCATTGACAGAAAAGAAGTCGATAAAAGTCAGATTGAAGGAAGTGTTAGCGTTTCACAAAAAGAATCTACTGTAGTTTCTAAGGAGTCTGTAAAAAATAGAGTAAGAGTTGGTGTAAGTACTATTGACTTTAAATTAATTCCAGTGTATACTTATGGTATCGAGCGACGGATTGCTGGCCCAATCTCAATCGGAGTGCAAGGAAGCACTCAAGGGGAGTTGGGATTAACGGTATCATTAGAGTTTTAACGGAGATATTGTGAAGAACATTACAAAATACGATCTTAATAAAATCCTTGAGTTCTCAAAAGATTATTACATCAATGATGCAGCCAAGGATTTAAGCGACAGAGAGTTTTTGGCACAATGTTATGTTAAGGCTGTTATTAATGTATTACAGATAAAAGACGAGTTTACATTTCCAGAAAAAATCAATGTGGAGCCTGTAGATTAATGGAAAACAATATGCTTGTAGGAACGGTTTATTATTTAACTCCAGAAGGCGACACCAAGACCATATGTGCCTTTAGATATGCAGAACCTGAGCTAATGGAGGTTCTATCAAGCTTCTCTAAAAAGCTAGTGGGAGTTGGGTGCATAGTGACTGGAACTATCGTTTCATCTACAAGCCAAACGTGTTATGAAGAATATTTAAAAATGTTAGAAGAATCACCAAAAATACAATAGGAGAACGTATGATAGAGACTTCATTAGATGTAACTACAAATTCGGAAGAGGCAGTGACAGAAAGTCAATCTGCACAACAATTGCAAGTAATGACTATGAAAATGCGTAAGATGATTAGTCAATACCAAAAAAATATGAAGCGGTCAAATGAGGCTTATAAAAAAGCTGTATCAGAAGTTAATCAACGTGAAGTTAGAATGTTTAAAGTCCTTAAAGGGCAAGTAGGTAAAGAATCTTACAAGGCAGCTAAATTATCTGCAACTGTATCGACTACAGGTGAAGATGGAGTAGTGACTACTTCAGTTGATAAATCAAAACTATTGAGATTGTTAAATTTAGAGATTGAAACAAATCGTTTGGCTAGAGTTATTGCTGGTAAAAGAAAGAAAACGACTGGTTCTAAAACTCAAAGAGCGGCTATCCGAGGGTTCAAAGCTTTAATGCAAGGTAAGTAGAGTGTTATTTGACTTAATAACTATGGAAGGTTTTGGGGCCACGGATTGGCCCTTATTTTTTACAGCAGGGAGTGTATTCTCCTCGCTGTTAGTTGTCTTTTTAGTAATAAGAGGTCGCAAAAAAGCGAATATTAAAAGTAGCATAACGTGCATATACTGTGATTTTGTAATGAAAAATGGCGTTAGTGTTTGCAGAAATTGTGGTAAAATTGGAAGACATAACAGCAGAATTTAAATCATCCCTTATTGATCGCATCACTAAAATAAGAAAAAAAGTAGTTATTGACTCAACTGCTCAAAAAAGGGGGATAAGGTTTTTTCACAATCAATTTGCCCTAGACGGAGTTGTTGGGGCAGTTATGGTGTGCCTAAACCCTAAAATTAAAGATGCTGTCGCAATACGATACGCTTTTGGGCTTGATTTTAAAATTTCCTCGGTAGAATTCGGAAAGTATGATATGCTTATTATATTCATCTTAAACCAGCTGGCGACAGTTGACTACGATATGGAGAATAACAATGAGCTTCACTAAATATTTATATGCAGCACTGATCCTAATATCTGGATACGTCAAGGCAGATGATTGTGGGTATGGAAAAGAGACTGCAAGCAAAAAAAGCTTAAAACAACTACAAGATTTAAGCCTTTTTATTAAACGGCACGAAACTGTCAATCCTTGGATTCAATGCCACTATAATGGCAGAAGTGTTAGCTGTGAGGAGTATGAACGCTTAGTTCAATCCGAAGTTAGTGATCCAAGTGTAGACCCAAGCCTTAGAATGCGCAATCCATAGGAGGTTTTATGTCTGATTTAAAAAAGACCATAGAGTCTGATATGCAAATCCAAAAGCTCAGTAGGGAGATTTTAAATTTAAAAGCGCTGATAGATTCAACAAGATCTCTTTATGATGCTCTAGACAAAAAAACTCTTGAGCTGCAAGCTCTTGTTGGCGACTGCGAAGTTCCAGTGACAACCATAGAATATTTGGAAACTTTAGACGGCAACGTAATTCAGTCAGGGCCTTCATTTGTCAAAGTAGTTGATAATTTTAAAGATAAAAACCATGTTTTTAAATCGGCAGTAGTTAGACGTTACGAATGCATTGTCGAATCTCAAGCAGAGCGACAACTAAAAGAATTAAGGAAATCTAAAAATGACTAAATCTCAAATTGAAGATTTTTTTATTGATTGGCCTAATGGGTACACTTACATTTTTGAGTATAAGCGATATATAGTACCTAGTGAATATGTGTCGTTTAAAAAAGATGGGGACCAGCTGTTATTTCAGTCCGATGATTCGACATACCAGATGAAATCCATGCCTAAAACAGAGTTTAGTAAGTTTTTATCGAGCGGTGAATTGATTCACACAAAGACTGCTGGATGGGGGCGTTCTGCCCTAAATATGAAGACTGGTAATTGCAATTGTGGAGCCTGGGTTTTGTCCGATAATAAATATTTACATAATGATCAATGTCCGCTATACTTAAATCCACACAAGCAGAGGTCTGAATGATTTACTATAACGAGCGTCTAAATTTGATAGGACTTTACATTAAGGGTACACCTGTGGTAAAAATAGAAGAGAAGATGAATATCTTCATGGCACTTACAAAAGACTGGGTGCTTGTCGGAGAATTATGAGCAATAGATTAGAACTTGTTATATCCAAAGATGATTGTGCCCAAGATGTACTCTCTAAGGGTTTAAATACCTTAATTACTGGGAATGATCTGGCTGTAGCTTCGTTTATTCAAGAAGAGGCTAAGGATATAAATTGGACTAAACCAGGGTTGGCTTATGCGGAAGTTGTGTGCCTACTATTACCATACCTAAAGTTCAAAATCAAAGATAATGATACTTCTGTAGGTGTTGTTTTGGCAAATGTAGGGAATAAAAACGAAAAGATTTAATAAGGACATGTATGGCAAGAATACATAAAGATGACATAGATAGATACCACGATTACGACATACATGTGCCAACCAGGACTGTGTTTATTGGATCATTTGTTGATGGCGATGGGGATGAAGTAGGGATTAATCATCAAATAGCTCAAAGAACCATCAAAAACTTGCATGTACTGGACTCTCTATCTTCTGATGGCGATAAGCCTATAAATGTTGTTCTAAATTCTAATGGCGGAGATGTCTTAAGCGGAATGGCGATTTACGATAAGATTACTCAGTGTAAAAATCATGTTACCATTTTAGGTACAGGAAGAATTATGTCCATATCTGCTTGGATTATGCAGGCAGCTGATCATAGAGTTATGACAAAGAACAGTAGAATGATGATTCATACAGGCAGAATGGGATTACCTGAAGATCACCCAGAGATAAATAAGAAGTGGATGAGTCAATTCATTAAAGATGAGAGTATCTTTGAAAATATTCTTTTGGAGAAGATACGAATCAAAAAGCCGAATTTTACCGCTAGCCAAGTAAAAAAGCTCATGCGGTTCGATACAATACTAACTCCTGATCAGGCTTTAGATTATAATTTAATTGATGAGATTGTGTAATGAAATGGTTTTATAAAACAGATAAGGTTTTGCCAGGATACATATTTAATTTTGGTATTTTGTATAGAGAAAAAGAGACCTTTGGAGTATTCACAGGAATCGTAGTCTCTCTGTATAAAAAGAAATATAAACTTGGACTAATGGAGAAGTTATGAAAGTATCGTTAAATTTTGATATGCCAGACGAAAAAGAAGAATTTTTTCTATGTATTAATGCGCACAACTATGCCATAGCCTTTGAGGATTTAGATCAGTACCTGAGACGTATCCATAAATATAATGGGACCGACTTTATAAGTATTATAGAAGATGAATATCCAGAGGTGCGTCAGGATAGTAAGATGGTGGAAATTTTAGAACACCTCGCCTTTAAGTTGCGTGGAGAGATAAGTCGAATAAAAGAAGAGGCTGGCGTCTCAGAATAATACACCCAATATAAATAATTTGTTTTTTTAAAAAATGTTTGTTAAATTGTATTTCATGGAGGTTACATGGAAACAGTTACAAACATTTTTGTATTTTTAGGTGTTGCTTATTTAATCGAACAAGTTGTTTTGGTGAGATTCGCATATAAAAATCGAGGATTCCTAGTTGGGCAACAAGTAGCTCTTCGTGCTCTATTAAAGAGTTTATTTGGGCTAAAACTATCGGCTTTTGAAGCCAAAGAATTAGTACAAGTGCACATTAATATCGCCTCCTCTGATACCCAAGATCCAATTAATACATACCAATACATTATTACGTCGGCTCTTCATGAAATTAGTGAAGATGAAGTGGAATACTCTTTTGAAGATGAGGAGGAAGACAATGAATCCTTCTAATTTTACAGTAGTTATTGACGGAAAAGAATATGACAAGAAAGATTTGGATGAGGCCGTTGAGTTTTTAGCTTTGGCAGTATTAAATGGTGATGTAAGTGACGAATCTCAGGTTATTATTAAAATAAAGGATGTAAATTATGTGTAAGTTTAATGCTGACACCTGCCAATCCTTAAGTGATGTGTGGGGTTACTTTTTAAATAACCATACTTGGATAGTCTTCTTAGTCGTACTAGCATTTTTATCGTTACAGCTATATAGAAAGAAATTTGGCAGACAGATATCCGACGATCAATTAATCGGAGCATACATCTATGCTGTTAAGGTAGGGAAAATAAAATGAAACTATTATTGATCACCGCTATGTTATTTATTGTCGGCTGTGGACGAGCCACGGCTGGAAGGGATAAGAGGTTGGCAGGCTACATAGAGAGTTTTGAAGCCTACTCTGGAATAGTATTTAATGGCACTGTTGAGATTGTGAATTTAAATTTAGGGGAGCATACAATTGACGGCATGTGCCGTCTGGAAGTGAACCCACTAACAAAGCAATTAGAAATTAATACCAGGACGTCTAGAATACAGATCGACTTAGAAACCTACACCAAGAAATCTACAGAGAAGAATGGGTCTTTTTATATTGAACAGGTGTTAATGCATGAATTTTTACATTGTACCAAAAACAAGCCGCATGATGCAAATCTAACTCAGTCGCAATACAACTATTCGATGCCTGAGTCTGTGATGTACCCATACAGTTTCGGAGACACTTTTGCGTACAGAAACAATAGAGACTATTACTTTAAGGAGTTATTAAAATGAAATCATACTACAGAAGAAATCCTGATTTTTACTTTATTCAATATCAAAATGAGACAGTAGTAGAAGCACTTATTAATTCGCCAACAGCATTTAAAACGCTGGAGGACGCTATTGCATACGGAAAATTGCTCGAACCAGTCGAATCGTTTAATGTCCTTGACGATGAAAGAAATTTAATTTACACTGTAAAAAATGGAGGTAATTAGTATGAAAAAAATAATTTTAACTTTAGTAACTGTAGGGCTTGCATCTTGTGCTAAAAACAAAGACCATGTGGAATTTCAGATTCCCACAGAGCCAGCACAAATCGTAATTAACCCCCCTGCTATTACCGTTAATGTGACCCCTAATGTGTCTGTGACTACTGGTGATGTTAATGTATCTGTCGACCCTACAATTAATAGCTCTAACAATAATACTTCTACTGGAGGATCTGTAGGAAACGTATCCTCTACAGGAGGAAGCTCTTCAGCTACGAATGGTGGAGTTACAGGTACAATTAGTGGAGGGAATAATACAGCTACAGGCGGAAATGGTGGAGCTGGAGGAACAAGCACATCGACCTCTGCTGGTGGAGCTGGTGGAAGTAATACTAATACGAACAATGTGACATCTGGCAATTCTACATCGGCTGGTGGGACTGGCGGAGGAGCCTCTGCTGGAAATTCTACTAGCAACGCTAACAATTCTGGATCTAACACTACTTCCAACAGTGGGTCTGTGTCTAACTCGGGATCTCAATCGGCCACAGGTGGAACTTCGTCTAACAATAACAGCAATTCGAGTGATACAAGCTCTAATAGCAACTCTGGCGGAAATTCTGTAACAGGCTCCAACACAGCCAACAGTAATTCTGGCGGAAATACTGTAAGCGGTCAAAATACTGCCACAAATTCTGAACTTACAAACGGTTCCCATAATAACCATGACAATGAGTCTGACAGTGATGAACATAATGGGCATAAGAATAAAAAAACTAAGAAGAGTACTGGATTGACATGTAAAGTCTATAATTTAAGCTCTACACAGCCAAGCACCCTACCAAATTTCTCCAACCTAACACCAGTATCGACTATCATTGTTGATCAGCTTGATGTATCTGATGTTGACTATGCAGGTAGCTTTCCAAAATTCCCACTAGCCCTAAAGAGCATGCTTGAGTGGTATGGACTAGTGTGTGATGGCACTATTAAAGTCCCTAAAGCGTCTACATACACATTCTACCTTACCAGCGATGACGGTTCTAAGCTGTACATTGACGGAAACCTTCTTATCAATAATGATGGATTACACTCAACACGAGCATACCAGAACAATTCGACCCTGAGTAAAGGCAATCACGATGTCCATATTGAGTACTTTCAGGGGCCAAGAACTAGAATTTCCCTAGTACTTGAGTGGAGTAGTTCAGAATTCTCTAGACAAGTGCTTAATTCAAGCTTTTTGAAACACTAGGAGTGATTATGAATAAGGCTAGCGATAAAATGTTAATGTTGGTCTACTTAACTCTCTTACTGATGCTTTTATTCTCTAAAACAGCTTTTGGACAAGCCGAATACACTGTAGAGCTTATGGACTCATTAGCCAAAAGCTCTAAAAACACTGTTGTGGTAGTATGTAAGCACTCAAAATGTGCTTACATCGAAGTGTCTAAAAAAGATTTGGAAGAAAAGCAAGATGAAATTATTAAACAGGTTATGGAAGAAGTTCGATCTAGGGGGATTTAATGAATAATACATTCAAGAAGTACCGCGTATTCTTTAAAAAGACACTGAAGAGCCCGATTTCATATGTTGATTGTAAAAATTATAACAATGCAATTAGATTATACGACGGACTGAAAGACCTGGGAATGGAATTGGTAAAAATAATTGACAGAGAGACTTCCTTTGACGAGCCAATGCAGGTGCACCTAAACTCTGTATGTGAAGTTGAGAATAGATATAAAAAGGGTAAGCCTAATGGATAGTTTGATAGATAAAATTCTGGCTGTGAACTTTAAGTTTAATCGTGGCGATTTTTTTCGCCATAAAAGAACGTGTCATGAGGGTAAAGTTGTAGATATAGTAGCTGTCGATACGCCTGGGAATGACGTAGAAATTTTTTATGAAATCGAGTGGCAGCACTTATCAGGTCGATGTAAATATTTGGCGGCAGAAGTTGATGACGAATGGGAGCAGATTATAAATCTAGTGTATGGACAAGCTAACGATCTACCATCTTCTGGACTAAACAAAAATAGCCATCAGTACATTGGCGACTACGAGCACAACTACACAACAGAGCCTATAGATATGAGAAAGAACACATCCCAATGCATACACGAATGGGTAGAGTATAATGGCTTCTCCGAATCATTCACATATTGCAAGAAATGTGATAAGAAGGTGGATAAATGAAAAAATACAATGCAATCTTTTTTTTAGAAGATAATTTAGCATCATTTAAAGTATTACGCGAAACTATTGGACAATATTCCAACTCTAATGTGTTGGTCGTACTAATGAAGGCGTCGTATGGGCAGAACTATCCTAGGATCAGAGACGTCCTGACGGATATGGAACAGAATGATGGGTATAATTTGGATGTAGAATTTTTCAATTTGAACACAGAAACATCCAACGTCTACAAACAGGTATTCCCTGGCTGTACAGACAAAGCTAATTTTTTCGCAGTGACCTCTGCTGTGGCAACAACATATCTATCTCTACTAGTAAAAAAACATTCATGCAACAATGTCATCCGAGCATGCACTCCATTGGACAAGATACTAGGCACCTGCTTAGACATACCTGTGCAATCAGAGCATATCATGTCCCACCAAATTGCTATAATGGAGAGTTACGGCAGACTATCAACCTCCATTACAGCCAGCTCCCAGAAAGATGCTAGCCTTCAATTTGAAGATTCATTTAGCAATTGCGGTATCGAATCATTAACATTAAATGAGGTAGAGTCTGTATATTTAAAAATGGGGTCACTATCCCAGCATAAAATTACAGCACTTGATGCTTGTATGAAAAATTATACACAAATGTCAGATAGAGATGTTCAGATAGCAAAAAGAATCCAGGAGGTAGGGGATGGACGATCGTAATATGAAGATTGCAATTCATAAAAATGCCATAGCAAGTGCGAAAGCTAGAAGAATGGCATCAGCAATGGGAAGGGCCGCCAATTACCTCAGCCATACTGCCCCAACAAAGTCGTCACCACTACATATACATATTGGCGGAATAACCATACTATCCTTTATGTGTTTAAATCATGTAGTTAATGATGCCCCAGATTGGGCATTTGTACTCCTGGCGATATTTGACATAATAATCTTACCTATCATTGCTAGTATTTTATATATTGCATATCAAATATTAATCCGCATTTATAAGGCAGAGAAGAAGGCTTCCTCAACTCATCAAAGTAGGAAGGCTAAATATTTTAAAAAATTAAAAAAGATGCAGAGCCTGAAAAAGTAACAAGGATGATCCACAGCTCAAGGATGAGCTTATTTGGAGATTTTATGGCAACAAGAGAAGATGAAAATCGAGAGAAGATTGAGAATTTTTTAGAAAGACTTCCTATATTGAGAACGACATATGAAACCAAAGATGAGGAATTTCAAAGACTTATACAGTGCAGGGATCACATTGAGACTGATAGAAAAAGATTTGGTGACGAAGATTGACATAATGTTTGGTTATGGTAGTATTGTTTTATCAGGAGGCCACATGTTACAAATCGGAATTAATCGCAAAAACAATACTTTTAATGCAATGTTTACCTCTACAAATAGAGATGGTGTTAAGTCTGTTGCTAAAATTGCACACGACATGACTCTTGAAGAGCTTAAAAACTTTGTTACGGATTTCCAAGATGAAGTGACGGTTTTTGACGTGTGGGAAGGTGTACAGGAGTTACAAAAAACTAATAAGAATACTGCACATTTTGGTGTACTTGGTTCTTTTATGTTTTGTAAATAATTGGAGGGTGTATGAGAAAAGAATTTAAAGCCCTTGAGGGGTTATTTAAAGAGTTAGATTTGTATGTTGAAGAGTTTGAAGGCAGACTATACCTACAGCCTGTTAAGGATAGCTCTGAAATTGCAGTAATTGAATGGATTGAAAACGATTCTTGTTATGGACTGGCTATAGACATTTCTTTTAATGACAAGATGGCTATGATGCATATATTGAATGAAATTAATAAGATCGGTAAAGTTACATTGCTAGACCCATTTATGTATGATTCCGATAGCGGAAAGTTATTGGTTGGCGAAGAGGCAGAGTCTAAGTTCTATGCTCTTGAAGAAACTGCCGCAGAGTTATTGTTTAATGAGCTATTGGGAGGATCTGGAGATGGCTTTCAGCCAGACACAGGTTCTGAATATTTAGATAAGCAGTATGAAGAGAAAGACAAGAACAGTAAAATAGTTCATTAGGAGTTTTATGGAAGCGATTATCGTAGTGTTAATTATGTTTGGATGGGCAGCAACAATTGGCGTGATACTGTATGGCATCATATTGGCCATTGTAAAATATTTTAAATTGGAAAAATTATGGTGGGGATAGATTTTTATTCATATAGAGATAGCGAGTCGCCACTTCTTGACTTTGTTGGGTTCATGCCCTTTGAAAGGGTGTATAAAACTAAATATGGCAAGTTTACAGGAGAGTATAAGCAATCTTTATGGGTACATTTAACTATTTTTCGATTTAATATGGTCCTTGAAGTCACATTTAAAGAAGGCAACATACTACCAGAAGACGCTAGGAAAGCATGGCATCAGCAACGGAGGGAACGTGCTAAAAGATAGAGTGACAATTCTGATGATGGTTCTAGCCGTCATACTAGGATCTTTCATAGGTCTTATAATGTTTATTCAATCTGCTGTCGGTCGTGATGATTACAAAGTTTTAATTAAAATGTCAAAACAATCGTATTTTGTTGGATGCTACAGGCAGTCAGACAGAACTGCCTTGTCTATCTCTACATGCAAGTCTCTTTCTGAGAATTATGGAAAAGAGATTGAGATTGAATAATTTCTTGCACTTTACAAGAACGCATGTTAAAGTTAATTAAGAGGTGCTTATGAAATATAACCATAAATTAGTCCTAGCAATGCTATTCCTTACTATATTTTTACATCCGATTGTTATGTTTGTTTCGACACCTGTACTACTTTTAATGATGGTTGGGAATAAGAATGTCTAGGGTTGTTGAGCACTTAATAAGTAATAGAGACTACTACCTAAAGTATGCCCAAGCGGTATCTAAAAGGTTAGAGATTGCAGAGGATCTGATACAAGCCTCGCTATTGAGATTGTTAAAAAGCGGCATTGGCTCTGATGGAATTAAAGACATTGAGCGCTTCACTAAAAGCACGATACGACAGGTTTATGCTAACTATAAAAAGGTTAATCGTAGATATGTCCGCATTCCAATAATATTAAATGAAGATGGTAGATGGGTTGAGGTTGAATTTGAGGACCCAGACGTACTAGTTTTTAATATTGACGAATATTCAATGAAGATGATTATAAAGAAGGCAAGGGCGACTGAGGCACTGAGCAGCAAAGAGATGGCTACTATAGAGAGGTGTCTACGAAATGAAAATGTTGACTCAAAGACTGCTAAGTATGAGACCTTTAAAACACACAAAAGAAATGCAATTATTAAGATGAGAGATAAATTTGTAGTAAAACAAGGAGAAAAGCGTGATTGATGAAAGAAATAAACCAAGATCTGTATGGGTATCGCTCTTTGACACGCACTCAGTGCAGGAGTTTTATGACTCCTTCGTTGATCTGGAAAATAACCCCATGGTAAATGTCATCCCTGTGTTTATTAACTCATATGGTGGAGAAGTCTTCTCTTATATTGCCAAAAGAGATTTAATTAAATCGTCTGACCGACCTGTATCTACCATTTGTATGGGTAAAGCTATGAGTTGTGGTGCATACCTTCTGGCGTCTGGAACTAGAGGTTTACGTTTTGCTACGCCAGACTCAAGAATCCTTATTCACCAGGTGTCTGGTGGAACTGGTGGAAAAACTGCTGACATTGTTATTGACGCGCAAAGTATCCATGGGTTAAACGAAACGATCTTTGACAATCTCAGTAGAGATACCGGAATTGCTGCATCTAAATTTAAGCAGGAGATGCGAAATAGAGATAATGCCGACTGGACTCTGTCAGCCGAGGAAGCTTTGAAATGGGGTATCATTGATAAAATCGGTGTACCTAGACACATCTACCCACCAGCAACAACGGCTTTGGCCATTAATATGAAAAAAGAAGATTTTCAAATAAAACCAAAAAAGAAAGTTAGGAAATAATTATGAAAAGGAATAAATCGAAGAGAATTGCTGCGGAGGCCATATTCTACGACGAAGTACATAATGTATTCATGACTATAGATCATAGAGAAGGAACTGTGAACTATAATGGAAAGGTGGCATTCTATAAATTTACAATCTCATCATCAGACGATTTTTACCGAATTGAAAAATGCCTATCAAAAATAGGGATCAAATATATAAACTCATCAAATTTTTAATTTTACAAACAGAGGATTAGGAAATAATTATGAAAACAAACAAGAAAACAGCTGTAGAGGCAATTTTTTACATTGACGATCTTAATATGTTCATGACTGTCGATTATCATACTGGCGTCATAACATATGATGGAGTCACAACTCGGACTAAATACCTGATTGGATCAACTAAAAAATTCAATAAACTTAAAAGGAATTTAGCAAAAATTGGAGCTGAGTATGTCGGTACGTCAATTTTTTAAATTCACAAATAGAGAATTCATTGCAGCGGCATTAGCCTTGTCGCTGTCGGCCTACTCTATCAGCCTCAAAATTAACTCTGTAAAAGCTGAGTCTGAGAAAAAAGAAAATACTGAATACTACCAAACACAACTCAATACCTCTAGAGACTACTGCTCGCAGCAATTAGAGAATACTCGCAGGTCTTCAGAAGTGAGTGGTTGCTATGAGGGGATTCGGCAAAATTGCCTTATGTACTCTAAAAAGGCTGATGTATGCTTTCAGAAATTAGCTGAGATTTGCCCTAGCATCTCACAATGATACAACAATAAAATAATTCTTGCATCCAGATCCTCTTGTGATATATTCATTGAAACAGGAGGATTTATGTCAACAAAAACGATCTTTATATTTTTAGCAGTTCTTTTTTTACAATTAGCAGTAAATGCCCAAGAGGTCTGCACTAAAACTGAGTGCCCATTAGACCAAGAAGTTATAAAAAAGTGTAACGGTCATAATTGCACCACCTATTCGCAAAAAACCCACATTGTAGTAAGAAAAGCGTCTAAATGTGAGCTTGAAGTAGCTCTTTTAAAAAAGAAATTAAAAAATCTAGAGTCTGAGAATGAGCAGTTAGCACAAAGCCTTAACTTTGTGTCTGCAAAGCTTCATGCTGCCCAAAATAAACCAGCCGAAAAGGTAGTGGTAGTGCAGGAGAAGCTTGTATTTGTTGCCAGAAAGCTTAAAAAGAATAATGTAACTGTATTAGCAGGAAGAGGGCCTGTGAGTATTGATGGTAAGCTAGTAGGTAATAAGGTAGAGGCTGATTTAAAGCATGACGCGGTTGGAGCTATCCAATATACACGACGATTCGACTACCTATCTGGAACCATACAATTACAAACTAACGAAAGCATCCTTTTAGGGATTGGACTGGAGTTCTAATGGAGACGCTACTTCTAACAGTTTTCTTTTGTGGAATTACATTCTTTACAGGCCTGATGGTTGGGTACTATCTGGGGTTTAAAAAGTCTAGAGATATGATTGCTCAATATTTAGGGAGATAGTTATGTGGGAAAGAGATTTTAAAATATACTTGAAGCCCAACGGAGAGATGCTTCCGATTAGAATATCCTTCCATTTGAGTGATTATCGAGATGGGTTCATTATAGATTGTGTTACTTATACTCAGAAGAAGGGTCAGAGTTCTCACAAAATATACCCATCAGCAATCAAAGTGTTGGAAGATTTGTTTACAGCGAAAGGTTCAGATTATATAGATGACTACTATGAGGGTAAGCGCACTTACGCTGCGGAGAGAAGATCTGATGAAATTGACTAAGAAGCAGCTAACGTTGATTGCTATATTTGTTCCAGGCGGAACTATCATTGTTGGTGGGTATTTGATATACAAAAAGCTAAAGAAGAAAGATAAAGGGGAGAAATCTGGCAGTGAAACAAAATAAACAAATAAATCTCCAGTCATTGTTAGATATAAGGCCCAGAAGGACAATAGACTTTATTACAGATATCATATACGTGCATATTGAAAACCCACTGTGGATAGAATTTGAATTACGACTAGAATATATGATTGGAGATATGGTAGATGCCCAAGTAAAACGCGATTTTAAAGTGTTGAAGAGAAGCAAATGAAGCAAATGAAGCAGATGCACATTAATCGTATCCTCCGTCTTAATGAATTTCATTATGATATAGACTATGTATTGTACTCAGCAATCTTAGATAGGGCGTCAGATCTGGAAGAAGAGCTTGACTATTTAACAGAAAGATGTCTGTATGAACCAGTTGATAAACAATTATATCAAGATGCTATTGAAAGCAGTATCATTGTGATACAAAGAAAATAAAATGTTGATTAATTATTTTTTTAATGTTAATTTATAAAAAATGGAGGAATTTAATGAATATCACTACGTTTAAGAATACTGTACCGAACTTGTTTAAGGCAAAAATTTCCACAATGCTGTGGGGAGGCGCTGGAATTGGAAAAACATCTATTGTTAAGCAGATTGCAAAGGATATGGGATACAATTTTATATACCTAACCCTAGCTTCTGTAGAAGACAATTCCGACCTTATTGGACTATTATCCCCCCTGAAAGACAAAGATGGTAACGATTATGCTGTGCGACATTTGCGCCCAGACTGGTTCCCAGAAACGCCTAAAAATTTAATCCTTATTGATGAAGCTAATCGTATGCCAAAGTCGATTATCCAAAGTATGTTGACATTTATCTTAGATAAGAAGCTGCATACACATATTCTGCCAGAAGATACGCATTTTATCCTTCTTGCAAATCCGCCAACAGATCAATTTATTGTCGGAGATTTCTCTGATGAGGCGCTTGTATCTAGACTGTGCCATATCCCGCTTGAGCCAACAGTTGAAGAGTGGTTAGAGAATGCTGTTCGTAGCGGTGTAGATGATTCTGTCACAGCCTTTATCCATGAGAATCCAGAATGTCTGGAGGAGTCATCCGTCTCCTACTTGCCGACATTGAAGCCATTCCGAAGAAGCTGGCACGATTTTGTGAGCCCATTTATCCAAACGAATCCCTTAGAGGAGTCTCTATTTGAGGTTGTACGAGGACTTGTTGGAACACCTATGGCTGTAAAATACCTATCTTTCCGAAAGTATAGCGGTAAAAAGATTAGAGGTAGAGAAGTTTTGAGCGGCTATGACCAATTGATGGCGTCTGAAGTAAGCAAATATGAGAATAATTTGGATGTTATTAATATCATCAATGAAGAGATTATTCGGGAGATCAAGATTGCTAACACTCTAACACAGCCACAGGCTGACAACTTAGCTAAGTACCTTCAAGACATCCCTATTGAAATTGCGTTTAATGCATCTCGGGAGATCTTAGGCTTAGGCTTAGTAGCAATCAACAACACCTTAGGGCAGAATCAAAGTCTTCTTGAAAAATTAAAGAACAAGATGGACGACTTGTTGGTCAAACAAGGTGAAGAGGCACAAAAGAAGATTGATGAGAAATTTAAAGACGAGAGTGCTCCACTAGACCCAGCAGCAATGTCTGAGGTTGCTGTTACTGAGGGTGAGAGTGTTGTAGACAGTGTTGATAATAATGTGCAAGATACTGAAGAATTATTAAATAAAGAAGAAAACTTAACAGAAAGCCAGGAGGCATAATATGAGCGAAGTAATTGATAAATTAACACCAGAACAAGAAGCACAAATTGAAGTTTATTTGAATAAATGGCTAAGCTTGGGCTACAAAACTGAGACTATGGATGTAGAAAAGGCAAAAGCAGCCGTAGACTTCATCTATACTAAGCTTTTAAATTTACCCACACCGCCAATCCACATCGTACAATCTCCCCTAGAGGGGCAAATTCTTTGTAATAAGTTGGCTCGAAATGTAGATGCCAGAAATTTGCAGCCAGGTGAGACTTTAGAGTATTACGAAATGGCCAGAAGTAATTGGTGGATGAGTTCTTATGCATTCTACGACTATGTTTTACATGTTTTATTTCCAGAGAAGAATGATGAGTTCCCGTTATTCAACGAATTCCTTGAGCACTCACATCACTTACATTTCCTGTGGACTTTTGATGAAGCTGCCATTATCTGTGACTTCCCTTCTGTGATCCATGTAGACTCTGTAGATGGGAAATTAACAGCAAATCAAACTGCATCACTACAGTATCGAGATGGATATGAAATCTATGCTTATGAGGGTGAGTCTATGACGAAGGAAGAGTGGCTCAAAGCTTGTGCTAAATTCCATTCACCCCTAGGACAGACTATCTTTCAAAAGATCTAAGGGATTATGATTAACTTAAACTATAAGTTTCGTGACTACACAAGAATGAATTTCCTGCTCTGGGGGAGACCTCGGAGCGGATTACTTAGCCTCACCTCATCTGAAATTATTGATGAGATTGAGGAAAGGCTTGAATATCTTGTTGAGCATAGAATAGAGCATGTATATAATCAGACAAAAAGTATGGTCGAAGTTGACCTAACGAAAAATAAAGATAATTGACCAAGCATGCTTGTTGGTGTAGTATTGTATTAATGGAGGAATTTATGTCCAGATCAGTTCGTTCGATGTATGAAGATACAATCATTAGGCTTGTGTCTAGACATAAATATTTTGCACATATATTATTGCAGCTAAAGGTTGGTTTTGACAAAAAATTCCCCACAGCTGGAGTTAGGATACAAGGCTCATCAGTGCACATGACTATTGGCACTGAGTTTTTTGAAAAATTAACTCCAGAACAAAGAGTCTTTGTAGTGTGCCATGAAATGGCCCACATTGTCCTTGGGCATTTAGGGGGAGAGCGTTTGCCCAACAAAAACGATCATACGATTGCAAATATAGCGAAAGACATTGCAATACATGAAATTTTAACAGACGCTAAAGTTCTTTTTCCAAAAGAAGGGGAATTCAAACCCTGGACAGTTGATAGTCTTCGTAAATTCTGTGAGGATAATAGCATCAAGGAGAATGAGACTTCTGAATACTACTTCAATTACTTGAAACAAGTTAAAAACGAATTACAAGAAAAAATTGTTAGCATGCCCAATTTTGATGAACACGATTGGGGTAACGATAACCCTACCTTAGGTAAAGCTCTCACTGTAGGTATTTTAGAAAATGCAAGAAAGCATTGCGGCCCTGGTGATATTCCAGGAATTGCTGATCTGACTATTGATAGTTTTAAGAAAAGTAAGGTTGACTGGAGAGCTGTAATGAAAAGATACATTACCTCTGCTGTTGATCATAGCTATAAAATTACAAGAAATAAGCGAAATAGACGCTATGGTTTTACAATACCTGGTAAAAAGCGTATTTTTACACCTACAATTGCTTTTATTGTAGACACATCAGGCTCTATGTCTGAAGATATGCTGCAAATGGCCGTTGCTGAGATGGTGAAGCTTGAAAAGCTTGGCTATGAGATTTGGGTTATTGAAGCTGATGCAACAGTGCAAAAACCTCCATATGAATTTAAAAAAGCAAAATTTAACGGATTTAAAGGAAGGGGTGGAACATTGTACCAACCAGCCTTTGATGCGGCTGCAAAGCTAGGCTGTGACGTTGCAGTTTATGTGACTGATATGGACCCAGCAGACATTCCATTAAAGCCAAAGTTTCCAGTTTTGTGGCTACGTACTGCTGAAGGATCTTTTCATCCAGACTTTGGTAAAATTTTAGACTTATTTTAGGTGATTATGAGAAATGTGGCGTATCTATTAAATGTAGGTAGGGTTCGTGAAGAATTGGTATCCTTTCTTAGTATGCGTAAAGTTACGCCCTATAAACAAATAGCTATATGTGGATATTTAGATGTTTTGCTAGGTGAAAAGTTAATAATAAAAGTTTCTGGTGTGGTAGAAAGTTCAACATACTCAGATCTTCTTAATTTTAAGGAAAACGCATAATGATTCCAATAGAGCTTAATCTGCTATCTTATTATAATCATGGTCCGCTACATAGAATAGCAGATTTAGACATAGGTATTGAGCCAGTAAATAGACATATCTCTAGGAAAATATACGCTATTATTTTTAAAAAAATACATGAACACATTTATATACAAACATACAATCAATTAGAAAGAGACCTCAAAAAGGTGAATCCATCATGAATAATCTTAGTAAAATTTCAATGGGAAGCATCACTAAAATGAATATAGATATTGGGGTTGCTACAAGGGAATTGCTTGAAATTCAATTGAGATTTGATTTATATGAAAAAATAGGTCTTAAAAAAAGAGAAATGGAATTAAGACTACCAGTCACACAAATGATAGTGGTTGATATAAAAAGTAGGTTTGTATGAAAAATTTACAGAATCAGTTATGGGAAAGTATGAAACCCCAATTTAATAATAAAATTCGATGGATGATGCATGATTTTGAAGATTTGATAGAAAAGCCAGACATTATTATTTATGGAGGAGTATCTGATCGTATTTTACATAACATATCAAGAGTTGTAGAAATGGGAATTATGAAAGATTTAAGGGATATGAATAGGGTCTTGTATGAGAAACCTTGAGTGGGAACTTTATCTAGATAGCATACCAGTCATGAATATTAGGGTAATTGCAGATTTTGTAAACAAAAGAGTTGAGCAAGCCATAAGAGATAGCGTTGGACTTAATGGAGAACTTGGATGCCTGCTGGTTGACTACGTCTATGAGCCAGTAGATTCGCAAGTGATGAAAGATTTAGAAGAGATAAGAGTAAGTATGAAGAGTGGGAAGGCATGAAAAATATCCAACTTGACTTACAGGAAACCCTTTCTGATTTAAAGAAGAATATGCTGAACTCTTTGCACACAAAGGTTAATCCAATTGTTATAGAGCTAAAAATTTTCCTACTAATAGGAATACGATTATACGATACAGTTGATGATATGGTCTTTAAAGATGTTAAAAATAAGGAGAAAGTATGAAGTATCCACAAACTAAGATGCCAGTTAAGTTTAAAAAGTTAATGGGTGGAGTGCCAACACCAAAATATTCACGAGATGGGGATGCAGGGATTGATTTAACGGCTATGACGAAAAAAATCGAGTATGTCAACAATCAATGTCAGTATGTGTATGGGACAGGTATTGCTGTTGAAATCCCAGAAGGATATGTCGGCTTGATATTCCCAAGATCGTCTATTGTTAAAACTAATATGACCTTAGGGAATGCTGTTGGAGTGATTGATTCAAATTTTCGAGGAGAGATAACTGCTAGATTTAACACAGTTAACGAGAATCACTCATACAATTTAGAGGTTGGTCATATAGGTTCTTACAATCCTGGTGACAGAATCTGTCAATTGTTAATTATTCCATATCCAGCTATTGACTTAGTAGAAGTAGATGAGTTATCATCAACTGAACGAGGCGACCAAGGTTATGGATCGTCTGGAAAGTAGGAGTTTAAATGAGTAAACGAGAATATTGTCACACAATTTCACAGCAATATAATTGTCCAAGATGCCTTTTGATTGATCTAGAACAAGCATATATGGAATTGGAGGAGCTTGAGAATAACCTAGAATCTAGAGATTGGATTATTGATAGATTGGAAGCAAAGCTTTTAATTGCTGTCGAGGCTCTGGAAGGAATTCAAAAAGCTTCTACAAAGGGTGATGAAACAACAACAGAGTTAGAGTGTCATTATTGCGCAGGTGATGCACTAAAGAAATTGCGAGGTTAGCTATGAATAAGAGATTGTATGTTAAAAAAATAATCAGAGTTCCAGGAAAAGAATATCGAGAGGCTAATCTAACCTCAATACATGAGACATACACAAGAAAAGATGGCCTTACATATAGAGTAACGCAATCTTGCGGTCATAAGACTATGATGTGTGGACGATATAAAACCCTTAGAGAGGCGCTCATTGTTAGAGATTGTATGTTGTATTTAAATGAAAAAAATAGAAAAAGCCGTGTAGCATCCCCATACCATACAGAGATTGACTTGCAGAGGATAGCGTCTAAACGAAGATGCTCTGATATGTTTGAATTATATTTTTATATGCTAGATAATAAGAGTTTACAAAAAACAAGTGCTGGTAGCCAGTCTATACAATTTTGGAGACAGCCATGAGTAACACGTTTTTCATTGGAGATCTACATTTAGGCCACAAAAAGATATTAGGGTTTAGCCCACAAAGGGGTGGTACTAATATTGAAGAGCATGATGAATGGATTATCTCACAGTGGAACTCTGTAGTTCAAAAAAATGACATGGTTTGGGTGCTGGGAGATGTGGCATTCTCTGGAGAGGCTTTAAAACTTGTTGATAGACTTAGAGGGTACAAGCGCCTAGTTCGTGGCAATCACGACACACAATCCACTGAAGCCTACTTAAAGTATTTTAATAACGTTTTTGGTATAGTTAAAGAAAATGGCATGTGGCTCAGTCATGCCCCAGTTCATCCGCAAGAACTTCGCGGTAAAATTAATGTTCATGGTCATGTGCATCACAATTCCATAAGATTTGAAGATGGTGGATTAGATCCACGCTATATTAATGTATCTGTAGAAAATATAAATGGAATTCCATTATCAATGGAAGATTTGCGGAAGAAATTAAAGGGGGAGTGATGAAACGTAGCATTATTTTATTGGCGTTATTTTTGTCGACTGGGTGTGAGACCAGAAAGATTGTCCTAGGGCCAGAATTTTTAAATAATGTGTATAAAGCATGCAACGGCATCCCTTTTTTTGTTGAGGTTGATACAGTAAGCCATAAGACTACAATTACCTGCGAGGATAGATCGGTTTATGTGTATGAAGCTGAATTTAAAGGGGACGATCAGCAATGAAACGTAGCGAAATGGTACGACTAATTGAAACTTATTTTGCAGAGCGATACGGCAATGGCCCTTTATCGTATTTAGACGATGGGGAGTTTAGCGACTTCTTATTGACTAAAATAGAAGAACAAGGGATGCTTCCACCATTGACAAAGTTAAATCAGCTTGGTATGATGGATAACGGATGGGATGCGGAAGATGGTTTGTCGGATGAAGAATTTATATCCTTAATTTCAAAGTCACAGGCAAATTTTGGAGTACCAGAATATATGCATATTACAGACCCAGACACAGGAGAATTTGTCTTCTTCGATGTGCAAAATCCAAGTGATGAGGCTATAGAAGTTTTAAAAAAGGTAGGGTTAAAGTGGAGGTAGTTAATGGAATTAGAGTATAGAATTAGAAAAACTGGATATATGTACCACCCAGAGTATAGGTACAAAAATATACTTCTTTGGTTAACAGGATGGCATAAGATATATCTATATTATATATGTACGTCCGAAGATGCAGCCAGATCTGTAATTGAACAACATATTCGACAAAGAAACGTTGAGACAATTATGATCCCATACGAAAAGGAATAACTTGTGGAGGATAAATACTATTGTATAGCTGTCTACAATAAGAATCAAGACAGATGGACTCATTTACCTTTCTTAAAGTTTGCCAAAGCTACTGAAGCAGACGCAGAGTGCAAAGAGTTTGATAAAAAAGATGAAAATTTAGTTCATAAAGTAGTTCATGAAGCCTTTATCTCTTGCTTGGAGGATTTTTAATGGACAAAACCTCAGCTATACGCAAAGCATTGCACGATCATGATTATAAATGGCCAAAAGATTTATGGACTGGAATTATGTTTTATGAGGGGTATAGAATCACAATAGAAGAGTTTAATGAACAGAGGAGATTGTTTGTATGAAGATATTAATTTTGTTAAGCTTCGTATTTATGGTAGGGTGTAACGTCAAAACAGAAGGTAACTACGTCATTGAAAACCAACAACTTAAGGCAGAGGTAATTGACTTGAAGAGGCAATTAAATATTGCTTTAAATATTAATACTTGCTATTATAATGGTGATAGTAACAATTACTATAAATTAGGGAAATACAAAAAAGACAAAGATATTCTTGCAGATCTTCGCGTTTTTACACTAGTAGATCATGAAGATGCTTTTAGTAACCCTATTAAAATATGGCAAGAAGGATATATTTCTGTTGAGGAAGTTCAAACATATTATAAAATTCCTTGTAAAAATGTGCCAAAGAAATAGGTGAATTATGAAACGAAGTGAGATGATTACGAAGCTTGGAGAAATTTTAAATAGCCGAGTACCACAAGACTACCAGTTTAGCGAGAGTGAATTATCTGACGTTCTACAGGAAATTGAGAACGCTGGAATGCAGCCTCCAGAGCGAGTGATCGAAGATTATGATGATGAAGGTAACGGAGAGACTGTATATACAAGTACATTTGAAGGTGAGTTATGAAAATATTAACAGCAGATGAGATGCGTAAGAAGAAAGAAGAAGAGAAGGCAAAAGAAGAAGCCTCTAAATTTGAAAGTGCAGTAGAAACTATTTACTGGCACATTGAAAGATATGGATCTTTTGAAACAGGACCTTTTGAGAGATCTAGAGAGGTTAAGGAATACACAGATTCAAACGGACTGATTCAACACTCGTTTTCTCCTACTCCATATGGACAAGAGTCAAAATACTGTAGGGAAGATCTTTTAAATAAGTTTAGAGACTTTGGATATAAAGTAGAAATTACCCCAAAAGAGTACACTACAAAATACTCTGCTAGATATATTGATGTGGAAGATAAGTTTATGTGGATATTTACTACAACTAAAAAAGAAGTAGTATGGGACCCTATAGAAACTAAAACATTTCACACAATCAAAATAAGCTTGTAGGAGCCTAATATGGACAATTGCCCTAAATGTAAGTCTTCATGGTTAGGAGATAAAATACCAGAAGATATAGCGCACCACTACTCAGGTACTCATTGGAAGCGTGAGATAGGTATTGACGGTGGATATATTGGAGTGTATGATGGGTTAGTGGCCCTAAGATGTCCTGATTGTAATGAAGAATTTCCTAGGAATAGTAGCGAGTGGGCAACAGATTTGTTTAACAAGTATAAAGAGGCTTTAAAATGAGATATAGACTTATCCATAAAAAGACTAAAGAGTATATTGCTGAGGCTGTCGATGTAGGTGGGACACTTCATGTGCATTATTATAAATCGAGAGGATCTTTTCAGTATGAATTTGGAAAGTGGCCATCAATGAAAACATACAAATATGAACCTATTGAAAAGGATAATCTATGAAAACAATTAGCGTAAAGCAGACCGAGGACGGAGAAGCCTACCTAGATCTTTTTGACTTCGCATGTATGGTGGATGTCACTAAGGTATTTCAGTGTACTATGGAGGAAGTTGATGACAATGGCAAGTCTTGTATTTTATTAAAATTCTTTGACAAAGATAATAATGTGTTGGAGGTCAAATGAAAACGATTGCACAGATTCTTAAAAAAGCAAAGCTCGGCTCAATCCTTACTGATAATAAACGTTATTGGAAAGTTATTGATCTTAATTTTGACGGCAATGTTGTTGCCTCACCTATTACAAAAGCCGGTGAGAAGTCTAAGCGTGGCTTTGAGCTTTGGTCTAGCGGTATTGAGCAAGTGGCAGTTATTCCGAACCTAAGGATTGTGAAATGAAAAATAAAGATATTGTAAAAAAATATTTTGGAGACCTAGACCATTTTATTTCTGATAAAGGGTATCCAATCGTAACTCAGCCCCAACATAAAAAGCTTTGTGAGCTTATCTCAGCACTTCACATTAAAGACGGTCGCACTCAATTTAAGCCATTGTGCTCCGCTAAAAATATTGACCCACACCTTAGAGCTGATTTTTGGGAATATAAGTATAATGAAATAGACGAACTATACCACAAGCTGTATGGAAAGCTAGACGCTTTGGTAAATTCATGACAATAACCTGCCAAGAATGCAAATATAAAGGTAAGCCTATCATTAAAATGGGTGGACTGGTTTGCAGTAAGTGTAGGGTTATTGTTAAATATCCAACAGACCCAGAATATAAAAAGGCTTTACTCAAAGCTAGGGAGAAGAAATGACTTCGAATAATCGCGGCATATGTTATGGATGTCAAGCATCAGTAGACGAAAATCAAGAAGTGTGCCACATATGTGGCCAATCACTAAAGGTGAGGGACTCTTTAAGCTCAATACAAGGATTAATTACCCCCTACTATCCTGATGTGTCTGAAATTAAAATTGTAGACGAGATTGTTATTGGTGAGAATACGCCATACGAAACAAACCTTACTATGACAAATAGCCCATATCAAAATGGCCTAGATAGAGCTTTTTTTTGCAATTGCAAAAGAGTTGCAGGCGCTAAGAGAAGAAGTTAAAAAACTAAAAGGTGAGTAATGACGATACTATTCTTCATACTAGCAGCTATGCTTTATGCAGCAAGCGCTAGTCTGCCATTCCTTGTCGCCAAAAACACCCATACAATTCTAGCTGTCATTATCGGCATCTTTGCCAATCTATGCTGGGTGCAGATTGTTAGATCAATACCAGAGCCATCAATTCCTCTGTACGGACTTATATACGATGGGGTACTAACCCTTATGTTCCTTCTAGTACCATTCATCTTCATACCATTCTCACTAACTACCACTCAAATAGTCGGTATCATTATGATACTGTCTGGTTTTTTCTTGATTAAGTAAAAATCGTATGCTATACTCCTCTATAGTGGAGGAATTATGAAATCTTCTGATGAATTTGTGGCTGATTTTCAATCATATGAATTTGGTTGTTATCGTAGAGTTGGTGACACGATTGAACTAAAAATCCCTGCAAATAACCTAGGTTATATGGACGGTGCACCAATCGACTCTGTAACATTTTTCATTAAAGAAAGACTTCTTCCAAGGGGCATCAACATACACCCGAACTCCTCTACATGTCACCGTATAATGTCGTTTGTAGATCTTCACGGTAAGCTTATGCCATTTTACAATTTTATAGCTAAAGTTGAGGGATGGGAGACAAAGGTGGTGCAGATCCCTAGCGTGAGCGATAAAGGTGTAGACAATAAAAAAATAGTCCATAAATGGACAGCAGATTTACAAGGTGTCGATAGCCAATACCCTGACCGCTTAGAGTTTGATGCTACAGAAGGTTTTAGCAATGTAACGATGAAATATATTGCTGGAGAGGGATGGACCAAACCTAATGTTGATAAAGTTATAGCTAAAATTGAAATTAGTGACTTGGACAAAACAAAATTTGAAGTTCTCAGCCAAGGAACTGTGCACCATTTTGAAATGCCAAACGGAAGAGAATACGAAGTGGTTAAACTTATCAGTGCTTTTTGGAAGTTAAAAAAGAAATTCACAGGCAGGGATTGGGCAGAGCCAGCAAGATTGACTAATATTAAAAAGAATGATAAGGTTTCCGTGACAGTTGGCGGTAAAGAGTATAAGGTTAGTAGTGAGAAGGTAGAGCAGCTTGAGGCTTTACTGAGTGAGGACTAGTATGAAGCCAGACATCACCTCTGTTATAAACGAATATGCCTTTGCAAATTTACAGCGCAAATTAAATGAAGCCAATGCTCGAATTGTTGAGTTTGAAGATATTAAGGCAGGCCATTTAAAGATCCAGAACGAGCTTAGAGAGAAATTAGATCTTTGTATAGAAGCTCTTAAGTTTTATGAGGATGAGGGGTCTTGGAATTGGCATTACGCAAACGACGAAAGAAGTCAATTAACATCTAATATTAATGATGATTTTGGTAAAAGAGCGCAAAAAGTTTTAGAGAAGATTAAGGGGTAGCAAGATGAGAATATATGCATTTTATGGAAATGGTACATGTTTTCAAAAATTCAGATCACTATGCGCTGCTTTAGCTGCTGTAAAAGGTGATGAGTCTAGGGTATATGTGCATGCAGACGGAGTACCAAACCCATGGTTTGTTCACCCAGTCAAAAATGGAAAAGTTGACAGATCTAAGGTGCTTAAGCCTAATCAGTTAGACAGAATAAGATCTAAATTTAAAACTAAATTTAAAATTTTTGATTAATAGGAGTAATTATGTTCCATTGCTATTTACACGGATGGTCAAGTCACGAATATATGTGCCCAATTTGTAGCTCAAATATGACCACGTCCTCTAATAGTGTCAGAGTTAACACGCCAAGCCAGCCTATCACTGAGGGGCAGTTGAAAGATCTAGAGCGACGAGTTGATTTGGTTGAAAAAGAAAATGATGCCAATCGACAACACCTGCAAAATGCTTTGGATCTATTGGAGGAGGCTTATTTTAATTTTAATGTGTACAATCCAACAGGAACGTCTAAGGCTGGTAAGACCCTTAAAAAGATTAAATTGCTACTAACCGATATTGTCGATAAATAATGAACCATATTGGAAGAAGATTTTTGCCATCACACTTAGTACCCGACTCTGAATTGGTTGAGCCATGGATACGAGGCCGTGTAATAAGATTATTGCGACTAAAATGCACTAAAAAGATGAAACACAATCTTATGCACAGGGTTGAAGATCGAGTAGAGATGGATTTATATAGGATGTTAATAAAATGACCCAACTTTTCCCACCCAACGTATGGGATATTTACGACATGAATGCTGGAAAAATCCTAAATAGGAGGCCGTATGTACTCCTATGGAGTCTTGTTGATGACGTAATGTATATTAAATGCTACTACAATCTACATAAAAAGACTGACAACATTGTTAGGTTAGATTTGGCAAAAATGGGTGTCATATGAAAAGGTTAAATGTTAGTCTTGTCTGCGCTAGGACACTCCCATATAAAGTAATAACCTATATAGACGAAGGTGGGGCGTTTGATAAGATAAAACTTTGTGTAGGACACGCTCACGGCTCCCTAATATACCATCCAAAACAGCGGCAATTATGTAAAGATCTTTATAAACTTACTGGGATTAAACAATGAAGCAAGTTTGGATAACAGGAATTGCATCACGAGACCTTCATAACTTCTGCTACAAACAGTACCGCAGAAACGAGTTCTACGCCCTATGTCTAAAATTAGACACCTTGCTATCTGATATATTAGATGATATGATAGCCCGAGAGATTGCTGACAATGTGACAATACAGGTGGGGCGCGATTTGAAGGGGATGGAAGTATGAGGGTTAATTATCAATTCACCATGACGACGTGGTTAATTAATCAAAATATAATTCCAAGTTCACTCTCTCACCATCTATATACAGGAAGTAGTGTCTTTATTGCGTTACAAGTCGGTATAATGGAGCATAAAAATTATAGGGTTTTGAAAAGTTCTGTAATGAGAGATATGGAGAATTTTTATAAATGAAATACCTACACCCACACATTATCCACGATAAGATACATATCAATTTTGGCTTTGAAATTTGTAAACTAGCCCTAAATAGCCCATGGAAATGTTATGGAAGTGATATTTTTAATGGAGCAAGACTTATGTGTCCAATGGAGCATAAATTAGAGACAATCACAGGTAAATTCAGAATAGAGGTTTGGAGTATGGTTAGATCTGATCTATATAGGGTGGATATATGATAACCCCATCTAAATCCATCTCCTCACACGAAGTGTATACGTTAATGCAGTTGGAAGTACTGCAAGAATGGGCGGCCCTAACAGAGAGAATATATAGAAATGCGATCTTTATCAGATTGAATAATATAATTTATTCCAAGATGAGTGTAGAAGTGTGTAACGAAATGCGTATGGCAGTATCAAACGATCTACGTAGGTTACAAAGGGGGATTAAATGACTAGAGTGACTTTTTATACACATACATCAGCAACCATTATGATGTCAGATTATTTTGTTCGCGATAGCCTACCTGCAATGAAAATAGCTAGTATGTGCAGATTTTACAATAGAATTAATCAAAGAACAACCCATCTCAAAACAGAAGTTGGTCGTGCTATTTGTAGGGATTTAAAACAGTTTAAGATGGTGACAATATGAGATTTGTCAGATGCATCAACAACAGAGTGAAGATTAGCGAGTCTACGTTCCCAGAATTTATCGTGGAGCTTGTTTTACAAGGCAGAACCCCTGTTAACGCCTGGCACATCTATCATACCTTGGAAATCAGATACACTCATCACCTAATGAAAATAATCTCCACGCGCATTACTCATGATCTTGAGAAGGAGAGTACAAAATGCAGCTAATATGTTTTGGAGGGGACATTATGGTGGAAATGACTTCGTTAGAGTGTATGAAGAAAGTCTGGAAATTTGATGGATCACGCGGTCATGCGTCTAGGATTGTTAATGAGTATTTGTTTGATGTTTTGCATTATAAAACTCGTGAAAATCTGTATGAGACGCTTGAAAATGAAGTTCATAGGGCTTTAAAGTTGGTGGGACGATGAGAAGAATACAATTTTTCACAGACGAATCTCTGGTTGTTATGACGCAAGATAGGCTGATGTATCTAACAATCAACTTGGCTATCCACAAGGTAAGCAGTGCGCTGCGTTTTGATCTGTACAATAAAACTCACTTATATTTAAGCTACAATATAAAAGACCAAATTAAAGATGATTTAATGAGGGTGGGTAAGTAATGCAACTCATAATGCTGAGAGAATATGAATTAAGAATTACCCTCGGACTCTATATGATGCCAACTGAGCATTACATATCTCCCATCAGGGTACATATGGAGTTATATAATAAGATTGAGACAAAGGTATGGTATGCTGCTCAAAATTCTATAATAAGAGATTTGGAGAAGTTAGGTGGTCAAGCATGAGATATATAAGCTTTCAAAACGAGTCTAGGCACAGAATAATCAAAGCAGATATAACTGATCTTACTATTTATCGCTTCAATCTCTCGACAAATATTTACGTATTTGAGAAAATATTTAGTCCAGTGAAGTCTATATATCATTACGTTTCAGTAGTTGTAGAGGAACGACTAAAAATAGACTTAAATGGGGTGCCCAAACATGAAACTAATTGATCCACACCTCGAACAAGAAGCTTACACGGGAATGTTTAGGGTGTTAGATTACACAATAGAATTTAAAAAATACTATAATGGTAACTCGGCAGCTCACGATCTATCTCTATATATACGTAAGGTCGAAAGACTTACTGACGCATACGTAGCTCGTGTTGTTATAGCTCGATCTGGGATTGACCTCAAAAAATTGGAAAAACAATGACTAGAATAACAGCATACTATCTAAATGATTTAATATATGATAAAACGAGTATTGACGAAATAAACAATACTGCCAAACAGCTGTATCCTAAATACCAAGAATACACAAAGTATGACATTATCTATTTTCACTTAAACAAGCGCTTGATTGATAACATTCACTATATTATAAAAAGTAGAGTGGAGTTAGATATTATTGGGGTAGCAAAATGAAAAATATAGACGATGAACTGAGAGATTCCTTGATTTACATTATAAGTCAGGAAGAGTGTGGCTTTAGTATTTCACATATGTTTGGTATCGTAGCACGCTCATCACAACACAGAAGTGCTATAAATGACGTACTCATAAAGATGCCTGGTGGAAGTAGGGGGTATGGTCACAGTAGAATATCAACGGCTGTCGAGGGTATGTTAGTAAAGGATTTAAAAAAGTATGAAACTAATTAGACCAATAAGCTTTTATAAAGAGGATGAGGTAATGTTTAAGGACATTAGGGAGATACTTAGAGATAAGTATCCGTATGCGTATTTTGAAAAAGCAGGGAGAATATCAAATGAAATTTACCACAAAACCAATCACCGAATGTTTACTCAGGTCAACTATAGATTGAACGTAGACGCAACTGGTAAAATGAATGCTACACAGATGTTTAAGGTAAAATTATGAGACAAATTATTGATATGCAAGAGGTGACAGATGAAGTCTCGTCAATTACGAGCTTGGTGACACTTAGTGTTTTATTAAAAATTCGCAAACGTAGGAACGATCTGCGAACTAGGGCGCTTATATACTTATATATGCCTGTTGAAGACAGTATAAGAAGGGATCTTAGGGCTTAAAAAATCGGTTGCCAGATTTGGGTGGATTAATCTGAAAGTGAAGCCAGTTCGGGGTAGCGCCAAAATCTTCCATCCATAGCCCGATTTCTTCCATGAGTTTAACGTTTTTTAGTACCCAAGCCTGCAACTCTCTGTTTGGATCACTAATATCAACTGCACGTCCATATAAATGATTAGATTGCATTGGGATTTTAGACTGATCTGTGATACCTTTTTGAGCATAAATACGTAAATGATCTGCCATTGATCTAAGTCCAGAAGTCACATTCATAGGTTTCCCATATGCAGCACGAACCTTATTGATTCGAACCAGCAATTCAACTAAATTGTCCTGTATTTCTTGTGACTGATCTTCAAATTTAGCATCTTTTAATAATTCCTGCATTGTAATCATATAACACTCCTTCGTTTATATAAATCAAAAGCTTCTTTATAAAGTTCATACATTGGCTCTATGCCATTATTACCATTATCAACTCTGTAATAGTTGTGAATGCAATTTAATGCATCAACTTTGTCGTATTTTTGCATAGCAAGGTGTGACCATGGTGTTTTAAACTTAACATTTGCATACAATAGTTGTATTGCAAGCATGTTATCGTAATCCCACTTTTGATTCTCTCTAAAATATAGGTCTAAAAAGAAGCCTAAATCAAAAACTAGTAAGAGTGGGTATAAAATCCACCAATTCATACCACGAATAAACGTAGAGAAA